>Ga0315274_10002929_pt1 | contig 25388 bp, 19 predicted proteins | sample YL17G02_20_MG_FD_203700 | JGI IMG/M metagenome (GOLD analysis project Ga0315274, IMG submission 203700) | Sediment microbial communities from Yellowstone Lake, YNP, Wyoming, USA - YL17G02_20 | ecosystem: Environmental > Aquatic > Freshwater > Lake > Sediment | place: USA: Wyoming | collected...
CCAGAATGGGGCGTGCCCGATCAGAATCCGGAGCGCCAGCGACGGGTCAGGCCAGTAGGACACAGCCGGAACACCGGGCCCCTCGCTCGCGCTCGGGGTTCGGATACGTGCGGACACATTCAGACCGCCGCGAGGTGGCTAGTGAGTGACAAGATGGGCCGGTTCTTGTCGCCGAAGGGATGGGTCCAGTTCGCCTCGTTCCATCAGCGTGCTTAAGCGCAACAGACGGCGGTACCGATCGGAGCGCCATTCACCGGCGGTCAGCCCCGCGCCGAGCATCGCCGCCCGAAGCTGCCGGATACCCTGCGGCAACGTCCATCGCCAGGTCAGATGAGGGAACGATCGCCGGAGCTTGGAACCGTCCACGCAGTAGCTTCTTTGATCGCGGACGCCGGTCCGAACGGAACGAGTGCAATCCGGCACAAGCTCCGCGACGCAGTCGGCCACGTCGATCACCCGATAGTTCTCCTCGGTGATGGCCACGTTGAAGATTTGATCGGCGACAGCGTCGTCCGCCGCCGCGAGGACCATCGCATACGCCCGAGCGACATCCTCGACGTGCATCAACGGTCGCCACGCCCGCCCCTCGGTGCGCATCTCGACGCGTCCGTTGGCCACCGCCGACCCGACGAACTCGTTGACCACCGTGTCCAGCCGCAAACGCGGCGACACGCCGTAGACGGTGGCGTTTCGCAGAACCACGGGGACAAAACCACCGCCTGAAAGTCGCGACAGCTCTTCTTCGCAACGCAACTTCGCGACGGCATAAGGCGTGATGGGCGCGGTCGCGCCGCTCTCGTTCTGGGGGTCGCCTCCGCCGCTGCCATACACGGCGCACGTCGACGCGAAGAGGAAACGTGAAACACTGGCCTGTTTGCAGCACTCAGCCAGACGGAGCGTCGCCGCGAAGTTGATTTCTTCGGTGAGCGACGAATCGAATTGCGACGACGGATCCTCCGGCAAGGCCGCAAGATGAATCACGGCATCGAACGACAGGAGGTCTGTGAATTCCACGTCCCGCACGTCCATCTCGAAGCTCGGGATGGAGTCGCGCACCCGTCCGAAATCACAGTCGCCGTACCAGTCGCAGTCCAGACCGACGACCTCGTGGCGGGCGTGTTGAAGCACGCTTACCAGCACGGAGCCGATATATCCACGATGTCCGGTGACCAGCACGCGCATCGACGACGCTCCCCACCCGGCGGGAACCATGCCCCGCCCGGTTCACGCCGTATCGGTCACGTCGCCGATTTCGCTTGACGCCAAACGAGAGCGGCGCGCCCACGCACACGGGTCACCCGCTGACACTACTGAAAACGCAGAAAGACTCAAACGCAGAAACGCAAAAAAAAATGAACGACCGTTTCTGCTTTGTGCGTTTCAGTCTTTCTGCGTTTGTCTCGGCGGCGGTTCGATGCGAAAGACGCCCCACTGCAGCGCAACGGCGATCAACCACCCAATCACAAAGCCGACAGCTGTGTTGATGGCCATGCACGCTCCGGCGGTCATCAGCATCACGAAGAAGCTGACCCGGCCCGTCTGGTCCCGGCAGACCAGCGAAAGTTCCAGCCCGCTGAACAGCAGCAACACGCCGAGCACGGAATTCGGGTATTCTTGCAGCCACAGGAGCAGTGAGCTTCCGAACAGCAGGGCCAACACCATCTTGGCGACGCCGAGCATCACGACGCTTCCTCCGGTCCGCGCTCCGAAGCGGTATTGCCCCGCCAACCCGCCGGCCCCGTGGCAGACGGGCATCGCGCCGAGCGGACAAGTGATTAGATTCATCAGCCCGACCGACACCGCCACCCGCCGAGGCCGAATCGTTCGCCGCGGAAACAAGTCCTGTGACAACGCACAGACGGCGATCACCGAGTTGAGCGTGGTCAACGGAATCTGCGGTAACGTTCCATGCCACATGCCCACAAGCCAATCGTGCGGATTCGACAGGTCGGGGAGGCGCCACGACATTCCCAGCCTGGTCTCAAAGATGAGTGCCGGGCGTGCGGCCAGAAGCGCCGCCAGACCGACGCCGAAGACGACCAGCGCCCCCGGAATCCGTGTCGAGAAATAGAGCAAGAGGACCAGACCCGCACACACGATTCCCACGCCGATGCTGTCCCAACCGATCCACGAGCCGGCGCCGACGATCATGGAGTAGCCGCCGGTGAGGAGTTTCAACCCGAGTGCAAGCTGCAATCCGCGGACGACGCTCTTGGGGATCAATTGATTGAGTCGATCGACCAGCCCGGTGACGCCCAGGAGCAGGATGATCGCGCCGGTGACGATGCCGGCGGTGAGGATTTGGGCCTCGTTCATCCCCTCGGCGATGGCCACGGTGGCGATCGCCTTCATCGGCTGCACGGGCATGGGGATGCCGAACGCCAGCCCGGTGACGATGTTCAACGCTCCCGCCGCCAGCAGCGAGGGTCCGAACTGCAACCCGCACTGGTGCACCATCGCCAGAAGCAGCGGGATGAACGTGCCCAGGTCGCCCAGCGCCCCGCCGGCCTCGGCGCGGTTGAAGCGAAGGACGTCCTGTCGCGTGTGCGGGTCGGTCATCGCTGCGCCGCCTCTTCGACGAGGCGGATTTCATCGTCGGTCTTATCCGGCGGCGGAATCAGAGCCGCGACCGTGAGGGAGCGGTTGTGGTTCGCTCCTGTATCGTCCCGTTGCTTCTTCTACGATTCGAATCTCCTCCTCGGTCAACCCGTACAACTCCTACACCAGCTGGTCAGTCTGCCAGTCGGTCGCGTCGATTGACCGTTCGACCGTTGCCGCGTTGTTTCCTACTTATCCGGTTCTTTGGCAGGACCCGGCGGGACGCTGGTGTCCGAAGGGCCCGGCGGCGCTTGCGTTTGGACAGCGGGCGTCTCTGGGGCGGCAGTAGCCGGTGCCGCGGCTGCAGGTACCAAGAGGCTTCCATACGGTATGGACTTTTTTTCCCAACCCTCTTGTTGCTTCGGTTGAATACCCGTCACGATTTCCGTTCTCTTGTCACGCATTCCCATCTGATCTCCTTTCATTGCCATAAGCCCGATCAGCCCGAAAGCCATTATTAGTGCCATCCCGATAGCTAAACATACCGGTGCGGCAATCGTGCAGCGGCGGGCCCGTCTGTCGTGTTGGTAAGCCTTATCCCGCGATCCCTCAAGGGCATAGTACGCCGAACGCGTGTTCAAAACGCCGATACAGGCAACGCAAACTACGCAACTAATAAGAAAAAACCACCCGACGCCCAAGAGCCAGAATCCTAGCGTGCTCAGCCTGGCGATAACCTCCTTCAGGAATAGTAGACTTCCGCCGAGGAAGGCGCTGGAGGTCGTGACCAGAAGTTTCGACAACCCCTCCGCTTGCCGTGTGACCGATTCGAGAACGGGTTGCCGCAAGTCAGGCGGCAGCGAATAGTTGGGGGGAGACTCGACCATACCGGGATAGTACCCGAACAGAGACCTGCCATCAACGGGGGCATGAAGGCCATAGGCCACGCCGAATTTCACAGCGCTGCCGCGGGGGCGGACGGAGCGTCTATCACGCGGTTGCCCCCTCGATTATCTTGATTTCATCATCCGTCAGCCCATAGAGTTGGTAGACAAACTCGTCGATCTGGCGGTCCGCGGCGTCGATCTGCCGCTGAATGGCCGTCTGGTCCGACGATCTCTTGGGCTCGACGAAAAACTTGCGCGCGCCGCCGAGGCGGCGCTTCCCGGCTTCCCGGCGCGCCGGGATGAGGGAGCGACCCCGAAACGCCGAAATCAGGCGGTTTTTTGGGCTTGCGTTGGTCCCGCGGGCAACAGTACAATGGGCCTTCGTTCTTTTCGATCGCCGAAAGCGTCGGCGACCATCTTCGGGAGGGGTCTATGAATCCCGCAATTCGAGAAGTCGCCCGTCGCACCGCTGCGGCAATCCGCGGCGTTTGTGTCGTCGTTTGCGCCTGCGTCATCGCGACATTGACCCCGCTGGGAATCGCGCACGCGGAGCCGCCTCAGGGCGCGATTGTGGGGTGGGGAGATCAGGTCGTCGGTGTTGATCTCTCCGGCGGGTTCGTCGCCGTCGCGGCGGCCGGGTACCACAGTCTGGGTCTCAAGGCCGACGGGTCCATCGTGGCGTGGGGATGCGGCATGGTCGAATGCGGCGAGCAGGGGGGCTGTTGGTGCGCGGCTCAGGCTGACGTCCCCGCGCCCAACGCGGGTTTTGTGGGCGTCGCCGCGGGCGGGCACAGTCTGGGTCTCAAGGCCGACGGATCCATCGTAGCGTGGGGTTGCGAGAATCCGACGTACAACTATGGTCAATGCAACGTTCCCTCACCCAACACCGGTTTCGTCGCGATCGCCGCGGGCGGGGGCCACAGTCTGGCTCTCAAGGCCGACGGGTCCATCGTGGCGTGGGGATACAACAACTACGGTCAGACCAACATCCCCGCGCCCAACAGCGGTTTCGTCGCGATCGCCGCGGGCGTATCGCACACCCTGGGCCTGAAGGCCGACGGGTCCATCGTGGCGTGGGGATACAACGCCTACGGTCAGACGAACATGCCCGCGCCCAACAGTGGCTTCGTGGCCGTCGCTGCGGGCCGGTACCACAGTCTGGGTCTCAAGGCCGACGGGTCCATCGTCGCGTGGGGATACAACTGGGCCGGTCAAACCGATGTCCCCGCACCCAACACGGGTTTCGTGGGCGTCGCCGCGGGGTTGTATCACAGTCTGGGTCTGAAGGCCGACGGGTCCGTCGTGGCGTGGGGATACAACGACTACGGTCAAACCGACGTCCCTGCACCCAACACGGGTTTCGTGGGCGTCACCGCGCGCGGGAACCACAGTCTGGGTCTGAAGGCCGATGGGTCCATCGTGGCGTGGGGATACGACTACCACGGTGAAATCAGCGTCCCCGCACCCAACACGGGTTTCGTGGGCGTCGCCGCGGGCGATTTCTATAGTCTAGGTCTCAAGGCCGACGGGTCCATCGTGGCGTGGGGAGACAACTCCTTCGGTCAAACCAATCCGCCTCCCGGCGGACCGAACAGCGGTTTCGTGGGCGTCGCCGCGGGCGGGTACCACAATCTGGGTCTCAAGGGCGACGGGTCCATCGTGGGGTGGGGATACAACTACTCCGGTCAAACCAACGTCCCCGCACCCAACACGGGTTTCGTGAGCGTCGCCGCGGGCGCGTTCCACAGCCTGGGTCTCAAGGCTGACGGGTCCATCGTCGCGTGGGCCTGCGCATCGTTCGACTATGGCCAATGCAACGTTCCGGTGCCCAATGCCGATTTCATCGCCGTCGCCGCGGGCGGGTACCACAGTTTGGGTCTCAAGGGCGACGGGTCCATAGTGGCGTGGGGTTGCGGCAATCCGCTCCTCAATTCCGGGCAATGCAACGTCCCCGTTCCCAACACGGGTTTCGTGGGCGTCGCCGGGGGCGGGGAACACAGTCTGGCCCTCAAGGCCGACGGGGCCATCGTGGCGTGGGGAGCCAACTACTACGGTCAAACTAACGTCCCCGCACCCAACACCGGTTTCGTCGCTGTCGCTGCGGGCGAGAATCACAGTCTCGCCATCAGACGGGTGACGGGCGATGCCGATGGCGACGGCGACGTGGATTGGGCGGACTTCGCGGCGTTTGTGGAGTATCTGCTCGGCCCGTCCGACGATCCGCAATTGCCCGGCTGGCGCTTCTTCGACGTTGACATGGATGACGACATGGACCTGCGCGACTTGGCGCGATGGCAAAACGCGTTCACCGGCCATTGACCCGTCGCGGCCGCTCCGGGCTCTGATAAATCCGCCGATTGTTCCTCAATCGGCAATCAGCAATTCCCCTCCCCCCGCTTCGTGGCTCGTTCGCCCTCCCTCCTCAGTCGGCCTCACCTTCGTCGCTCTCGTCGGATTCGACAATCGACACTCGCTATTCGACAATCTCCGCCATGACTTCGGCGCGAGATTCCGTTGTGGTAGTGACCGGCGGCGGTCGGGGGATCGGGCGGGCGATTGGTCAGCGGTTCGCCGCGGACGGGGCCCAGATCGTCGCGGCCTCGCGGACCCTCGCTGAACTGGACGAGACCCGGCGGATCGTCGAGCAGGCGGGCGGACGGTGCCACGTCCAGCCGACGGATGTGTGCGTGCCGGAGGAGATCGACTCGCTGATCGAGAACACGGCCAAGCGGTTCGGTCGGATCGACGTGCTGGTGAATTGTGCGGGGATAGCTCCGCAAAGCGGAATCGAGGAGTTGGAGCCGGCGCTCTTCACGACGATCATGGCCGTCAACGTGAACGCCGTGTACCACGCTTGTCGCCGGGTTTGGCCGCTGATGAAGACGCAAAAGTCGGGTGTGATCGTGAATATCTCCTCGATCGCCTCGGTGGATCCGTTTCCGGGCTTCGCCGCGTACGGAGCGGCCAAGGCGTGGGTGAACGTGTGGACGAAGGCCCTCGCCGACGAGGGTCGGCGGTTGGGGATACGGGTGTTCGGCGTGGCCCCGGGGGCGGTCGAGACGCGGATGTTGCGTGATTCGTTCCCGACGTTCCCCGTGGACCAGACGCTCCGACCGGGCGATGTGGCCGACGTGGTGTTTGCTTTGGCCCAACCGGGTTGCCGGTACGCGACGGGGCAGACGGTCTTTGTCCGACGGCAAGGCGACTGACCCGTCGCGGAGCGCAATGGGAGATCGGTCATGAGTCTGCATGGTTTCTTGTACGGGGACATTCCCACCGCGGCGGCCATCAACGCCGCGGAGGCGATCGGAGAGGCTCACAGGGCGCGTACCGCCACCGAGGCCCAGGACACGCGCCTGGACCGCATGGTCCTCGCCTTCGAGGCCATGTGGAGCTTGGTCTGCGATCGGCTCAAGATCACCGACGAGGAACTCGTCGCCCGGATGAATGATCTCGACTTATCTGACGGGAGACTCGATGGGAAAGTCCGCAAGGGTGCGGTGTGCTGCCCCAAGTGCGGGCGGACCATCTCGCGGCGATTGCCGAAGTGTATTTACTGTAGCCAGCCGATCGTGCACGATCCGTTCGCATAGTGCGGCGGCGGGTGCGTGGTTTTGGGCCGCTCGGTCAAAACACGCCACGCCCCGAGCCGGAAATGGAGTCCCGACAGCGGCTTTTTCAGCCCTTCCAATCTGCCCCAAAGGCGTTAGAATACCCTCGCAAACCGGGTCGGGCGGTGCTCACGCCCGCCGACCGTCGGAAAGCGTCTGCGGGGCGTAGCGCAGTCTGGTTAGCGCGCTTGACTGGGGGTCAAGAGGTCGCAGGTTCGAATCCTGTCGCCCCGAGTAGGACAAGTCCTTTGTTTGCAACGGTTTACAGGCGTTTCTTGCGTCTCCGGGCAGGGCCGGAAAAGGCCCTATTTAGGGGTATTCTGCTGCATATTTAACGCCCCAATTAACGCCCCAACGACGACCGCCGTGGCGCGGGCGGGTTCCAGCGTCCCCGATCCCACCTGCCGGATGGGCGGGCAGGAGATTCCGGCGGCGCAGGCGCAAGCCATGGCAAGCGTCTCCGTGTCCGTCCGACGCCAACGGGCCTACGCGCCCGTCCGGCCATCGTCGCCGTCCATGAAGAACGCCGTGTCCAGGCGCGACCCCTTTCGCACGAAAGCCCTCTCCAACCCCTCGACGATCCTCACGGCCAGCGCGGGCCGCAGCACTCGCTTCCCCGACAGGAACAGGCAGATGGTCGTCGGGCTGACGCCGCTCGCGCGCGAAAGCTCACCCTGACTGATCCCACCAAGCAGTTCCATCGCAAGCCGCAGGCGGTCGGGACTCATCCGCTCCGCCGCCGCACGCGCGACCGCCTACGGAAGCGGCTTCACGGTTACGCGACGAGCAACGCCGCCTGACCGCCGTCCCTTTCGCGGCTGCCAAAGCGCCGCCCGTCCGCCCTCGTGAGAGGCGTTTTTCGGCCCCGGAGATAGGGTTTGGACGGCGAGAGTGCCCTCACAGTGGGCGTCGAGACGCCAAAACCGGAGCATTCGGGCAGGTTCCTTCTGGAGCCGCATTCCCCTCGGTAGGCGACTTCGCCCGTCCCCCCGCCCCTTGGCCCCGCCGGACGCCCACCGACGGCCCGGACGGGTGGCCGGGGGCGGCGACCACGGCGCTCTCATCCGCCTACGGACGGATTCAGCAGCCCCCATGCGGGCCTCCGGTTCCGGTCCGCGCGCGGCGAACGGGGCGTGCCCCGGCGGCGGTTCGCGGCGGGAACGCGGACGGCCCCGTATGATTAGGGAGTTTACTGCGGCGCGAAGCAGACCGCTGGCGTCAGAGTCGTTTCTCCGCTGCGAGCGTGCCTCGATCTGCACGGTGCAGGTGGGCGCGGGAATCGCTGATACAGGAGATCAGGCCGTCATGGCAATCAAGCAGCGGCAACGAGGGTCGCCATTGGGAAGCCTTGCCCGCCTAAACAAAGCTCGGCGGGAACTTGCGCTGCTCACCCGAATCGACGAAATCAAGGCCATCCGAGACAAGGCCGAGGCGCTGCGCATGTATTGCAGGCAGGCGGGCGAGTCGCTGGAGATGCAGAACGACTGCGCGGAGATCAAAATCAGGGCGGAGCGCCGCGCGGGCGAGTTGTTGACGGAGAGAGGTCGAAGGAAAGGCGAAACCAACAAGACGATGTTGTGCCATCGTCGAGAACTATCCCCCACCCTCAAAGAACTCGGCATCGAGCCCAAACAATCCATGCGCTGGCAGACCATCGCTGGCATACCGGAGACGGTGTTCGAGCAGCACATCGAGAGCACGAGGGCGGTGGCGTCCGAGCTGACGACAGCGGGCGTGTTGATGTTGGCCAAGAAACAGAGGAGGCAGGCACAGAGAAAGTACGGCTCAAAGCGATACAAGGCTGAGCCGCTCTCGTCGCTGCCCGCAGGTCACTACGGCACCGTCTACGCGGACCCACCCTGGCCGTATCGCAATCAAGGAACGAGGGCGGCTGCATCGTACCACTACCCAACGATGAGCACCGACGACATCTGTAGGCTACCTGTGTCAGGGCGCGTCAAGACGCAGGCACACCTGTGGCTGTGGACAACCAACTCGTTCCTACGAGAGGCATTCGATGTCATTGACGCATGGGGATTCCGATACCGATCTGCGATGGTGTGGGTGAAACCTCAGCTAGGGCTTGGCAACTATGTGAGGGTCAGCCATGAACTCCTGCTGATCGCAAGCAGGGGCAATCTAGTGGGCCGCGCAACAGACCAGAGAAGCTGGCTTGAGCATGACCGCATGAAGCACAGCGCGAAGCCGGAGGTCTTCCGTCAAGTCATAGAGGAGATTAGCCCAGGGCCGTACTTGGAGTTGTTCGCCAGAGCCGAAGCCGACGGGTGGGACACATGGGGAAATGGCATCTAGTGTGCGTGAGCCTTGGCGGAGTTGACGACCGAGCCATGTTGGGCCGCAATCTCGTCGGCGTCGAGGTCAAGGCCAGTGCGACACTCGGCACCGACGACCTCAGGGGTTTGAAGGCACTGGCCGCCGCGCGGGGACACCGCATCTTGACCTGCTCACACCGCGCATGAGCAGGAACCCACATAGGAAACCGCGCCTGACCGGGGCGTTCGGACGGGTTCCTTCCAGAGCGGCATCCCCCTCGATAGGCGACTCCGCCAGTCGCACCGCCCCGTGGCCCCGCCGCACGCCCGCCGACGGCCCGCCCCGGGCGGCTGCTGCGGGCCGGGGGCGGCGACCACGGCGCTCCCCGCCGCCTACGGGAGGATTCTGCGGCCCCCTTGCGGGCCTCCGGCCCCGCCCCTTCGCCGAGGGACGCCGCGCGGTGCTGCGGCGCGGCGGCGTCGGGTTGCGAACCTGACGCCTCGGAGCATCTTCCATCGAGGCACTATATCGGCGTGCTTGCCGCCCCGGCCGGGGGGTTCGCTGTGCGTCACGCCACGCCGTAGGTACTGCCCGCTGCCCGCCGGGGGGGTTTCCCTTGCGGATTGCGATCCGGCGTCCCGACCCCCGTCCCCCATGCTGAACTCGCGCCCTGTCTGGCCGGCGCAGCCACGCTCAAGCTGCGGAGCCGGGGGTCGCGGCGACAGGGGGTGTCCCTTGGCGACGGTTCGCAACGAGCCGTGCGGCGGCGGACGGGATCGGCGCACCCGCCGCCCCCGCCGGCGGCACGGAAACGACAGGAAAGGGGGCATCGGTGCCGTGGGGCAGGTCGGGGGGATGCGGAGGGGAAAGCCCGCCCGGCAGGGCGGGCTTCTCGTCCCGGTTATTGGACACGGCGGCGAAAGGGTTGGACAATGCTGCCCAAGCTAGCGTGCGGGGCGCGGGTCATGGCGAAAATCAGCGAGTTCATGACGGTGGGCGAGGCGTCGGAGTACCTCGGCACCTCGCCCTCCAGCTTACGCCGTTGGGATCGTGCCGGAAAGCTCAAGGCGCGGCGTCACCCGGCCAGCCAATACCGGCTTTACGCAAAGGCCGATCTGGACAGGTTCCTCGGCGAGCTCGGTGCAGCCGAGGAGCCGCCAACCAGATCGAGCGGCGCGAAGAAGACAGTCAAGCGGACGCGGGACTAGCCGGCGCGTCCAAGGCGAGAGCGTGATGCAGGCGGAGGAGATCGCCCGACAGCTCAGCGAAGGCACCGTGCTGGAGGGGCCGCACTTCGGCGAACCCGTCCGGGTGCTGCTCGCCAAGGCGCGCGGTGGCCGCGTCGAGGTCGTGGCCGAGGGCGTCAACACCAAGCAGACATGGAAGAAGCTCCTCAAGGTCGAGGACTTCGAGTCGGCGGTGACGATCAAGTCCAGCGGCGGGCTGGCCACGCTCACGGGCGACGCCCGGCAGTTCCGCCTCGCCGCCGAGGCCCACCGCATCCGGCTGGCCTACCAGTACGACCCGCACTTCGCCGTCAGCGTGTCGCAGGTCGATCCGCTCCCGCACCAGTTGGACGCCGTCTACAACCGCCTGCTCACGCAGCCGAGCATCCGCTTCCTGATCGCCGACGACCCCGGCGCGGGCAAGACGATCATGGCTGGCCTGCTCATCAAGGAACTCAAGTTCCGCGGGCTTGCAGAACACATCCTGATCGTCACCCCCGCCAACCTGACCGACCAGTGGCGGCGCGAGATGCACGACAAGTTCGGGGAGACCTTCGCGGTCATCAACCGCGCGACCGTGGACGCAGCGTATGGCCGCAATGTGTGGGAGGAGACGGCGCAGGCCATCTGCTCCATCGACTTCGTGGCCCGCAACGACGAGATACGCGAGCGCATGCGCGACACCCGTTGGGACTTGGTCGTGGTGGACGAGGCCCACAAGATGGCCGCGTACCGCTACGGCACCAAGACCAAGGCCACGGCCCGATACGAACTCGGTGCGTTTCTCGCGCAGCGCACGGACCACTTCCTCTTCCTGACGGCCACGCCGCACAAGGGCGACCCGGACAACTTCGCCCTGCTGCTGCAACTGCTCGACCCCGACCTCTATGTCACGGGCGACATCCTCGCCGAGGCCAGCGACCGGGACGAGAACCGCATCATGTGCCGCCGCCTCAAGGAGGACATGCGGAAGTTCAACGGGGAGCCGTGCTTCCCGCCCCGCCATGTAATGACCCTCTCGTATGAACTCAAGGGCGGCGAACGCGGCGTCACCGACGAGGCCACCGAGCTTGGCCTCTACAACGCCGTCACCAACTATGTCACGCACCACTTCCGGCGCGCCGACGACGCGGGCAACCGCAATGTCGGCCTCGCCCTGACCGTGCTGCAACGCCGCCTCGCGTCCAGCCTTGCGGCCATACGCTCATCGCTGGAGCGCCGCCTCAAGCGACTCAAGGACCTCAAGAAGCTCGGCCACCTCCGCCAGCAGATCGACGAGGGCGAGCTGCCGGAGGACTTCGAGGACTTGGACGACATGGACGAGCGCGACCGCTGGCGGCTGGAAGACGACGCCGTCGAGCGGCTCACGCTTGCGCAGAACATGGTCGAACTGGACGCGGAGATCGACGAGCTTACCCGGCTGGTCGATCTGGCCCGCCGGACGCAGCGCAGCGCCGTCGAGACCAAGTTCGAGCAGCTTCGGGATGTGATCGGCAAGCACATCGCGGGGACGGCGGAGAAGCTCCTCGTGTTCACCGAACACAAGGACACGCTTGACTTCCTCGTCGGCAAGATCACCGACCTCGGCTTCCGCGTGACGCAGATTCACGGCGGCATGTCGCTGGAGAAGCGGATCGCGGCGGAGCGGGAGTTCTTCGAGTCGGCGCAGATCATGGTCGCCACGGAGGCGGCGGGCGAGGGCATCAACCTCCAGTTCTGCGCCCTGATGATGAACTACGACATCCCGTGGGCACCCGTTCGGCTGGAGCAGCGAATGGGCCGAATCCACCGCTACCGCCAGCAGAAGGAGGTGATGATCTACAACCTCGTGGCCCGCAATACGCGCGAGGGTGCAGTTCTCGGCACGCTGCTGGCGAAGCTGGAGCGGATGCGCGAGGCCCTCGGCTCCGACCGCGTGTACGATGTCATCGGCGACATCATCCCGACGCCCAAGCTCGACCAACTCATGCGCGACTGGCTGGCCAGCCGGCGCACGATGGACGAGATACTCGCCGACCCCGCGCTCGAACTGAAACCCGCCGACATCGACGCCTTCCGGGCCGACATGGAGAACAACGCCCTCGGCTCCCGGTACATCGACCTCTCCAAGCTCGAAGCGGACATGCAGCGGAGCCGCGAGGAGCGGCTCATGCCGGAATACATCGAGCGGTTCTTCGTTGAGGCGTACCGTTCCCTCGGCGGCGCGATTACTCCGGCCAAGGGCCACGGTGCGGGCATCTGGACGATCATCCAGATTCCGGTCGCGCTGCGGCGCGCCCCGGAGGCCATCGAGCGCCGCTTCGGCACGATCGGCAAGACCTACCCGAAGCTCACCTTCGACAAGGATCGGATCGTCGGCTACTCCGACATCGAGTTCGTCGGCCCCGGCCACCCGCTGTTCGAGATGGTCATCGACCGCGTGCTGACGCAGTACGGCGGCGCGCTGCGCAGCGGAGCGGTCTTCCTCGACCCCGACGCGACCGAGCCTTGGGTGATGTGGCTGTTGCAGGGGGCCGTCGAGGACGGGCGTGGCACAGCCATCGGCCAGCGGCTCTTCGGCGTCCGCCGGCGCGGCGACGGATGCGCGCGCAGTCAGCCCTACGCCCTTCTCGACCTGAAAGCGCCGGACGGCGACCCGCCCGCCGCCCCGCCGGAGGTGGTCGGTTGGACGACCGACGAGGACACCGTCGTCAACTGGTCGCTGGACACCATCCTCGACCCGTATTTCAAGGAGATTCAGGAGCGCCGCCACCGGGAGCTGGCCATCAAGGAGAAGTATGTCCGCAAGTCGCTCCAGCACCTGATAACCCAATCGAACCGCAAGCTGGCCAAGTACGACGGCCAGCTCCGCCAGTTCCGCGACCCCAACGACCCCAGGGCCCTGAACATCAAGGGCAACCGGGCGCAGGAGGCCGAGCGGCGCGACAAGCTGGTCCATCGCCGCGACGCCCGCCTCGCGGAGATCGAGCAGGAGCGGCACATCTCCGACAAGCCGCCGGAGATCGTCGGCGTGGCCGCCGTGCTGCCGCTGTCCGTCGATGACCCCAAGCTCGGCGGCATGCGCCGCGACGACGAGGTGGAGGCCGTCGCCGTCGCCGTATCCATGAGACACGAGCAGGCCCAAGGCCGCACGCCCGTCTCCGTGGAGAAGGACAACTGCGGGTGGGACATCACCTCGCTGATGGACGGGCAGGTGGCCCGGTACATTGAGGTCAAGGGCCGCGCGGGCGACGGCGATGTCTGCCTCACCGAGAACGAATGGATCAAGGCCCAACGCTTCGCCAAGGACTACTGGCTCTACATCGTGACCGACTGCAAGGCCGAGCCGAAGCTCCACCTCGTCCAAGACCCGGCCAGCAAGCTCACGCCGAAGGAGGAGGTCAAGATCGTGCGGTACATGGTGGACGACCGGGACTGGAAGACCGCAGCGACGGAGACAAGAGAGTAGGTTGGGACCATCATGGGCACGGTTTTCCCGACAGTCTGTGCCGAGTTCCTCGACAAGATACCGCACCAGTTCCTCTACAGGTGCTGGAAGTATCCAGAGGTGACCGTCCCCGCAGAGGCGCTCCACCGCGTGGGCAACTACGCCCTCGCCATCAATCATCGCCTCGCACAAGACCTGCGATGGACATTCCGGTGGAGGAACGCACCCGACCGCCAGTTGGAGTTCAATGTCGAGTGCTTGCCTCGCCGTCCGTTGGGCATCGACAGTTCGGTGCTGGCTGAGGCCGCCGCAGAGCAGGGTCTAGAGGCGAAGGCGCGGATCAACGGGGTCCGCTTGATCTACTCCGTCGCCATCGGCCACGAGTCCAAGGCGTACAAGATTCTCGACACCGGCATCGTTCTAGAGAAACTCATGGACTTCGCCGTTGATGGCATGATGGCCATGCTCCACCTGCTTCGGGACTACGGCGAGCGGCCCGCCCTGCGCCCGGCCAAGTCGGCCTCGAAGCGCGTCGCTGGCGTCGCTGACACCACGGTCACCGAGCAGATTCGGCTGGCCTTGGAGGAGAAGCTCGAAGACCTCATCATGGAGCAGTGGAACCACCTCGATTTCGGGGCCAAGCTGCTGTTCATCGACCGCCAGATGCAGTGCGGCAATGTCGGCTGCCTCGACATCCTTGCGAGCGACAAGGCCACGGGCGGTTTGGTGGTCATCGAGCTGAAACGCGATCAGGGTGACGACGAGGCGTTTGGGCAGCTCTGCCGCTACATGGGATGGATCGCTGAGAACAAGGATCAGCCGGAGGATGTTCCGGTGGCCGGGATCATCATCGCGGCGGAGATCACGCCCAAGCTCAAAGCCGCCGCCAAGACGAACCCGAATGTGCGGCTCGTGGAATACGGCATCAAGCTTGATCTATCGCCGAAGGGGTAGTGGCCGGATATGGTCGTGAAGTGTTGGAGACAGAAGGAATGGCCAGAATCCTGACCGACAACGATATCGAAAGCCTGATGGCCGAATCCAAACCATTGCCAAGCAACTGGACGACGCGACTTCGCCCACGCACCAAGTCTGATTTCCAACACGCCCAACGAGATTTAGAGGTTAAGGGGGAGGCCGGGAATCGGTTTCGCATCATCGTTCGGAAGAATACTATTAACCAACTCGACTTCTCCCTCATCCTGACCTTCAATGACGCGGACGGCAGCGAGTTCGTCCTGCGCCGCTACAATGGCAAACATCCGTCCCAACATACGAACAGACTGGAGAAGGCACGCGGCGAACCCGGCAGCACTTTCCGAAATGTCTTTCACATCCACAAGGCCACACAGCGATATCAGGAGGAAGGCCTGCCGATAGACGGTTACGCCGAGGTCACAACGGAGTACGCATCCTTCGACACGGCACTGCAAGCATTCGTCGGGTCGAACGGGATCGTCCTGCCGGGGGACGACGAACCGTCCCTTTTTGATTCCAATGGAGGCGCATGATGAACACGGCAGAACTGGAACGCGAGTTCAAGCGCAAAGTCTGCGACGAGATAGATGTCGAGCAGGAAGGTCTTGACCGCTACATCGTCTACACCCCCTTCATGTTCGACGACGGTGACCATTTCGTCATACTCCTCAAGAAACGCAAGAAGCAATGGCACTTCACGGACGAAGGTCACACCTTCATGCACATGAGCTACGGGGAGATCGATATTTCGCAAGGCACACGCAAGAGCATCATAGATCAGGTGCTCCTGTCGTTCCGATTGGCGAACGAAAGCGGTGAGCTATGTCTTGAGGTTCCTGACAGCCAATACGGCGACGCCCTTTTTTCCTTCGTACAGGCGCTGGTCAAAATCAGTGACACGACCTACTGGACCAGAGAGCGAGTTCGCTCGACCTTCATGGAGGACTTTCGCGCGTTTTTGGAGGAAAGGATTCCCAATCAACGGAGAACCTTCGATTACTGCGACGGACGGCGCGATCCAGATGGCATTTATCCGGTCGATTGTCGCGTGAATGGTATGGCGCGTCCGCTCTTCGTATTTGGAATCCACAACGATGCCAAGTGTCGGGACGCTACGATCACGCTTCTCCAGTTCGAGAAGTGGGGCGAGCAGTTCCGCAGCATGGCCGTCTTCGAGGATCAGACGCAGATCAATACCAGAGTTCTAGCCCGGTTTTCGGATGTGGGGCAGAAGCTCTTTTCCTCGCTTGGAATGCGGGATCGAATGGAAAGATACCTTGAGGAGGTGTTGGCAGGGTCGTAGCGCTGTCCCAAGCCCAAGTTCAGCGGAGCATGAGTGGAGACTCGCATCGTTACACATCAGGGGAAGTAAATGCTGAAGCGACTCATCGAAGTAGCCTTGCCGCTCAAGGAGGTGTCCGAGCAGTCGGCGCGGGAGAAGTCGATCCGGCACGGGCATATCTCCACGCTGCACATCTGGTGGGCGCGGAGGCCGCTGGCCGCGTGCCGGGCGGTGGTGTTCGCCTCGCTCATCCCCGACCCCGACGACCCCGAATGCCCCGCCTCGTTCCGCACGCTCGTCAACGACCTTCTGCCCGCTCCTCCCAAGGTGGGACAGGCCTCCGACCTGTCAGGGCAAGACAGCCGGGACGGCCGTCCCACCATGCCACCGGACACGCCCCGCAACCGCTGCCTTGAGTTCATCAAGCACCTCGTCAAGTGGGAGAACTCCAACAACGCGGAGATCATCGGCAAGGCCCGCAAGCTCATCGCGGCCGCGCACAAGTTCCTTCACCCGGACTCCAAAGACGCGATGCCCAAGGTGCTTGACCCGTTCGCGGGCGGCGGGGCCATCCCGCTGGAGGCGCTGCGGCTCGGCTGCGAGGCCCACGCCATCGAGTTGAATCCGGTTGCCCACCTGATCGAGCTTTGCACGCTGGTCTATCCGCAGAAGTACGGCCAACCCAACAGCCGCCCCACGCCGGACTACATCAGGAAGCTGCAAGCCGCGCACGAAGGTAGGGACGGCGACGGGCTGTTTGGTAGGACAGGCGTCCCGCCTGTCACCGAAGGCCTCCCGCCCGTCAAGGACGAGAAGTGGACGAGGCGACACCTGCCGCATTGGCAGCAAGAGGGGGCCACCTACTTCGTCACTTGGCGATGTGCCGATTCGGTGACACTTTCGGATACCGACCGTGATATTGTGCTATCCGCCATTCATCACTGGGATAACCAGCGCTGGAAGGTGTACGCCGCTGTCGTCATGCCCGACCATGTTCATGTGCTGGCCGAACCGCTCAGCAAGGGACACGGGCGCTGGGACTTGGGCGAGATTTTGCACAGCGTCAAGAGCTTCTCCGCCCATGAGATCAACAAGCAGCACGGTAGGACAGGCGTCTCGCCTGTCGATGGCGCGAATGGCGTCTCGCCTGTCAAAGCAACAAGACGGGCGGGACGCCCGTCCCACCAAAGTAAAGGATCGGTGTGGCAGGATGAGCGATTCGACCGCATCGTCCGCGACGAAGCCGAGTTCATCGAGAAGTGGGAATATATCGCCAAGAACCCGATCAACACCGGGTTGGCCGACACCGTTGATGATTATCGCTGGCTGTATCTGCTTGAGGAAATGCCCGGTGCTGACAGGCCAGAGGCCTGTCCCACCATGATCGACGGCATCGCCCTGACGCGCCTGCCGTTGATTACCGAGGCCGAGTACCAGAAGAACCCGCTGTCGGCGGATGTGAAGTTCTGGGGCCATTGGGTGCTGGAAAAGGCCCGCGACGAGATCGGCCAATTCTACCCGCCCGATCCTGACGGCAGCGTTCCTGTCGCATATTTGTGGGCGCGGACGGTGAAGTGTCCGAACCCCGCGTGTGGGGCAACGATCCCGCTCATTCAGCAGTCTTGGCTGTGCAAAAAGGCGAGTCGGTCTGTGGCAACACGCATCGTCCCCGATGTCTCGGCAAAACGCTGTCGGTTTGAGGTCGCGGAGGGTACCAGCATTAACTTCGATCCCGATTTGGGCACCATGCGGCGAGGTAAGGTTGCCTGCCCGCTCTGCGATCAGGTGGCCGACGGGGAGTATCTGCGTGACGAGGCGAAGAGCGGCAGAATGGGTCGACAAATGATGGCCGTCGTCGCGGCCAACACATCTGGTTCCGGCAAGTGTTACCGAGTTGCGACCGACGACGATGAAGCGCTGCACCATGAGGCCGAGCAAGAGCTTCTTCAACAAACACAGCAGCTTGGAGCTGACATTGTTCCCCACGAACCGATTACGCCTGACCGCCCGTCTCCCAATTCCCGTGGCCTCTCAGCAGTCTCCCGCTATGGATTCGATACCTTCGGCGGCCTCTTCAACCAGCGCCAGCTATTGGCACTGACAACGCTCGGAAGCAATGTCCGTCGGGTGCGCGGGCGTCTTGGTAACGCCGACGAGGACTATGCGACGGGAGTCATGGCCTTTCTCGGCGCGGCCTTCGACTGGTTCGCCGACAAGTCCAGCGCGTTTACGCGGTGGCACAACAGCGGTGAGAAGATTTCGGGGACATTTGCGCGGCAGGCCCTGCCAATGCTTTGGGACTATGCCGAGGTGAACCCCACCAGCGAGGGAAGCGGTGACTTTCTTTCGGGACTCGATTGGATTTTGCGAGTCATTCAGCACACCTCGATGGTGACAACCCCTTGCATCGTTCAACGATCCAGCGCGACTGGTCTTGCGGACGCAGATTCATCAATCCATGCGGTCGTTACCGATCCACCGTACTACGACGCCGTACCGTACTCCGACCTGAGTGACTTCTTCTATGTCTGGCTGAAGCGCACGCTCGGTGATGTGTACCCCGATCTGTTCCGCACACCGCTCACGCCGAAGGCTCAGGAGCTCATTGCCTACTATGGGTCTGGTGAACGCAAGATTCAGAAGACTCCGAAGTGGTATGAGGATGGGATGGGGAAGGCGTTCGCGGAGATTCACCGAACGCTCGGTGATGACGGCGTTTGTTGCGTCATGTTCGCCCATAAGACGACGACGGCTTGGGAGAGTGCGATAGCAGCGCTGGTCCGCTCAGGTCTGGCAGTAACAAGCAGTTGGCCCCTCCACACGGAGATGAAAACGCGCATGGTCGCCCACGATGCCGCCGCGCTTGCCAGCAGCGTGACGCTGGTATGCCGCAAACGCTTGGCCACGGCAGGCGAAGGCTATTGGGACGATGTGCGCGACGAACTTCGAGAGGTCGCCCGTGAGCGGCTGGAGTTCTTCTGGCAGCAGGGGATTCGCGGGGCGGACTTCTTCATTTCGGCCATCGGTCCCGCGCTGTCGGTGTATGGCCGCTACGCCAAGGTCACGCGGCTGACGGGCGAGGAGGTCAGCGTCGGCCAGTTCCTCGACGAGGTGCGGGGGATCGTCACCGACTACGCCCTGAGCCAGATTCTGCACGGGGCCAAGACCGGCCAGATCGACTCCGAGACGCGGTTCTATGTGCTGTGGAAGTGGAGCTACGAAGATGCCAAAGTGGCGGCGGATGAGGCGTTCAAGCTGGCGCAAGCCTTGGGCATCGACACCGAGCAGATGTGGGATCGCACGGGAGTGCTGGAGAAGCAGGGCGAGAATGTGCAGGCCCTGACCGTGGCCAAGCGGATGCGGATCAACGACCTCGGCGAGCCGAATGTGGACGGCTCGCCCGCGCCGCTAATCGACGCGCTGCACCGCTGCTGTGCCTTCCGCGACAAAGGCGACACGGGCGGGCTATCCGAGTATCTCGCCCGCAGCGGCCACGGTCGCAATGAGAAGGTCTGGACGGTCGCGCAGGCCATCAGCGAAGTCCTGCCCGACGGCGACAAGGAGAAGCAGCTCCTACAGGGCCTGCTGAACCAGCGGGACAAAGTGGAAGAGGACATGAAGGAGGGGCGGTTGTTTTAGCGGCGCGACTGAGGACGGAGACAGTCGTTGATGATGTCGGCGGTGATCGGCTTGTAGAAATGAAACTGGCGGTTGCGTGCAACCGCCAGGGGCTAATATCTGGACGCTGACAAGCAGCGCCAGGTGTTGATCTGTCAACAGAAGTATACAACTTTTCGGCTCCTGCAAGCAAGCGGTTCATGGATTTTTTTGGTTGGGAGCCTTCCGGCGGGGCCGCAAGCGGTCCCGGCGAGTGAGAATATGGCGGATTTGCTGATCTACTGGCGGGACCACGCGGCCAACTGGGCCCACGAGTTCGCGGGGGATCGTGCGTTCCACTGGCACAGCAGCGCGAAGTGCATCGCCGAGTTGCAGCCCGGCGACCGAATGTGGATGGTCACATCGGGCAGAGAACTTCGTCAGGAAGCGGAGCAGGCCGCGTTCCTGGTCGGCGTGTGGGCGGTGCGCGAGGTGATCGACAACCCGGACGACGACGACGCCTACCCGGCGGAGAGCTACCGCAAGCGGGTGGTCGCCGATCCGTCGGCGTCGGTGATGCTGGCCGATCCGATTCCCGTGGATCACATCCTGCGCCCCGCTGGCCGTGACCGGGCGGCGTCCATCGGTCGGTTCCTGCAAGGGCCTCGCGCTCTTACTGACGAGAAGAAACGCCTGCTGCGCGCGGCGGCGGGCGGCGAACTGGCAGCCACATGGCTGAGGAGCAAGGCATGAATACGCTGAAAGCGTGGAGACAGGTCGTTACGCCCCACGAGGATATCCGCAAGGGCCGCTTCGACGCCTCGGTGTTCGCGGCTGACCTCGGCGAGGTGATCGCGGGCCGGGGCGCGGTGGATTACCGCGATCCCGTCGCGTTCGTCGGCAAGACCTACCTGACCAAGGGGCTGACCGACCTGCTGACGGGCGTCATGCGGCGCGTGGCGGGCCACAAAGATGGTGAACCCGTCGTGCAGATGCAGACGCCGTTCGGCGGCGGCAAGACGCACACGCTGCTGGCCATCTACCACCTGCTCAACGATCCGTCGAAGGTGGCGAACCTTGCTCCGATTAAGAAACTGATCGCCGACGCCGAACTCAAGACGATCCCAAACGCGCGGGTGGCGTGCATTGTCGGCACGGCCATGAATGTGGCCAGCGACCGGACGATGTGGGGCGAGATCGCCCACCAGCTTGGCGGCGAGGCGCTCTACAAGATGGTCGAGAAGGAGGACACGGCCAAGACCGCGCCGGGAAGCAATCTGCTCGGCGAGATGCTGGAGAAGGTCGGCCCGTGCGTGATCCTGATGGACGAGATTCTGGTTTACCTCGTCAAAGCAGAGAAGGTTCGGGAGGGCGATTGGACACTGCGAGGCAGTACGCTGGCCTTCTTGCAGGAGTTGACGATCGCTGTGGCGAACTGCCCGCACGCCGTGCTGGTGGCGACGCTCACCAGTCAGGCGTCGGAGTGGCTCGACACGGAGGGGGCGGAGCGGGCGCACCAGTCGCTGGAGAAGGTGATCGGGCGGGTGGAGAAGGTGAAGCTCCCCGTCGAGGGGACGGAAATCTACGAGGTGATCCGGCGGCGGCTGTTCGAGGACTTGGGCGATCGCGCCGAACACCAGCGGACGGTGGAGGCGTACTGCGCGAAGTACCGGGCGCTCGGCGACGATGTGTCGCAGACCGTCAAGGAGCCGGCGTACAGGCAGAACATGCTCGCCGCATACCCGTTCCACCCGGAACTGCTGACGACGCTGTACGAGCGGTGGGGTTCGATCCCGGACTTCCAGCGGACGCGCGGCGTGCTGCGGCTGCTCGCGTATGTGGTGAGCGACCTCTACAACCGGAAGGACAACGAACTGCTGATCCAGTCGTGCGATGTGAACCTCGGCGTAAGCGAGATTCGGGGGGAGTTGGTCAAGTACGCGGGCAGCGCCTTCCACAGCGTAGTGGACAGCGACATCGCCGGGCCGGACGCCAAGTCGCCGGAGATCGACCGTTCCTTGGGCAGCGAGTACGCGAAGGAGTCGGTCGCGGAGAAGCTGGCCAAGGCGATCTTCATGTATTCGTTCGGCGGCGGGCACCAGAAGGGCGCGACGGTGCCGCAGTTGCAGCTGGCCGTGCTGAACCCGGAAATGAACCCGCTGTTCATCACGGACGCCCTAGGCCGCATGTCCAAGCGGCTGTGGTTCCTCTACGGCGACGGCGGCCTCTACAGGTTTGAGTCGATACAGAACCTCAACCGCACGATCCTCGACCGGGAGGAGATGGTGCGCTCAGACCAAGAGCGGGTGCGGGAGTACGCCAAAAGCAAGCTGAACGACATGATCGGCGAGGTACACTTCCGGGTGTTCCGCTACCCGCACGAGAGCCGGGATGTGGCCGACGACGCGCGGCTGAGCCTGGTGGTGCTCGACCTGCGCCAGACGGCGACGGAGACGGGCCTGCCCAAGGAGACGGAGAAGTTCGTCGGCGACATCGTGAAGCAGCACGGGCAGAGCTTCCGCAAGCACGCCAACGCGCTGATCTTCATCGCGCCCGACGAGGAGCGGTCGCCGGAGATCACCGAGGCCGCGACGCGGCTGCTAGCCTTGCGAGGCATCGACGAGGACAAGACCACGAAGAAGCGGCTGACGCCGGAGCAGCTATCCGACTTGGCCGGACGGCTCAAGAACGCGGAGGCGGCGCTGCCGTCGAAGCTGGCGCAGGCGTATCGGCATGTGATCGTGGCCGCGGACAAGAAGGTCTTGCGCGCGTTCGACATGGGCGTGCAGACCTACGACGGGCGGACGACCGTCAGCGACCGCGTATACACCACGCTGAAGGACAACGATCAGCTTCTGGAGCGGGTCGATCCGGCGCTGCTGGTCGGGAAGAGGTGGAGCCTGTGGCCGGACGACCAGCCGATGGTCAGCGCCAAGACGCTGTCCGGGTACTTCACGCAACTGACCCACCTGCCCATGCTGTCCGGGGCTGGCGTGCTGCGCGAGACGGTCGCGCGGGGCGTTGAGCGCGGCCTGTTCGCCTACGCACTCGGCGACGGCGAGGCGCGGAGGTTCGACGCGATCCGGTTCAAGGAGTCGCTCCGGACCGAGGAGTGCGAGCTGATCGACACGGCGTGGCTTCTGCGGCCTGCGCTGGCCGACGAGCTTCTGCCCAAGCCGAAACCCGTGGTGGCCGGAGCCGCAACGCCCGCAGGAGGAACGCCGCCCGCGCCGGCGGGCGGGGAGCAGTTGGGGGGCGTGGGAACCGAGCCGCTTCCGCCGCCCGGCCCGCCGAAGATCGTCGCGGGCGAGCGGCGGCTCGATCTGGTGCGGATCAAGATGCGCGTCCCGTGGGAGCATTGGGGTGACATCTACAACGAGGTGATCGAGCCGCTGGCCAAGGAGGGGGCCGAGATCCTCGTCGATGTCAACATCGTGGCCAAGGCGGAAGGCGCGATCCGCGAGAACACCGTGGAGTTCGGGATCAAGGAGTCGCTTTCGCAGCGCGGGATTGAGGCGCAGGTGGAGACGCGGTAGGCCACAAGAACATCGGACAGCGAACACCGATTGGGCGTTGCGATGCAAAGGGAGCAAGGACGATCGGGCGCGGGGGGCGGATGCCGGACACCCGTTACGAGTTACGGACGACAAGTGGCGTGCGCCGAAACCCCGCCGTCGTCAACCACCTGCTCGACAAATCAGAATGTCCCCCTTGTTCTCGCTATGCCCACCCGCGAGATCACCATCGACGCATCGGGCGATGTCATCGACAAGCTCTACTGTGTCGTTCAGATGAACTTCGATCTGGGCGCATGAAGCATGGCCCGCGATCGCAACACCAGGATCCCGGCGGTACCGACAAGCAGTATCATCATAACCAGACCCCACTCGGATACAGCTGGAACTCCCTGTGGCGAGGTCCTCAACGCACAACGCAGTTCGCTGTCTACAACACGGCATTCATAGCCAGTCCCGCAATCTAGATTGTACCCCTCTGGGCACGCGCTCGCAGTGCTAAGATCCCAACAGTTCGCGGGCGCGCCGCACTGATTGATGTCGGGATCTTGGCAGCAGTGGGTGCCGCCCGACGCCAGTTGTGGACGGAGCGCCAAGAGGAGCACGGACGCAAATAAGAACCTGTATGCCATCATAGGAACCCTCCGCGCGGATAGCTGTTTCCTGGTTTCGGTCGCACGTTAGGGACTACCATCCGATTCGATTATGACCGGGCGGCGTTGGGAAGTCAAGTACCTGCGTAAACGCGGAGGTTACGGCATCAGGCAGCCAGACAGGTCGGCCCTCAGCCGATACACTCCGTGTAGGGCGAGCTGGCGGGCGAAACACATCCTTGAGGACTGCCCCGTCCTGCGCGGTCTAATCGGCAACTTCCGGGACGGGACGCCGCCATGTGCCAGAACGACTGAAGAGCGTTGCTGCGGACTCGCGTATCCGTCCCCGGCCCGCCGCCGCTTCGCGTGCGCGGGCGTAGGTTGCGCGGCGGGACGACTCACCCCACCCGATAGAACCACTCGTCCCACGGCGCATAATGGTCAAGAACCCGGACGGCGTGCCGGGCGGCGTTTCCCGCCTCGGCGCTGGCGACGGCGTGGCCCCGTGAGATGCGGTAGAGCAGGTGGCCGCACTTCGCCAGCGTGTCGCGCACAATCGGCGGGCAGTCGGGCGTCTCGGTGAGATTGAGCAGCAGACCACTCTGGTACTCGTAAAGCTGCCCCGGCGTACCCGACCACCCGCACTTCCGGCATCGCCACCGTACTCCGCCGTCCCCGTCGGGTGCCGCGTCGGCCACTTCTTCGATGGTTCGCATCCTGTGGCAGACAAGGCACTCTTCCCACAGCGGGCCAACCGGGTCGTGCAGGCCGCGATCCTCGTGCCAGTCGCCGCCGATTCGCCTGAACTGCACCGCGACCGACTCACGCTGCTCGTCACTCCAGTCAGACATACGCCCCTCCTCCGCATTCTATCGCCTTCCTCGATTGCCTGAGCCGCACATGCGGCGACCCGCCGGAAGACTAGACAAGCCCATTCCCCGCCAAGTGCAAAGCCCGAAACACGCACGCGATTGGCCGAGGGCGACGATGCAGCGCGTGAGGGGACCTTATGGCCGGGGGGCGATAGAAACGGAGCCTCCGGCCACTCGGAAGCTCCCGCAAGGATAAGAAAAACTGCCAACGGCGCATTCTACCCGAATGCCAGAGCGAGGCGGGGACGGAGCAACGGCCCGTGGGATGCCGCAGGCCGTCGGCGTCATTGCACTCGCTCGGAGAAGGATATGCGAAAGCGAGTGGAGCCAGCCCCGTCGGGCTGGCCCCACGGTGTATTTGGGCGGGCTGGTAAGGTCGTGGAAGGACGCCTAATTGGACAATCTGAGTGTCCGTTGCTTCCGTCTTCAATGGGGCCACGACCCCACCATGACCGCGTGTCACCCCAGGGCCAGCGCACATTAAGTCCCTTGTATTTCAAGGACTTCCATCAAGAAGTCGTTGTTCCATCCTGCGATTTCGCTCTTTCCCTTGATGCTGTCCTTTGAGGGATGGCGTTTGAGCATGCT
>Ga0315274_10002931_pt1 | contig 25380 bp, 28 predicted proteins | sample YL17G02_20_MG_FD_203700 | JGI IMG/M metagenome (GOLD analysis project Ga0315274, IMG submission 203700) | Sediment microbial communities from Yellowstone Lake, YNP, Wyoming, USA - YL17G02_20 | ecosystem: Environmental > Aquatic > Freshwater > Lake > Sediment | place: USA: Wyoming | collected...
TATGATGTGGAGGAGCCCAAGGCCTAGACGGTAGGCCACAAGGCGGTTGAGGTGAAGACCAGGCGTCAGGCGCGGGTTTTGGCTTTGCAGACCCTGTTCGAGGTGGATAGCGTCAAGCACTCGGCCGAGTTGGTCCTGGCGCAGCGTCTGGAAGAGAAAGCTTCGTCCTCGGAAGCCGAGGCCTTTGCCCGGCAGTTGGTCAAAGGCGTGCTGGACCATCTCTCAGGCGTAGACGAGATCATTACCGGCCTTGCCCCGGATTGGCCTCTCGCACAGATGGCCATCGTCGACCGAAACATTCTGCGCATCGCTATCTACGAGATCACAGTGGATGGCGAGACGCCGGTCAAGGTGGCGATCAACGAGGCCGTGGAGTTGGCCAAGCTGTTTGGAAGTGACAGCTCACGGCGGTTTGTGAACGGTGTGTTGGGCACGCTGGCCTCGCGCCGAGGCGTTCCGTCATCAGCGCACCACGGAGCGTAGCGATCACGCACTGCCTAGTCTTGGCGACTAGACAAGGCATGTCGCCAGAGCGCAATCTGGCGCAGCAGCACGCAGCCCCCCAGGGGCGCTGGCCGGATGAACGTTTCGCCCAAAGTCGAAGGAGCCTTTGGAATGCGCGCCATCAAGAACTACGACCAGATGCTGAAGGTTGCCGCCTCCGTGGGCCCCGTTCCGGTGGTCATTGCGGTTGCTCAGGAGTACGAAGTCCTGGAAGCCGTGGCTGAAGCACAGGCTCGTGGCATCGTGCAGGCCATCCTCGTCGGGGATGCCAAAAGCATTCGCGAGATCGCTCGCGACCACCACCTCGATTTGGGATCATCCCGCATCATCGATGACCCTGACATCGTGACTGCCGCTGACAAGGCCATGCGCCTCGTGGCCGACGGCGAGGCCAGGGTTGCCATCAAGGGTCAGATGCAGACGCCCACCTTTTTGCGTGCTGCGCTCAAACGCGAGTCGGGCTTGCGCACCGAGCGCCTCGTCTCGCACGTGGGTGTCTTCGAAGTCCCCGGTTTCGACCGCCTGCTGTTCATCACCGATGGCGGGGTTGTTCTTTTCCCCACAAAGGAGCAGAAGATCGAGATCGTGAGCAACGGCATCGTCGTGGCCAAGGGTCTGGGGGTCGAGCAGCCCAAGGTGGCCCTGCTGGGCGCGGCCGACGAGGTCTCGCCCGACCTGCCTGTCACGGTCGAAATTGAGGAGATCGTGGCCATGCAGGAGCGCTGGTCTTCCGAGGGCGCGCTCGTGGGCGGGCCTCTCCTGCTGGACACGGCCGTGTCTCCAGAGATCGCACGGCAGCGTGGCCGTGGCGGCGCAGTGGCAGGGCATGCCGATGTGTTGGTGGCACCCGACGTCGAGTCGGGCAACATCATGGCCAAAGGCATCACCTACTTTGCCGGTGGGCGCATGGCAGGCCTGGTAACGGGTGCCAAAGCGCCGTTGGTGGTTGGCTCGCGCGCCGACCCACCGGAGACGCGCCTAGTCTGCATCGCGGCGGGCGCTCTGCTGGGGGCCGCTGCGGCGTCACTTCGTCTTCGCGAAGCGAACGGCACAGAGTTCACCCAATCCAGTCGTGAAGGAGAATCGTTCCATGAAGACCGAAGGCCGCGTACTGATCATGGGCGCTGCGGGGCGTGATTTCCACAACTTCAACGTCTACTTTCGGGAGAACCCTGACTACGAGGTCGTGGCCTTCACGGCGACGCAGATCCCGAACATCGCGGGGCGCACGTATCCGTCCGAACTCGCTGGCAGACTCTATCCAGCCGGCATTCCCATCTACCCCGAGAGCGAGCTCGTGTCACTCATCCGCGAGCTGAAGGTTGATGAGGTCATTTTCGCTTACAGCGACGTGCAGCACGAGTATGTGATGCACAAGGCGTCGCAGGTACTGGCCGCCGGCCCTGACTTTCGCTTGATGGGCGCCAAAGAGACCATGCTGCAGTCCAAGGTGCCGGTCGTCTCGGTCTGCGCCGTGCGCACGGGCGCTGGCAAGAGCCAGACCACGCGCCGCGTCTCGGACATCCTGCGCAAGATGGGCAAAAAGCTGGTCGTGGTCCGCCACCCCATGCCCTACGGCGACCTGGTCAAGCAAGCCTGCGAGCGCTTTGCCACCTACGAGGACCTGGACAAGTACGAGTGCACCATCGAGGAACGCGAAGAGTACGAGCCGCATCTGGAGCGCGGGAGCATCGTCTATGCCGGCGTGGACTATGAAAGGATCCTGCGTCAGGCCGAGCAGGAAGCCGAGGTCATCCTATGGGACGGCGGCAACAACGACCTGCCGTTCTACAAGCCCGACCTGCATATCGTGGTCACCGATCCACACCGCGCCGGACACGAGTTGCGCTATCACCCTGGCGAGGCCAACCTGAGAATGGCCGACGTAGTGGTGATCAACAAGATCGACACGTCCGAGCCCGGCAAGATGGAGATCGTGCGCGGCAACATCACGGATGTCAATCCCGGTGCTATTGTGGTGGATGCGGCGTCGCCCATTTTTGTCGACGACCCGCTGGCGATCCGCGGCAAGAGGGTGCTGGTGATCGAGGACGGCCCGACGCTGACGCACGGCGAGATGGCCTATGGCGCGGGCCTGGTGGCCGCTCGGCGCTTCTGTGCGGCCGAGATCGTCGATCCGCGCCCCTACGCGGTGGGCTCCATCGCCGAGACCTTTCACAAGTATCCGAACACAGGTCCAATCCTGCCCGCCATGGGCTATGGCGCCCAGCAGGTGTGCGAACTGGGCGAGACTATCAACGCCACTCCTTGTGACATGGTCATTGTTGCTACCCCGATCGACCTGCGGCGTGTGGTGGAGATCAACCGTCCGTCACAGCGCGTGCGCTACGAGCTGCAGGAAATCGGCATCCCCACTCTGCAGGACGTGATTGCCAAGGCGTTCGCTTAGACGTCCACCGCGGTTTCTGGAGGCCACCCTGCGGCCTCCAGAAACCATACAATGGAATGCAACGCAAGAAAGGGAGTGATGCCTATACGCTGATCAGCCCCGGTCGTTTCGTTCGCATCAATGCTGCAGAGGAGGAAACATGTCCAAGCGACCAGTGTGCATTGTCTCCGGGGGCATCACCAAGTTCGCGAAAGCGAATCTGAACACCCAAGAGGCGATGTGCAAGGATGCCCTCGACTATGCGTTGAATGACCTGGATGGCCGACTCGAGCTCAAGGACATTGACAGTAGCATCTGCACGTACTTTTCCGACCATTTCGAAAGCCAACTTCTCTTCGACTCGCTCACACAGGACTACCTGGCTTTGTGCCCGAAGCCTTCCATGCGCATCGAGGGCGGCGGCGCGACCGGGGGCCTCGGCATCCGCGCCGGCTACATGAGCATCGCTTCCGGCCTTTCGGACGTCTGCCTGGTCTATGGCTTTGAGAAGATGTCCGAGGTCAACACGGCCAAGGGCAACGAGTTCATCGCCCTGGCCTCTGACACCGATTTCGACTACCCCGTGGGTGGTTACTACTCCGGCTACTATGCGACGATGGCCACGCGCCACATGCACGAGTTCGGCACCACCACCGAACAGATGGCCAAAATCGCGGTCAAAAACTATGATAATGCCTTCCACAACCGCTGGGCTCAGAAGCACGAGCGCTGGACGGTGGAGGGCGTCCTCAAGTCCAAGATCATCTCGACTCCCCTTACCCTGCCCATGGTCTGCGTGATGAGCGATGGCGCAGCCTGCCTGATCCTGTGCACGGAGGAATGGGCCAAGAGGTTGCGCCCCGACAGCAAGTATGTGGTCATCACCGGGCTGGGTTGCGGCACGGATACCATGCGCCTGGGCGACCGTCCCCATGGCGAGGTGATCCCACTGCCCGGCGAGAGCCCCAACAAGTACGCCCACCTGAAGGGCCGTTGGCCCGGGCAGCACAGCTTCCGCGGTGCACGCGAGGCCGCCCGGCAAGCGTACGCGATGGCGGGCATCACTGATGCGCTGCGCCAGATTGATTTTGCTGAGGTACACGATGCGTACGCCTCGTCCGAGTTGCAGACGTACGAAGACCTGGGCTTCTGCATGTACGGTGACGGCGGCAAGTGGGTGGAGCAAGGTGGCCCCTACGTGGGTGGCCAGGTGCCAGTCAATCCATCGGGCGGCCTGATCGCCTGCGGCCACCCCGTGGGCGCGACGGGCATCATGCAGGGCGTGTTTGCGCTCTGGCAACTGCAGGACGCGACCGCCAAGCACTGCAGCGATGCCTCGACCGGCAGTGACGGCAGCAAGATCCAGGTCCAGAATGCCCGCCGGGGCTTGATCCACAGCCACGCCGGCACAGGCACGTACATCACCGTGAACATCGTGGAGAAACCGGAGGGGGCTGCGAAGCGTCTCCGGAGCAAAGCGGAGGGGGTGTGAAATGACTCACGTATACAACGTCAACCCGCTGCAGGTCGGTCGGCACTACGAAATTGACTCCATCCACTCCTACGGCGAGGTGAGCGATTTCTTCCTGGGCCTGCAGCGGCGCAAGCTGCTGGCCACGCGCTGCCTGAAGTGCGGGGCCACCTGGTTGCCGCCACGCCGTGATTGCGGCAAGTGCGGCGCCAGGACCGAATGGTTCGAAGCGCCCCAGGAAGGCAAGGTACACACTTTTTCGGTGCTGCATTTCGCCGCAGAAGCATTCCTGTCGGAGGTGCCTTTCGTCCTGGCCTACATCGAGCTGCCTGGCATTGACACCGTCTTCCTGACACGCATCAAAGGCTGCAAGCCCGGGGACGTGTATATCGGCATGCCGGTGCGCGCCCAGTTCCGGCGACTGGTGGATTGGACGCCCAACGACGTGTGGTTTGTGCCAGCATAGCGTACGCGGTTTGCGGTTGGCAGTGGGCAGTGACTGAGAGCCGCCGACTGCAAATTGACAACCGCCAACCCATGGATGGGGCCCTGCATTCAGATCTGGAATTCTTTGCCCGGAGGAGAACACATGCACATCCTTGACGAAGGACACGGCGAGCTGGTCGGTTGGCACGACCCTGATGAGAACCGCGCCTGGGTTCGTGCAAACAAATCACGCGACCTGACGGACAAGCGCATGACCATTGCCGAGGCCGTGGCCAAGTTCGTTCCCGATGGGGCCTTTCTCGCCTTCGGTGGCTTTGGCCACATTCGCGTGTCCATGGCTGCCATCTACGAGATCATCCGCCAGCGCAAAAGGAACCTGACCATGGCGGGCAAAACCGCCGTGCACGACGCCGACGTGCTGATCGGTTCGGGTTGCGTGACGCGGATCGAGGTGGCCTACTCGTTTGCGCACGAGCTACGCGGCCTTTCGCCCGCGGGTCGACGCGCCGTGGAGACGGGACAGTGCAAGGTTGTGGCTGAACTGAGCAATGCCGCCTATCAGTGGCGCTTTCTGGCGGCGGCGATGGGCCTGCCCTTTGTCCCCTCTCGTGACCTGCTCGGCACCGACACGTTCCACTACAGCTCGGCCAAGGTGGTGCAGGACCCCTACAGTGGCAAGCCCCTCTGCCTGCTTCCAGCCTGCTACCCCGACGTGGTTTTCATCCACGTACCGCGCTGCGACATGTACGGCAATGCCCAGATTGATGGCACCATGATCGAGGATTTCGAGCTGGCCAGGGCGGCCCGGCGCCTGATCCTGACCACTGAGGAGATCGTGCCCGAGGACGTCATCCGCAGTCACCCGTGGCACACGGCCATCCCCTTCTTCCTGGTGGACGCTGTGGTTGAGGTGCCCTATGGTTCGCACCCGTGCCAGATGCCCTACCTCTATTTCTTTGACGAGGAGCAGATTGGCGAGTGGCTGCGCATGTCCAAGTCAGAGGAGGGCACCCAGGAGTACTTCCAGAAGTACGTGTACAGCACCAAGGACTTTTACGAGTACCTCGAACGCGTTGGGGGCCTGCGCAAGCTGGACTACCTGAAGAGGGTCGAGCAACTGCGCGCGCCCATGACCGCGCCCTGGCTGAAGAGGGGGTAGAGCCATGAAACCAGACTACACGCCTACGGAATTGCTGGCCACGGTGGCTTCGAAGCAGCTAGAGGACCGCAGATCGGTCTTTGTGGGGACGGGCTTGCCCATGATCGCCGCGATGCTGGCGCAGCGCACATATGCTCCCAGCCTGCTCATCATCTTCGAGGCGGGTGGGGTGGGGCCGCGCGTGCCGGTGTTGCCCATCTCGGTGGGCGATTCGCGTACGTTCTACCGGGCCGCCGCGGCCTCCAGCATGCACGACGTGATGTCCATGTGCCAGGCCGGGCACATCGACTATGGCTTTTTGGGCGCCGCCATGATCGACACGTATGGCAACATCAATACCACGGTCATCGGAGAACACGACCATCCGAAGACGCGCCTGCCAGGCAGTGGTGGGGCCAACGACATCGGCTCCCTATGCTGGCGCACGATTGTCATCATGCGCCAGGAGAAGCGGCGCTTCCTCTCCAAAATGGATTACATCACCACGCCGGGATACCTGACGGGTCCCGGCGCACGGGAAAGGGCCGGCCTGCCGGCCGGCACGGGCCCCTACCGCGTCATCACCCAGTTCGGCTTGTATGGCTTTGACGAGGTCTGCAAGCGAATGAAGCTCCTGGCCACGCACCCAGGCGTGACTGTCGAGCAAATCAAAGAGACCAGCGACATGGAAATCCTGATTCCGGAGCACGTCGAGACCACCCAACCGCCTACCGCAGACGAGCGTCGCATCCTGCACGAGATCGACCCCACTGGCATGGCCATCGGGAAGTGAGTCTGCCATCCACGAATTGACCACGACTCTACTGAAAGAACTCGGATTTCACCGCAGAGCACGCAGAGAACGCGGAGATTCCCTTATGAACTCTGCGCTCTCGGCGGCCTCTGCGGTAGGGAAGGGGCTTTTGTAGTGGAGTCGTTTCGTCATTCGTGGACGGCACAGCGTAGAGGAGGAAAAGCATGGACTTCCAGCTCACCGAAGAACAGCAGATGATGCGCAAGATGGTGCGCGACTTTGCCGAGAAGGAAATCCGCCCCATCGCCCGGGAAATCGACGCCAAGGAGGCCTTCCCCTGGGACGTCATCCACAAGATGGCCGCCTTGGGGCTGCTGGGCCTGCCCATCCCCGAAGAGTACGGCGGCTCGGGGGCCGACACGCTTTCCTACGCCATCGCGGTTGAGGAGGTCTCACGCGTTAGCGGCTCCATCGGCATCACTCTGGCCGCGCACACCTCGCTGGGTACCTACCCCATCTACCGCTTTGGCAGCGAAGAGCAGAAGAAAAAGTACCTGCCGCATCTGGCCTCGGGTCAGGGGCTGGCCGCCTTTGGCCTCACGGAGCCTGAGGCTGGCTCGGACGCTGCGGCGGTCAAGACCACTGCAGTGCTGGCCGAAGGTCCCGGCACCTCACGGGATGGTGACCACTGGGTGATCAACGGCACCAAGACCTTTATCACTTCTGGCTCGATCGCCGACGTCGTGATCATCGCGGCGGTGACGGACAAGGCGGCCGGTGCGCGCGGCATCAGCAACATCATCGTGGAAAAGGGCACGCCCGGTTTCCGCCCTGGTCGTGACGAGGACAAAATGGGGCTGCGCGGCTCGGTCACCTCGCAACTGTTCTTCGAGGACTGCCGCGTGCCCAAGGACAACTTGCTGGGCAAGCCGGGCGAGGGGTTCAAGCAGTTCCTGATCACGCTGGACGGCGGGCGCATCAGCATCGGCGCTATGGCCCTCGGCCTGGCGCAGGGCGCGCTGGAAGCGGCGGTCAAGTACTCCCAGGAGCGCGTGCAGTTTGGGCAGCCCATCGCCAACTTCCAGGCCATCCAGTGGATGATCGCCGACATGGCCACCGAGATCGACGCGGCACGGTTGCTGGTCTATCGCGCGGCGCAGCTCAAGGATAAGGGCGGGCGCTTCACCAAGGAAGCGGCCATGGCCAAGCTCTTCGCCTCCGAAGCGGCCGAGCGCGCTTGCTTCAAGGCCATCCAGATCCATGGCGGCTATGGCTACACTCGCGAGTACGACGTCGAGCGCATCTACCGCGACAACCGCCTCACTACCATTGGCGAGGGGACAAGCGAGATCCAGCGACTCGTGATTGCGCGCCAGGTGCTGGAAGGGGCGTAGTGAGACTCTCCGGCACCCTGGGAACTCGGCAGGAACTGGCTGTGCGTTGTGATAGACTCAAGGGATGCTGGATTTGCCGCGACAGGGCTACGGGTTTCCTTAACCCCACCCTGAGTTTCCACTACGTGAATCTGCCTATGCAGATTCAGGAGATTCACGAATTGTTGCAGCGTGACGCTGCGAAAGGAGGTGCAAAGGAAGGCTCGAAGAGCCAAGACGCATAGATGACTCTAGTTGAGTCGGCGTACAGCTTGACAGATATGTGGCCGACGGGATCGGCGGGTTGGTCATTCTGCGCGCTTTGCGGGACAAGGTAGTCGTTTCTATTCCCACTGAGGGTGGTAGTTTGCTGTCTACCCATGCAGATACCAGCCTGATCTTCCCCAGCGGGGCCTTCACGACAACCGTCGATTTGACTTACCGCCATTTGTGGGCAGACCGGAACACTGGCCCCTTGACAGGCATCGGCCACACCTTTGACCTCAGCGCAGTCTACTCGGACACGGGACTGGTGGCCCAGCTTGCGCCGGGGCAGAGCTTCGCGGCGACGGTGCACTACATCGACGCGGAGAAGGGGCCGGCCATCGAGAGCACGCTGGCGCTGTACGCCTGGGATGGCAGCCAGTGGGTCAAGGAGCCCAGTAGCGCGGTCGATGTGGGGGCCAACACCATCACGGCCGCGCCGGATCACCTCGGTTTGTTTGCCGTGCTAGGCGAGACCCAGCGCATATACCTGCCCGTGGTAAGGAAGCGGTAGAGACGGGCCAACCACGAATGGGGTCACGACTCCACTGCAAAAAGCCGCTTCCTTACCGCAGAGGCCGCCGAGAGCGCAGAGTTCATAAGGGAGTCCCCGCATTCTCTGCGTGCTCTGCGGTGAAATCCGAGTCATTTCAGTAGAGTCGGGTCACGAATACGCGAATCAAGGTTGCGCGAGTCCCGACTGTGTTCGTGGCCTCATTCGCGTATTCGTGGTCGGCGGTCTACCTCATTTGCTTGTTCTTGTTCATGTTGTCCTGCCCACAGGCACCGTACCGGTCAGAGAGCCGGGCCGGAATAGGCACCACTGTACTGCATTTCACGACGGCGTCGCACCAGACTGTCAGTCTGACTTCAGGCTCGTTGCGGCGCCTTTGAGCAGCGCTTCGATCTCACGGATGAGCAAGGGTCGGTTCGGCTGGCTGAAGCTCAGGCCAGGCGCTGGCACACGGTTGTGCCGGATGTCGGGCGGGACATGCTTGTGATGTGGCTGGGTACTCTGCAGTTCGAGGGCATTCGGATGAGGCTGCAAGTCGTACCAGTACAGCTTGGTGTTGCCTTGCCACACCTCGTAGCCGTAATCATCAATGATGGCGGGAAGGCGATCGTAGACAATGCGCTCACGGATCACCAGGCGAAACTGACCACCAAAACGCAGCTCGCCTGCGACTCGCGCCAGCGAGCTCCCGCGCCGAGCTACAGTCAGGGCAGATTGCTGAATGGCGGGGAATTGCTCCGCGAGCGTGTAGACGAATAGCTCATAGTCTTCGATGCTGCGGAGTGGGTTGCTCATGCCGTCAGGCGAACGAGCCCCGAGAGGCTTGGCACGTTACCCTGCAGCCGCTGCACCTCGTTGCGGTACTCGGCCTGACGAGCAAGCCACGTTTTGTAGATGCTCGCCCACTCTGCAAAGTCGAGCACCCAACGGTCATCCTCGGGCTCTTCTCCTGTGCTGTAGGCGGCGTAGAAGGTCTCCGAACGGATGCCGTACTTGCGCTCAAAGGTCAGCAACTCTTCTTCCAGCGAGTGGATATCTGCCAGAATGGGTTCCAGGTTCATAGCTCACCTCTGGGGCCAATTATACCATAAGAAGGCTCACGGCGCAATTGGGATGTGCAGTGTCGTTAGCACCCAGACAACCAGTGGCGCGATCAAGATGCCTGGCAAGAAGCTGCCCACGCGGATACGCTTGAGGTCCAGCAGGATCAGGCCGATGCCCATGATGATCACGCCGCCCGTGGCGCTCATCTCGGTGATCATGGGCTCGCTCATGCCGAACTGGGCCAGCTTGGCCAGCAGCGCGATGCCACCCTGAACGACCAACACGGTCACGGCGGAGAAGAGCACTCCGATGCCCAGCGACGAGGCCAGCGCCAGGGAGGCAAATCCGTCCAGCAAGGACTTGATCGCCAGCAAGCTGTAATCACCCAGCATGCCGTCGCGAATGGAACCCAGCACGGTCATCGGCCCCACGCAAAAGATCAGGCTGGCGGTGACAAACCCCTGCGCCAGCGTGCCGGTGCTCCCGACCTTCATCCGCTCTTGCAGTCTGTCGCCGAGAGCCTGCAGCCCATCCTCGATGCGCCACCACTCACCCAGGATGCCGCCCAACAGGATGCTGCCCATCACGATCAGGATGTTGGCGGTGGTGAGCGCCATGCGCAGCCCAACCGCCAGGGTGACCAGACCCAGGCCGTGCAGGACGGTCTGGCGCACCCTCTCTGGCAAGCGCTGCCCTAGCAGGGTGCCCAGGCCACCGCCAATCAGTACGGTTGCGACGTTGAGTAGCGTGCCAATCAAGGGGGTCTCACTTTCACAAGGGACGCTTGTAGACGGTCAAGCCTTCTCTTCGACCCTGCGCATCCAGAAGCAGATCACCGCGTCGGTACGAAAAGTCACGGACGCCAGCCGCCAGCCTTGGGCGCCCCTGCTGTTCAGGATGTGCACGATGGCTTGGGTGTTGGCATTGGGCATATTGTCGAAGAAACACACACCGTCGCTGTTGCAGAACATGACCGGGCCTGCTTCCTCGGCAGCGAGCCCCAGCTTGTCGCGCACGACGTGAACTTGCTCGACCGTATGCGAAGTGATGTCGTATTCCCATTTCTTCATGGCTTGCCCCCCCAATTCCTATGCCCCATCGAACATGGGGAACTCCTGATCGTCAAAGTACCAAGTACCCTTGGTGGTCAGGTACTCGCGTGTCTTTTGCAGGAAGAGGTAGTGCGCGCTCTCCTGCTTGGCCAGGAAGTGGAAGACCTTCTTGCCTTTGGGGTCCTGAGTCTCGGCTCCCGCCTTAACGTAGGCGTCGTAACCCTTTTCTTCGAAATCCATCGCCAGCTTGAGTGCCTCCACGTCCTTCATGCCAGCCGGGACTGCCAGAGCGGCTGCCCTCCGGTCGGGGAACAGTCTGACCGGGGTCTGGGGCTCACACACTTTGGCCTGGTCGAGGTCCAGCCAGTCTTTCTCCTTGCTGATGGCCTCAAACTCGGCCTGCAGGAGGCGCAGATGCTCCACTTCGTCTTTGGCCAGGGTCTGAAAAACCGCCTTGCCACTGGAGTCCTGCACACGTTCCGCCACCTCCAGGTAGAACGCCTCACCCTGGCGTTCCACTTCCATTGCCCTTTCCAGTGCCGTCAGTGCAGCTTTGCACATTCCCTTTTCCATCTTTTACCCTCCCCAAGGATTCCTTATCGAACCAAGCACCTTCCAACACTGTAGCCTGCACAAGCATAATAGCACTGCATACCAGATTGTGTCAAAACGCCGAGGATGTAGAAGAACCCTCGCCAAAAGTGGCACCAGATGCCTTGTGGCATCTGGCGAGCGGCTCTTCGGGACGGCCATTCCACATTCTCAGAACGCCTCTGTTTGACAAAAGGAGCCAAAGTCATTATCATAATCCCTAGTAAATGCTAGGAATTGTGTGAGTCGCTATGAAATTCTCAGCCAAAGAGCAATATGGCTTGCGCGCCATAGTAGAGCTGGCCCGGCACTATGGCGCGGGACCGGTCTCGCTGAGCCTCGTGGCACAGGCACAGGCAATCTCGCTGGCCTACCTGGAGCAGGTCGTGGTGCCCTTGCGCGAAGCGGGCCTGCTCGACAGCACTCGGGGCGCCAATGGGGGCTACGTACTGGCGCGCAGTCCTGATGCAGTGACGGTCGGGGACGTCCTGCGCGCGTTGGATGGCGCCATCGTCTCCTTTGCCTGTGTCAGTAACGCCTCCAATTCGCCCTGCCGGCGCGGGGAGGGAACATGCGCCGCGCGGCAGGTCTGGGAGAAGGTGCAGGACAGGCTGGGCGAAGCTCTGGACTCTACCACGCTGGCCGACCTGTGCTAGCGGCTTGGCGCGAGCAAGGGCAAACGACGTTAGAGGAGTGTGAGATGCAAAAGGCAAAGAAATCAATCTACCTGGACCACGCAGCCACGACTGCCGTGGGCACGCGCGTGGTCGAGGCTATGCTGCCCTATTTCACCGTCACGTATGGCAATGCTTCCGGGCTCTATGCCCAGGGCCGCGCAGCACATGACGCCATGGAGAGCGCACGCAAGACGGTGGCAGGTATCCTGGGCGCTGACCCGAAGGAAATCATCTTCACTGGCTGTGGCTCCGAGAGTGACAATCTGGCCCTACGCGGAGTGGCCTTTGCCAGCCGCCAGAAGGGCAATCACATCATCACTTCGTCCATCGAACACCATGCCGTTGGCCATACGTGCGAGCACCTGCAGAAGCACTTTGGCCTAGACGTAACCTACCTACCGGTCGACAAGTACGGCCGAGTCGATCCCGACGATGTGGCACGCGCCATCACTGACAGGACGGTCTTGATCAGCATCATGTACGCAAACAACGAGGTCGGCACAGTCCAACCGATTGCCGAGATCGGCAAGATCGCGCGCGCAAGGCAGATCCCGTTCCACACCGATGCAGTGCAGGCTGGGGGCGCGCTCAACCTGGACGTGAACAAGCTGAACGTGGATCTGCTCTCGCTGTCGGCCCACAAGTTCTATGGGCCCAAGGGCGTGGGCATGCTCTACCAGCGACGGTTCACGCCGCTGCTGCCCATGCAGACGGGCGGTGGGCACGAGCGCGGCCGGCGCGCCGGCACCGAAGACATTCCCTACATCGTGGGCCTGGCCACGGCGCTCAAACTGGCCTACGACCATCTGGAGTCGAACAACGCGCGCCTCGCGGCACTGCGCGATCGCCTGGTCAAGGGCATCCTGGAGTCCATACCCGATACGCATCTGGCAGGCCACCCCACCGCGCGCCTTCCAAACAACGCCAATTTCGTCTTTGGCGGCGTCGAGGGCGAGTCCCTGGTGTTGAACCTGGACCTGCTGGGCATCGCATGCAGCAGCGGCTCGGCTTGCTCCTCGGGCTCGGCGGAGCCATCACACGTCCTTCTGGCGCTGGGACTGCCCGCGGAACTGTGCCAAGGCAGCTTGCGCCTGACCCTGGGCAACGAAAACACGGACGAAGAGGTGGACGCTGTGCTCTCGATCTTACCGGAGATCGTGAGCAAGCTGCGCGCCATGTCGCCAGTCTACTGCGAGCCGGCATGATAGGCCATCTGCATGGCGCGGCAACTTCCCGCAATCGGGGAAGCGCGTGCGAGGCGGCGACGTGAGGACCTCGCCAGCGCAGACGGGCCGGCGACGCGTCATGGTCGCCCTCAGCGGAGGCGTCGATAGCTCGACGGCTGCAGCGCTGCTCGTGCAGCAGGGTGATAAAATCAGCGGCTTGATGATGCGCCTCTGGTCAGCCCCTGCGGATGGCGGCTTTGTGGAGAACCGCTGCTGTTCCGATCGGGCCGTTCTCGATGCGCAACGGGTGTCTGTCCTGCTAGGCATCCCGTTTCATCTGGTGGACCTGTCTCAGGAGTTCAAGTCCGAGGTGGTGGATCGCTTCTGCCAGGACTATGCTCAGGGGCGCACACCCAATCCCTGTCTGTTCTGCAACCAGCGCATCAAGTTCAAGACCCTGCTGCGACTCGCTCTGGATCAGGGGGCCGACTGTATGGCCACCGGCCACTATGCGCGGGTGCGGGCACGCGATGGCCAATACCAGTTACTCAAGGGCAACGATGCATCCAAGGATCAGTCCTACGTGCTGTACATGCTGGGGCAGGAAGAACTGGCGCACGTGCTCTTTCCGCTGGGAGACTATAGCAAGCGCCAGGTGCGCGCCCTGGCTGCCCAGTACGAACTGCCCACGGCGGCCAAAGCGGAGAGCCAGGACGCCTGCTTCCTGAGCGATGGGGACTATCGCGCGTTTGTGGCACAGCAGCGTCCGGAGACCGTGCGGCCTGGCCCCTTGCTCGATCTGCAGGGGCATGTTCTGGGCCAGCACCGCGGCGTGGCCTTTTACACCGTCGGGCAGCGTCAGGGCCTGGGGATCGCGACCGGCACGCCACTGTACGTGCTGGAGGTGGACGTGGCGCGCAATGCGGTGGTGGTCGGGCTCAAGTCCGCTCTGTTTCGACGGGAGCTGCGGGCCGAACAGGTGTGTTTCGTGGCGGGCAGCCCGCCGCCGGGCCCGATTCCCGTTATGGCCAAAATCCGCTACAAGGCGCCAGAGGCGCGGGCGACCCTAACTCCGATGCCTGGGCGGACGGCCCGCGTAGTATTTGCCGATCCCCAGCCAGCCATCACGCCGGGGCAAGGTGTCGTGTTCTATGACGGAGATGTGGTGCTCGGTGGCGGGATCATTGCCTCCACCGAGTCAAGCGAGGGGTGAGCCGATGCCTACTTTCCCTACGTTGATTCTGATGGCCGTGATCGCAACGCTCTACGCGACGCTTTTCCATCTCTTATGGGGCAAGTCCCTCAAGGAACTCCTGGTCCTCTGGTTGGCGGCACTCGTAGGCTTTGCCGCTGGCCAGTTCTTGGCGACGTCGCTTGCCCTGCGCGACATCCAGATCGGCGAACTCCATCTCCTGTCAGCCTCGGCCACGTGTTGGCTCGCGATGGCTTTTGCGCGGCAACTCAAGTTATGATATAATCGCAACAGGAGCGAGAGATGCACATTTTGGTCGTGCGCGACATTGCGATTATCGTCCTGGCGCTGGAATCCATCGTGATCGGCGTGGTGTTGGCACTGCTGCTGTGGCAGGTGCGGAGCCTGACCCGCCTCTTGCAGGAGGAAATCAAGCCGATTCTGGATTCGGCGCGCCAAACAGTGGGAACCGTCAAGGGCACCACCAACCTGGTAAGTGAGACCATCGTGTCGCCTGCGATCAAGGTGGGCAGCCTGTTCGCTGGCGTGCGTCGCACGTGGGAAGTCATCTGGGGTTTGAAGCCAAAGACCAGAGACAAGTAGACAGGCCGCTATACTTGTTGGTCCGCGGCGGACCAAGCTTTGAAGGAGGTCTGTATGAGTGACGAAAGCAGGACAGGGGAGTTCCTGGCCGGTATGCTGATTGGCAGTCTCATTGGGGCGGCGGTGGGAGCAACCGTGGCGCTGCTCCTGGCTCCGCAGCCGGGTGAGGAGACTCGCGCCCAGCTCCGTCAAAAGGGCATCGAGCTAAAGGAACGCGCGGCTGAACTGACCGAAGAGGCGCGCAAGAAAGCCGAAGAGTGGCAGGAAGAGGGCCGCACCGCCGTCGAGACGGGCAAGTCACGCCTCGGCGAGGCTGTGGAGGAAGGCAAGAAGGCCGCCTCGAAGAAGAAGAAAGAACTGCTGGACGAATTCGAGAAAGAGAGCGGGCAGGCGCCGACCACGGCTGCGCCCAAGTAGCGTCGGCCATTACGCCTGTTCGAGCAACGGCAAGCAAACGGGGCTGCCTGAGGCAGGCCCCGTTTGCTTCATTGCCCCGTGTCAGGAGGCGGAGGATCGGCTTTTCATCAGTAGAGTCCACTCGCCTTGCTGTAAGACTACATGGTCCTGGTTGCGCAGCTCCAACTGAAAGACAATCAGCCCCCCGTTGAGCCGCTTGACCTCACGCTTGTTGGTTACGACGGCGCGCAGGTAGACCGTGTCGCCAATGTACAGGGGGTGCTTGAACTTCCACTCCAGTCCCATGAACGCCTCGGCCGTGCCCTCCATGAACCCCAGACGGCCAGCCAGCCCAGTCGCCACGGTCAGCCCCAGCATGCCGTGCGCGATGCGCTTGCCAAAGGGGCTCTGGCGTGCGTACTCTTCGTTGCTGTGCAGTTGATTAAAGTCCCCTGACAGCCCGCAAAAGTTGACCAGGTCGGTTTCCGTGATAGTGCGTCCGGGAGTGACCATGCTGTCACCAACTTGCAGCTCTTCGAAGTAGAGACCGCGGACTCGATACTCTTGCGTGCCCATTTCCTCGCCTCATCTGTTTATGATGGTACAAACCGTCATCCATGTGCGCTGCTGCGACGGACCAGCTCATCGATCGTCAATTCGAGTGCACGGCACTCCATCTTGTCAGCGCCATCTCGATCGCTTCTGCGACGAGGTCCGGCTTCTCGGTCATCACCATATGGCCTGCGCCTTCGATCAGCTTGAGCTCGGCTCCTGGGATCCTTTCAGCGAGCAGGGTGGCATACTTGACCGGCGTGAGCCGGTCTTCCGTGCCGCAGATGACCAGGGTCGGGCAGCGGATCTCCCCCAGGCGCTCGGTCACGTCGAACGCGTTGCAGGCGGAGAAATCGTCGTGGATGGTCTGGGGCGCGACCTGGAGCATCTGGCGCTGACCCTGGCGCACCAGTTCACGCGAAGTCCTGGCCGAGTAGGCACTCTCGCAGATAAAATCGACGGTGTGTTCGAAATCCGACAGCACTTGCTCCAAGATGGCCGGCAGCACCCGCAGACGCGCACCTGCTCCGACCAGCACGAGTCCCTGGACGCGCTGCGGGTCGCGCAGCGCCATTTGCAGGGCCGTCGCGCTGCCCATGGAGTGCCCGGCAATGATGGCTTGCTGGAGCTGTAGCACGTCCATGAATGCCAGCATGAAGTCAGCAATGTCCGCGATGGACCAGCGGCCGGTTCCACCGGAGCGTCCGTGCCCGGGTAGGTCCAGGGCATACACGTTGGCAGCGTGCAGGTTGCGGACCGTGCTGCCCCACAACTGATGATTCCCACCCGCTCCATGCACCAGGATCAGATGGGGCGCTCGGAGGGTGGGACTGGGGTGCTCCGTGTAGTAGATCCTCTCCTCACCAACGCTAGCGTAGGGCATGCATGGCCATTCCTCTGGGTGTTCGACGAACGAAGGACGAGGTCGCCATGCGCCCCCCCTTCGTCGCTCACGAATCCGCGGATTAGGCTGGCTGAGGACCGGCTGCCGTTTCGGAAACGGCCTCGTTCAGGTCCTTCATGAACGCATCCACATCGATGCCGTGCGCAATAGCGCCCTGCTCGATGTCCTCAAAGCGAGCGATGGCGCATCCAAAGCACATCAGGCCGTGGTGCAAGAAGACCGGAATGGTCTCGGGGTGCTTCTCCACCACCTCGCCAATGGGCATGTTCTTGGTAAGCACTGCCTTCTCCTTTCCAGATACGGGCCAAGCTGCCGTTGCAGAGCCCGTGCTACTCCTGTCGTTTGGGGTACGGGTGGCCATCCAATTCCTCGAGGAATTCGACGGCTGCCATGGCCGCAATGGCGCCACTGCCGACTGCAGTCGCGACCTGTTTCAGGGCACGCTCCTGCACGTCTCCTGCGGCAAAGACGCCGGGCACCCTGGTGTGCATCCTGCGATCCGTGACGATGTAGCCGCTCTCGTCCAGGTCAAGCTGGCCTTTGAACCAGTGCGTGTTAGGGATGTTGCCGACGTACGAAAACATGCCATCGGCAGCCAGCACGGACTGTTCGCCAGTCCTCACGTTCTGAATGCGCACACCGGTCACCTGTTGGTCCCCCAGCACCGCCGTGACCACCGCATTCCAGACGGGCTGGATCTTCGGGTTCTGGAAGGCACGCTCCTGAGCAATCTTCTGCGCGCGCAGCTGGTCGCGGCGGTGCACGATGTAGACCTTGTTGGCAAAGCGCGTCAGGAAGAGCGCTTCGTTCACGGCCGAATCGCCTCCGCCGACCACCACAACCGTCTTGTCCTTGTAGAAGAAGCCGTCGCAGGTGGCGCAATAGGAGACGCCGCGACCTTTGAACTCGGCCTCGCCCGGCACGTCCAACAGACGCGGTGCGACCCCCGTGGCCACAATCAGCGTCTTGGCTTCGTACGTGTTGCTGTGCGTCCTGATGGTGAAGGGGTGTTGGCGCAAGTTCGCCTCCACTACCTCGTCCATCTCGACTCGCGTTCCGAAGCGCTCGGCCTGCTGCTGCATCAACTGCATCAGGTCCCCGCCGTTGACGCCGTCGGGGAACCCTGGGTAGTTCTCGATTTCGCTGGAAGTGGCTGCCTGCCCTCCCAACGCATTGCCTGTGAGCAGCAAGGGCGCGAGTTGAGAACGACCGGTATAGATCGCTGCCGTAAACCCGGCCGGGCCGGAACCCATGATCACGACTTGTTCCATGCTGTCCAAGCCTCCCTTGATTGGCTCGCGGCACATTCTACCCGGTTTGGCCTCAATTGGCAAGCATCGAATAGGTTCTTTTTCATTTTGGCCGACTTGCACTAATATAGGGAATCCTGTGACGCAATCGCTCGCTCGGGAATGGAAGGCCAGTTTGAACAACGACCGGGACTCCAAAGCCATTGCCCTGGGGCGCCCCAGCTACGTCTGGCGCTCCGGCCAGGACCGCCGTCTGGAACTCATCCACCACTACGCGGCGCTGGAGGGAGGACGCATCCTTGACGTAGGTTGCGGCCTGGGTGCGTACGTGAAGAGACTGCGCGCCTTTAGTCCGGATGTGTATGGTGTGGACATTGACCCAGACAAGGTGGCGCAGGCCCAGAAGGATCTGGAGCACATTTCGGTGGCTCCCGCAGAAGAGTTGCCTTTCCCCACAGGTTTTTTTGACGTCATCCTGTTGCACGAGGTCCTCGAGCACGTCAGCGACGACCGCAGGGCCGTACGCGAGGCATATCGCGTGGCCAAAGTCGGTGGGCGTCTGGTCATCTTTGTGCCCAACCGGCTGTACGCGTTCGAGACGCACGGGGTTTATTGGCACGGGGTGTACCACTTTGGCAACGTCCCGCTGGTCAACTATCTACCCAACTCGCTGCGCACTCGGCTGGCCCCACACGTGCGAGCCTACACAGCCAGAGGCTTGCGTCGCCTGTTCGACGGGCTGCCCTGCCGCACTGTCGTGCACACGCAGATCTATCCGGGTTACGACAACATCGCCTATCAGCACCGTCGAGTGGCCCGCGTGCTGCGCGGCGTGACCTATGCGCTGGAGAGCACGCCTCTGCGCGTGTTTGGCCTGTCGCACCTGATCGTCGTGGAAAAGACCGCGGCCTGATGGAAGCGCACCGCTCATCGCGGGCTGGTGTTCTCATATCAGATGGGTCGGCGCGCAAAAACTTGCCTGGAGGGTGAGCCATGAAGAGCCGAGTTGTCGTGACGGGGATGGGCGCAATCACGCCCGTGGGGATTGGCCTGGAGAATACCTGGCGAGCCCTGCTGGCGGGGCAATCGGGCGCCAAGCGCATCACGCGCTTTGACGTGAGCGCGTTCCCCACGCAGTTTGCGGCCGAAGTCAGGGACTTTGACCCAGCCAAGTTCATGGAGTTCAAAGAGGCCAAGCGCATGGCGCGCTTCTCGCAGTTCGCCTTGGCCGCGACGCGAGAAGCCATCCAGCAGGCGGGCCTGGACTGGTCGAAAGTGGATATGACCCGCGTTGGCCTGGAGATGGGTACGGCCATCGGGGGGATCAGCATCATCGAGGAACAGGCCATCCTGTTCCACGAAAGGGGGGCGCGGGCGGTCAATCCCACGCTGGTGCCCGTGATCATCGCCAATGCCGCGCCATGTCACATTGCCATCTTGTTCGGCATCAAGGGCCCCACCAACTCGCCTGTGGCAGCCTGCGCCACGGGCATCGTCGCCGTCGGACAGGCGCTGCGCCACCTGCAGACCGGCGACGTCGACGTGATGATCGCAGGAGGCACCGAGGCCGCCATCGGCCCGCTGGCGCTGGCATCGTTCAGCCGCCTGGGGGCCCTCTCGACCCACAATCAGGAGCCCGAGAAGGCCTGCCGGCCCTTTGACGTGCAGCGCGACGGCACGCTCATGGGCGAGGGCGCAGCCGCGATGGTGCTGGAGACGCTGGAGCACGCGCAACGTCGTGGCGCACCGATTCTGGCCGAGGTCCTGGGTTATGCCATGACCGAGGACGCCTATCACATCGCTGCACCCGATCCAACGGGCGATGGACCGGCCCGCGCCATGCGTCTGGCCCTGGCCGACGGCGGCGTCGCACCGGAAGAAGTGCAATACATTGTGCCCCACGGCACAGGCACACCGCTCAACGACGTGTCGGAGACCAAGGCCTGCAAGACGGTCTTTGGCCAACATGCCTACCACGTTCCAATCAGCTCCATCAAGTCAATGATCGGGCATCTGCTTGGCGCGGCCGGGGCCATCTCGGCTGTGACGGCCGTGCTCGCCATCCGCGATGGCCAGGTGCCCCCCACCATCAACCTCGAGCATCCCGACCCAGAGTGCAACCTGGACTATGTGCCCAATGTGGCACGCAAGGTGCATGTCGACACGTCCATGGCCAATGCCTTTGGGTTCGGCGGGCAGAATGCCACAGTCGTGTTCAGGCGTCTGAACAAGGCGTAGAGCACTCACGCCGGCTACACGGGCCAGACGCGGGATGCGTATCTGGCCCGTTTTTGCTTGTTTGCACTTGTCACGGTCACGGTTTTGTGTTACACTTGTCCGAGATAGCGGCCTGTAAGGTTGAGAGAACGATCTGAGGGACGTGGATGAGGAAAGCACTCGTTTGCAGTGTTGTCATTCTTATGCTTCTGAGTCTGGCGTGGGCGACGCTGGTGGCTCAGCCTGCTTTGCAGGTGACCGCGACTATCAGCTCGCCGGCTGAGAACAGTGTGGTACGGGGCACGGTGCCCATCGTGGGCTCCGCTGTCGATCCGGATTTCTGGAAGTTTGAAGTGTACTTTGGGCCAGAGCCCAATCCCGGAGATCAGTGGACCTTTATCGGTTCCGTGCACGAGCGGCCGGTGACAGACGGCCTGCTCGAAACGTGGCACACGAACAGCATTGCGGATGGTACTTATAGCCTGCGTCTGCGTGTCGTCAACCGCACCGGCAACTACCACGACTTTCATATGCGCGGCATTCGGGTCGCCAACACTGCGCCCACCGAGACGCCAGTGCCCGTGGCGACCCCCACACCTGAGGCCACCGCTACCTTTACTCCGGCCGCGACGCCCACTTTCGCGTTACCTACCTCGGACCTGGCGCAGCCCACGCCAACGCCCACGCTGGCTCGCCCCAGTCGCTCCGGGCTGCCAGACGTGCTTGACCTTAACGCCTGGCGACGCTCCCTTTGCCTGGGCGCCGAGCTCATGGCCGGGTTCTTGGTGCTGCTGGGCGTGATTCTGGTGCTGCGGCGGCGGTCCTGACCGAGACGAGTCGACCCCGTTCGGGCCGCGAAGCCCGGCCCGCCGCCGTTCGTCGCGAGCACCGAAGGCCGTCCCGCCCCGTCGGGCGTGCGGCCCGAACGGGGTGCTACGCGAGGGCGAGACGGCCTGGCGCGCCATCTGCAGGGGCTGGTCATCGAGGCCAGCCTCTCGTAGTGTTGGCGCGGTTGCGGAGGCAAAAGTGAAGATCATCGTCGGCCTGGGCAACCCCGGCCCGGGATATGCCAAGAACCGCCATAACGTGGGCTACCAATGCGTGAAACGCCTCGCGCAGCGCTGCGACGCGACGAGCAGCAGGGTCATGTTCAAGGCGCTGACCATCTCTGCGCAAATCGCTGGCGTCAAGGTGGTGTTGGCGAGACCGCTGACTTTCATGAACCTGAGCGGACAGGCCGTGGGCCCTCTGCTGCACTGGTACCATGCCGACCTCACCGACCTGTTAGTGATCTGCGATGACCTGGACCTGCCCTTAGGCAGGATTCGCCTGCGCTCGCACGGAGGCTCTGCCGGCCACAAGGGCATGCGATCCATTATCGACACGTTGGGAACGCAGGAGTTCGCCCGGCTGCGCATTGGCATTGGCCGGCCGGCGCACGGAGAACCGGAGGACTATGTGCTGAACGACTTTTCCCAGGACGAATCCATCGTGATGCAGGACGCATACGACCGGGCTGTGGCAGCCGTCGAGTCGTTCGTCTTGGAGGGGATTGCAGTGGCGATGAACCAGTTCAACTCACCCAACGGGCCGACGGACGCGGCCGACCCTTCTGATTGACACGGGGAGTAGCAATGAACCTCTGTGGATTGCTCGGTGCCGTAGATCACGCCCCCAGTTACGTCCGCACCCTGGCCCAGTTGCGCGCCCATGGTCAGAAAACGTCGGCCTTTGGCTTGCGCTGGCCGCTCGTGGATGCCGCCCGGCCGCCCGTCCTAGCGGCTCTCCAGCGCGACTGGGAGGGCCCCCTCCTGGTGCTCACCGCCCAACCGGAGCGCGCACACTATTTGCGCGAGCAAGTTGCTCTGTGGTGCACGGACACGGCTGCTTCCTGGTATTTTCCCGCGCCCGACGCCCTTTTCTACGATCTCACGCCCTGGGATGGCGAGACCATCCGCGATCGCGTGACTGTGCTTTCGGCTCTAGCCAGCCACGACTACTCGCCCGTGCGACCGCCCATGATCTTCACTTCGGTGTGGGCACTGATGACCCTGACGGTGCCACCCCAGACGCTGCTTCCGGGCATCCGTATGCTGCAGACGGGCCAGACCGTGCGGCTGAGCGAGTTGCTCGATCACCTGGTTGCACACGCCTACTCGCCGGTCAGCGTGGTGGAAGAGCCCGGTGCGTTCAGCCGGCGCGGCGGCATCCTGGACGTCTATGCGCCCAACACGCCACAGCCTGTGCGCATTGAGCTGGTCGGCGACGAGATCGAGAGCCTGCGCGCCTTTGATCCGGTCACCCAACGCTCGCTGCAACCCCTGCAACAAGTGACGCTCTTCCCCGCCAGCGAGGCCCTGCCGCTCTGCAGCCAGGCGATTGAACGTTGCCTGCCAGAGGTGGGGCGCGAGCACGATAGCTTCGGTACCCTGCGCCTGCAACGCGATCGCGAGCGCCTGGCCCGAGGCGAATACTTTCGGGGCATGGAGTTCTACCTCTCGTGTCTCAATCCCCGGCCGGCGACACTGCTCGACTACCTGCCGGAGAACGTGCTCCTGGTGGTTGATGATCCGTGGGCGGTCGAGACGGCTGCGAACACGCTCGAGTCACAGGCCGCTGACCTGCGCATTGAACTACTTGAAGACGGCAAGCTGCCTGCGGAATTCCCTGTGGCTCTCAAGACCTGGGTTGAGCTACAGCCCGCCCTGGACGCCATCAAAGCCGTGGGCCTGGGCTTTCACGCCGAGGGCGACGAGGAGCCAGCGCTGCGGGAAGAGGGCGAGTCATTCCACGCCGCTCCCACGTATGGCGCCCGCATCGACCTGCTGACCGAAGCCTGCCTCGGATTCAAGTCCAAAGGGCAGTCGGTGGTCCTCGTCTCCAAGCAGGCATCGCGTCTTTCCAGCCTATTCGAGGAAGCCGGTCAGCCAGTCGCGCCGGTGGACGACCTACTGGACATGCCTCCGCCCGGCAGCCTGACACTGGTTGAGGGCTCGTTGTCCGAGGGATGGACGGTGGGCGAGGCCACGGCCACCGGCAGGCGACCCAAGGTAGCGCCGGGTCCCGCGTTGATTGTCCTGACCGACGCGGAGGTGTTTGGTTGGGCGCGGCCCAAGCGTCGGTCCTTCACGCGCCGCAAGGCTGCCTCCCCCGAGTCGTTCTTTGCCGAGCTGCGCGAGGGTGACTATGTGGTGCACATCGAGCATGGCATCGGCATCTATCGAGGGTTGGTCCACAAGTGCGTTGATGGCACGCAGCGTGAGTACCTTGATCTCGAGTATGCCGAAGCGGATCGCCTTTACGTGCCGGTCAGCCAGATGGACCGCGTCACGCGCTACGTGGGCAGCAGCGATCACACGCCTGCCGTGCACCGTCTAGGCTCGACGGAATGGGCCAACGTCCGAGCGCGGGCCAGGAAGGCGGTGCAGGACATCGCCCGCGACCTGCTCGAGCTCTACGCTACGCGCGAGGTGGTGGAGGGGCACGCGTTTCCGCCCGATACGGTGTGGCAGGAGGAACTAGAGTCCTCGTTCCCCTACCAGGACACAGAGGACCAGGTACGCGCGCTGGCGGAGGTCAAGCGCGACATGGAAGGTCCACGTCCCATGGACCGCCTGGTCTGCGGCGACGTAGGCTATGGCAAGACCGAGGTCGCCGTGCGGGCCGCCTTCAAGGCGGTGATGGGTGGCAAGCAGGTGGCAGTGCTGGTGCCCACCACCGTACTGGCGCAGCAGCACCTGCTGACCTTCCAGCAGCGCTTTGCCGCCTTCCCGGTGGAGGTCAGCATGCTGTCGCGCTTTTGCTCGCCGCGCGAGCAAAAGGAGACGCTACAGCGCCTGCAGGACGGCAAGGTCGACGTGGTCGTTGGCACCCACCGGCTGATTCAGAGGGACGTGACGTTCAAGGAACTTGGGCTGCTGGTGGTTGACGAAGAGCAACGCTTCGGCGTGCGCCACAAAGAATGGCTCAAGCAGATGCGCCATCAGATTGACGTGCTGACCATGACGGCCACGCCGATCCCACGCACTCTTTATATGTCATTGAGCGGAGTGCGCGACATGAGCACCATCGACACTCCGCCCGAGGAGCGGCTACCCATTCGCAGCCAGGTGGCCGAGTTCGACGAGGGCTTGATCCGGCGCGCGATCCTCCGCGAACTGAACCGCGACGGGCAGATCTATTTCGTACACAACCGCGTGCGGGGCATCCGCCAGATCGCGCAGCGATTGCAGAAGATCGTGCCGGAGGCCAAGATCGCCATCGGCCATGGCCAGATGCCTGAGGACAAGCTCTCTGCCGTGATGCTCGACTTTGCCGCCGGCAAGTTCGACGTGCTGGTCTGCACCTCCATCATCGAGAGCGGTCTGGACATCCCCAACGTCAACACAATCATTATCAACCGCGCCGACTGCTTTGGCCTGGCCCAGCTTTACCAGTTGCGGGGCCGTGTTGGGCGTAGCGCGGTGCAAGCCTACGCCTACCTGTTGTACCCCAAGCACCGCGAGCTCTCAGAGGTCGCACACCGCCGCCTTGAAGCGATCCTCGAATCCAGCGAGCTGGGCGCGGGCTTCCGTATTGCCATGCGCGACCTGGAGATCCGTGGGGCGGGCGAGATCCTTGGAGCGCGGCAGCATGGGCACATCGAGGCGATTGGTTTTGAGCTCTACACGCGCCTGCTGGCGCAGGCCGTCAAGGAGCTGAAGGAGGCCGGCCCCGAGATGCAGCGGGCCAGGCCGGAACTCGAATTGCCACCCGCCATCGAGCTGCCGTTGCAGGCGTATCTGCCTGACGACTACGTCCCGGACGAAGAATTGCGCCTCAAGCTCTATCAGCGCCTGGCCGGGGTGGAAAACGAAGAGGAACTGGATGGCCTGAGACGGGA
>Ga0315274_10002933_pt1 | contig 25372 bp, 19 predicted proteins | sample YL17G02_20_MG_FD_203700 | JGI IMG/M metagenome (GOLD analysis project Ga0315274, IMG submission 203700) | Sediment microbial communities from Yellowstone Lake, YNP, Wyoming, USA - YL17G02_20 | ecosystem: Environmental > Aquatic > Freshwater > Lake > Sediment | place: USA: Wyoming | collected...
AAAGTAAGCAGGCTGAGGAATAGAGAAGTGAGAAAAGATGGGGTTGGGGTGAATATGTAGAATGGTTTAGAATTATTAAGGGGAGAGGGTGCATCTTTATATATTTTCTGCACAGCCACCTAGCCCCCTACTAGCCCTATGCCATCCCCCACACGGTATAGGGAGCGGCTTAGGGGGTAGCCCCCGGACTAGCCCCCTAAGTCGCCTCCTGAGCAAATTCGGATGCCGCTTCGGGAATTATCTGAGGAGTTGCTTATTAGGTGGTCTGGAGAGTTACTTAGGAAGTTACTTTCCGAATCACTTAGGAAACGACTTAGAGGACTATTTCAGGAGTAAGTTGATAGATCGTATGGTAAATCATTTAGGTTATCTCTTAGTTACTTGTTGAATGAATTAGACTCTTAAGAAATTTCGGTAAGTATGAGGTCCTTTAAAGGTTTTCTTAGCGGTGGCTGCTCTTTGGACCTAGTGCGACCTACTGGGATTAATACCATTGGTCTTATGCCCTTTGGTAAGTTCAAACCATCTTTTACTTTATCTTCATAGAAAGCACCTACCCAGCATGCTCCTAAGCCTAAAGCGGTAGCAGCTAAGAGGATGTTTTCAGTTGCAGCAGCGATGTCCTGAATGCAGAACTGGCTTGGTCCTAACGTTTGCCAACGCTTGCTTTTCTTCTTGTATAAATTCAGGTCAGCGCAGACCACGATTATGACTGGGGCTTTTCTTACGAAATTCATCGAATACCCATCTTCAGCCGCTGCAATTAACTTTTCTTTTATCGCTGTTTTTCTGACAATTACGAATCTCCAGGGTTGGTTATTGCCAGCCGATGGTGCCCATCGGGCTGCTTCAAGTAATAGGTTTACCTGTTGGTCCGAAACCTCTCCTTCGGTAAAGAAATGAATACTCCTTCGACCTTTGATTACTTCAAAAAATTCCATAATTTAATGGAATTTTAAGTATAAATACAGGATTGTCAATTTATTTGTCGGATCGGAAATGAGTTGTTGGGGTTCTAGTACGCCCGGGCGTAATAGACTATAGTATCGGTCTTTTCGCCGCAGACTATGCAATTACCTCTACCGGATTCCTCTAAAGGAATACAGCGCGGTGTGGTTTTAGTCTTGTCCCTCAACTCATCCTCACATTTCTGCTTACCACACCAGTGAATCTTGATAAATCCAGGCTTAGCGGATAAATGCTTATTAAACTCCTCGATACTTTCAGCACTGGAAATATTATCATTCAGAAAAGTTTTGGCTTTTTCAAACAGGTTCTTCTGTACATCATTTAACATAGTACCAACAACCCGAATGATATCATCTTCTTTTGCGGCAGGCTTACCGGTTTTATCCCGGGGCACCAAAACTACTTGTCCCTTGTCAATATCTTTAGGACCGATTTCGAGCCGAATCGGTACACCCCTGAGTTCCCATTCATTATACTTCCAGCCCGGGGTTAACTCTAACCGGTCATCAAGATGAACCCGATAATCAGCGGAAAGAGTCTGCTTTAATTCTTTAGCCTTATTCAAAACTTTTTCGTCATCTCTGCCATAAAGAATCGGCACGATTACTACCTGGATTGGCGCAATCTTAGGCGGCATGGCTAAACCGGAATCATCACCGTGAGTCATAATCAATGCGCCGATTAATCGAGTTGTAACACCCCAAGAAGTTCCCCAGCAATACTTTTCCGTATTGTCATCATCCAGATATTTAATATCAAACGCCTTAGAGAAATGTTGCCCTAAATTATGACTGGTTCCAGCTTGTAAAGCCTGACCATCCGGCATCAGTGCTTCAATCGTATAGGTGCGCAAAGCTCCAGGAAATTTTTCACTTTCCGGTTTCCTGCCATACAATAAAGGAATCGCCAAATCATTCTCAACAAAATCGACGTATATCTTTAAAATTTTTAATGCTTCCTCTTCGGCTTCCGGTTCGGTTCGATGAACCGTATGTCCTTCCTGCCAGAGAAATTCGGTAGTGCGTAGAAACAACCGGGTTGACTTTTCCCAGCGTACAATGTTACACCATTGATTGATTAGCAAGGGTAAATCACGATAAGACTTCACCCATTTGGAATACATACTGCAGATAATTGCTTCGGAAGTAGGTCGGATTGCCAGCCGTTCGGTCAAATCCTCTTCACCACCACGGGTAACCCAGGCAACTTGGGGCGAAAAGCCCTTAACATGTTCTGCTTCTTTTTTCAGGAACGATTCAGGAACAAATAGCGGGAAATAGGCATTAGTATGTCCGGTTGCCTTAAACCTTCGGTCAAGCCCTGCCTGCATATTTTCCCATAGGCTATAGCCATAAGGACGGATGACCATACAGCCCCGAACCGGCGCATAATCTGCCAGCTCGGCTTTGAGAATAACCGATGTGTACCATTCCGAGAAAGCGTCTTTCTTAGAAGGTATCTCTTTTACTACTGCTTCATCCGGCATCGGGTGTTAGAGTATTGAAAAATTTTCGATTGTCAATAGCAAGAATAATGCCAGAATAAAATGAAAACATTAAAAATCAGCGAAAGAAAAACCACTGAATACACTGAATTTTCATGTGAAATATTTTCACCAACTATATAGTTTTGGCTACGAAGCGTGGTTTCTTATAATCGGCTACTGGTTGTCTTTCAGATTAACGTTCGATGCTTTGAGGTTTTATTCGTTTCTTTTTCCGTTATTTTAGTCTTCGTAAAGAATTCGGTTATTCGATTTTTCAGCCGGGTCAGCTCACCGGATAGATTCGGCATATTTTTGCCTAAGGATAGAATCCGATTTGAAACTGAAGACTGATTAAGAATCCCAGCCGACCCCGGGTTAAAAATTAGGATAACGAGTAAAAGCGCCCATATGATTACTACCCCTTGAATAAAACCATAAATACCACCGATTACTCTATCCATCCACTCTAATTCAATCGCGCTGATGAATTTCTTAATGACAAGCCTTAGTAACATTGTGATTAAGAAAACCGCGGCGAAAATTATGATAAAGCTGACCACTTGATTCCAGGGCTCCGGTAATAGAATCGGTGGTGAAAGTGAGCTTATGAGATAAGATTTTTTAATGCCAAGCCATACTCCGAGGATCAAACCCAAAGTTACGAATACTTCGTGAATGAAGCCTTTAATAAAACCATAAATTGTAAATACTAATAGCAAGCCGAGCAAAACTAAATCAACCCCCAAAAAACACCTCCGATAGTTATTATAGCGAAAAATCAGGAAAAGTCAACGAAAATTAATAACTTATTAAATGGCTCTATCTTTAGTATTGACATTTGAAAAAATTTTGTTATAAATTACCCTTTATGCGAAGTTTTATAGCAAATAAGAAAGATATCAAACGCAATTGGTATATCCTTGACGCCAAGGATAGAATTTTAGGGCGTTTTGCTACTAAGGTTGCCCGAATCTTAATCGGTAAGGATAAACCGACTTTTACCCCTCATGTTGACCAGGGTGATTTTGTCATTGTCGTTAATGCTAATAAAATTAGAGTTACCGGTAAAAAACTCGAGAATAAAATTTATTACCATCATACTTTTTATCCGGGCGGTTTGAAGAAGAAACCGCTTAAAGATTTATTGGACGAAAAACCAGAACGTGTGATTGAGTTAGCCGTGAAGCGAATGTTACCGAAAAATCGACAGCAAACCCCCCGAATGCGGCGCCTCAAGGTTTATGCTAATGAAAAACATCCTCATTTAGCTCAGGTACCAGTCGCAATTTCATAAAATTATGGAAAATAAATTGTTTGCCGTTGGGTCGCGTAAAACCGCGACTGCCCGAGTCTGGTTATCGCCCGGCAAGGGTGAAATAACTATCAATAATCGAAAGGCTTCAGATTATCTGGGCCGCCCGGATTTAGTGGATATTGTATTGTCACCCTTCAAAACTACTAACACCGTTGGTCAATTCGATTTAGCTTGCCGGGTTGCTGGTGGTGGCATCTCGGCTCAAGCCCGCGCTATCGCTTTGGGCACCGCCCGCGCCTTAGTCAGTATGGATAGTAACTTAAGAAAAACTTTGAAAAGTGCCGAATTACTAAAACGCGATCCCCGAGAAAAAGAACGTATGAAGTATGGTTTAGCCAAAAGGAGAAAACGGTTCCAATGGACCAAACGTTAACGATTCGTGATCTCTTAGAAGCCGGTGTCCATTTTGGTCATCGTGCGCGGCGCTGGAACCCAAAGATGAAACCTTACATTTTTGGTAAAAAGAACGGTATTTATATAATCGACTTAGAGAAAACCCTTGACAAGATTCGTAACGCTTATCAGATTGTCCGTAACGTCTCCGAAGCCGGCAGGGATGCCCTCTTTATTGGCACCAAACAACAAGCCAAGCCAATCATTGAAGAAGAAGCCAAACGGTGCGGTGCGTTTTACGTTACCGAGCGTTGGTTAGGCGGTCTACTGACTAATTTTGATGTTGTTTCGACTCGCATTTTACGACTGGTCGAATTGGACCGTATGAAAGCCGAAGGTCGGCTCGAAACTATGACGAAAAAAGAAGTAGCAAGTCTTGGACGTGAGTATGACCGATTAGCTAAAATTTTCTCAGGCGTTAAAGAAATGGACCGTTTGCCGGGAGTCGTTTTTATCGTCGATGTGACGCGCGAAATGACCGCTCTAGCTGAAGCCAAAAGAATGAAAATCCCGGTAATAGGATTCATCGATACTAATGGTGATCCAGATTTGGTTGATCATGTTATACCGGGTAATGACGATGCGATGCGTTCAATCAAACTGATAACTCAAACCATAGCTAATGCCGTAATGGAAGGAAAGAAAGGTTTTGAGACTGAAAAGGAAGAAACAAAATGAGCGCCGATTTAGAAAAAGTCAAAGAACTACGTGCCCGAACCGGATCGGCAATTTTAGATTGTAAAAATGCCTTGGAAGAGACTACTGGCGATATTGAAAAAGCGATTGAGCTGTTACGCAAAAAGGGTATTGCCAAAGCGGAAAAAAAGTTTGAACGACCAACCATTGAAGGAGTAGTTGATTCTTATATTCATGCTGGAGAACGTCTGGGCGTTTTGGTCGAGGTTCTTACCGAAACTGACTTTGTTGCCCGTAATCAAGAATTCCGCCAATTTGCCCATGATATTGCAATTCAGATTGCTGCTTGTGACCCGCTGGCAGTATCCCGCGAGAACCTTTCTCTGGAAATTATTGAACGAGAAAAACGAATTTACGAGGGACAAGCCGGCACCTCCGGCAAACCAGCCCAGGTCATTGAAAAGATTGTTCAGGGCAAAATGGAAAAATTTTACGCCGATGTCTGTCTATTAGAACAGCCATTTGTTAAAATACCGGAAAAAAGAATCGGCGATTATTTAAAAGAACAGATTGCTAAATTTGGCGAAAATATCCGTATAAAGCGCTTCGTTCGCTTTAAACTGGGTGAATAAAGACAAACTAGCCTACCAACGTATAGTCCTTAAAATTTCAGGGGAATCTTTTTCATCATCGGAAAATTTAAAATCAATTTCCCGACAGATAATCGACGCTCGAAAATTAGGGGTCGAGATCGGCGTAGTAGTCGGCGGCGGCAACTTAATTCGGGGTAAAACCGCGACTGGTATTGACCGAAGAATTGCCGACCGGATTGGTTTACTCTCGACCATAGTGAATGGCTTATTGTTAGAGAATGCCTTAAAAAAATCAGCGAAAGTAATCCATCTCGCTGCCTTTCCGATAAAAGGAATTGTTGAACCGTATTCTCAAGAGCACGCACTGGAATGCTTAAAATCACATCAGATTTTAGTTCTATCGGGTGGTACCGGTAGTCTGTTTTTCTCGACCGATACCGCCGCTGCCCTGCGCGCGGCTGAACTGGAAGCCGACGCGGTTATTAAAGGAACTAAAGTGGATGGAGTATATTCGGCTGACCCCCACAAAAACCCGAAAGCGGTAAAGTTTGACAAAATCAGCTGTTCTCAAGCTTTAAATCAAGACCTTAAAATAATGGACAGTACTGCCTTTACCTTATGTCAAGAAAACCGAATACCAATCGTTGTAATCGATATCTTTCAACCTAACAGCCTGAAAAAAGTTTTATTAGGCAAAAAAATAGGGAGTATGATATGTTAGAAGAATTGTATAAAAATACAAAAGCAAAGATGCAAAAGACGGTTGAGCTATTAGCCCAAGAATTTTCTCGGCTTCGAACCGCCCGCGCTAATCCGGCAATTCTGGATGGCGTCAAAGTAGCTTACTACGGCTCAACCGTTCCTTTAAAGCAGATTGCGTCAATATCAATACCCGACCCAAGACAAATTGTCATTCAGCCCTGGGACCGGAATGCAATTGGCGAAATTGAAAAGGCAATCTACAAAGCAGATATCGGCTTAACGCCTCAAGTCGAAACTAACCTGATTCGCATCCCAATCCCACTGTTAACCGAAGAAAGGCGAAAAGAATTAGTTAAGCTTTGTGCCAAATTAGCGGAAGATTCTAAAGTCGCAATACGTAATATCCGACGCGAAGGAAATGACCAGGTTAAAAAACTGGAAAAAGATAAGAAAATCTCTGAAGACGAATCCAAAAACGGGACCAAAAAAGTTCAGGATATCACCGATGAACTCATTAAAAATATTGATGACCTCTTTGCCCGTAAAGAAAAAGAAGTCTTAGAAAAATAATAATTAGTCGCATTTATGCGACAATTTTTGGCTAAATCATTCCGCGCTAAGTTATGAAAATTCCAGTTCATATCGCAATTATTATGGATGGCAATGGTCGTTGGGCAAAAAATCGAAAACTGCACCGTTATTTTGGTCATAAAAAGGGTGTCGATTCGGTTCGGAAAATTGTTCGCGCCTGTAATGATTTAGGCGTAAAATATCTTACCATCTTCACTTTTTCATCGGAAAATTGGCAAAGACCGAAACGAGAAGTAAATGAATTAATGAAACTCTTAACCATAATACCCAGACGAGAAGAACCCGATTTACAAAAGAATAATGTAAGAGTGAAAATAATTGGTAGAGTCGAACATCTGCCGGAAGCAGCTAAGACAAGTCTCCAAAATCTGGTTAATAACACCGCCAAAAATACCGGTTTGACTATGGTTATGGCAATCAATTATGGTGGACGGAATGAAATTATTGACGCAACGAGAAAAATTCTTGCGCAACCACATTTACCGAGTGAAAAGATTGAATCAGAATTTCATAATTTTCTCTATGATTCTGAACTTCCTGATCCTGATTTATTAATTCGTACTGGTGGCGAAAAGAGAATTTCCAATTTCCTCCTTTACCAACTTGCTTATTCTGAATTATATTTTACCGATACCTTATGGCCAGATTTTGACAAAGAGGAATTAATTAAAGCAATTGAAGATTATTCCCAACGAAAACGGCGTTATGGTCGAGCCAGTGAAATTGAATAGTACCCTTAACCGAATCGTCATTGGAACGGTTCTCGGCGTTCTGATTGTTACAACAACTTTTGGCCCACCGTTCCTGCTTTTAATTTTTATTGGCGCCTGGATAACAATCGCAACGATTGAACTACTCAGAATATTAAGAGTTAAAGAAATCAAGCTCAACCTTTATTTGACTATTGTTTCTAACTTATTATTATTCGTTTTTATTTTTTTCAACTTACCAAAAGCTATTTATTTATTACCGATTTTAGCAATCTTTATGGCTGGTCTTTTCACCCGACATAATCGCGGTTCAGTTTTGACTTATGGAACCTTTGTTTATTTCTATTTAGGTTTTCTACCAGCTCATTTTTTACTTTTGAAACAGTTGTCGATATCAGCTAAATTTTCCACCTGGTTGGTTCTATTCCCATTGTTCTTGACCTGGATTAATGATACTGGTGGTCTATTGATTGGCAAATTGTTCGGTAAAACCAAGTTAGCACCTGAAATCAGCCAGAATAAAACAATCGAGGGATTCCTGGCTGGAATCGTATGTTCAGCGATTTTTGCTTATTTTTATCTGAAGGGATATCTTTCCACTCAGCCGACTATCGTATTTCCTATTTTGGGAATAATCTTGGGGATTTTTGCTCAAATTGGCGATTTAGTCGAATCGGTGTTCAAGCGCGAAGCGTCCTTGAAGGACAGCTCGACGCTTCTTTTAGCCCATGGTGGATTTTTAGACCGTATCGATAGCTTGCTTTTTACTATCCCGGCTTTCTATTATTATCTATATTATACCCTTAAGTAGTTTAAAAAAACTAACGTAACGAAAATCCGAATCCACCGCTGAAGCTTGGGTATTTTGATATATTATAGTCAGCGTGAATCAATAGTACCGCTAATTTCAGACTCATTCCTACAACCGCTCGAAAATGATTTTCTCCGGTAAGAGAAACTTTTACCGGCACCGGAGTCGGTTGTTGTCCGGGCAGTTGATAAGTGAAAGTATAATCAAAATTCATTTTCGTATTCTCATAACCAAGACCAATATACGGTGTCAGGATTAAAAAAGTTTTACTGGCATGGACATTGGCGCTGAAGGTCGAGCTTTTAATAATGTCGCCAATATTAAACATTTGATATGCCCCCTGAACCGCTACATCCACCGGCAAAAGTTTAAGATTTAAGAATTTATTCAATCCGATTGTAAGTCCAGCTCCGAAAATTTGAATATCGGCGCCTTTACCGGAATAGTAATAAGTAATCGTCGGAATATATCTCACCATTATTTCGGTTCCTTTTATTAATCCAATACTTAACTGAGGCACTAAAAAAGGAAACCCCGGCACATTTAAGCCGCCCGGGAAAGCTGGCGGAATAGTTGCGTTGGAACCAGGCGGAACGGTAACTGGGTCCTGCCCTGTCTTGCCAAACACAGTGGCAGTAGTGGCAGTTGTCTCGTAAAGAAAAGAAGTATCATGTAGAACCATGACTTTCGCGACAAAGGATTTAGCACTTTCTGGAATCGGCACCCACATTCCTTTTAATCCGATATCAAAACCAAGTAACCCATGGGTTGCGGCGGTGTGATACAACCCTGAGCCGGTCGCTTCGCCAAAACTCGTAATTAGCGGTTGAGTATACCCTTTTAGATTATCTTCGGTCATTTGTTTAATCATGTCAATCAGGTTAGCTGAAAAACCATTTCCTAAAAAAACGAAAAGAATTAAAATTGTTAGGACTTTAAATTTATTGGTCATTTTTCCTCCAATCGAAATTATGTTTCTTCAAGATTAATTTTTTAAAACTGTCCTCCTTTCTATATCTGTGATGATATTAAGTAAGAGTTAGCATTTGTCAATATCTTATTAGGAAGTTTGAAAAGAAAAAGGGGCTCGAATTTATCGAGCCCCTTTTTATCTCCGTAGGATTATTTCTCTAAAACTATTTTTCTAGTAACCCTTATGTCACCCGAACTGAATTGTAAGACATAGACACCAGAAGGTAGCGCCTTTACATCAATCAGAAGTAGACCGTTTCTAGTCGGGGTCGAATTGATAAAGGATTTGACGAATTTGCCGGTTACATTGTAAAGACTGATACTCACCGGGCTAACTACCGGCAGGTTATAACTTATGGCTGTAGCATTACTCGCTGGATTAGGGACAATCGTGAGTTTGAATTTATTAATTGTTAGATCCTTACTCATTGTAGCATCGTTAGTAGTCTTCGGATTCGGAATGATTGCAATTGCAGCGAATGGCGGAGTATGTTTGTAGAACTCAGAGGTATTCGCACCTTTGGCGGCATAGAAGTCAGAGCCCAGCTGAGTCATACAACCTCCGCCTTTCACCTTCTTGCCACCACCTTCAGGAATATCCCAAAGTTCATTCATCTGGACCCAGTTATTAGCCGTGATATCATATTTCCAGATTTCATAAGTGTTACCACCCTTCATCAGATAGACCGCATTATTGAAGTATTCCAGTCCTGACCCTTCGCCTACTTTCTTCTTCTTGCCTTCGCGAGATGTAAATAATTTTGCGTCGTAGCGTCTCAACTCAGTCCAGGTGCCAGCATTAAGGTCATATTTGAAGAAGTCACCGTATCCACCTTTCATCACATAGATAGTGTTAGCGTCGTCATAGCAAAGGCATGACCCTTTCTTATAACCGATTTTGGTGCTTGTACCAGCTGACGGAGAAGTAAGTTTAGGCAGCCAGGTATTTGCTGCGATGTCATAGAGGTAGAATTCATCGGTCTTAGAACCCTTCATCACGAAGATATAAGGCGCGCCGCCTTTGCTAACCGCTACTAGTCCTGAAGCATCTTTAGGATTTTTGGCTCCAGTAGGTATGTTTGTAAGTTTCTTCCAACCACTGCTCTCAGCCGGACTGACGATATATTTCCAGAATCCTGGAGTATTATTACCGCGTAGAGCATAAACCGACTTATCATAAGCAGTTATTGAAGCACCCTTCTTGGGTTTCTTACCGTCAAAGGTTGCTTTTGTTCCAAGCGGTATCGTCTCAAGTGAAGCCCATGTGCCGGTTGTCGCATTCGGAGTGAACCTGGCAAAATCTTGCGTGTTGGATGCTTTCAAGAAGTAAATATTGCTGTCAAGGGCTGCCAGGCAGCTTCCCGACTTCGGATTCTTACCAGAAGTTGCAGTTAGAAGCGATGCCATTGTCTGCCAACCACTCGACGGTGTGCCGGAAACAATAAATGAGAATGGTAAACCGCGGTAGCCACTACGATTTCCTGCGCCATCAACCGCTTCGACTCGCCAGTAATATGTTCCCGAAGCAAGCGCGGCAACTGGTGTGTAAGTTGTACTGGTCAATCCGGAGGCGGTAACAAAACCAGTATAGAAATCAGGTGCAGTTGCGTACTGCAGAGTATAAGTGATACTGGTAGTAGGAACATCCATCTCCACTGGCGCAAGGTCCGAATTGTTTTTCCCGAACATGGTAACCGCTGACCATTGGAAGGTTGGCGGATTGGAAGCGATAACCGAAGAATCAAGTGGAGCGACTAGAGCCGGTGCATTGGGTGCATTAGCATCAACCGTGAAACTCCAATACCCTGAATATAAACTTGGATTGCCTACCGCATCTTTTGCTCTTACTCGCCAGTAATAGGTCGTGTCAGAAAGCGGCAAAGTATCAGGAACTTGACAAAAAGTATCCGGAGTCGAGATTGTGACTGGACTAGTAAAACCACTGTTATCGTCGAATTGCAAACCATAACTTCCGCCCGTGCCGGCGCTCGAACTCCAGACAAATGTAGGTTGGCGCTCAGAAATTATCGAAGAATTCGCTGGTGCACGAAGGATTGGAATAGGCGGTGCAAAAGTATCCAAAATCATGACCGAACCGCGACCGAATACCGGATTATTGGTCGTCCCGATAAATGTAAAGACATTAGTACCAATGATACAGGTATCAATCACAACGGTTTGGGGCGATGCATTACCTGAGATGTGAAAGTAGATATTGGCGATATTACGTGAGCCGGCCGGCAATGGAATCGGTCCGGTAAGAGAAATGAGGATTGTGCCACCAGCCTCATTAACTGTGACATTTGATACCCAGGTTGCCGGGAATTGTAACATGTCGACATGCACTGAATCTACATCCAAGGGTCCGGTGTTATATTCCAAAGGTATCACCATACCATTTATCGCTTGATAATTCGTCGTGAAAAGCGGAACCACAACGTGGGCTCCGGGTGCTCCTGAAGTATCACCGACGCTTCCGGCATTACCAATCAGAATCGTGTCGGTTGCGCTATCTTGTAATAGCACGCCATAGGAATAGTTCCAATCTTTGACTGTAATCGGATATACCCCGGGTAATGTAGCTATTACTTCCCATTCTGCGGTATCCGAAGCACCGGGTTGAATTGGGGGCACGGCTTGGGGGTTAGAACCAGAAACAATACTCATCCCAGGAGCACAGCGGAGCGAACATACACTCGCTGCCATCGCCAGATTGGGTGACAGATTCATAATTACCTTACCGATATGGATTGGAGTCGCACTTGGATAGGAGTTGCCTGGGCTTGGATTGAAAAATATTATCTGGTTGAACTCCTTCAGATATGTATTACCAGTAAAACCCTCTTCGGTTGCCAGAGCATATTCCTCTTCGAATGATATACCGGGATTATAAGAAGTATCGGCTACAACTTTAATTACAACCGAATCATCGGCAGTAGCCGTCACTTGTTCAACATTGTCGATGGTCGAGGCTGAAGAATAAAGCAAAGTCTGGTCACTTTTCCGATAAACCATCAAGTCGAGGTTATTGAGTTTATAGTAGGTTGTGGGGTTTTCACCGGCAATATAAGTCGCATGCCGGTTCCAAACCAGAGTTGCTTTATCACCTGTATACATCTTACCGACATAGAACTGAGATGAGCACGGTTTTACTTTATAACGAAACCAGTCCCAGCGATGGATGTAGGTCTTCCTTAAATCCATATAGCCCCAACCATAGTCGTTGTTCCAGCCAGTTGTGCCCAAGTCGCTTGCGTTATTGAGTAAGAGCGCTTTGAAAACTTTCGGGTTCGGATTGTATCCAAAGATTTCACCTAAAAGCGTAGCGGCTGCTCCTACCTGTGGCGCAGCAAAACTGGTTCCCCAGTTCTTCCAGAAATCTAAAAACCCGCTGCTATCCCAAGCTGCCTCACAACTCCAAATCGGATAAGCAGAATCACCACCAACCGCGACCAAATCCGGTTTTTTCCTACCACCTGAAGTCGGTCCTCGACTGCTGTAAATGGCAATATAATCATTGGAACGTGCAGTATCATCACAATCTGCCATTGCCCCGACTGTGATGGCGTTGTAAGAAATTCCGGGATTACTTATTTTGTTAGTACCCGCACTATCATTCCCGGCTGAGAGTGTCACACAAACCAATTCACCATCTACTACCGCATCCCAGAAACGAGAATAGGTAGTATCATCAACATCAACTTTTCCACCGTAACTCAGATTCACAACATCTGCCCATACTCCGGAATAATTTATTGCCCATTCCGCTGCTTTCATTGCGTCACTCCAATACATCCAGGAAAGACCGTCGGTAGCTTTGTAACCAGCTTTGGCATTTATACAGTGGTCATCGCCATAAGCAATGCCTTTGTTTTCGGTCCAGTTCTGTTCGGTATTGCAGCCTTTACTCCAAATCGTTCCGGCAACAAATGTTCCATGTCCTTGATAATCATCGGTTGAAGTAGAGAAATCACTATAATTGCCGGCGGTTTTTGCGGTCTGATGAAATACGCTATCTTTGTGGGAGTGAGTATTCAGGGCTGGATGTGCCCAGGCAATTCCACAATCAAGAACTGCAAGCCACGGACCAACATTAGGACCGCCGGTATAGCCGCTCTGCCAGAAAGTATCAACCTTCATCGAATGGGTGCTGGTATTGAGTTGCCCTTGAAGCTTGTAATCATTTTCCACCCGGTCAACCTGAGGATTGTTTTTTAGCTCGTTGATTTTATTTTCCGGCACTAAAGCCGCCACGGCGTTGAAAACAATATAAGTATAGTTTACCGTGCCGCCTAACCTCTGGATGTCTCGGGACAAAACCCGCTGCATTGGAGCGACTGCATTTTCGGTTCTCCGCACAATTTCTTGCCTCATATCTATCGTCAAGTTCTTAATCCTTACACTCGCAAAGTCCATAGTCCTTTTATCTTCTGGAGTAAGTTCATACTTTATATTCTTATCTTCTTTCGATGGCTCGCGCTTAAGGTATTGTTTATTGATCGTTTGTATCTGATTTTCAAAGACCGCAATCTGAGGTTCGTATTGTTCTTTCACTTGCTTGGCAAACTCTAAGAACGGTTGGTATTTAAGAAAGACTATAACCGAAACCTTACTCGGCTCGTTATATGCCGGCATAACTAAAGCCATTAACCAAAGGGCAATAGCCATTAGCCAGGTGCCTGCGCTTATTCTTTTTGTGAGTTTCATTTTAAACCTCCTTTTGTTTGGTTATTTATGCTATATTGACCGGTTTTTTCGTCTTCTCCGTTTTTTACCATAAAACCTCCTTTCTTACAATACATCTCTAAACCCATATCTTCTTAAAATCCTAATAAACTGTAATTGGGTCATCCTTACTGATTTTGCCGCCTTAGTAATATTCCAACCATTCTTACGGAGTGCTTTTAAAACTATATACCTTTCGCTTTGCCCATCACTACTGATTGGGTCATCTTCCCTAAAAACTCGTCTTTTCGTTTTTCTCATCCAACCTCCTTTTTTGGGTCGAGAGCCTTTAAAATAATACACCTGAATTGACGTCGGTAACTTAATATTATTTTTCATATACTAAGAATGATAACAAAATTCATGCCAAAATCGGTTTATAATTTAAGTCCTTTATAATCAAAACGTTACAAAAGACTCTTTCTTTTTAGTGTGACAAGAAATGTCACGATTTAATTTAAGTTTTAAAGGTTTGAGCGATATTTAGACTTATTCACGTAGGTTTTTCTGTGACCGAAAATGTCACACTCAGGAACAAATTGTCTGATTTGGGTCAAATTGGACATTAACTAAAATTCAACCAAAGTTGAATCTTAGTTATCTTTGTTCGATTTGAAACTTTTTCATCAGTCGATATAGGTGGCGGCGCGTTATTTCCATTGCTTTTGCTGCTTTGGTAATATTCCAATTGAATTGGTTTAAAGTTTTAATAATAAATTCCTTTTCAAAACTCGCTACTCCGACTTTGGCTTGAATTTTAGCTTCATGAAAATCTACAACCTTATCCCCTATTTGTTGAAAGATTGGCGGCAAATCAGCTAAGGTAATTCGGTCGCCCCGGGCTAAGACAATTGCCCGTTCAATCACATTTTCTAACTCCCGAACATTACCGGGCCAAGAATAATTAAAAAACCTTGCCATCGCTTCTTCGGAAAGTCCTAAAATATTTCTTTGATATTCCCGACAATACTTATCAATAAAATGCGTTACCAATTGGGGAAAATCTTCTTTTCTTTTCCTTAAAGCAGGCAAGAAAATAGGTACTACATTCAACCGATAATATAAATCTTCCCGGAATGTCCCATTCTCAATCGCCTTCGGTAAATCTTTATTGGTTGCTGCAATAATTCTGATATCAACATTTATTATCTTCCTACCCCCAACTCGGTCAAATTGTTTTTCCTGGACCAAACGCAGAATTTTCGCCTGTAGAGCAAGACTCATATCGCCAATCTCGTCTAAAAAAACAGTTCCGGAATTAGCAATCTCGAATTTTCCTTTCCGCTCGGAAACACCGGTTGCAGTACCCTTTTCAATACCAAATAATTCACTCTCTAAAAGGGTTTCGGGAATTGCCGCACAATTAATCGGAATAAAGGGCTTTTCCGCTCGGTCGCTCATTTGATGAATGGTGCGCGCGACCAGTTCTTTTCCCGTACCACTTTCACCCTGAATCAAAACGCAAACCTTGGTCGGTGCTACTTTTTGAATTATATCAAAAATTGGTCTTAAGCTGGTTTCGGCTCCCACAATCTTATATGGTAAAAATTCAGTTTTAGTTAATCCTTCAACTGGTTTGATTTCTTTTTTAGCTGCAATTCTTTCAATTCCTAAAGCCAAAATATTCATAATCGTTTCTAAAAAGATATTATCAGCAACCGTTTTCCCCGGCTCTCTCCATTTTAGATAAAGAATACCCAAGCTTTTCCCGCGCAGACAAATTGGGCAGCAAATGAAAAGCGGCTCAGTTTGAAGTTCTCGTCTTCGACCTATCGCTGTCAGTTCTTCTGAATTAAAATCACCAATCGTAGCCGTCTCGCCGCGATAAATCGAAAAGGTTCCAGAACCAAAATTCAATGTTTCTTTAAGTTCTTTTAAAACACTCTGACCAAATTCGACGAAAGAATTTGACAAGATTGAGATGGCAGTTAGATTTCTTAAAAGAGTTTGTGCCCGTTCTCTTTCCACCCCCAATTTTGAAAGAAAGGATTCGACGGTTGCCAATTCATAGTTTGCACCCAATTTTTCGAAAATTCCTTTTGCCTGGTGTAAATACGAAAGACCAATATCTCGGTCACCTAAATTCGCAATAGTTTTCCCATAATCCGTGTAGATTTTACCCAATTCGTAATTGTTACCCAATTCCTTAAGTATCTCCAAACCTTTTTGGAATGACGATTTCGCTTCAATTGGCTTATTGAGTTCGAAATACAGTTTTCCCAGAACTCTTAAAATATTACCATTTTCCTTTTTTGCCCCGGTCAATTTCACAATGTCTAAACCTTTATGTAAAACCTTACTGGCTTCTTCCTTTTCGCCAGAATCGAGTAGCAGTTCACCGATACGGCGGTAGGTCTCAGCTATTTCTTCTTTATCATCCATTTCAGCACTAAGTTTTAGGTCTTGGTTATAACAGTCGTGCGCGCACACCCAATCACCCGCCCGAAAATAAACTTCACCCAAATTGCCTAAGGCTTCGGCTTTAACCCAGGGTGATGCTGCTAAATCGGCATTCTTTATTGCCGCCTCGAGCAGTTCCCTTGCTTTATCTAATTTATTACGTTTAAGATATATTTCGCCTAAATTATTATAACAAAGCCCAATATCGGTTTTGTTACCCAGCTTTTCCATTTCCACTAATGCTCGGTAATAATATTCAATCGCCTTATCCCAATCACCCATATCCCCATAAATTAACCCAAGATTGAGTTGGGAGATACCAATACCGTGGCTATCCCTGATTCTCTCTTTGATTTCCAGTGCCTGCTTTTGATATTCCATTGCCAAATTGAGATTACCCTTTTCCCAATAGAGCAAACTTAGGTTGGTATAAGCGCGGGACTGAGCCAATTCGTCCTTAGTTATCTCACAAATTTTTAGCGATTGATTAAACCCTTCAATTGCCTTATCAAACTCCCCCCGATGCCAGAAGATGAGACCTAAATTGTTCAAACTATCGGCTTCTGCTTTCTTATCTTTTGCCCGTCGCCCGAATTCTAAACCAATTTTGGCATATTTTAGCGCCTGGTCAATTTTACCTTCGAGCCGGAGTATGTCAGCCAGCAGATTAGAAACTTGAGCTACGGTATTTTGGTCACTCTTTTCTTTCGCGAACCTTAATGCTCGCAATGCATATTTTTTCGCCTGGGCTTTATTGGTATGAAATAAGGTTTGAGTGAGTTCCTTCAGGATGGCAATTTTCTCTTGTGAGTCGCAGGTCAATTTCAACTGCTTCAGTTTCTGGGAAACATTATCATTAACATTACGATTTGACCGAGCCATTATAAAAGAATCATAAATAAGCTTTTAAAGATGTCAATAGCGCTTAAACATTTACGTTGCCTCTTGACAATCTTTTGACCTTTTGATAAAATTAATGGTCAAAATGAAGCGATTTTTAGTCGTATTTTTTATTTTCCCGGCTATTTTATTGGCTCAGGTCTGGACTGCGCGCTACAACGGACCGGGTAATAATCGCGATGAATCGTACGCTATCATTCTCGATTCCTCATACAATGTTTATATAACCGGCTGGAGTCCGCGTAATTACGGTTGGAATTATGACTATTGCACGATTAAGTATAACTCGTCCGGGGTCGAGCAATGGGTAGCAAGATACAATGGGACCGGCGATACCATTGACCAGGCACGGGCAATCGGTTTAGACGAATCACTAAACGTTTATGTGACGGGTCGCAGTTGGGATTGGACGACCAACAATGACATCGTCACCATAAAGTATAACAATCAAGGTGATGAGCAATGGGTTAAAAGATATAACGGCTCGGCTAATAACGATGATCAAGCCTATGCAATGGCGGTTTCGCCCCAGGGCAATGTTTATGTTGGTGGCTATTGTACTGGTGCCGGAACTTATTGGGATTATTTTTTAATCAAATATAACACTCAGGGTGAATCCTTATGGGTCGCAACTTATAATGGCACCGGTAATTCTAATGATGCGATTTATGCCCTGACCATTGACAGTGTGGAAAACTGTTATGTCACCGGCTATAGTTTTGGTGAAACCACCGATTATGATATTGTAACCATTAAGTATAATCCGGATGGTGAAACAGTCTGGGTTACCCGTTATGATGGGCCAGTTCACGGCTTAGACCGGGGAGTCGATATTGCTCTTAACCGGTCAGGCGAAGTCTGGGTAACCGGGGCAAGCATGGATTCAGCCGACCAGCAAGATTTTGTTAACGTTCATTACAACTCGAATGGCGCACCGCAATGGGCAGAGCGGTATCATGGTCCAGGGATTGGTACTGACCGGGCTTGCGCCATCGCAATCGATACCAGTAACAATTCTTATATCACGGGAACCAGTATTGGTGCCAATGGCACTTCGGATATCGTAACGATAAAATACGACTCGGATGGTTATGAACAATGGATTGCCCGTTACGATGGTTTAGCCAATTATATTGATGTGGCAACCGATATTGCCCTTGACCGGTTCAGCAATGTTTGTGTTAGCGGCTATTCCCAAAATATCGTTACCAGCAATGACTATGTCACGATAAAGTATAATCCTGACGGCGACACTTGTTGGGTAGTAGTATTTGATAATAACGTAAATTTAGACGATGAAACTCATGCCATCACGACCGATGACTCGGGGTATGTTTATGTAACCGGTTACAGTATGGGTGTCAATTCATTCCGTGATTACTTTACCATAAAATATTACCAAGGTGGTGTATCCGGAATGCAACAAACTAATACCGAGACATTTATCGAGTCCCGACCCGTAATTTTCCCTAACCCGGCGAAAAATTTAATAAACGTCATCTCCCCTATACCGGTTAAACTTTTTGATGTCACCGGTAAACTTATAACAACTTTAAAACCCGGTACGAATATGATAAAAAATTTACCTAAAGGTATTTATTTTACCAATATAAATAATAATAAGTTATCTAAGCTGGTAATACTCGACAATACCCGTTAATAATTTCAGTTACTTCTTCACTTCAAACCGAAAAATTTAACCGCAGATTTACCCCGCTAGAAATTTCGCGAAGAATATGTCGGTATTCAAAAAACAGCAAGTATAGTTACTAATAATTATAATTTCTAACGGGGGGACGCAGATTTATACAGAACGAAAAGAATCACACTTCTTATCGATTTGCTATATGTTTAATACGACTTTTTATGTTTCTAAACGTTTTTTCTGGCAAATACTTTAATTGTAGCTTCCTTTACCGTTAATAATACGTATTCCTTTAAACCCTCTTTGACCCAGCGTTTTATGATTGCTTGGAACTTATCGCTCAATATTTCTTTGCCATAGTATCTTTTCAATATTCGATAGCATTCACGGGCAAAGTCCTTGTATAAGGCAAACCACGGCGGCTGAACGCCTAATTCACATAAAATCTTATGAACTTCGGCTTCAATCTGCTCGATTCTTATTCGATATTTAGTAAATCCGATTGCCATTTTTTCTTGCTTTCCGGTTGGTAACGGCTTTTTAGATTCTATTCTTTTAATCTCGCCTCTAAGTACCGAATTGATAATCTTTTTTATCTTAGAAATAAGATTCAGTTGTAATCCAGCTCTATGATATTTGTCAGCAACCATCTTCATTCCAGCTTTATTCAGAGTTGTTAAAAATTCAAAATATTCCTGAGCAAATTTCTGATAATTGGCAATAACTGCATCTCCTCCTCTCCCTTGATGGGAGAGGGTTGGGGTGAGGGTGAGCCCTTCTTTATTTACTAATGCTGTGACTTTATCTTTAATCTGTTTCTTTAATCGGTCAAAATCAATCTCTTCCTTTTCTTTGGATGGAAACTCGACCCCGATTTCATATCTCATTGCATCACGTTGAATCTTTCTTTCAGTAGGCGGTGGATGGACTTGAGCAATCATCTTATCGTGTCTCAGCTTAAAATCAATCGTATCCAATTCTTTAAAAAACTCAGGCCAAGAAGAACTACAAGTACTTAAGTAACGAAGGATTAAACCTAACGAAGGGTTTTTTATTTTACCATTTTCTAAAAGTGAAATATAAATCTTACCTGATTTAGGAGCAAATCCGATTCTCTTAGCAATTTCAACTTGTGACAAGTTAGACTTTTCTCGAACTATTTTTAAGAGTTTTGCCATTTCTTTGGTGAAAACGAAGTCGATTTTTGTCATTTTCTTACTTATATAGTTATAGTTAAATATTAACCTAAAATCAAGCCAAATTTCCTTATAAGTCGAGCATCGTTAAACGTTTGCCGTGATTTCGGGCTTGGGAGGGGGTATCACCTAGGGGGTGACCCCCTAAGTGGCTTGGGGAGTCGCCTCGTAGGTCGCTTCGGGGGTCGCTTCCCAGGTCACTTGGGGGGTTGCTTAGGAAGTAACTTGGGAGACCGCTTAGGAGGCAGCTTGGGAGACGACTTAGGAAGCGACTTAGGGAGTAACCTGGGGAGTAGCCTCGGGGGTTGCTTAGGGAGCCACCTGGGGAGCTACCTCCGAGACCGCCCTATTATCTCTTTTATATGCCTTCACTAGTCAATAACCACTATCCCCTAAACACTGTTCTTTCGGGGAGTGGGTTCGGGAGTTGACTCGCCCGATTCGGGTAAGCAACCTGGGGAGTCGGTTCGGAGGCTGACTGCTTATTAAAAATTGACTCCTAAATGTCCTTTTTTCCCTTCAATAGATATGTTTAAACTTTACTGTTTCTATTAATCAACACTAGGCAAATTTCTAATTAACTCAACCATTGGTTTAATATCTTTGCCTTCCCGCTCAGCCCATTTGATAAAGTGATTTTCAAAAAAAGACCTATAGTCTACTTGTATCTTATGTAAAATACCATCTGTTTCTTCGATGTTTAAATATCTACCATAAATTATAGCGATTTTTGATAAGACAGCAACCAAACTATACAGTAGGAAACTATTAACAGATACGATATTATGTTCAAATGGCGCTCCACCAAGCCAAACCCGAAATTCTTTTCTTCCTTTAGAACAAGACTTTTTAATCATCCCCGATCGAGATTGGACATTTTTGAATGATCCGTGCGGCCCCATTTCAGAAAAATAGCTATACAATGGGTCATACCTTACTTTACCTAATTTTTCTCTGACTGCACTAGGAGACAGTTCTTTCCATTTTTTCTTTTCATCTTTAGGATTGTCGCTAGCCCATAACTTAGACCATTCTGGTTTAGTTTCGAATAATTCAATTTTATCTAAGGCTTCAAAAATAGACCTGATATGTGTATAAGCTTGGTTAATAAATGAGTGTTGGGCTAAATGGAATGCCACTAGTAATTCATCAACACATAAATAAAACAAGCTTAATTTGGCAAAATCATTAACACCCCTCAGAGGATTAGCGATAACATCCGAAAGTAAATTAAGAATGATTTGTAGGTGCCTAATAAAAATATCTCTAATATCTTTTAATATCGGCAAATCCTTCTCTGTTCTTTTTTCTAAAATTTGAACTAACGAATTACTGTCGAAGTGAACTCCGGAAGCCATTTTAACTATTCGCAATCCTTGTCTTTTCAGAGGTGAGTCTGGCATCGAGGCGAGTTTTTCTTTTGCAGAATCAAACATAGATTCTAACATTTTGCTTACTATTTTCCTTGCTTCTTCATCTAGTTCGTCGCTCTTATCTGGTAACCACTGAAAAAACATTTGAAAAGCTTTATCGGAAGCAACTTTATCAGATATATTTATCCCTAAAAGGAGTTGTTTCAGTTTATTTGACATATCTACTTTTGTGATCACAGTATCATCCTCGAACTCAGAAAAATAATACAGAGATACTCTCCATATTTTTGTCCTTTTTGTGTCCTAGCCCATAGAATATTATTCATGCCAAAATCTTAACTTTAATTTCTTGCTTGTCAATATTTTCAAAAGCCACGGAAAACATCTAAAAGACGCTTCATTGCGGAAGCGTCGGAGCTGAATATGAATTTAGGCGCGGGTTAGACGCTTTAGACATTTCCCGTGGCTTATAATTACCATAAATCCTTTTAAACGATAATCGAGTCTAGTTTTACCGGCAAATCAATCGGTTTTGGCTTTTTTAAAGCATTGCGCCAAACCAACAAATTCAATAATAGTAAAATGGCGACTAAGAGCAAAAATATCCATCGCCTCTTTGCATAGTCAACAGTTTAGTCATCGTTCATTTGGCATTTGCCCTAATCTTTGCAAAATCAAATTGGTAGCCACAAAGACACCAAGACACCAAGTGATTCCTTTGTGCCTTTGGGACTTAGTGGCATTCATCTAATCCAAATAATTTTCTGACTAACTCGTCGTTTTGTTTTTCAAGTTTTGGAATCTTGGCTAATTCGTTTTTTGCTTTGAGTTGATGGAGAATCTTGGAGATTTGGGCGAGTTTTTTATGTAATGTGTTTTTAGGATTAAATTTGGGAATACCGACATGATTCATTACTGAGGGGGTGCCAAATCCTCTACCAGCTGAGGAATAGGATTTGATAAACTCTCTAACTGGGGTTGAGTTAATAATAGCGCAAAGATAGTGAGCCTCTACTTCATTATCGGTTGCAAATAAGGAGGTGGTATCAGTTGGAATAACTATTTTATAGCCGAATGGCGTTTTGTGTTGTGAAATGACTGTCGCAATAATATCATTTGCCATGCGTTTCCAGACTACTTTGTAACGAGCTACCGTATATGGTCCAATACCGAACATTGCATAGAATTCAGTCCGTTCAGCAAATTGGCGCACAGTTTTTGAACCACGTGATAGGAGGACATCTCTAAACTTTGTAAGATAACCATAGGTTCGAGGCCATTCTTTCTTCATCTGCGGCTCCGGATAAGGTTCGCTCTTTTTAGGGTCCTGAGACATTAACACAAAAATATGCGGAATTGCATTCCATCTTTCAATGTCTGAGCCACGAACCGCCGGAAATACAAGATTAGATTCAATCCTTTCTTCTACCTGTTCAATTTTTCGTTTACCCTTCTCTGGCAGGTTACGGACAATTAAATCACCATTAGACAACACTTGCTTTATCTCAAGCCAGAAAACCCCGTAAGGCTCAACTCTTGCACCGAGACGTGCTTGATAGACATTTTCTCCTTGAATACGAGAAAGTTCTTTTTGGACTTCGCTAATGGTTTGCCAAGAACTAGTAGGCAAACCTATCGGTTGGGCAAGTAATTTCTTTTTCTGAAGAAGTGGAAGTGCTTCCTTCAAGGTCAAATCCGTTGCAATCTTACCTATGCCTTTTTTTCTTGTCCAAAGCATGTAAGGAACTGGATAGCTTGTCTTGCGACACTTTTTTAAGATGATAGCGGCAGTTTTATTGGCTGCTCCTTCAAAAGGTTGCACAGAAACTAAATCGTGAGCCTTAATGACTTTCAACGACTCATGGTCGCCAAGTTGAAACCTGCGAAAACCTTCACCTGCACCTTTTGATTTGAAGACTTCCTGGGTAATGAGAAACCCAAGTTTGGCGTCTTTCTTTAAGTAATAGTCTGCTACGGCATAAGTAAAAAGCATGGAAAAATCCTTTTCCCCTCCGCCCAACCGTGCAGCATGACCTTTAAGAGAGAATAGACCATATTCCTTCCACATTTTGAGTGTCGCATTACGATATTCTTGTGAAAGATAACCCCACCGAATCCACGGCGGATTTCCGATGACAAAATCGAACTTACCGGCAACCATCGGTGCAAAGGCGTTTTTAAGAAATCTTGCCCAGATTCCATTTTTATTCTTTTTCTCAAGTTCTAAAATCTCCTTGTAGAAGTTCAAAATAACCGGTTCATGGGGCGGAAAAACCAAGCCCTCCTTGCTAAAGCGAGTCATAGCTTCGGAATCGGTATATTTTTGTTTTGCCATGTCTTCAACCAGCGGAGCCGCTTTGTTCATCAGGAAACCTTTATCCTTAATCCAGATAAGAGGAACATGAAATTCGCCAATTGATGTTTGCACCTTTACATGGTCGCCACCGGCAAAATTAAGCGTTGTCTGCCCGCTTCTTTCGGGCCAGAGAACCGAATCCGCCAGATAAATTGGGATTTCCAGCGATGGCAATTGCTGAGCCAGTTCACCGAGGGCAAAAAGATAATTTGTCCTTGCCGCAATTACTGCTAACGGGTTTAAATCAAAACCCCAAATATTGGCAATTATTCTTTTGACGGTCTCAAGGGGTGGTTCTTTATTTAGTCTGCCATATTCTTTTGCCCGCTGAATAGCCAGAACAAGGAATGTTCCAGAGCCGCAAGCTGGGTCAAGAACACGCTTCAAGGTATTACCATCATAGTCAACTTCATTGAGAATAAGTTCGGCAAGCCAATCCGGCGTGTAATATTCACCAAGGTTATGACGTACCTCTTGCGGAACTAAATACTGGTATAGTTTTTTGAGAAGGTCACGAGAAGATTCAGGTTCAATAAAGGTTGTCGCCGGTTCGAATTCGGAAAGCGCTCTTGCCATTTCTCGAATCGCTTCCTCCAGACGAGGCGAGAAGCTATCAAGATACCAACGGAAGAAATCGCCTTCGAGTAAATTTGTGATACCCTGCTTTGTATAAATCCCGCCATCTTCAATGTCGGTAAGCTTGGCTTTCAATTCCTCTTTCGAGGTATGGGTAAGCTGATGGGAAAAAGATGAGCTAAATGCAGTCTCTTTAAGCGAAAGAAGTTCAGCGCTAATGAATTTCATCAGAAGTGCAAAATAAGTATGAACTGAGAATAGAAGCTCTTGAAAATTGGTTTCTCTGCCTACCTGGTAAAGCCGCGAAAGGACAGTTGCTTCTTCTGGTTGATGAGCACTAAACCGCTCACCGTAAACAATCCCGAATAGCCGTTTCCACTCTTCAAAAAAGACACGCACTCGGTCGCTTCCCCAATGTTCCAATGCATCGGCGAAAGCGGAAACCGCCATAGGAGCAATTTCGCTTTTTGGCCCGAACTTTTGGGCAAGGTTCTCCGCAGTAAGAGGTAATCTTGCGAGTGCCCTGAGATAGGTTAGAAGAGTGCGTGCAGTTTCAGGATTAAACGGATATGGTCCCTGACGAACAAATGATTCTTTATTCACTGGTCCATTGGGTTTACCCCGCCCTTCATGGATTGCCCGCAGAAACGAAGGGCGGGGTTTACCTTGATACTTAACAAAAAAGATTGAGTATCCGTCAAAACCGACCCCAGCCAGCCGGTTCAAAGCCGATGAGCGAGATTCGGCTGTGATGTAATCAACCAGTTGATTGAATGCATGTAACACTGCTCGATTAGAAGAAAACGCTTTAGGCGGCTCATATTCAATAATAACCTGACCATGAACTGCATCCGGACGACCTTGATAGACCGTTTTCGCCTCAGCACCGAGACGCTCATAACGCGGCTTCGTTTCAACCCCGATGCTTTTTAGTGCTGGTTCTAAGATTTTTTCAAAGCCAATCTTCAACTCTTCTTCAGTCTGTACCGATGAAATAAGACTCTTGGTCTTTGTAATAAGAGT
>Ga0315274_10002934_pt1 | contig 25371 bp, 29 predicted proteins | sample YL17G02_20_MG_FD_203700 | JGI IMG/M metagenome (GOLD analysis project Ga0315274, IMG submission 203700) | Sediment microbial communities from Yellowstone Lake, YNP, Wyoming, USA - YL17G02_20 | ecosystem: Environmental > Aquatic > Freshwater > Lake > Sediment | place: USA: Wyoming | collected...
CGACACCGGCGAATAACACTCTTCACCCTCACAAACCCCCACCGTGTCCCAAAAAAAAAAAAAACTTCTGACCCCCCCCCCCCCTCAGATCCTCGAGCGCCTCCCGGCGAGGGACGTCGCCTCCGCGGGGGCCTCCTGCTCTCTGCTGCGCTCCGCCGCCTACGAGGGCCCCTTCGCCGCGAGCCTCTGGGAGGGGCGCGCGAGGGCCGCCCTGGGGACCTTTGCGGCGGCGCTGCAGCGGCTCGATGTCCCCTCGGAGGGCGAGGCGGCGCGCGCGGGGCCGGGGGCGGCAGCGACCGCTGCCGCGGCTGCACGCAACACCAAGGAGCCCGTGACAGAGCCTCTGGGCTCGGCGGGGGAGCTGCTGGCGACCGGCGGCGCCGGCGGCGGGAAAGGAGGAGGAGGAGCAGAGGAAGGGAGGGACCACCGCGACGAAGACCGCTTCTCCGCAGCCGACGCCGCCGCGGCCGGGGCCCGCGCCAGGGCCGCCGCGGCGACGAGGCGCGCCCTCCGCTGGGCCGCGGCGACCCGCGGCGCGCACTCGATGAGCGAGGGCGGCCTCCGCTGGAGCAAGAAAGTGGCCCTGGGGCTCCAGGCCGCGGTCGAGCAGGAGGAGGCCCGCGAGACGGCGAGCGACAACGGCGGAGCGAGGGCAGAGGCCGGGGCTCCCCCGCAGCCCCTCCCCTCCCGGCCTGCTATGCCCCGCCCGCCGCTGCGCCGCGCCTTGGCCCGTTCTGGGCACGCAGCCACGCCCGTGGTGGCCGTCGCCGTCTCCGAATGCGAGCATGGGAAGCGAGCGGGAGGAAAACGGACCCGGGCGAGGCTCGTCGTCACCGGCGGCGTCTCGCGCGACGGCGGCACCCGCGGCGACATCGACGTCCTCGTCGTGGACGCGGGCTCCGACTCCGAGTGCGATTCCTCGAACTCTCCTTCGAACTCGAGCTCTGATTCTTCTCCGCTCCTCCCGAGGGTTACGCGCCCGCGCGTCGGGACTTGGAGGGACGACGAGGGAGAAGGAGCAGGAGGAGGAGGAGAAGAGGGAGGAGGCTCCTATTCTGCGCACAACGACGGCAACAACAGCAACGCCTCCTCTTCGTCTCCTCCTCCTCGCTACGTCCCCCGGGCCCGGTTCCGCCACGCCGCGGTCGCCCTCGACCTCTTCGCGCACTGCCCGCTGGCCGCCGACGCCCTCGTCGCCGCGGGCGCCGCGCGAGACCTGGAAGATTTGAGAAGGAGAGACGGGGACGCCGTTTTAATCTTTGGAGGGTACGCAGCAGATGGCACCGAGTTCGGAGACTCTGGATCTTTAGACGTGATGTGGGTCGACAAGAGAGGAAGCAGGGCGACGTGGGCGCCGCTGAGGACGCTGCCTGAGGAAGCCCGAGGGCGGCAGCGGCAGCAGCAGCAGCAGCAGCCGCAGCAGCCCGACGGAGGCGGCGGCGGCGGCGGCTTCCCCGCGGCCCGCTTCCACCACTCTGCGGAGCTCTTTTTAAGTCGCGGAGGCGGAGGAAAAGGCGGGCAGCAGAGGAGGCCCTGCGTCGTGGTGCTCGGCGGCGAGGGCGCCGGGGTCCGCGCGAGCGACTCTGGCGGCGGCGACGGAGACGCCTTCGCTGTTTCGAGGAGCGACTTTGACGACGACGACGACGGAGACGCTTTTGCTGCTTCGGCGGGAGCGACCAATGCCTCTGCTCCCTCCCCCTCCTCTTCCTCCCACCCGCCGTGCCCCACCACAGCCTGGGTCCTCGACCTCATCTCGCTCACCTGGCAGCGCAGGCGCACGCGGCCCGACCCGCGCGTCGCGAGCGGGCTCGCGGGGCTCTACTTCCTGGGCGGCGCGGGCACGACGCCGGCAGCCGCGGCCACGGCGAGGGCGGCCGTCGCCGCCGCGCGGGCCCGCGCGCACCCGTGGCCCAGGGCCCTGCACCTGTCGACCACGAGGCACTGCCCGAGGACGGGCAGCCCGCAGCTGGTGGTACTGGGGGGATACAGGACGACGGCCGCGGGGGACGAGAACGACGGAGGGGGAGGAGGGACGGGAGGGGACGCGAGGGGCGCGGTGGCGGCGGCGGCATTTCGCGGCGGCGGCGGCGGCTTCGACGGCCCCGGCGTCCTCCAGTCGCTCGCGCCGTGGGCTCTAGATCTCTCCACCTGGCAGTGGCACGCGGGACCGGCGGCTCTGCGGGAGGCGAGGGCCGCCGTCGAGCGGGCCGCCTCCGCGGCGGCGGCGGCGGCGGCGGGCAGCTCGGCCTCTGCTGCTGCTGCCGGCGGCTGCGGCGGGGGTGCCTCGTTCGGCCAGGTCTTCCCCCTCGGAAGGCCCGCTGCCGCCGCTTCCGACGCTGCTGCCGCTGCTTCCGCTGCTGCGGACGCTTCTGCTGCTGCCGAGTGGTGGTGCCCCCCGGCGAGGCAGCGAGCCGGGGCGTGGAGACTCGGGTGCGACGTCGTCTGCGGGGAGACGCAAGACTGCGACGACGACGACGAAAGAAAAGGCGATGACGGCGCGGCGGCCGAAAAGAGGAAAGGGAAACCCGGCAGCCGCCCCCTCGCCCCAGCCGCCTCCCCGACCCCTCTGGCCGACGCGGCCCCCTGGCTCGTCGTCTCGGGGGGATCCCCGGCGGCCGGCGGGGGCTTCTTCGGGGACGCGCACGCCCTGCACCTCCCGACCCTCGCCTGGAAGCGCGGCGACGGCGGCAACGAGGCCCCCTCGCTCGCTCCCTCCTCCTCGCTCCCTCCCCTCGGCTCGAGCTCGGGACTGTCTGCCCCCTCCTGCTCTCGGCTGCTGGTCCAGGGAAGGCCCACGGGGCCCGCGAGGATAGCGGGCCACTCGCTGAGCGGGGGGCTGGCCTTCGGCGGGTGCATCCCGACGCTCGCCGGCGTCGTCCCCGTCGCGAAGATGGACGTCTTGAGCTTCTTCGGCGGTGGGGGGCTGCCAAAGAGCCCTCTTCCTCCTCCTCCTCCCTCTTCGCATCCTCCGTCTCCTTCTTCCTCGAGGCCCGGTTCGACGATCGCAGCGATTGAGGCGGGTTATGCGGGTGTGGCGGGGGAGGCGGCGGGGGCGCCCGGGTCTCGGACGCGGTCCCCCGCGAGAGCCGCGGCGGCAACGGCGGCAATGGCGGCGGCAGCGGCGGCGAGAGCGGGGGGCGCGAACGCTTTGTCTTCTTCCTCCTCCCCTCCTCGTCCTTCGCCTCCGGGCCCGGGGACGACCCCCCTGTCGTCTTCGGGCTCCCTGCTTGTCTCTGACGGTACGACCTTCAGAGTGTGGAGGGACGCGGCGACCGGGAGGCTCTACGGGGAGAGGACCGGCGAGGAAGAGAGGGCGACGGGGGGAGCTGCTTTTGTGGGGGCGGCTCCTGCTTCTGCTTCTCCTCCTTCGGAGCGATTCGACGCTCCTCTTTCTTTTTCCTCTTCTTCTCCAGCTCCTGATCTCCCCTCCCTGCCGGCCTTCGAGCGGCTTCGGCTCTCCAGCTCCGCGATCGAGAGCGGGGACGACTTCGATGGAGAGGAGGATTCGGGAGACGAGGAAGACGACGACGAGTTTGTTGCTGCTGCCACTCCTGCCGCAGCAGCCGCTGCCGCCGCTGCCGCTGCCGCCGCCGCCGCCGCTGCGGTTGCCTCGGAGTCCGGAGATGTAGTCATTGCTACTGCTAATGCTGCTGCCGCTGCTGCTGCTGCTGCTGCTGTTGACGCACCCGTCGGCGGCGGCGGCGAGAGCAGCCGAGGGAGCGAGGAGGAGGAGGAACAAGAAAACGACGACGAGGACGGCGACGATGGAGAGAGCGCCTCTTCTGATTACAGTGACGACGGCGACGACACTGACGACGACGACAACGAAGGGCACGCCGGAGGGGCCTTTGCCGCCCTCGGGCGCTGCGTGCTTTCGTGAACAAGAACAAGCAAGAGAAGGCGGAAAAGAAACCGCGACCAAGGAAAACAAACCAAGTTAAAAAAACAAGAAGCTCCCCCTCTTTCTCGAAATCCGATAACAACCAAAAATTAGGTCTAAATTTAGATCTAAAGCTCACACTTTTTTTCAAATCCAAGGCGGGGCGACGCCGCTTCTCTCTTAGTACGTACCTCCCGCTGCTTGTGGCCTGTGTTTTACACTCGTTCTGGCGCGGGACGGTGGCGGTGCATATTTTTTTCTGGCCCCTTTTGGGGTTGTAATAATTTCCTTTTGGATCTCGAGCCCGGAAATTATTTCTTCTCTCAAAGCGAGATCGCTTCAAGAACGAGAACGATTCTTGCTCCTTCTCATTCTTTATTTCGTCTCTCTCGCTCGATTGAGCTGCGCCTCGCGCCTGCCGTGACCACGGGATGATACGCGGCATCCGTGACCTCTGGCGGAGGTATCAGGGCTTTGGAAACGACGTAAGGAGAGAAAAAGTCTACTGAATCAATTTGAAATTGGGGCTGATGGAATCGAAGGCTGGACGAGATGGAAGAAACATCACCCCCCCCCCTCTTTACCTCACTTTTTTCCCCACACAAACCAAAACCCCCGTCAACAACGGCATCGACAGGAGCTGGAGACCATCAAGCGCTCCACGCTCGAGCTTAAAGCAGAGGTCGAGGCCTTGCGAGCGTCCGCGGCGGCGCGGAGGCAGGCCCTGGAGAGCGCGGCCCTCGGGGAGGCCAGGGCCGCGGCGGCGGCGCGGGCGGCTGCGGCGGACGCCGTCTCCGGCGCCGAGAGGGCTCTCGAGTCCGCCGGCGCGCGGGCGGACGCCGAGCTGGAGGCCGTCGTCAAGGAGAGGGCAGCACTGGTCGTGATGGAGGGCGAGCAGGCGTTGGAGAGGGTGATGCTGGCGGAGATGATGGAGGCTGCCGAAGCGGAGGAAGCGGAGCGGGAAGAGAAAAAGGAGAGCGACAAGGAGAGGAGCTGAGAAAGGAAAAGAGGAGAAACCTTAGGGTCTCGACACGCGGAACTCCAACAACTTTATATGGAACTAACTGTAAATTATGTAAAGCTCTTTAAGCAATTCGACTCCAATTCATTACAAATACGCGCAGAGACACGCACAGATTATACACAACAACGTAAGGATAAAAGGGGAGAAAGAGCTGCTGCTGAAAAAAAGGGGGAGGCGGGGGGAGAAGGTCAACCTCGTTCCTCCTCATCCTCCCCCCTTCTTCTTCTCTCCTCTCCACTCTCTCATCTTCTCTCTCTCAATTATCTCAATACCCGCGCGTTTTCCTTTTCACACCAGCAGCTCCCTCCAGGCAGGGGAGAGCTGCCCTAGGTCCACGCCCCGCGAGGCCAGCCACCGGGCGTCGATGCGCCAAGAGGGAGGAGAAAACGTTTCTTTTTTCCTCTTCCTCGCCTCTGGTTTCTGTTGCTCCTCTTTGCCGCAGCCGCTCTCGCCCTCGCTGCCGGCTTTGCCCTCGCTGCCGCTGCGGGAGGCTACGAGCTCCTCGCGCCCGCGCCAATAGAGACTGGCGTGCTCGGAGCTCCACCCATTGACGGTCCTGAGGGTGAGGAGGGCGCGGGCTTTCGCCTCGGGGGACTGGAGGGAGAGAGCGTGCTGTTGGAAGGTGGAGTGGTTTTTTTTTTTTCAGGCGGGAAAAAAAGTGAGAAAAGTAGCATCGAAAGCGGATGGAAAGAAAAGAAAAAGTCAAACGAAAACAAAAGTACAAACTGACTCACCGCGACGTCGTGTGCCTCCGGGCACAGCGCCCTAACGGCCAGCAGCGTCGCGACCCGCCCCTCGTCGTCGACGCGCCAGTGCTCGTGGGCCTCCACGGGAGCGGAACGAGATTCGCCCCGGTCTCCGCTCTCTCCCGCTCCGACGCCTCCTCCGCCGCCGACGCCGCCGGTGACCGAGCAGCGGAAGCCTGAGGCGACCGCCGCCTCCTTCGCGAGCCGCCTCCACTCGCTCTCCGGCAGGGCACCGGACAGCGGGCCCGCGCTCGAGATCGCCGACGGAAGGGCGTCGATCTCGAGCGGGGGCAGGCCCGGTTTCAGGGCGACAGAGACGCCCCAGGGCCCGAGTCGCTCGCGGTCCCCTTCCTCGCCCTCGCCTCCGTCGCCTCCGTCGCCTCTGTCGCCTCCGTGTCCTCCGTGTCCTTCGCGTCCTTCTGCTTCTTCTCCTTCTTCCCGCCCCCCCTCTTCTCCTTCTTCTCGCTCCCCCTCTCCTCCCTCTTTCGGGTGGGCCCTCCCGACGGAGCGCACAAAGGCAAAGGCCGCATCCGCGTCCTCCGGCAGGGCCCTCTCCGTCTCTGCTCGAGGGACGTAGCCGATCTGCTCCTTGCCGTCGAGGGTCAGCACCGTCACGGCCCTCGGATCAAACGCGTTGTTCCTCTCTCGACGGAGAACGAGAGGCTGGTTCTTTCGCGCACAAGACGCGGCCCGCTGTCGTCCCTCGAAGGAGACTCCCGCCACGCGGAAGGTGAGGTCTGGGGTGGAGGCGCGGGCGCGGGCGCGGGCGAGGGCGGCAGGGAGAGGGGGGAGGCGAGGAGGGGGGGGAGGCGGAGGGAAAGAGGACGAAGAAGGCGACGACGACGACGACGACGACGAGGAGGAGACCGCTCGGACAAGGAATCCGTCGAGCCCGCCGCTCGGTGGTGGTCGCCTCGCTGCTTGTCGCCACTGGAGGCCCAAGAGGAGAGGTCGCCACATCTCTGAAGAGGAGGAGGAGCTGCTTGCCCTGCTGCTGCTCGCGACGGAAGCTCCTCCTAGGGGACAGCAACGCATTTGATCGCGTCGACCCTGCGAAGCGATGACGACGAAAAAAGTGAGTTTCCCAGCAGAGTTCGCTTTTGCAAAGGAAACAAAAAAAACGAAGAAAGCATCGGAATTTTCAAACCGTGCTTGCTCTCTTTTCTCTCTTCCGAAATCGATGTCGGGCCGCTACCTCGAGGATATCATCCCTCGGGACAAGCCAGGCGCAGGCACCGGCGGAGGCCTCGGCGGCAGCGGCAGAGGAGCGGGAGCCTCGGGAGGGCGGCATGCAGGCGGCCGCGGCGGCGGCGGCGGCGGCCGGAGCGGCTTTGGTCGCGGAATGAATCGCGGCGGCCAGCCTCAGGCGCACCGAGGCGGCGGCGTCGACTCCAACAATAAGCGCAAGGGCAACAGCGGCCTGGAGATCACGTTCGACCCGGCTGCGGTCAGGTGAGAGTTGATTGCGAGGGATGGAGACGGAGAGATGGAAAGGAGAAGAAGAAAACGATTGGCTAGATGCCGCAGTCGAAAACATTTTTTTTTCGTTCCTCTTCAGCCTCCTTTTTTGCCTCTCCTCTCTCCACTCAATACTCAACGCCGCGATTCCCCCCCCCCCCTCCCCCGCCGTTTCCTTCACGAACGAAACAAAAAACACTCTCTCACTCTCTCTCTCTCTCTCTCTCTCTCAGGGACTACGTCACAGGCTTCCACAAGCGCAAGGTCGCCCGCCGCTCCGCGGCCAAGGCGGCCCTGGCGCTCAAGGAGCGCGCGGCGCGGCTCGAGGACCGCGCCGCGCGGCGCGCCAAGGTGCGCGAGGAGCTCGACCTGGCCCGGTACGAGACGCCGCCGCAGTCCGAGACCGAGGAGGACGGCGAGGAGGAAGAGGAGGAAGAGCGCGAGGGAAACGACGACGACGAGGGGCATTTCGGCCACCGGCCCCCCGCAAAGAGGACGAAGAAGAGGGACGCCGCCAGGAAGAAGCAAACCCCTCATCGACGACAGGAGGTCGTCCTCTCGGCCCCGGGCGGCGGCGACCAGCAGGTTTTGATCGCCGCCGTCGAGCTCGACTCGGAGGCCGAGGAGGAGCGCAGGAAGATGACGGCGGGCGGAGGAGGAGGAAGCGACGAGAGTGACGAGGAGGGCGGCGAGGGAGGCGGAGGAGGCGCTAGAGCTCGCGTCGCGGCGGCTTGGAAGCAGCGGGAGGAGCAGCAGAGGAAAAACCCCTTCACGGTGAAGCCTTCGAATGCGGCTGCTGCTGCTGCTGCTTCTGCTGCCGCTGGCAAGAATGTCAAGGCGAAGAAGCTCAAGAAGAAGAAAGGGAGGCGATAAAAGAAAGTGTAACTTTACAGAAAATGAGGAGGAGTGGCAAAAGAAAAAAAAACTCTCAAGAGGCCTTTTTCTTCCTCTCGCTTCGCGTTGGTGTTGCTGCTTTGCCGCCTTGACCGCCGGAACTCCTCTGCTCCTCCCGCCGACGCCTCGCCCCGGCCCTCAGCTGCGCGACTTTCAGGTCGATCATCAAAAACCACGACTGGCGGAGGTGCAGGATCTGTTGTGGTTTTTATGTGTGCGTTCTTTCTCGAGGGGGGGGGTGAGCAAGAACCGAACGAGGGGGAAGAGAAAGAAGAGAGGGAAGGACGACACGACGAAGAGGAAGAAGAAGAAGAAGAAGAAGAAGGAAGAAAAACGGAAACTCGCCAGCTGCACCGCCATCACCAGCAGCAGCGGGGCAGAGACCAGCGCCGACCAGAAGACGCCGCTCTCGTCGTCAAAGTAGTTTGTCCGCCGCCGAGGAGCAGAGGAAGAGGGAGGAGAAGACGGAGAAGAGGAGGATGCTCGATGGAAAACTTCGTCCCACTTTGCGGCCGCGAGCGCGTTGAGCCGCTCGCCGCCGCGCACGAGCGCGAAGCAGAGGGCGAGGATGGCGAGCTGCAAGGGTTGGTTCTTCCGCGCGATTACGGCCAGCGTGAGCAGAATGGCGTGCGAGGCAAGCAGAGAGAGGACGAGCGGTTCCTGTGCAGGCAGTTTTGGGGATGGGGGGGAGACGGGGGCGGAGAGGGTTGAGTCGGGAGGTGGTCAAGGTCGACGGGCGGCTGAGCGACGAAAAAGAGAAAAAAGACAAAACAAGATGCTTTGCGAACTCGGCTTTCAAGATTCACACCGTCCACTCGACCGCCGCTGCAAACTCCCGCAGCGCGCTGAGAACTCCCGGGCCCTTGAGCGCATCGGAGAACAGATCGTGGACCCTGGAGCTGAGCTCGTCGAGGGCGGCGAGGGCCTGGTCCATTGGCTGGAAGAAGAAGAAAAGGAAAAAAACTGATCGCTTCCTCTCACTCTTTTAAAAAAAAGAGGAAACAGCGAGCAATCGATGGCGCCAAAGCCGATGCTGCCGCGCCTCGCAGCGCTCTCGCTGCTCCTATTCTTGCTCGTTTCTCTCGCTCAGGCAGTCCGCGAGACGGCATTCTACGATCTGCTCGGGGTCGCCCCGGACGCGGACGACGCGACGATCAAAAAGGCGTACCGCAGGCAGGCGCTGTGAGTTTTTGTTGATTTTTTCTTCTAGAGAACGAGGAGAGCGTTGAGAATTCGTTCAAAGCTCCTTCTTTTCGTCAGCGCCACGCCCCTCGTCCCCGATTTCTCCTTGCTCTGATCGATCGAGCGAGTTTGGGTTTGGGCAGCACGGCAGAGGGAAAGAAAAAGAGAGCAGCGGAAGGCAGCTTCATCCTGTCGGCGTCGAAGTTCTGAGGCAGCTGCTGGATCGATCGATCGTAAGCTTTCGTCGCTGACTTCCTCGACCCCCTCAAAAAAAAAAAAACTCCAAACCTTAGAAAATGGCACCCGGACCGCAACCCGGGCGACAAGAAGGAAGCCGCTGAGAAGAAGTTCAAGAAGCTGGCGATGGCCTACGAGACGCTCTCGGACTCGGAGAAGCGGAGGATGTATGACCAGGTACGAGGGAGAAAGAGAGAAGAGAGAGGGAGTTGAAGGGAAAAGAGAGAGAGAGAAAGGACAACGAAGAGGTCTCGAGGGAAAAAAGACAAACAGAAAACTCGCGCTCTCACCTCTTCCTCTCTCTTTCTTTTCCCGTCCCCTCTCCAGATGGGCGAGCAGGGCCTGAAGAACGGCGGGCCCGGCGGAGGCGGCCCCGGAGGCCCCGGAGGAGGCGGAGGCAACTTCCAGTTCCACGGCGACCCCTTCGACATCTTCAACACCTTTTTCGGCGGCGGCGGCGGCGGCGGCGGCTTCCCCGGGGGAGGAGGGGGCGGGATGGGGGGGCCCGGTGGGCCCAATATCCGCTTCAACATGGGAGGCGGGGGCGGCGGTTTCCCCGGCGGGGGTGGCTTCCCCGGCGGAGGCGGCGGCCGACAGCAGGAGCAGCAGGGAGACCTCTACGGCGACGGCGACGGCGGCGACGACCCCAGCGGCGTCGCCGTCGTCTCCCCCGACGACCTCCCCCCGCGGGACAGAAAGCCGACGTTGGTCGAGTTCTACACGCCCTGGTGCGGCCACTGCCGCTCGCTGGCGCCCAAGTGGAAGAAGGTGGCGGGAGCTCTGAAGGGCAGCGGGATCAGGGTCGCGGCCCTCAACTGCGACGACCACAAGGAGACGTGCGCGAAGTTCGGCGTCAAGGGCTATCCCACGATCAAGGCCTTCGTGTCCGGGAGGGTCGTGGACTTTGGGGGAGAGGAGCGTACCGCGAGGAGCATCAGAGACTGGGGGGTGTCCCTAGTGGAGAACGCGGAAAAGGGCAGGGAAGGGAACTCGGCGAGCGTGGCGAGCGTGCCGAGCGAGAAGGCGCTCGCCGCGAACCTGCTCAGCCGGTGCGGCGGCGGCGGCGGCGGCGGGAGCAAAAAAGGGGCGGCCAAAAACACAAAGGGCGTCTCGTGGGACGTCTGCGTCCTCCTGCTGTCGGAGAAGCCGGAGCCGCCGACGCTTCTGAGGACACTCGCGCTCCAGTTCGACGGGAGGGTCGCGTTCGGCTTCGCCGGGAAGGGCGCCAAGGACCTGGTGAAAAAGTTCAACCTCGGCGTCGCCAACGGCAGCAGCGCCGACCCGTCGTCGTCGAAGAAGAAAGCGGCGGCGGCTTCATCTCCTTCGTCGCCCCTGCCCGCCATCGTCGCCTTCTGCAATGGCGATCTGCAGCCCGCCGCCACCTTCGGTGGCCGCATGCGGCCAGATGCGATCGAATCTTGGGTCTACGGGTTCGCGGGGGGACGGAAGTGCGCCTCGCTCGTCAAAGTTGACGCGGCGACCGACCTGTCGCGGCTGCGTGTGCCGCAGCTCAAGGCCGCGCTGGCCGCGAGGGGCGGGAGGTGCGCCGAGTGCGTGGAGAAGGGGGACTACGTGAGGGCTCTGAGGGACCTGATCGTGGCCGGGGGGAGCAAGGCCGAGCTGTGATACGAGGTTGAATGAGAGAGTTGGTGGGAGAGGGAGAGAAGGAGAGAGAGAATGAGAAAAGAACGAAAAGAAATTTAAAAAAAAAGCAGCCTCTTCCTTTTTTCTCTACATGTAGCACGCACTCCCCCCCCACCCCCCCGGTTTCTGTTTTTGATTCTTCAGTTTCTTTTGCAATCGACAACACCAAGTTTACATTTTCAAAAGCAAAAGAGGGAGGCGCAAACGGCGCGGGTGGATGCTCTTTAGTACAGGGGGGACACAGGTACAGTTTTTTTCTTTTTCGCCGTCAGGCGAAATCATCTCGACCTCGCACCCCTTCCTTTTCTATCTCTCGCCTCCGTCTCCGTCCAGAGGCAATCCGTCCGCGAGGTACTGTACCAGCCCGGCCACTCCCCGCACCGTCTCTTCGATCATGCGGTCGAAGTCCTCGCCGCTGCTCTCGCCCGAGAGCGAGGGGACGCGAGGGACGTCTCCGCTCTCGCCGCCCTCGCCGCCATCGCCGCCCCCGCCGCGCCCGCCGCGCCCCGCCGCCACCGGCGACGAAGAAGAAGAAAACGACAGGACGCCCCCGAGGGCCGACAGGGGGCCGCAGAAGCGGCCCGGGGAGGGGGAGAGCATCGCGGCGAGCTCCTCGTCGAGCGTGTCGCTTCCCCTCCTGCGCAGGGACCTCCCGGGGCTCCTGCAGGCCGCGAAGTCGCCCAGGCGAGCCACCCTCGGCGCGTAAAAGAGCGCGTCGGCCGAGCCCTCGCCGCCCAGGAGCGCGAGGATCCCGACTCGGGTCTCCGCGTCGACGGCGACGACCAGGTCGAACGCGTCGAGGTCGTCGAGCTCGAAGGCCGGGGCGCGGGGTGCGGCGAAGGCCTTGGGGCGGAGGGAGAGGCGGGATGCCTGGGCCATGAGCGCCGCGGAGGCGCCGCTCCCCGAAAGGTCGAACGAGGCGCTCCCGCCCTCATGCTCTCCTTGCTCGCCACCGGCGGGAGAGAGCCCGGCGGCGGAGGGGGCCAGCGCCCTCCCCAGCCCGCACCAGTCCCCGACGCGCTCCGTCAGCAGCGCCGCGAAGCGCGCGCGCGTGACGCCCGTGCGGTCGACGAAGAGGACCTGGAGGTTCTGCCTCCTCCAGTCGACGAGCGGGAGGCCGAGGCGCTGCCGCTGGCACTCGTGGCGGTGGCCGCGGGCGCGGGCGCGCCAGCGCCACAGCGAGGGGGGGCGGGGAGGGTTAGGGGGGACGATTTCGAGGCCTTCATCGTCGGTGCTGTTTCCGTTCCTCTTGTTGCGCCGAGGGGGCGACGGCGAGCGTTTCCTGCGGGGCCATTTTGAAGGGAGCGCGGCGACGACAGTCGAGGTCAAAGAGGTCGAACGCTGCTGCGTCATCGGCGCTGTCAGACGCGAGAGGGAACGGCCAAGGCGCTCCTTTGAGACCGGGCTCGAGAGGTCTCGCCGCGCATTGACGCGCATCATAGGCATGCGGCTGCGACTGCCCTGAGGAGAAGAGCGACAGGCGAAGGCCGAAGAACCGGGGATGCGAAGAGACGAGGGATGCGACGATATCGAATGCCCTCGCGTTTTTTATTTTTGTGTGTTTCATTTCTCGACCTCCGCTTTCTCTTTTATTTATTTTTTCTTCGCTTTTTTTTCTGTTAACACACGCGGGCGCACTCAGTCCCTGCGCCCTCTATCTCTCTCTCTCTCACTCTAACTGAAATCTAAAAATATAAAGACATCGAAGGGAGGCAGCTAAATGATGATCGCAAAAAGATACAAGGCAAAAAAGAAGAAGAAGCTGTTCCCGCTGAGTCGTGAGAGAGCGCGAAACTCTTTCTTTCTCTCTCCCTCTTTTCTCTCTTTCTCCTCTCTCTCCCTTCTCTTCTACGGCGACCCCAGCGAGCCGATCGACCGATAGATGTTCTTCTTGTAGTTCTTCCCCTCCTCATTCATCGTCTTGTGCTCCGCGGCGCCGTCGGTCATGCGGCGGGTCTTGTTGACGCTGTCAGGTGAAGGGTTTTTTTGTTTTTTTGGGTTTTTTTCGAGGGCGTGAGGCGAGTTGTTTCTCAGAGAGAAAGGGGACAGGCGATTGACAGCTCTCCTTCCTTACCGAACGTCAGGGTTGGTCGTGAAGTTGTGGTAGACCGAGTAGATGGTGCAGGAGATTCCCGCGCCGACGGCGGCGAGGAGCGGGTAGACCTGTTCGTTCAGTTTTGTAAAAGAGGGCGAGAAGAAAAGAGGGTGAGGCGACGGAAAGGCGAGAGAGAGAGGGCAAGGGCGACGAAAAGAGGAAAGAGGCCGATTCTTTTTGGCCGCAGGGCGCTTGTCTCCTCTTTCTTTCGCTTCTCTCTCCCCGGTAGCGCGGTCTCCAGGCAGTGCGACAGCTCAGCCGCGGTCGGTGAGCTCGAGAAAAAATGGCCAGCGAGGAGAGAATCGGCGGTTTTCAAAGGGGCGACGACGACGACGACAACGACGGTGGAATTTGCGACGCGGCTCCCAAGAGATTGCGTTTCTCGCTCGCTCCCTTTTTCTTCCCCGCAACGCTCGGGAGCTTTGCAAACTTCTCAACGCCCCTCTCTCTTTGTGCTCCCTCTCAGCTCTCTGCATGCTCTCGCGGAGACAGTAGAGAGAAACAAGTGAGCGAGAGCGAGAGAAAAGTAAAAGAAGAAGAAGAAAGGGGTGTCGATGGCGGCGGCGGCAGAAGCAAGTCCCTCTCTTCTCGTCCTCTCTCCACCACCATCTATCTCTCTGGCTCGCTCGCTCTCTCCTTTCAACGTACGTCGGGCTTGACCCAGCGCCACTTGTCTCCGACTCTCGCGATCTTGGGGGCGACGCCAGACATGGTGCTTTTGCTTGGAAGAATGAAGAAGAAAAACGAAACAAGAAAAGAAGCTGCTCAAAAAATCTTTCGAAGAAGTGCACGTCCCGCATCGCTCAGAACGTCTTTCTCGATTTGAGAAAAAAACTCTGAAGCAAGATGTTCTAAAGCTTTTCCACCTCGTCCTTGAGCTTGCTTCCCTCCATACCAGACTCCTCAAGCGTGAAGAGAGGGCAAGAGTGTGCGGACCACCCCCTGCTCGCAAATGCATCTCCCCCGCGCCAGCAGCCCGGCGACGAAGACGACTCCTCAAAGGAAGCCGACGACGATGCGAGGGAGCTCTCTCGCGACACTGCTGCTGCGCCACCGCGGCAGTCGCCGCTCCTCGCCCTGCCTCGCCTCGGCGCTGCCCAGCGATGGCGGCCCGGGTCTTCCGGGAGGCCCTGCGCTCGGCAACAGACAGGTAAGAGAAATGGAGAACGAGGGAGAAAAGAAAGAGACAAAGAAGACGAACGAAAACGATCGCAATCCTCCGCTTTTTCCTCAACCTCGACCTCGACACCCTCGACGACTGAAAACTCCGGGGGGAAAAAACAGGCGTCCCCGGCGCCGCTCGCGGCCGCCTCCGCACCGGTCCCTCGGCGGCATCAGCAGCAGCAGCAGCAGTCTCAGCCTCGAGCTCCACCACAGACGACTCACCCCGTCTCCTCGTGGCAGCAGTGGCAGCAGCAGCAGCCTGCTCGCCAGGCGCCCCCCGTGCCTTCGACGCCTTCCTTCGCTCCTCCTCCTCCTCAGCAGCAGCAGCAGAGGCAGGGAGCGTGGTCTCCTTCAATGGCGGCGGTGCAACAGCAGCAGCAGCAGCCTTTCCGACCTCCTCCCTCTGCTCCTGCTTCTCCGCCGCCGCCGCCGCCCTCCCTCGTGCTGCCCAGGACCGCCGTCGCCGTCGCTCCACCTGCTCCCTTCGCGCCCCAACCCCGGACTCCTTCGCAGCAGCAACGGTTTCCTCCGACGCAGACGCCGACGCCGCCGCAGCCCCGGCAGCAGCTGCAGCGGGGGCCCCCTCCCCGCGGGCTCGAGGGCCCACCCCCGGGGCCGGCGCTAATCGTCCCGCGGGCCGGCCTCATGACCGTGGAGGAGCGCCGCGCCGCCTTCGCCCGCGCCGCCCTGCGCGCCGACGCCTCGGCACGCGCCAAGGAGCTGCTCCTCGGCGCGGGCGGGATGGCCGGCGGCGAGCAGCGCACGCAGGAGTGGCACGCCCTGCGCGACGCCCGCCTGACCGCGTCCGCGTTCGGCAACGCGCTGGGCTTCTGGCCCGGGGGCCGCGCGGGCCTCTGGGAGGAGAAGGTCGGGCTGGGGAGGGCGTTCGCGGGCAACGCCGCGACGGACTGGGGCACCGAGGCCGAGCCCAGGGCGCTTGAGGCCTTCGTCGCCGTCGCACGGCTCGAGGACGCGGCGGGCGGCTCCCCCGGGGCCCCGAGCTCGGGGGTGCGGCGGCGGAGGCGCGTCTCGGAGTGCCGGTTCGAGGTGCTCTTCGAGGACGACGCCCACGACTGGCTCGGGGCGAGCCCCGACGGGCTGATCGAGCTGGAGGCGGGCGGCGGAGGGGGCGAAACTCTCGACGGCGGCGGCGGCGTCCTCGAAATCAAGTGCCCCTTCAACCGCGGCCGCCCCCTCGACGCCTCGCCCTGGGCGTCTCCCCCGCACTACTACGTCCCGCAGGTGCAGGGGCTACTGGCGATCACCGGCAGGGAGTGGTGCGACCTGTGGTGCTGGACCCCCGCGAGAGGGGCCGCCTCGTTCCGGTTCGAGAGGGACAGGGGCTACTGGGCGCAGGCGTTCGAGGTGCTCGCGGACTTCTGGTGGGCTCACGTCGTGCCCGGGAACCAGGCGGCGGCCGCCGAGGCGGCGAGGGCCGGCAGCGGAGGCGCGGGAGCGGGAGGAGGGCAGCAGCTCGACCTGCTGCAGAGCTTCAGGCCCGCGGAGGAGCACCCGCTGACGCGGTCGATCGTGCGGAGATCCAGGGAGATGGCCGAGAGGGCCGCGGGCGAGGGCGCGAGGAGGTTCTCCGCGGCGGAGCTGGAGGAGGCGATCAGGAGGACGGCGTGAGAGATGGGGAAGAGGGAGAGGGCGTTTTCGTCGAGGGGGGAGGCGCCGCGCCGACGACGCCTTCGGACGCAGAGGGTCTGATTTTTTCGATTTCCTCGCCTTTTCTTCTCAGCTCTTTTTCTTGTTTCGATTGTAGTACCAACGCGTTGTATCAAATTTGGAGAACAGAGTACAAAAATTGGGAGTGATAAGCGCGAGAGAGCGTGCAAGTAGTCTGTTTTCTGGGCTGATAGATACGGCGAGAGACAAAGATGGAAAGAAGAATTGCAACTCGGAGTCAATAAGGGTTGAGAGCGAAAGGAGTCTGGGTTGGCGGTTGCAAATGAAGAGCTCATCAACAAAACTCGTCCAAAACTTTCGTCTCCGGGCACTTGCTGGTTGGGTGTCGACTGTTGTTTTATGTAAGCTCCGCGGCAACGTGCGCGTCGTCCCGTGCCAGCAAAAGTGTGAATAACTTCCAAAAGCCGAGGCGCCGCGGACTCAAAAAAACCAAAAAGAGAGTTTCTTTTCTCTCGTTAGGTTCTTTCCCTTCGCGCGGCGGCGACGCGCGGCAGTCGAGAAAGAAGGGAGAGCCGCCGTCTCCCGGGCGTCATCTTTCTGTTCAGCTCCGCCCGGTCGCAAGAGAGAGACATATTCGAGTGCTGTATGTAACAAAGTAAACAAAGGAAAGTGACAAAAGAAACGGGGGGGGGGAGCAAAAGCATTCGAGAGAAGAAAAAAATAGAGCACAGGAGAGAAAACGTCTCCCTCCCCCCCTCTCTCTTCCCTCTCTCTCCCTCTCTCTCTCGCCAGCTTTCGCGCGAGCGGCCTCCTCCTCTTCCGCCTTCAGCCTCGCCTCCTCCTCCGCGGCGCGCGCGCCCTCCGCCTCGGCCTCCCCCTACCCCTCCCGCTCTCCCTCTCCCCCCTTCTTCTCCATCGCCCTCCACCTCAGGAAAGCCGCGGTGAACGCCTCGAGCTGCCCGTCGAGGACCCCGGCGGCGTCGCTGGTGGCCAGGCCCGAGCGCAGGTCCTTGACCTGCTTGTAGGGGTGCAGGACATAGTTCCTCACCTGCTGGCCCCACTCGGCGCGCAGCGCGTCGCCGCGCACCGCCGAGGCCCGCTGCGCCGCTGCGGCGCGCGCGGCCACGAGCAGCTTGGCGCGGATCATGTTGATGGCCTTCTGCTTGTTCGTGGCCTGCGAGCGCTCGGCCTGGCAGCGCACGACGAAGCCGCTCGGGATGTGCCGCACCCGCACCGCCGTCTCGACCTTGTTGACGTTCTGGCCCCCCGACCCCCCCGCACGCATCGTCGTGATCTCGAGCTCGTCGTCCGGGATCACGAAGCCCGGGTCGACCTCGTCGTCGAGGACGGGCACCACCTCGACGGCGGCGAACGAGGTCTGCCTCGCCGCCTTCGCGTTGAAGGGGGACTGGCGGACGAGGCGGTGGGTGCCGCGCTCGGCGGTGAGCAGGCCGTAGGCGTGCGCCCCCTTGACCTGAAGGAGAAGGAGGACGAAGGGACCGAAAAGAGCAGAGGAAGTCGAAAGAGGTGAGTTGTTTTTGTTTTTTTCGTTTGACCTCGACAATAGAAGGATAAAAGAAGAGGACAAACAAAATCTCACCTCGAACGAGACGTGCTTGATTCCGGCCTCGTCCCCCGGGGACCGGTCGAGCTCCGAAACCGAGAAGTTCTTGCGGTTGGCGTAGCGGACGATCATGCGCTCGAGCATCTCGGCCTGATTTTTTGACGAGGGAAAAAAGAAAGGGAAGAATGAGTCTGTTCCCTCGACCTTCTCTCTCTCTCTCTCTCTCTCTCTCTCTTTCTCTCTCGTTCCCCCTCTTTCTTTCTCTCTCTCTCTCTCTCCCTTTCCCCCTCTTTCTTTCTCTCTCTCAAAAGAAAAAAACAAAACTTCCTCACCCAGTCCATCGCCTCCGTGCCCCCGGCGCCTGCCTGGATGCTGACCGTAGCGTCGGAGCTGTCAAACTCGCCCGAGAGCAGCCTCGAGAGCTCAAAGTCGTCGAGGGCTTTTCTCAACAGAGAAACGTAGGAGAAACCCTCGGCGGCAAAGGCGAGCGCGTCGTCCGAGTCGCTGGAGGAGGCGGCCTCCGCCGCCGCGTTCTCGCCGCTCCCGCTGCCGCCATTGCTGCACGACGCGGCCAGCTCTACGGCGGCCTCGGCGTCGTCCAGCAGCTCCTGCAGTCTCCTGCCTTCCTCGACCTCCTCGCGGCAGCGCTCGACGGAGCGGAGCAGCCCCTCTGCCGCCGCGCGGTCGTCCCACAGGTTCTCGTCCGAGGCCTTCGCCTCGAGCTTCGACAGCTTGGCCCGGGCGGCGGGCAGGTCTATAACGGCGAGGGCGGACGCTACCTGCTCGGCGAGGTCCTCGACCTGGGCCTTGAGGACGGCGGGGGTCATCTCGGCGTCGGGAGAGGAAGACGGAGACGAGGAAGAGGGTGAAGATTTTTCGCTCGCCGCCGCCGCCGATGATGCCGCCGCCGAAGTGGCGATTGATCGAGGGAATTGCCGCGGAGTTGGAGTCGGTGACCGCGAGATGTTTGTTGTGATGCCTCCCTGGTGATGATCACTGGAGCGTGCAGCAGCAGCATCAGGGAGGGCACGCAACGACGACCAGCACGAGAAGAGACGGCGGGAGGAGGAGCAAGGAGCGACGGTGCATCTGCTTTTTACTAGCAGAGGCGATGATGCCGCAACCGCTGCCGAGGACGTTGCCATCAAGGCGCCGACGGCTGATCCCAATGCTGCTGCGCTGAATTGACGTCGAGGTGCGAGAAGAGGCAGCAGGGAGCGCAGCAGCATAGAGCAGAGAAGAGAGAGCGGAGGAGAGAGACGGTCTCGCCGCCACTGCTAGCGAGAGCGGGCTTGCCTTGTTGCAGAGGGAGAGGAAAAATGGTTCAGTCATTTTTTTTTCCATTCGTTTTTTTCCCCTCCTGTTCTCTCCCTCGTCTCTCTCTCTCTCTCTCACCCCTCGAGCTTCGGGCACCTCCCCGAGCTCTCGCCGCAGCTCGCAGCAGCAGCAGCAGACACGCACTCCCTCAAGCACGGCGCCCTCAACACCTCATCTTCTTCTCCGTCACCTTCCTTGACCGCCTCCCTCCCAAACTCAAACTCGCACGAAAAGTCCTCAAAGTTGGGCGTGATCCGCAGCGGCACCTGCGAGGTTGATTATTTGAAAAAAAGGGGGGCAAGAGGGAGCGAAAGGGGGAGAGAGAGAGTGAGGGAGGGCGTGAGTCGGAAGTTTCTGAATGAAAAAAAAAAAAAAAAGACCCTCGAAGGTTTTTTCTCGACGCCCGGAGAAAAAAAGATATAAAAAAACACCTCACTCACGCCCAGCTCCTCCCCGAAAAACTTCTGCACGGGCGTCCTGCAGAGGTTGACGCACATCCCGACGCAGCCGCTCTCGGCCAGGTACCGGCACCGCTCGATGCGCACCGCGGACCGGACCGCGTCCCCGCGGAAGTCGACGATCGGCTCCTCCTTGACGGCGGCGGGCCCGACGAGCCAGCCGAAGAACGCGGGGGTGATCCTCGCGTTGAGCTCGGCGCCCCAGCTGGAGTAAGGGAAGAGCGCGCGGAACCAGGGGGCGACGCGAGGGAAGCCTGCGACGACCGCCGCCGACTGCCGCGACGCCTGCGGGAGCTTGCGCATCAGGGCGCGGCTCACCTCCACCATGCCCCTGTAGGTCTCGTCCCCTTCCTTCCAGCTCCTGTCGGACTGGAATCCCGCGAGCTTTCCGTAGCTGAGCCTGCACAAAGCGATGAAGGCGATGTCGGAGAGCGAGTCTCTGTATTCGTAAGGAGGAGGAGGAGGAGGTGGTGCGGAAGTGGGAGAAGAAGAGAGGGCGCGAGCGGCCGCGACGACGACGTTGAGAGCAGATCGGCGGGCGCAGCGCGTTGGCGCTAGCGTCGTCGTCCTCGCCCTTTCTCTGGTCGTTGTCACCAGAGAGGGATGGCTCGCTCTGCCGTGAGAGGACCGCATGCCGCAATCGTGCGTAGAACCGAGCGGGAACGGGAGGAGAGAAAAAGGTGAAGAGGAAGAAGATTTGTAGTTTTTTCTTCTTTTGTCGGTTTTTTTCCAGTCACAACAAAATTCCAATCGGCGACAACGAGGAGCACTTTGATTCTGTTTCCCCCTGTTTTGAAACGTGGATCGAGACCAAGTTCTAGACGATAATAGTGTCCCGTCTCCTCACGCCGGAACGAGGATCGGGCGTGATGGAACCAGAAGGCAGAGAAAAAGACCGAGGCGAATCTCCCGAAATTCCGCCATCGACGCTCCCTCTTCGACCGCCTCTCCCTCTCCCTCCTCTCCTTCCTCCTCCCCCGCGGATCACCTTCCGCCCGCTCGACGCGCGCTCCCTGCCCGACCTCCGCGCCCTCAACTCCGCGCTCTTTCCCATCAACTACGGTCCGCGAGTCTACGAGCAGGCCCTGGCGGCCGGGGGGATCAGCCACGGCGCGTTTTACGATCAGGAGGAGCTCGTCGGCGCGATCACGGTGCGGCTCGAGGCCGGCACAACGTCGGGCTCGGCGACGGCGGCGCCCGCGGCGTCGCTGTTTGTCGCCGAGGGAGAGGAAGGGAAGGTCGATGACGAGAGCAGCGGCGAGAGCGAGAGCAGCCTCGACGGCGGTCTCGCGAGGATGTACCTGATGACGGTCGGGGTGCTCTCCCCTTGGCGCGGCAAGGGGATCGGTGAGAAGAAGGTTTTTGGGGTTTGGGGGGGGGACAGAGAAGAGGGAGAGGTGGGAGAGGGGAGAGAAGAAGCGAGGTTTGAGGTGAGCGAGGGGTTTTTCTCCTCGCTCACACTCCTTTTTTCTCGACTTTCCCCCCCAAAAAAACACCACCCACCACCACCACCTCAGGAACAACCCTCCTCGCCAACGCCCTCTCGATGGCCGCCGAGGAAGGCGGGATCGGCGTCGCGTACCTCCACACGCACGTCGCCAACTCGGAGGCGCTGGCGTTTTACGAGAAGAAATTAGGTTTTCGGCGCGGGGCGACGGCGAGGGGGTACTACAGGAGGCTGAGCCCGCCGGACGCGGTGGTGCTCTGGAGGAGGCTTCGGTAGAGAGAGAGAGAGCGAGAGAAAGAGAAAAAGAGAGAGAGAGAGAGAGAGAGAGAGAGCGGTGGCAAAAGGGGTTCGAAGGCTCTTTTTTTATTTATTTGATTGAAACTGTAAAAAAAAAAGCAAAGTGAAGAAGCAAAAAAAAGAGGAGGCAATCGAGTTTTTTCCTCTCCCTTCCTCTCTCTCTCTCTTTCTCTCTTCTCTTCTTCAGCCTCGCGTCTTCCTCGCCAACCACATAAACAGATCCCTGTCCATGCTTCTGCGGGCCAAGGCCAGCTCGTCGCTTGCAAAGAGTGAAATGAATAAAATGTTTTTTTTTCAACCCTCTCTCTCCTTTCTCTCTCGTTTCGTTCAAAAAGAAAAAACCCGGCCCTCCAATTGCTCTCTTTTCCCGGCCCTCCAAAGGCGCTGCTTTTTATTTCTTTTCTCTTCCATGGAGCGGCGCAGATGCGAATTTGAAATAGAGATGCCGGCTCCAGGGCTCGGAGCTCCTCCAGCGGCGCTAGAGTCCCACCAACCCCGACGAGAAGCGGTTGTTTTGCTCTCGGCATGAGATCGGTGTCGTCGACGCCCCATCGGTCGACAGTTTGAGCATCACCGCCGGGGCGACTAGCACCTCCGCTCGTGGTCTTTTCGATCCTCCACTCTCGCGAATCGTAAGATTTACTAAGCGATCTCCCTGAAAGCAGGATGATTAAAACTAAAAAACACCAAAGGGGCAAATTTCGCGCCCCGTTCGATCGAAGTAAAGGAAAGAAAGGCGAGAGAGTTGAACAAGGGTGTCGTTCTCTTTCTTTTCCTTTCCCCCTTCTTTCAACCCCAAAATCAGCTTTTCATAATACTTTAGAAATTCAGAAATGATCACAGCAGCATCTATGGCCGAGCTGGTCTAAGGCGCACGATTCAGGGACTGCTGAACCAAAGCTAAAACCGTGGAGAGCGCACCCCCTGTGTTTCTCTCGGAAGAGCCTTTTCCTCTTCCACGAACCCGATTCTTCGTGTCCGCAAGGGCGTGGGTTCGAATCCCACTGGATGCAAATTTCCTTTTTGACGGGCGGGAGGTGGAGTTTCGGGTGAAGGAAAGAAGGGGTCCGTCATTGCCGTCGCCGTCGGCGGCGTCGTCGTCGCTCTTCTCTTCTTCCTTTTGCTTTTCATCTCCGCCACTCATTCCCCCTTCCCCCTGCCCTCTCGCAAAAGGGGCGAGAGTTGACGGCGACTTCACGGCGATCGCACGTCGCGAAGTGACAGGCCATCGGCGTTTTTTTTCCCGTCTCTGGGTGGAGTTGTTTGCCGGCGGCGCGGTTGGGCAGCGGCTCGGTCTCTTCATTTTCCTTTCTTTCAACCCTCTTTTGCCTTGCCGAAACTCGCAAGAGCGCTTCTTTTTTGCCTTACCGAGAACTCGCAAGAAAAACAGCAAGAATGTGCGTTCCCAAATGAGATCGAGAGAGAAGAGAGCAACTTCGGCACTCTCTCTCTCTGAAAACGATATCCAAAACCCGGGGTCGAGTTTTTTTCTTCTTCTTCTCTTCGCCTCGACGATGACATTATCGAGGTTCTTGCTTTTTTCTAATCGTTCACCGGCCCCCCCCCAATTTCCGATGGAGGAGCCCGCCGCCGACGGCGGCGGTTCTCCGCCAAAGCCCAAGATGCATCCAGACACTGCTGCATCACGGCTCCCTGCCGCCCTCCAGAGCGCGACAGGCGACGAAGAAGACGCAGGCGCCGTCGGATTCGATGTCAGAGATGACGATGGATCAAAGGCAAGTCCGCCTCGTCCTCCCCGCGTCGCCCCCTTCGACCTCGACTTCGACAACGAGGCCGCCGCCTCCGCCAACCCCGACCGGGACGACCTCCTCCTCGATTGGAGGAGATACAGCAACGAAGGACAGGGCTTTGGCGACTACGGCGTCGGGAGCAAGGTTTTGGGTCTGCTCCTAAGCGGCCTCGCGTTTCTTGGCCGGAAAGCCGGCCTGCGGGACGACTACGAGTCGGCGACGTTTGTCGCGGCGTCGCTGCCTCCGCCGCCGCCGGCGTGGTGGCTGCGGCAGTCGAGGAGCCGGAAGAGGGCGATCCTGGCGTGCGGCGCCGCCTTCCTGGCTGCCGGGACGCTGGCCCTCGTCGCCGTCGCTGGCGCCGTCGCGCTCCGGAGCTCTGCCTCCCCTGACGGCTTTTTGTCCGAGGAAGCGGGCGTTTTCGGCGGCGGCGGCGGGGGCTCCTGGCCGGCCGCGGGGGCCCCGGAGTGCGCCTGGAGGAGCTGGCGCCTTCCCCGGGAGGTCGCCCCCGGGCGGTACAGGCTTTCGCTCTCGCTCTGGGACCTCGAGAGCGACGCGCCGTGGGTCTTCGGCGACGTCGCGATCGACGTGGCGCTGGTTTCGTCGCCACCGCCCTCGTCTTCTTCTTCTTCTTCTTCTTCTTCCGCTTCGGCGGAGACGACGGCAGCTGCGACGACGAAGCCCCAGCGCTGCATCGTGCTCCACGCGGCCGAGCCCGTGAGGCTGGACTCGGCGACGATCACGGTGGCGAGCCCCTCGAAGGAGAAGAAAAAGAATGAGAAAACGAGTGGCGGCGTCGGCCACGAACAGGAGGAAACAGACCCCTCTTCTTCTCCGCCGCCTTTCGACGTCTCGACGCACCGGATAACGACCTGGCGCTTCGACTCCTCATTGGTACGTTCCCGTATCGCGTGTTTTTGTTCGCCTGCATTTCCCGAAGGGGGGGGAGAGAGAGAGAGAGAGAGAGCTCGGAAATGAAAGACTCTTTTCACACGCACCGGGAAAAAAGCTCACTCTTTTCCCTTTCTCTTTCTCTCTCTCTCTCTTGAAAACTCTCTCTCTCTCTTTCAAACTCTCTCTGTCTCAACCTCGACAAAAAACGACAGGACCAGCTCACCCTGCTCCTCCCAACCCCCCTCGAGGCCCACCACGCCGCCACGCTCCGGCTGCGCTTCAGCTACGAGCTCCCGGACGCGCTCGAGGGGATGTACCGGAGCACCTGGACCGAAGAAGGGGAGGAGGAAGGAGCGGGAGAGCCAGCGCGGGAGGCGGCGGGCGACGGCGCCAACGGCGGCGGCGGCAGCAGCAGCAGCTCGAGCCCTCGAAGACCCTCTGTCCTCCGCGCCGCCGCCGTCACGCAGTTCGAGGCCAACTCGGCGCGGACCGCCTTCCCCTCCTTCGACGAGCCGGCGCTCCGGGCCCCCTTCACTCTTTCGCTGGAGGCGGACGAGGGGCTGGCGGCGATCTCGAACATGCCGGAGGCCTCGGTCGAGGAGGTGGGAGAAGAGGAGATTTCCGAAAGGAGCGAGGCTCGGAAGCGAGATCGACGGAAGAAGAAGAAGAAGGCTCAAAACGCGCCTCCGTTTCCTCCTCCTTCTTCTCTCCCTCGCCCGCGCCGCCTCAGACACGTCTTCGAGCCCACGCCGGCGATGCCGACGTACCTCGTCGCGGTCGTGGTGGGCCCTCTGGGTGAGAATTCACACGCTTTTTTTGATGCGTTTTCCTCCTCTCCTTTGAGCGGAGCGGCAGCGGAGCGAAGAAGCTTTCTATATTATCTTCTTCGAGCGAAGAATTTTTCTCTTCTCCTTCGAGTGGAGCGGCAGCGAAGCGAAGAAGCTTCTCTCTAGTTTTTCCCTTCGAGCGGAGCGAACAGAGGAGCGACGAATTTTTCAAGGTCGAGGTCGGAGGTCGAAGGAAAAACTCGAAAAAGGAAAAAAAAACTCAGCCTCCTCTTCCCTCCCGATCCCCCTTTACGAAAAACCACACTCAACCAAACCTCGATTGAATTCCAGTCGCTGTCCCCGGAGGGCACCTGCTTCCCCCTCCTGCCGGCAGCAGCAGCACGCTGCCCCCGCCCCCCCCGCCGCGAACGGCGATGCCCCCCGGGGGCGACGGGGGTCGACTCTCGTCGCCTCCCTCGAAGGCCGCCTTTGACGCCGCGGCCGCCGCCGCGGGCCTTGCCCCCTGGAATTCTCGCTCGTCCTCGTCGCCGTCGGAGAAGCGGCCCCTGACCCTCTACGCCCGGCCGGCCGCGGCACCCCTGCTCAGGCTCGCAGCCCGCGCCGCGCGGGGAGCGCTCGCGGCCCACGAGAGGAGCCTGGGGACCCGCTACGCGCTGCCCCACCTGCAGATCATCGCGGTTCCGGACTTCTCGGCCAACGCCATGGAGAACTGGGGTGCGAGAAAGGGGAGAGAGAGAGAGAGTGTCCTGTCTCGCCTTTTTATTGGGGAGAGCGAGAGCGAGAGCGAGAGTGCGAGAGGGAGAGAGGAGAGGAACAAAAAGGAGAGAAAGGAAGAAAGAAGGAGAAAAGTCCTCTCTCACCCTCCCTCTCTCTCTCCCTCTCCGTTTTTCTACCCTTTCCCGCAC
>Ga0315274_10002935_pt1 | contig 25365 bp, 16 predicted proteins | sample YL17G02_20_MG_FD_203700 | JGI IMG/M metagenome (GOLD analysis project Ga0315274, IMG submission 203700) | Sediment microbial communities from Yellowstone Lake, YNP, Wyoming, USA - YL17G02_20 | ecosystem: Environmental > Aquatic > Freshwater > Lake > Sediment | place: USA: Wyoming | collected...
GCTGACGCCGATGAGGCGCGCCCGCACGCGGCGCGTGTAGGCCGCATCGAGGGCGTGGGCGGCGGCGCCGTAAATCGCGCGGTCGTCGTCGATCGGCAGGAGGAGGGTCGTGGCGCGGGTCACGGTCTTGAAATCGGCGTAGCGCAGTTTGAGGGTGACGCGCCGCGCGCGTTTGCCCTCGCGCCGGAGCGCCGCCGCGACCCGTTCGCTGAGGAGCGAGAGCGTGTTCCGAAGCGTCGGGGGATGGCCCGTGTCGGTCTCGTAAGTATGTTCGCGGCCGATCGATTTGGGGGGAGAGTGGGCGAGGACCGGAGAGTCGTCTTCGCCTCGAGCGCGGTGATAAAGGATGCGGCCCGTCTCGCCGAAGACCTCGTAAAGCCGCCGCTCGCCGAGGCGCTCCAGGTCGCCGATCCGTTCGAGGCCGTAGCGCAGGAGTTTTTCGGCGTTCTTCGGGCCGATTCCCGGCAAACGGCGCAAGGCGAGCGGCGCCAGGAACTGGCGTCCCTGGCCCGGGTAGACCCGCAAGAGTCCGCGCGGCTTGGAACGGGCCGATGCGACTTTGGCCAGCAGTTTGTTTTCGCCCCAGCCGAAAGAAGCGGGAAGACCCAGTTCCCGCGCCAGGCGTTCCTGCAAACCATCGGCCACTCGCCCCACCGAGGGATACAGGCGCTCGGCGCCCGTCAGATCGAGGTACGCTTCGTCGAGCGAGCCCATTTCGACCACCGGCGCCGTCTCCTCGCAGATGGCGCGGATGGCGCGGGAGGCTTCCGTGTAAGCCTCGGGCGAGCCGGCGACGAACACGGCCCGGGGACAGAGCCGGTAAGCTTGGCGTAACGGCATGGCCGAGCGCACGCCGAAATCCCGCGCCTCGTAGGAAGCCGCCGCCACGACCCCTCGCCCGAGGGGGTTGTCCGACCCCACGATGACGGGTTTGCCCCGCAGGGAAGGGTCGCGCAACCGCTCGACGGACACGAAAAACGCGTCCATGTCCAGATGCAGGATCTGCCGCTGAAACATCGTCTCCCGCCCCGCGTCCCGACCGGCGCCCTCTTTGCGCGGGAATGGGGGCGGGAGAAGAGGCCGAACGATCTCTTTCCCGCCCCCCGCCGCCGGAGTTCCCTCTTCTCCTTCGGCGCTCCTTCAACCGTTTTCGATCCTGCACGAAGAAAAACCGAAAGTCAAGGGCTTTTTTTCGCTTTTTTTTCGCCCCCAACATTTCCGCCCAAGAGGAACTTGCGCGTTGGGCAGAGGGCCGCGCGCCGGTTTGGGCAGAGAGCCGCGCGCCGGCAAGGAGCGGCAGTTCCTCCGGGGAAAATCCCGTCTCGGGCGGCAACGAGGGCCGGCGCCCGTTCCGGCGGATGAGAGCCCCGCCCGGACGAAGAGAAGCAGTTTTGCCATGCTTGCCCTACACGCCATTCCTGGGACGCAATCGAGGGGCGCAAATGGCCAAAGAAGGTTTTGACAAAACGCGCGGCGCGAGATAGCGTGAGAGAGCAATGCATGACGGCATAGGGATTCCTGCGTTGGGAAGGAGAAGGATCATGTGGACACGATGGATCTACCGCCAAGGAGGCAGGCGGGCATTCACCCTGATCGAGTTGTTGATCGTGGTGGCCATCATCGCGATTCTGGCCGCGATCGCGGTGCCGAATTTTCTTGAGGCCCAAACGCGCTCGAAGGTCTCGCGAGCGAAGACGGACCTGCGGGCGCTGGCCGTCGGGATCGAGTCTTATGTCACGGATCACGGAAAAGCTTTCCCGGATGGGAACGACCCGGGAACGGGGTACGGAGTCATCACTTTCGACGAGGAGACAGGCATCCGGTCCGACGCCGTGCCTACCGAAACAGGCAGCCTCTACGGGCTGTTTCTCCGCAGGTACCGGCCTTGGGTCCCGCTGACGACCCCGGTCGCTTACATAACGTCGATCCCGATTGACTCCTTCAGCCGAGTGTTGCCCTATAGCTACGAGACGTGGTGGAACTATGAGGAAGCGAGACCCTACTTCTGCCTAATGACCAGCATGGGGCCGGACCGAGACATGGATAGCGGCTACGGTGGGGTGAACGCCATCTACGACCCCAGCAACGGCACAAAGTCAGGAGGGGACGTCTATCGTCTCGCCGGCGTAACCAACTCCGACTGGGTCAAATTCTATTTCGGGTTCGACTTCAATTTCAGCCCGTGACGGGCGGGCGGCAGACCCGAGAGCGCGGTCCAGATTCGTCTCGGGGACGGGAGCCCGCGTGGCGTCCGCGGGGGCGACCTGCCCGGTTGATCCGGGCTTGGCGCCCGGAGATTCGGGAATCTGTCTCTGGGAGATAGATGATGATGCGGCAATGTCAGAAGAACCGTGCTGGCGCGGAGAAGGCATTCACCCTCATCGAGTTGCTGATCGTGGTGGCCATCATCGCGATCCTGGCCGCGATCGCCGTGCCGAACTTCCTCGAAGCTCAGGTGCGCGCGAAAGTGTCGCGCGCAAAGAGCGACATGCGGAGTATCACGGTCGCCATCGAAGCAATGCGGGTGGACCGCAACGCCCTTCCCCTTGATTTTTGGGACGATGACAAACAACCCGAGGCCGATCAGTATAGCATGAGGGTATTCGGGGTCCATTGTTACGGGAACGACCGAGGCGGGACAACCGGAGTTCTGGTTCCTTTAACCACGCCGGTGGCCTACATCACTTCCATTCCCGTGGATGTTTTCGCCGACAAACTGGAGGAAAGCACTTTGTTTGGGGGTTTGCTGTACGATATAGACTGGCTTAAGCCTCACACCTACATGTATATGGATTATAATCCCCATTGGCCAGACCAGGGGGAAGAGATATTCGGCGTTAAGGTAGGGGAATACAGGCTTGAGACTTCCGGACCCGACCGCAGGTTCAACAACACTGCCGATGGAACGTTCTACAGGTACTACGATCCCACAAACGGCACAACGAGCATCGGCGATATCATCTATACGTCCGGGAGCGGCTTCGAGCCCTATCCCGGATGGATCGGAAGGCAATAGTCAGGCAGAGCGGCCGACGCCCCCGAACGAAGCCGGCCATGGTTCCTGAAATCAGGAGAAGGAGGACCTCAGGCAATGTCTAGCGCACGAAAGAACGCATTCACCCTCATCGAGTTGCTGATCGTGGTGGCCATCATCGCGATTCTGGCCGCGATTGCGGTGCCGAATTTTCTCGAGGCCCAGGTTCGGTCCAAGCTCTCGCGAGCGCGGAGCGACATGCGGTCGCTGGCGACCGGCATCGAGGCCTACGTCGTGGACAACCGATGGACGTTCCCGGACGGAAACGACGGGGGCATTGACTATCCCGGCCTTGATTTTTACGGCGAGCATCCCGGCGTCCAGCCGGATCTCAAAACCGACGGCCCTTACAATCTTGTCATCTTCCGAACTTTTCACCGGTGGACTCCCCTGACGACGCCCGTGGCCTACGTGACGTCAATCCCAATCGACGCTTTCAGCCGAATCATGCCTTACGCTTACGAGACATGGCCGCCGATTTGCTGCGTGATGCTCAGCGCGGGTCCCGACCAGACCATGCAAGAGCCGTACGGCAACGTCAACAATCTCTACAATGCCACCAATGGCACGAGGTCAAGCGGCGACCTGTGGCGTCCGGCGGCCATCACCGACGCGGCCGGAGTCAAGTCCTTCTTTGGCGGGGATTTCGACTTCAACCCGTGACGTCTCGCGCCTGCGTTCTCTCTACGGCGCCGGGGGCGCCTTCTTCTCGGTCGCCCCAATCTCTTTCAGGACGTCTCTCAGGGCGCGGACAGCCGTGCCGAAGAGTTCGGGCCCGGTCACGCCGTAGGAGGCCGCGGCGACTTGCAGGTGCGGCTCGAGCGAGAGGAACCCGTCGAAGCCTTCCCGGGTCGCCTCGCCGAGGATCTGGGCCACGTCGCCGTCGCCCTGGCCGGAAGGCACGATCTTGCCGGTCCCGCGCACGGCGTCCTTGATGTGGAAATAGGCGATGCGGGACTTGATTTTCCGCCAGCAGTCTTCGTAGGGCCGCTCGCCGCAGACGACGAAGTTCGCGGGGTCGAAGACGCCCACGAGACCAGGCGATTGGACGCTCTGAAAGAGGTCCAGCATGCGGTCGCCCGTGTCGCCGTAAATGTGGCTTTCGTTTTCGAGGGCGCACTGCACGTTGGTCAACTCGCAGATCTCGGCCAGCTTCGCAACCTGAACGACGCATTGGTCGCGATGCCGGGCGGGATCGTCTCCTTCCGGAATGAAGTAGGAGAAGACCCGAACGTACCGGCAGCCGATGATGTGGGCGATCTCGACCGCCCGCTTCATGCGTTCGATTTCCTCGTTGAAATCGCCGTCCAGCGGGAATTTGCCGATGGGGGAGCCGACGGACGAGAAGCCGACGCCGTGGTCGGCGGCGCGAGCGACGAGGTCCTTGAGTTCCTCGTCGGAGAGCTGCATCACGTTTTTCCCCCCCACGCCGCGCAGTTCGATGCAGCCGACCCGGTTTTCCTTGAGGGTGTCGAGCTGGACGTCGAAGTCCGGCGAGATCTCATCGGCAAACGCGCTGAGAGTGACCATTGTTCCCGCTCCTTCCACTGCCCGTGGGTCTCCCGCGCCGGCGGCCCGGGACGGGCGCATTCCCGGATCGCGGCAGCCCCGAAACGGCTTTCCTTGCGGGCTTTGTCCCTTGGCCTTTCAGGGCCGCGGATGGCGCGGCAAACTCCCGCAAACGCCGCGTTAAGCGGGGCTCAGCTCGGCGCGCGAGATGATCTCGTTTTGCATGCGAGGATCGAGGGTTACGAACCGCGCCGCGAATCCGCTGACGCGAACGACGAGCCCCGCGTAAGCTTCGGGATTCGTTTGCGCCTGGCGCAACATCTCGCTATCCACGACGTTGATTTGCAGTTGCATGCCGCCGCGTTCGAAGTAGACCTCCATGAGGTGCATCAGCGCGTCCAGACCGTCGCCCGTCCTCGCCACGTCCTCCGTGAAGCGGAGATTCAGCGCCAGTCCGCCGGCGCAGCGGAAATGGTCGAAGGCGGTCGCGTCCTGGAGGATCGACGTGGGGGAGTCGACGACGGCCTCGGCGCGCGGCCCGATGCTGGACGCCAGAGCGTCGCCGCGCCGCCGCCCGTCGGGCAGCGCGCCGACCCGGTCCGCCCACTCGTGGTACAGCGTCCAGACCAGGAGGCCGGGTCGGAAAGTCCCCCCGCGGGGATTCGTATAGCGCTCGACGCGGTCGAAGAAGGAATGCACGACGCGGCGGGCAAGATCGGCCGTTTCAGGCGTGTGGTCGCCGTAGGCGGGTTTCATGTGTTGCAGCCGCCGCCGGAGGGGCTCGCCGCCGGACGCCGCGGCCGGTTCGGCGAAGTTGGCGTCGAGCTCCGCCACGAGCTCCTCGAGTCCGATCTCCCCTTCATCGTAAACGAGCCGTCGGACATTGAGCAGCGAGTCGACGACATGGGCGATGCCGACCCCCTGCAGTTCGGTGAAGTTGTATCGCGCTCCGCCCGCGGTGACGTCGCGCCCGCGCTCGACGCAGTCGCGGACGATGGCCGAGAGGAACGGGTACGGCGCCCACTCCCCGGCCAGACGATCCACCGTGTTTTCGCAGTTCGCCATGAGATCCAGGAAATAGGCCGTCTGCGCTTCGTAGGCTTCGAACAGATTCTCAAAGGAGTCCAGCGCGCCGGGCGCGCCGGTTGCGGGTCCGAGCCTCGCGCCCGTCTCCGGATCCACGCCGTCATGGAGAGCCAGCTCGAGGCATTTCGGCAGATTGAAGAAGTTGCCGACCCACGGGTAGCAGCAGCCCTCGACGCCGAGCTCGACGCAGCCGCCTGGAACGACGTCCGCCGCGTCTTCGGGGGCGACGCCGGCGTTGGTCATGGCCCGGATCGCGGCGGGGTCGCCATAGAACGCGGGCTGGCCGATGCCCCTGGTGGACAGCTGAACGGCCTTGCGAAAGAAGTCTCGATTGATCCCGGGATGCCAGCGGACCGACAGGCTCGGCGCGGGGGTCCGGAATTCTTCCATCAGTTCCAGACAGGCGAACGAGAGATCATTGACGGCGTCGCGCCCGGCGGCGTCACTGCCGCCGATGGTCATATTGAGCACTTGGAGGCCGCTGAACTCGTTGAGCTTCACCCAGAAGCAGGCGACCTGCTCCAGAAGGTCGTCGCGGCGCGCTCCGCTCCGGAGGTCCGCGTCCCAGAAGGGGAAGAGGCATTGATCGAGCCGCCCGAGGGCGAACGCGGCGGTGCTTTCGCCCTCTTCGATGCACTGGATGAGGAAGGCGAACCAGACCAGTTGGAGCGCCTCGCGCAGGTTGCGCGGCGGATTGTGCGCGACCCGCGCGCACGCCTCGGAGATGGCGCGATACTCTTTCGCCTGGCCCGGGCTCTTCTCCTTCTCGGTCAGAGAGGCCGCAAGCCGGGCATAGCGCTCGATGAAATGCGAAGCCGCTCGCAGAGCGACGGCCATCGCTTCGCGGTCGGCGCCCCGATGGGGCGCGGCGTCTTCTCGGGGAAAATGCCGCCGGGAGGGCGGCGCCGCAAACGGTTCCTTGACGCGGCGAAGTATGCCGCCAAGCCCTTCGGCGAGAAGACCCGCGTAGTCGGCGGTGAGATGCCCCGTCTTCACGCCGCTTCCGAAGACGCCCGCCTGCATGGCGCGGATCTCCTCCGGGCTGCGGAACGGGGCGACGTCCGGCATAAGGGACGGGTATGCCGGCGCGTCGGGGGGGGGATCGGACTCGGGGTGACGGCCGACGATGATCTCGCCGGCGCGAATCTCGACAGGCATGCGGCGCAGGACGTTTTCCAAGGCAAACGCCGTTCGGATCGGCACGGGCCGGTCTTCGGCGCCCTTGAAGGATTCGGCAACCCAACGGCGCCGCAGCCAGAAGATCCCTCGCCGCTTTTTCGCCTGGTCGAGCAATCGCTTCACGCGCTCGGTCATGCGTCGGGACCTCCTGGTCCTTGTTTGAGCGCTCGCGCGACGTCGGCGCCCGACGGGGGACATCCCTCGACGTGGGCGTGAGTGGGCCAATAGTCTCTCAGGCACTTTCCGAGAACCAGGGCGTCTTCGGGTGGCTCGGCCTTGCTTCCCATGGCGATCTTGCCGACCTTGCGTTCGCCGCCCGCGGTGAAGAGGCCGTCCATCAGAGCGGCGCCGCAGGCGCTGCACGCCGCTGCTTCGACGATCTCGAGGTCGGGGTAGTGACGCGCCAGGTGCTCCTGGGGGAGCTCGAGTCTCCTCGGTTCGAGGGGTTCTCCCACCGTCTCGATGTCTTCCAGGCGCCAAACGCCGAGCCCCGCCTCGCCCGCCATTTTCACCAAGGGGACCTTCTCCGGGGGAAGACCCATCAGCGCGCCGCCGACGGCGTCGGTCGCCACGCGGTCGCGCCCGGCGACGAGAAGGCCCAGGTGCACCAGGGGGCCGTTGTTGTGGTTGCCTTCCATGGCGTCGATGGCGTCAATCACGTTGATGTGAGAGGGGATGATGCGATTCAGCGCGATGACGGCCGGCAAGAGGCCCGTCCGATGGAACGCCATCTTGTCTTCGGGACGCGTGCAGCCTTTCAGGTTCTTGATGCACAGCGTGTTCAGGCAGCAGGTGTGGACTTTCATGATCGGCGCGTTGATCAGCACGTCGCAGTCCAGTGCGCGCCTTGCCACGCCGATTTCGGGGGGCAAGTCGTTCTGATCCTTGAAGAGGACGTGTTCCTCGTCGTCGAAGTTCACGAACCGCGCGCCGACGACGTCCAGGCGTTCGCGCACGCCCATTTCGGCCAAGTACTTCTCCACGGCCTCTCTCCCAATGGGCACGGGACCTTCGCCCACGACGACCTCTCCCGCTCCTTGCCCCAAAGCCCAGCGGCACGCCGCTTCCACCACGGCGAGACTCGTCGACCCCGGAATGGCGCAGCCGTTCCAATTCGGCTTGACCACCACGCAGTCGCCCCTGGAGATAACCCCGTCGCAGTCCGCGCGCGCCATGGCCAGGGTAAAAGCGGCGAAAACGTCCTCGCCGACGGACGTGATCGATACGCGCGTCATTGTCCCTTCCACTCCCGGTAAAGGCGCATGAGATCGCCGAGATCGTGTTGGCTGCGGAAGCCAAGCCGCGTCCGAGCCTTCTCGTGAGAAAAGTAGTAGCGCACGGGCTCGGGCCGAATGCCCAGCTCCGCGAACAGTTCCGTCACGCCGGGATAATACCGTTCCGCGACGGCAAGGGGGAGAGATCGCAGCCCCGCCGCGTCGACGGCCGCGTAGGGGGTGCCGCATCCGATGACAAATCGCTCGCCGGCGATGCCAGGCTTCTCCGTGGCAAGGGCGAACGCCTCGCCAAGGTCCACGGGGTTCATCAGTTTGAAGCCTGCGCCGAAGTAACGCAGGAAGAGTCCCGGCGCGTCGGCGCTCTCCCAGTCGATTCCGCCTTCCTCATCATAGCCGGCCGCCGGATAGAAGCCGCAGAAGCGCAGAATCACCGTTTCCAAGCCGTGCTGTCGGGCGTACCACTCGGTCATGAGTTCGCCGAGCCACTTCGTCTGGCCGTACACGCAGACCGGCGCGCACGGCGCTTCCTCGTCGATGGGCATGTAGGGCTCGCTGAAACCGTGGCCGGAAGCCCAGACGGTGCTGCAATAGACCACGCGCTTCACGCCCTTATCAATGGCGGCCTGCATGACGTTCGCCGTGGCCTTGACGTTCATGTCGACCGCCCTGGCGACCTCGCGACAGTCCAGAAGAGCGGCCACGTGGACCACGGCGTCCATTCCCTCGACGGCCGCGGCGACCTCTTCGTACCTCGTGAGGTCCCCCTGGATCACGTTCAGGGGACCGTGGTGGGGCCGCAGGTCGAAGCCGACGACGTCGAATCGCTTGGCAAGCTGCGGCAGGAGGACCTTTCCGACGTCCCCCTCGCTTCCGGTCAGCAGGATCTTCTTCACTTTTCTCAGTTCCTTTCCAGTCTCGGGCCGGGGCCTATCGTTTGCGGTCTAGAAGGCCCTCGAAGACGCCGATCAGCGTGTCGCGCAGTTTGGGGGGCGTAGGGGCGACGGCCCGGCGCGCCCTTTCCATCAGGTCCTCGCACATCCGCCGCCCCGCCTCGATGGCGCCGTACTTGTCGAAGAGGTCGCGCACCCACTTCACGTGGTCATCGGTCGTCTCCTCGCGGGGCAGATCAAGGACCCGGAAGAGCTCCTCGCGCTCCTCCGCGGAGGCCTTTGCGCAGGCGTGGGCGACCAGGAACGACCGTTTCCCCTCGCGGACGTCGCACCCGGGGCGATCGCGCCCTTTCCCCTCCGTCAGGTCGATCGTATCGTCGACGATCTGGAAGATCGGCGAAACACACCGTCCCATTTCCCGGAGGGCGTCGAGCGTCTCGGACGGCGCCTCGGCCACCATGGCGCCTCCAACCATGGGCGTGGCGAGATAGCCGCTTTTGTTCTCGACGATCTCCATATAGCCGGCGACGCTGATCTCTTTCTTCGCAAGCGCGTTCAAGTCCCGGGCTTGACCGATGTGCGTCCGTTCGAGGGTCTCGACCAGGAGATCGAGCAGGGCGACTTGCAGCGTCGGCGAGAGGGCGCCCTCCGCCGTCGAGATGAAAGCGGCGAAGACCTTCGTCAGGAGATAGTCGCCGATGTTGATCCCGTGGGCCAGACCGTACCGCTTCCAGACGCAGGGGCGGCCGCGGCGAAAGACGTCGCCGTCCTCGATGTCGTCGTGGACGAGAAAGAAGTTGTGCATCAGCTCGACGGCCATGGCGAAAGGCACGGCGCGCTCGGGATCGCCGTCGAGGGCTTCGCACGTGAGGAGACAGAGGGCGGGCCGGATGCGCTTGCCTCGGGCCAACCGATCCGGCGCGCCGCGGCCGGCCTCTTGGCCCAATCCCAGCGCGTAAAGCAGGCCGTCGTGGAGGTTCTCGACGAACTCCGGCCCCGCGCGCAGGAATTCCTCGAGCGCGCGGTCAACGCGCGAGGACGCCCTATCGAGCCGCGCGACGAGATCTGGATCCATGCTTTTGCACCCGCCTTGCTGGGGACGGCGCATCCCGGAAGATGGCGCTGGAGAGAACCTATTGGATTCGGGACCGCATGTCAAGACGATGGGCGCTTGGCGGCGGCATTTAGGGGGGGGTGAAACGCCTTGACTTCCTCCCGGCCGGACATCATTCTCAACGGAGGCGGCGCGCGTCGGCGGCGCGGCGCCGCCCTTCGCCCGGCGCGGGCGCAACCGCCCCGCGCGGAAGGAGGGGGCGCCATGCGGGAGAGACAAGCGTTCACTTTGATCGAGTTGCTGATCGTTGTCGCGATCATCGCCATTCTGGCGGCGATCGCCGTGCCGAATTTCCTTGAGGCGCAGGTTCGCAGCAAAGTCAGCGCGATCAGAGCCGATTTGCGCGCCATCAAGACCGCCATCGAGGCTTATCGCGTCGACAACAATGACTACCCCTATCTGCGGGGATACGACCTGGCAAACGTGGGTCAGCACAACCGAGGAGGGATCCACGCGGTGATCGATCTGACGACGCCCATTGCGTATATGAGCTCCGTGGATTTCCCCGACCCCTTCGCCCACACGAAGGAAAGGGACGTCAGGGGCGACAGCCCGACTTACGTCGACTGGATGGAAGTCCCTTACAGCCTGGGGTACGTGAACATTCGCTTGTGCCGAGAGGAGAGCAACTGGTCCGCAATCGACAGCCCTGCCTATGTCCTCTTGTCTTTGGGCCCGGACCGCATCCGGGGCCCCAATCCCGCGGGCGGGGAGTGGGGCTATGGCAGCTACGCCGGCGATCCGCCTCTCGGAAGCAGAAGATACGAAGCGTGGCACTACGACCCGAGCAACGGCACGCGGTCCTATGGCGACATTCTCATGTTCCATTGAACGACGACGATCCGACGAGGCGTCCGCCCGTGAACGATGCCGCCGCCGTCCGGACGTGGAAGCGGCGGCGCGCGTCGTGAGAGGGGAGTCTTCGGCTCTCGACGCGGCATAAGGGGCCGGCGGCAAGCCTTCCACGGCGAAGGCCCGCCCACGCTCCGTCAGTCGCTGGGAGCGGGCATTGGGCGTCTTGTCTCTGGCGCTCCCACCCCCCGACGGCTGGGCAGATCCGCCCGCTCGCGGGCAACGCGGCGGGTTCTTTTCTTGTTGGCGAACGCCGCCCGAACGTGCGATATAGGGCGCGGCTGGGAATGGAGGATTTCGAGTGAGGAAGCGGATCGGCATTGTCTTCGGCGGCAGAAGCGGCGAACATGAGGTGTCCGTTCAGTCCGCCGAAAGCATTCGCCGCGCCCTCGACAAGGAGAAGTACGACGTCGTCCTGATCGGCGTTGATCAAAGAGGCGTTTGGCGTCTGGCTGACTCGAACCGCTCGCTTCTCGAGTCCTCGAACGGCTCGCTCCCGCGCGTGGACGCATCTGCGACCGCCCTCCTCCCGGTCTCCCAATCCGGCCAAGTCGTTCTCCGCGAGAGCGATTCCACCCGGACGATGCAGAGGATCGACGTTTTCTTCCCCATCATCCACGGCACGTACGGGGAAGACGGCTCCCTCCAAGGTCTCTTGCGCCTTCTGGACGCCCCCTTTGTCGGAGCGGGCGTTCTCGGGTCCGCCGTCGGCATGGACAAGGACGTGATGAAACGCCTCCTGCGCGAAGCCGGAATCCGCGTCGCCCGTTTCGTCTGCATCCGCGATCATGAGCGAGACGAGGTGTCCTACGACGTTCTCGCCTCCCAACTCGCCACTCCCTTCTTCGTCAAGCCGTGCAACCTGGGATCCTCGGTCGGGATCCACCGAGTGACCGGCCCCGAGCAGCTCGAGCAAGCCCTCGCCGACGCTTTCCAGTTCGACCGCAAGATCCTCGTCGAAGAGAACGTTTCGGGCAGAGAGCTCGAGTGTTCCGTTCTGGGCAATGACAACCCCGCGGCTTCCGTGCCCGGCGAGATCGTGGTCCACGCGGATTTCTACTCCTACGAGGCCAAATACATCAACGAGACCGCCGCGGAACTGCGAATCCCCGCCGATGTGGGGCCCGAGAAGGCCCGTGAGGTCCAAGAGACGGCCGTCGCCGCCTTCAGGGCTCTGGAATGCAGGGGCATGGCCCGCGTGGACTTCTTCCTGAAGAAGAACGGCGATCTGGTCGTGAACGAACTGAACACCCTTCCCGGTTTCACCCGCATCAGCATGTATCCCAAGCTCTGGGAGGCCTCGGGCCTTTCATACCCCGACCTCCTCGACAGACTCATCGAACTCGCCATCGAGGACCACGAAAGGGAAGCCGGTCTCAAAAGAACCTACGGGAACTGAGTCTGCGGGCATGGGCTCGCCGCGGCTCTTGCCCCGCTACAGTTCCAACCCACCACCGCCGCGTTCGCTCTCGGGATTCCCGGTGGAATCCCCGCCGGGCGCGGCTGAACGGCCGCCGGGGCGCGGCTGAAGGGCCGCCGGGGCGCGGCTGAAAAGCGGAGGAAACGGCATGCAGACCAAGAACAGGTCGTCCGGGAAGACCGTGAGCATGATCCGGCTCGCCTTGCAGGCGCTGGGACTGGTCCTGGTCATCCCCTTTCTCGCGATCGTCTACCTACTCCGGCACAACATGGCCGAGAACATGTGGGTCCTGATTTTTGTGCTTATGGCTTCCTCTCTCGGCTACTACCTGCTTTGGTCGGCGCTGCTGCGGAGCGTCAACACGCTGCTGGCAAATCTTCAGAAGGTCTCGCGGGGGGAAGCCGAAAACCTAACCGTGGCGGAGGGGCCGAGCCAGTTGCAGGAGGTGGCCGAGATCGTCAACGCGCTGAACCGAATCACAAAGGGCCTTCGCGGGAACGCCGGGGAATGGGGAGAGATTTTCCGGAACATCCCAGTGAGCACGGTTCTGCTGGATGCGGAGACCCACCAGATCCTGGATGTCAACCAGGCGACCATCGAGACCTTCGGCGCCCCGCGGGAAGAGATTGTCGGGCGCATCTGCCACGAGTTCATCTGCCCAAGCGAAGAGGGGAATTGCCCCGTGACCGACCGCGGCCTGGAAGTGGACCATTCCGAGTGCGTGCTTTTGACCGCCGGCGGAGAGCATCGTCCCATTCTCAAGACGGTGCGCAGGGTGGAGATCGATGGTCGGGACCGTCTCATCGAGAGTTTCATGGACATCAGCGATCACAAAACGAGTGAGGAGGAAACCCAACACAGGGCTTACCACGACCGCCTGACCGATCTGCCCAACCGGGCCCTTTTCCTCGACCGCCTGAATCGGTTGATCAAGCGTTCTCGGCGCCACCCCGAGTTCGGTTTCGCCCTCTTGTTCCTCGATCTGGACCGTTTCAAATCGGTGAATGACGCGTTCGGTCACTTGGCCGGAGACGAGATGCTGATTGCCGTGGCTCACCGTCTGGAAAGTTGCGTGCGCGCCGGCGACACGGTGGCGCGGCTCGGAGGGGATGAGTTCACGATGCTCCTGGACGGGGTATCCAGCCCCGCTGAAGCGGCCCAGCTGGCCGAGCGCGCGAACCGAAGGCTAGCCCAACCTTACCGCATCAGAGGGTGCGACGTGCGTACGGGCGCCAGTGTCGGCATCGTGATGAGCGGCCCCGACATGGGGACGGCCGAGGAAATGCTGCAGCGGGCGGATGCCGCCATGTATCGCGCCAAAGCCCTCGGCCGCGGTCGACACGTTCTTTACGACCAGGCGATGCACGAGCGGGCGGTCGTCCGCGATCAGATCGAGGAGGACCTGCGCAAGGCAACCGAAGGGGGGGAATTCCGCACGTTCTACCAGCCGCTGGTCTCCCTCAGATCGGGACGGATCGTGGGTTTCAGCGCTTTGGCGCGGTGGCAGCATCCCAAGCGCGGGGTCGTCCTGCCCGGCGAGTTCATCCCCATCGCCGAAGAGATCGGGCTGGTCACCCGAATCGACGAATGGATCCTGCGCGACGCGTGTCGACAGGCCGTCCAGTGGCAGCAACGGTTCCCCGGCCAACCGCCCCTCTCCATCAGCGCCAATTTCTCCGCCAGCCAACTTCTGCGGCGCGATCTCGTGGATCAGGTCAGGGAAACCCTCTCTGAAACCGCGCTGGATCCTTCCTGCTTGCACCTCGAGGTGCGGGAGGGAGTTCTCATGGAGAACGCCACCGTCGTCGCCGACACGCTGGGCAAGCTCAAGGCGATGAACGTCTGGATCCAAGTGGACAACTTCGGCACCGGCTTTTCCTCGTTGCGCTACTTGCAGCGATTCCCCATCGATGGCCTCAAGATCGATTTCTCTTTCGTCCAAGCGATCGGCGAAGACCCCGAAAGCCTGGAGATGGTGCGCACGATCCTCAACCTCGCCCATAACCTGGGCGTCGCGGTGACGGCCGAAGGCGTGGAGTCCGCCGAGCAGCTGCGTCTGCTTCGCGAGTTGGGGTGCGAGTTCGGGCAGGGGTTCTTCTTCTCGGCGCCCCTGCCCGCCGCCGACGCCGAGGCTTTGCTCGCCGAAGGAAAGCGCTGGTGATCTGACTCGCGTTTGCCCGGCCTGCTCGACGCCGCAAACGCCGGGAGGGGCATCCGGCGTCCTGGACGCTCTGCCGGGGGGTGAGGCGACGACGCCCGGGCGCTCCGGATCGCTCGAATCGTTGTCCTGTCCGGAGGCGACCGGATGAGATCTTTGGTTACCGGCGGCGGAGGGTTCCTGGGCGGAGCGATCGCGCGACGTTTGCTCGAGCGCGGGGACGCGGTGCGGAGTTTCTCGCGTGGAGACTATCCCGAGCTTTTGGCCCAGGGCGTCGAAGCGCATAGAGGCGACCTGGCCGATCTCGATGCGGTTCTCAGAGCCGCTCAGGGATGCGACGCGATCTTCCACACGGCCGCGAAGGCGGGGATTTGGGGGCCTTACACCGAGTTCTACCGCGCCAACGTTCTCGGCACAAAGAACGTGATCGAAGCGTGCCGTCGCCACGGGGTCGCGCGCCTCGTCTACACGAGCACGCCGAGCGTGACTTTCGCCGGGCGCGATCAAGACGGAGCGGATGAGAGCGCTCCGCACCCCGCACGCTTCCTGGCCCACTACCCCAAAACGAAGGCGGAGGCGGAGCGAATCGTGTTAGCTGCGAACTCTCCCGAGTTGGCCACGGTTGCGCTGCGACCTCACCTCATCTGGGGCCCCGGGGACAATCATCTGGCGCCCAGAATCATCGAGCGCGCGCGGGCCGGCAAGCTGCGTCTCGTCGGGACGGGCGGGAAACTCGTGGACTCCGTTTATGTCGACAACGCCGCCGACGCCCACGTCCTCGCCGTGGACCGGCTGCGCGACGATTCCTCCGCCCTTGGCCCGGCGGCCGGGAAGGCGTACTTCATCTCGAACGGAGAGCCGAGACCCGTCGCGGATCTCATCAACGGGATATTGGACGCCGCGGGCCTGCCGCCCGTCCGGCGAACCGTGTCGCCCGGTGTCGCGTACGCGGTCGGCTGGATGCTGGAGACGGTCTACGGGGCGTTGCGCGTGAAGGGCGAGCCGGCCATGACCCGTTTCCTCGCGCGTCAGCTCGCGACGTCCCACTGGTTCGACATCTCGGCCGCCCGTCGCGACCTCGACTACCGTCCAGCCGTCTCCATCGAGGAAGGAATGCGCCGCCTGAAGGAGTATCTGAGACGGTCCGGCGCCCGCTCCCCCTCCTGATGCCGCGCCTGCGCAGGGCCGCCTACGGTCCCGGCGGACCCCAGCCCCCCTGTCGCACCTGATGCCGCGCCTGCGCGGGTCCGCTCGGAGCGCCGGGCTGGCGTCAGGGGCCTGTCGGAGTGGACGGGGCGTCTTCTTGCCGCGTCTTTCGCGCTTCGTACTCCTCTTTTATGCGCCGCACGCGCTCGTCCATCTCTTCCATGGAGCGGCGGAATTCCTTCAGTTCCTCCGGCGTCATCACCGGCGGGGCCGTGGAACACCAGGTTGCGCTTCTGAGGGTCCGGCGCGATCGGGCCGGAGACGACCTCCACCACGTCCTTCAGCGACAAGACGCCCGTATCGTGAAAAACCGCGACGTTCCGGCTCTGGCTGTCGCGGATCTTCACCCGGCTGTCGCTGGGGAAAAGGTAGCCCGATTCGGCTCGCGATGTCAACAGGACGGACAGAGCGCACAAGCCGGCCAGACCCGGACGATAGCCTTCCTCGCATGGAACGCATCAAGGGTCGATGGCATAGCAGCGCACGATGTACTCTTCGTTGCGGAAGGTAACGTAAGCCAGCATGTGCTCGGAGAGCATGATGTTTGCCGTAGGCGCGTACTCGGGAGTTACGGACACGTTGGCAATGAGGCGCCCCTCGAAATCCCGGAGCCGCAATCCGTACTCCGGCGGCGGCCCCCGCTTTTCCCGGTCGGCAGCCGTTTCGGCGTCGTCATCGCCGTGGCCCCCCCCGACGAGTTGGATCGTTTCCCGCACGAGAACCGCGTCTTTCCCTGGTACGAGCCAGTACCGGTAGAACATGATGTGATGCTCGCCGACCCTTTCATTGTCCGGGAACGAGAGCTTCCTTGAAGTCCCCGCTTCGAGGTCTACGAGAACGTAGCCGTTGCCGGAGAAGGCGAGGACCCGACTGGCGATCGGGTCATACCGGTATATGAAGACGTCGCTCGCAACTTCTTTCCGCGAGTCGCCGTTGACGAAGAGCAACTTGTCGATGCCCGGATGTCCCCGTTCTGATCTGCCCAGACCGGCCTCCTCGGACTGAAACAGACTAACGCCCTCCGGCGCTGGTCTTCCCCGCTGGTCCTCGAAGTGAGCGCCAGAGGGAGACGGTTTGGCGGGGGGGCGAGCAGTCTCGGAAACCAGGTAAGGGCCCTTCTTCTCCGGTCGAGTCTCCTCGCCCTTCCGCACGGTCGCATCCGCAACCGTTTTCTCGCCGACTCTCCAGACGCCGTCCGAAGCGGGCTTGTCCGTCACGACGATGCCCTGCCTCGTCGAGTCCAGAGAGATCACCCGCATGAGCCGGTACTCGTCCTTCGCGAACGTCGCGCGCTCCAGAAGAAGGTCCTTTCCCGAATCCGAGAATCGGAAGCACTGGAAGGGGTAACTGTCGTCGCGCGGAAACTCGGCCTCCCCGAGGAATCTCACGGAACAGGGGGCTTCGCCCCTTGCATGAGACCCAACAGAGGCAACCGTGAGGATCAACGCCAGGCAACGGGCTTTGAAACGGTGTGACACGATCGTGTTCCTCCCTTCCATGGCGGCATGCGGCGGCGACCGATGCGAAGTTCTCGCGTGGAGCGATTCCTCAGAAGTATGTCGGCCAGACCATGGGCGGATGCCACGGGCCGGCCTGATCCAAGTAACGCACCAGCTCCGCGGCTATGCGCTTTCCCACCTCGTCGCGGATCTCGAGGGTCCAGAAACTCTCGTTCCAGTTGTCGTGGAAGTCGGCGTTCCTGATGAAATTCACCTCCAGCAAGGTTGCCACGCGGGTCGGTTTCCATCCCGCCTGGGGGTATGGAATGGGCATGGCGGTTCTGCCGAAGTGGAGCAGCGAGTCGCGGCAGACGCGGAAGTGTCGGTCCGTGTGCAACGCGGAATCGGAATCAGGATCAGCCCAGTAGTTATACCCGAACAAGGCCTGATTCAGAATGCCCTGGGCAAAGGCCGCGTCTTCTTCCAGGTTGAACTGATCGTAGCCGGGGGCTTTGTCCCAAGGATCGTCCTCACTTGTTCGGGCCTCGACATCCCAACTGGTGGCATAGGGGTAATTCTCCATTCGGTGCGGGATCGGAGGGGAGGCGGTGGCGTTGAAGTGAATGGAAAGAAACAGCTGGACTTGATAAGTTATCGCCATCTCGGGACGTTCATTGAGGAAAGGGATGGTTCCCGTGTTGGCTGCGTAGAGTCTCGTCCAGAACACCTCCACTCTTGGATTGGCGATGGAGTTGATCCACTCCACGATCCTCCACACGAGATATCTTGCTAAAGCTTCTTCGTACATTGTTTCTTGCCACGCGAAGCTCCAGAGCCCCTCCGCCCCATTGTCGCCGCCGCCGTGTCCAGGGTCGAGCAGTACCCGTCGCAGCAGCGAGCCCTCCTGGGTGGCGCTTTGGCCCGGTTCGCTGCCAACCGCCGTCACCACCCAGTAGTATCTCGGCCCCCGCGTTATGCCCGCGACTGTGGCTTGGGTCTGCGTCACCGGCGTCTCATTAAGCTTGGCGAAAGGTCCTTCGGGGCGGGTAGACCAGTAGATGTTATACCCTTGAGGAGCGGGAGAGACGGCGTTCCACGTGAGCACGACCACGTCGGAGTTGTCATCCGGAGTGGCGACCAAGCCCGTGGGCCTGGGCGGCGTGGTCCCGCCCACGTATTCATCGGCCCCCATGTCATGGGCGCCGTTGTAGGGCCGGCTATGCCCCTCCCAGTCCTCGTTCAGCCCGGCAACCGCCGTTCCCGCGTTGATGCACGGCGATCCCGCCTCAAGGCGGAAGTTCCCGGACCCCGGAAAAAGCATCGTCGGATCCACCTGAATGTTGCCTGTTCCGCCGCGGGTCCAGTTCGGTTCAATACAGCTGTAGCTCGGGGTCTCAGCGTCATCGCTGATCTGCTCTTGCGCGGGGGCGGAATTCATCCAGAAAATGCAGTTCTGGATCGTCGTCACCGGCGTTGTCTGGAAAAGATCCTGTAGGCCGAACGGGTCGAAGCCGTCGTGGGTGTCGGAGATTCCGCCCCCGAGTTGGTTCGCTCGATTCCCCCAGAAGGTGTTGTTCTGAAAGACCGCGTTCGAGGTCGAGACGCCGCCGCCGTCGTAGAGGGCGGTGTTGAAGGCGAAGACGTTATTGCGAAACGTTCCGAAACAGTAGGACGCCGCCCCGCCGGCGACGTCGGCCGAGTTGCCTTGGAAGACGTTTCGCTCGACCGAGCCGATTGCGGCGGCGAGGGCGCCGCCGACGGCGCCCGCGTGGTTGGTCGTGAAGACGTTCTTCTTGATGGCGCCCCGGGACTGATAGATCGCTCCTCCCCCCGTCTCCGCGCTGTTTGAGGTGAAAGTGTTGGACTCGATCGTGCCGTCCAGTCCCCAAATCCCTCCCCCGTAAATTGCGGAGTTGTCCGTGATAACGTTCTTCCGCAGCGTCGCCTCGGCTCCGTTGAAGAGATTGCTGTCGCTTCCGCCGTTGATGCCGCCGCCGCAGGCGGCGTTTCCGCCCGTAATGGTGAATCCCTCGAGGACGCAGGCCGAAGTCTCGCTGCCGGCGAAAGTCACGACGGAGCCGTCTCCCGTGCCTTGGATGATGGTGTTGTCTACGACGGCCTTATTGTCGGGGTTCTCGGACCTCAGAACAATGTTCTTGCCAAGGAAATCGATGTTCTCATGCCAGACGCCCTGGGCGACGACGATGGTGTCGCCGTTGTTGGCGCCGTTGATCCATCCTTGGATTGTGCTTGGCGTGGCGGTCGCAGTGGGCGTGGCCGTTCGCGTTGGGGTCGCAGACGGCGTAGGCGTTCGCGTGGGCGTCGGGGTCGGCGTTCGCGTGGGCGTGCGCGTGGGCGTGGGGGTGGGGGTCGGCGTTCGCGTGGGCGTGGGGGTCGGGGTCGGCGGGTCTTCGAGGTTCGTGGAGTTGGGGACGATGGAGCGTCGCACGCGGAGGTTGCCCGACGCGTCGATGACGACGGCGGGCGTCGAGGAGGCGTTGCGGAGGACAAAGAGCGGGTTCGGAGGCATGGAAATGGGGTCCTGCACCATGGCGGCGCCCAGGATCTTCATCCGCCCGATGGGGGCGCCCGTCGTTCGGTTGCTGACCTCAATGAGGGCCACGATCCCGGTTGCGCTCTCGACGACCCAGTTGTTGACGGCGGTGTCAGGCGTGATCTGACTAAGGTTCTGCAGGAGATCGCTCTTGAGAGCGAGATCGCCCGTGTCGTGCATGACGGCGACGTTCTGGCCTTGGCCGTCCACGAATTTCACTTTCTCGCAGTGGCCGGCGGAAGTCAAGACGACGATGGACAGAAGGGCGGCTGGCGCGAGAAGACGCTGGAAGCGGGATTTCGCGAAGAGTCGTGGTCGAGCCATTATGTCCCTCTCCTCCCGGGCCGGGCCTCCATGCCATTCACTTCCGACGGCTGTTTGCCAGAGAGTCGCGAAGGCGCGAAGCCCCATTCTCGCAGCGCCGCTCTGCTGGAAGGGAAAGCGGCGGCCAGCCGCCGCACTCCAAAGCTGCGGCACAGGGGCGCCGCAGCCTATTGCGTCGGCGCGAGCGCGTCGAGGCGCGCGAGGATCTCGGCCTGCTTCGTTTCGAGTTGCGCGACCTTGGCTCTCAGGGCCTGGATCTCGGCCTCTTGGCGGAGAATGCGGGCCTTCGCCTCGCGCAGGGCGCCCGTGTTGTTTGTGATGATGGCGTTCCAGGCGACGACGGGCGCCTCGCGCCGAAGCCGCGCGGGCAGGTCCTCGGCGATGAAGCCCATCTGGACCGTCTCGTCGCCGATCGGGCGCGACGCGTACTGGAAGCGGACCGGCGTCAACTGGTCGAGGTCCTCCCAGGCCTCCGCCTCGGAGACGGCCGTGATGCTCGTTTTGAGGTCGCGGCTCGAGGAGGTGTAAAAGCCGTCCGCGCACACGGGATCCGTGAACTGGAAGAAGCCCATCCCGCCGCCCATTCCGTTGTGGTAGAGGATGCGGGGCCACATCTCGTCGAGTTCCCCGAAGTAGACGGCTCCCGCGCCTCCCGGCCCGCTGTAGACGGTGAGAACGCCGCCTACGTCGAGGTCGAGTTGTCCCTCGAGGTCGACGAGCGAGGCAGCCTGAGATCGCATGAGGAAATACCCCGTGCCCATGACTATTCCCGCCGCGAGAACGGCGGCCTTTGTGACTCTCGCGCGCATCGGTTTCTTCCTCCTTCGAAGCGGGTCTTGGCTCAAGCGGCTCGGGACGACCGCGCCGCGGTTTCTGTCGGGAAGACCGCGCCGCGGTTTCTGAGCGACGAGCCTCCCTTCTCCCCAAACGCGGGGGGCAACCGAGCCTACCGCCATCTAAAGCGATGCTCCCGCGGCCGCTACGACATTGTCAAGAAGAAAATGCAAAAAAAATCAAGGCCGGTCCTAACCCGTCAGGCGGGTCTCTTCGCTGCGCACACGCCTGAGTCCTATGCGTTTGGGAGCCGCCCGGCGACGACACGCCGCCCTCGGCCCGTCGCACCTCGCGCCCGCGCCCGGCGAAAGACGTTCAGCGCCTTGCGTGCGATCGGTTGGTTGGGGTCCGCGCGCAGGGGGAGATCACGACGCCTCGGCGTGAATGGCGTCAACCTGGTCGAAGGCCACCGAGACCACGCTCGACACCCCCGTCTCCTGCATGGTGATGCCGTAGAGGGTGTCGGCCAGCTGCATCGTGATCTTGTTGTGGGTGATAATGATGAATTGCGACCGCTGGCTGAATTCGTGAAGCATTGCGCGGAAACGCATCACGTTCGCGTCGTCCAGAGGCGCGTCGATCTCGTCCATCACGCAGAATGGACTCGGCTTGTACATGAAGATCGCGAACATCAGCGAAACGGCGGTGAGCGCTTGCTCGCCTCCGGAAAGAAGCGAGATGTTGCGCAGCTTCTTGCCCGGCGGCTGGGCCACGATCTCGATGCCCCCCTCCAACAAGGGATCCCCGTCCTCGACCTCCTGCAACAAGAGATCCGCCTTGCCGCCGCCGAAGAGCCGGCGATACACTTCGATGAAGTTCTCGCGAATGTGTTCGAAAGCGTCCCAGAAGAGCCGCTGCGTCGTCTTGTCAATCGTGGCGATGGTGTCGCGCAAGGAGGCGCGCGCCTGAATCAGGTCGCGTTCCTGGGCGGTCAGGAACTCGTAGCGCTCGTTCTCCTCCTCGTACTCCACCAAGGCGCCCATGTTGATGCTGTCGCCCATCTTGCGCAGATCGGCCATCAGGTCATCGTACTCTCCCTCGAGATCCGCCCGATCCTGCGCCACGTCGCCGACTTCGCGCGTCAGATCCTCGAGCGACAGATCGAACCTCTCGCGCGCCCGCTCCCGCAGGTTTTGCAGCTTCGCCTGAGCGTTCACTAGATCCACCTGGGCCTCGCCCTGCCGGTTAGACGCGACGTTGAACTCCTGAAGCAGCTTCGCCGCCTGGTCGCTCATCTCGTGAATCGCGATCTGCGCCCGCTCCTTTTCTTCCGCCGCGGTTTTCTGGCGCTCGGCGATCTGCTCCACCTCGATCTCCAACCCTCGTCGCTCGCCCTCGACGCGCCGCGCCTGGTCCAGATGCGCGCGCGCTTCCTCTTGCGAGCGGGCTTGATCGGCGCGCAGCTGGCCGATGCGTCGCTCCTGGCTCTGGCGTTCGCCGAACAAGGCGAGCGCGCTCTCGCGCAGATGGGCGGCGCGGGTGCTCAGCCGCGTGATCTCCTGCTCCGCCAGACTGACGTCGTCGCCCAGCCGGTCCACTTCTTCGTTCCGGCCGTACACGGCTTCCTCCATCAGGGCGAGGTCGTCGCGCCGTTGCTCGATCTCCCGGGCTTGGCGCGCGAGCGCCGCGTCGCACCTGTCGCGCTCCACGGCATGGCGGCTGGAACTCTCCCGGTTCGCCTCGACTTTGGCGATCAATTCACCCAGAATCTCGCGCCGACTGTCGCGGGCGTCGCGTTGGGCCGCCAGTTCCGTTTCCCTGCGGCCGAGTTCCAGGCGCAAGTCGCCGATCTCTTCGCGCAGCCGCGCCGCCGTCGCCTCGTGATCCACGATCGCCTGCTCGCGCTCTTTCATGCGACCTCGCAGCTGCGATTCCGCTTCTTCCAGCTCTCGCACGTCGCGCGCGAGACCCTCGATCTCGCGCTGGCGCGTCACAATCTGGGACCGATTCCGGCTTCCGCCCGTCATGGCGCCCGAGGGCGAGGTCAGCTGCCCGTCTAGGGTCACATACCGGTGACGCTGGCCCGAACGAAACATCTCGAGAGAGACGTCGACGTTCTCGGTGACAATCGTGCGCCCCAAGAGATACGACACGGCCCTCTCGATCGCTGCGTCGTAGGCAACGAGCCGCGAAGCCAAGCCCAGAACGCCGGGCCGATCCAGGAGGGCGCCGATCTCCGGCCCCGGCTCGCGCGCCTGAAGGATGTCCAGGGGGAGAAAAGTGGCGCGGCCCGCGCCGCTCGACTTGAGGAACTCGATCGCCCTCTTCGCGCAGTCGGCCGAACGCGCGATAATATCCTGCACGTGGTTGCCCAGAGCGACTTCCACCGCGAGATCGTGCTCCGCCTGGATTGGGCGAATCATCTCGGGGACCACGCCGACGACCCCCTCCAGACGGCCTTTGCTCGCCGCCACCATGACGGCTTTGACCCCCGCGTAGTAGCCTTCGTAGTCGCTCGCAAGGCGCTCCAGAGCTTGCAGTCGCGAGCGCGATTCGTGCAATCGGCGCTCGGCCTCACGCTGCTCGCCTCGCAGTCGGTCGCGGGCCTGCGCCGCGGCCGACGCCTTCTCCCTCGCCGCCTGGCACTCCTGCTCCAAACGTTTCAAGTCCCGGCAACCGGAATCGATCTCCCCGCGCTTCGCCTCGATCCGCCCTTCGAGACAAACGATCGCCTCCTCGTGCTCCCGCTTTTGCCGCTCGGAGTCCGCCTCGAAAGCGCTCGCCTGTTCCAGAAGCAATTGCAGGCGGCTCCGTTCGTTGCGCAGACGCATGACTTCATCCGCGCTCGTCTCGAGCGCCTTGCGCAGCTCGCGCATCTTCTTCCGCGTCGCCTCGCCGTCGGCCCGCAGACGGTCGTACTCCGCGCGGCGGGCGTTCTGCCGGGACTCCAGAGCGATGCACTGGACGGTGAGCCGCGCCTCTTCCGCGTTGATTTCCGCGAGATTGGCCGCCAACTCCTCCTCGCGCACGGCGACTTCCGCAGTCTGATCCTCGATGTCCCGTGCGCGGCGCTGCTCGCCCTCGGCCAAACCCCTCAGTCGGACGATCTCGTTGGCCGCGTCACTGATGTACTGGCGTTGGTCTTCCTTCTGCATCGAGAGATCGCGCAAGGCGCCGTCGGCCATCTCGACCTGAAGCTGCAACTCCTCGCGCCGCGCCTGAACGCTGTCGTTGCGCGCGCGAACCACCGCCAAGTGGTCGTTCGCTTCGCTGAATTCCTTTTCCAGCGTCCTGAGCCCGTCCAGTAAATGGCCGGAGCCCAGGACAAGCAACTTCTTGTCGACGGCGTCCAGCGTCTCGCGCAGACCTTTGTAACGCTCCGCCTTCGAGGCTTGACGCTTCAAACTGATGCACCGCGTCCGGCATTCGGCGATTCGATCCGCCAGACGGACCAAGTCCTGCTCGGTCCGCTCCAGCTTGCGCAACGCCTCGGCCTTGCGCGTCCGGTACTTCGAAATCCCCGCGGCTTCCTCGAACAGAAGACGGCGATCCTCCGGCTTGCTCCGAACGATCTCCCCCACGCGACCTTGCTCCATGATCGAGTACGACTCGGTTCCAACGCCGGTGCCGAGAAACAACTCATGGATGTCGCGCAGACGACACGGGACTTTGTTGATCAGGTATTCGCTCTCGCCCGACCGGTAGAGGCGCCGCGAGATGCTGACCTCCGAGAAGTCGATCGGCAGCCGCCCATCTTCGTTCTCGATCACGAGAGTCACCTGGGCGCAACCCATCGGCTTGTACGTGGCCGAACCTTGGAAGACAACATCTCCCATTCGATTTCCACGCAGACTCTTCGCGCTCTGTTCGCCCAGCACCCACCTCACCGCGTCGAAAATGTTCGATTTTCCACAGCCGTTGGGCCCGACTACCACGGTTACGCCCGGCAGGAGATCGATGACCGTTTTCGTGGCGAAGGACTTGAAGCCGGTCATCTCGATACGCTTGAAGAACATGATCACAATCCTCGAGGGGGGATGGAGAATAAACAGATAGCAAGATCTTGGCCCGCCCTTTTTCTGAGACGGCGCCTCACAAACCGGGAGATTGACAAGTGGATTCGCTTGACCGGAGCGTTCGCGCGCAGGGCAAGCGCTCCTCCAAAAACCTCCTCCCGCAACCGCCATCTTGCGATGGCTTTTCACGTTTCACCCAAGATGATGCGCCCCAACGCGGGAGCTACAACATCTTGACGCGAACCGTACAAGACGCCCTATATGTAGTCAAGAGAATAATGCAGGCGATAGCGCAGGCGAGCAAACGCGGGAGATCCCCCAGCTCGCCGGATCGGCCCGCGGGCCGATGTCGGGTGACATTTTGCTTGAATTCCCCCTCGGATGCGAGTATAAGACGTTCTCGCCCGCCCGAGAGAATGGGGCGTTGCGCTCCGACTGGTGTGCCGGGATGGCGGAAGTTGGTAGACGCGCAGGACTAAGGATCCTGTGGGAGCGATCCTGTCCGGGTTCAAGTCCCGGTCCCGGCACCATGGATTGTCCTTGAGTCAGAGAACGGGGTCCGAGGAAGCGCGCTT
>Ga0315274_10002936_pt1 | contig 25356 bp, 20 predicted proteins | sample YL17G02_20_MG_FD_203700 | JGI IMG/M metagenome (GOLD analysis project Ga0315274, IMG submission 203700) | Sediment microbial communities from Yellowstone Lake, YNP, Wyoming, USA - YL17G02_20 | ecosystem: Environmental > Aquatic > Freshwater > Lake > Sediment | place: USA: Wyoming | collected...
ACCCCGCAAGGGTCTCCGTCATCAAGCAGGGTCGCGGCACCATCGCCGACTACCCTGGCGTGGGGAACCGCAACGAAACCGCCGCCGATCTCGTCGCCGGCCGCGACGCCGACGTCCTGTGCGAGGCTTCACCGGTGAACTTGAACCAGGGCGCCGAACCGGGGCTGACCCACATCCGCACAGCCCTTCAACGAGGCATGAACGTGGTTACCCCCAACAAGGGACCCCTCGTGCTTGCCTACCAGGAGTTGCACGAGTTGGCCGAGCGGCACGGCGTTCAACTCCGCTTCGATGGTACTGTCGCCGGAGGGCTGCCTGCCTTGTACATCGGCCAAAGAGACCTTCGTGGGTCCACCGTGCGTCGAATCGAGGCCGTGCCCAACCTGGTGACAGGGTATATCATGGAGTTGCTGGGCGATGGGCAGTCCTGGGAGGAGTCAATGGAGCGCGCCCGCGAGGAGGGTTCTCTGGAAGCGGACCCTTCTTTCGATCTGGACGGGTGGGATGCGGCGGCCAAACTGGTCATCCTGGTCAATGCGGTGATGAGGATTCCCGCAAAGCTCGAGCATGTGGACCGCACCGGCATCACTGGCGTGACTTCAGACGATGTGCAACAGGCCCGAAGGGAAGGCCGAGTCTACAAGCTGCTAGCCACCGCAGAGCGCCGTCCGGACGGCAGAGCGAACCTCAGAGTGGCCCCAACGCTGATGCCGCCGGACCACTTCCTCTCCCGTCTGGGTCGGAAGCAGATGGGGGTGGTCTACTATACGGATATCTATGGCACCATCATGGCCGCCATCGACGAGCCCACACCCGTCCCTTCGGCGGCGACGATGCTGCGGGATATCCTAGACATCTACACCCCATGAATCTCGCGTGCCCATGGCCACGCTGGGTCGTCCTGGCCGCAGACTACTCGCAAGTGCGAGTGCACTCATCATCATGCGGGGTCTGCCTGGCGGCATCGCTTGAGCGCGCAATCGAAGGTCACTGCACGAGCATCGGTAGTTGACAAGCACTGACGGGCCCCTTATCATTCGCGCAGAGAGCCCAGCAAGCATCTGGTCCTGACCGGCGAGTTCCCCACGGCTCTCGCGCTACGCTGCCGAGAGCGCTGCGGCTACCAGTCCTTCGGTTGGCCAGGCCCTGCGGCGTCCCGGCGCACCAGCATCAGGTATCGCGTGTGTCGCAAGCACACCGGCCGTCAGTTCTGGCCAAGGAGAATCATCATGGTCTTCGATATCGACCCGTCCGAAATCGAAAACGAGAACCCGTTCCGATTCGCGGAACTGATGAACAAGTGCCTAGAGGTGGAAGCGGTGCAAGTCGGATTGGCTCCCAACGATCTGCAAACCACCCTCAAGATCACAGAGCCCGACGGGGGCGTTGACGCGCGCATCAAGAATGGCCCTGGTGGATCATCCTGGGTGCCCAGCGGTCTAAGTGTGTGGCAACACAAGGCCGGAGGCATCGGACTCAAACAAGTGGATGAAGAGTTCGACAAGCCAGGCGTGCAGGCCGCAGTGAAAGAGAGCGGAACCTGGTGCATGGCGCTTGGCAGGGACTACGGAGACCGAGCCAGGCGAAGTCGCGAAGACGCAATGGGATCATGCTTCGGGAGGATCGATGCGGCACCAAGATACGTTCTGCTCACAGCATCGGACATAGCCCGGTGGGCATCACGACATCTAGCGTTGCTGCTCTGGTTCAGACGACCGATGGGCGACATCATGACCTTTGAAAGGTGGTCATTGTTGGGTCTGCATCAGACGCCGTATCATCGGACCGACACCCGGAACGGTATCATTGCGGACATCCAAGCCTGGGCAGGCGAGAGGGCGGCGCCAGTGCACCGCCGTATAGAAGGACCTGCGGGTGTGGGAAAGACGAGGCTGGCACTTGAGGCACTGCGACCGCAGCTGTTCGCTGACCTTACCTACTACGTGCCAAGCCCTGAACAAGTGCCCGTTGGCCTTTTTGCCTGGATCGAAGCTCACAAGAGCGTCACATTGATCTTCGCCGTTGATGAGTGTGATAGAGAGCGGGCACTGTCTCTGGCCTCTCAAGCGGAGAGATGCGACGGTCGGCTCCGTCTGCTGACCATCCACCAGGGGCCTGCGAGGATCCACGAACCTGGCCAGCGTCAGGGTGTATACGTCCTCGAGCCCCTGTCTCATGATGAGATGGAATCCCTCCTTGCGGAGGTAGTGCCCGGCCTGCACCCAGAGGGCCGAAGATGGGTTGCGCGCTCGACCGGCGGCTACGTATCACTCGCGCGGGCTCTCGCGGAGGAGATCCAGGAACATCCGGAGTTGGCGGCTGCGAACGAACTGGCCCGCCAACCTCGGGTTGAGGACATTCTCAACAGGCTGCTCCCGGACGAGGACCATCAAAACGCGATGAAGGTGGTTGCGCTGCTGACCAAGGTTGGGTGGGACGGGGATCTTGCCGCGGAAGGGCAGGCCACGGCCAATTTCATAGGTATTCCTTGGCCCAGGGCACAAGACATCATCAACGAGGAGTGCCGCCGTGGGCTGGTCCAAAGGCAAGGGCGGTACCGCTATGTCACGCCGCACCTATTGGCTGTCTGGCTGGCCTCAGAGGTTTGGGAGGCCAGGGGGAGCGACATGTTGGAGTTGCTGAAGGCGCTTCCCAGCTTGGCGAGCCAGCTCGCACTGCTCTATCGCCTGGCCGACTTCGGTGATGACAGCCGCGCGATGGGCATATCCCGAGCGCTCTTGGAGAATCGTGCCATCTTCCCCGATCTCAGCAGCATCGATGAGTCCACCCACGCGCAAATGCTGGAGATGCTGACGTTCGCCGATCCTGGCGCCGGACTGAGGGCTCTGGAGCGCATACTAGGCAGCCAGTCCGTGGATGAATTGCGATCTTTCAAAGGTGGTCGGCAGGACGTCGTGTGGACCCTGGAAAAGCTCGCATGGCACAGCGATTCTTTCCCACGCGCGGCCAGGCTCCTGCTAGCGCTGGCGGAAGCTGAGAACGACTCTGTGGCAAACAACGCTACGGGCATCTGGTGCCAGTTGTTCCAAACAAGTCTGGGCGGGACAACGGTGCCCGCCTTGGACCGCCACAAGATCATAGGCGAAGCCCTTGGCGCCAGTTCGGTGGAGAGGCGCTTGCTGGGCGTTCAGGCCATCCGCTCAGCCCTAAGCCTGTACGAGACGCGTGGCTCGGAAGGTGAGTACCAGCGAGGTCGGGTGATCCCTCCCGAATGGCACCCCAGGACGAAGGATGAGGTGAGAGAGACTCGCTCGTCAGCACTCCACCTACTGGACACGCCACTCAACGACACTGAGATCGTTGTGAGGAGACAAGCGACGGATGTACTGCTGCAAAGCGCCCGCGGTCTCGTTGCCACGGGCCTGGCAGACGAAGTGCTGCCCCGGCTCAAGTCACTGCGGATGGAGAGCTATCAGGAACGCCGTGAGGTTCGGGGCACCGTGCAAGATACGCTCAAGTACGAGGGATCACGTCTCTCCCAAGATCAGCGCACGCGATTCGAAGCGTTGTTGCGGGAACTGGAGGGCGAGAGTTACACGGATAGATTGAGGCGCTGGGTGGGCAAGTGGACGACCGCCGACTGGCTCCGCGCCGACGATGAGGACCCAGAGAGGCCACATCGGGAGATAGCGAAGCTGGCTGTCGAGGGGTTCGAGTCACCTTCCGTGCTTCGAGAGGAACTCGACTGGCTCGCGTCTGCGGAAGCACAAAACGTCTGGGCCTTCGGCTACACGCTGGGTCAACAAGACGCCGAACACGACTGGCTAGCGCACTTGGTCGAGTACGCCCGCCACGGATCCGGCTTGGTCCTCCTAGCTGGCTACCTCAGGGGAAGAGGAGATTGCGGCGAAAGCCCGTGGCGAGAGGACCTCCTTGACGAATGGGCAGAACAGGAACCTGGTCTCGCCCAGGCCGTCTACGAAGCGACGTGGCGAGGAGAGCCCAGCGATCGGGGCGCTGATAGGCTCACACGCTTAGTGCACCTCGGGCGGATAGAGCCCATGCAACTCGGGATACTCGCTTGGGGTCAGTGGATGCTGCCGCTTTCCGCTGGCAGTGCTCTGAGAGCCATCGAGGCACTCGCAATGGACCCAAGCGATCACGCAACTGAGCAGGCCCTGGGCATGTTGCGGCGCCGCGTTGACCACTTTCCACAAGAGAAGCCAGGCTTGTCAGAGGTCGCATGGCAGCTCCTGTCGCGCCCGCAGGCACTGGCGAGCGGCAGGGACCTCGTCGCCTACCACTGGTCAGAGGTCGCGGGCATCTACCTGAACGACGACCCGGTGCGCCTGGCAGAACTGATCGTTTCCGCCATATGCGAACATGGGGCTATCTACCTCCAACGAGACAGGCGACTGAACGCTCTGACAGCAGCCACCCGTGCTGCCCCTAATGAAGTGTGGGACCTGGTTGCCCACGTGATTCTAAGTGGGGCGCCGGGTGCCTTCCAGCTGGAGATGACCCTGCGGGGTTGGTATGCAGGTTTCCTAGACACCAATATACTGTTGGAGTGGGCCACCGACAATCTCCCCAAGGGCCCGGGACTGTTAGCGGCGTTGGCGCCGGTGGGCGACGGACAGCTTGGGGAACTCAGCAGGAGCCTGCTGGTCCGGTTCGGCGAAGACGAGGCGGTTCAATCCTTGCTCGCCCGCAACTTCCTTACCGGCAGCTTCAGTGGACCCACGTCAGCATGGCTTCAATCCAAAGTGGTTCAAGCAGAAACGTGGGCTCAGGACGAAGACCCGAACGTTCGTCGATGGGCGGCGCTTCTCGTTGCCGATCTGCAGAGGGACATTCAGCGCCACAAGCTGATGGAGGACGAGCTCGGGCTCTAAAGCCAGTGGTCTCGAGACAACACTCAAGGCAGGCGCCTTGGTCCACACACTTGGGGTGCGAGCGGCAGTCCCTCAGTGGCCGCTACACCGGTGACCATCGCCGGACTTGGCCAGCGACCCTCCTGCGACGGCGCGGGCATACTTATGTTTGTGGACGGAAGCGTCATGAATCAGTACCGGTGCAGCCCCATGAATCACCTGATCAAAGTCAGGTCATTCCAAATGGTCGACCGTCTCAGACTGAAGACTAGGAGGTTGCACCTGATCGCCGGCACATCGGACCTCGTTCGCGCCCAGATCAGCAGCCGAGAGCGCTTCGCGCGGCTGCTTGAGGCCCGAGTCCCCCGTCCTCGGGAACAGGAGCCCGACCACGAGGAAACCATGGAGAACATGGCGCAGGCGCTGGAGAAGCGACCAGAACAGGCCGGCTGGTGGTGCTGGTACTTCGTGCTCCACAACAGAGTGACCCGGCACAGGATGCTCATCGGGAACGGGGGCTTCAAAGGCCCACCAGCCGACGACGGCACCGTGGAGATCGGCTACTCCCTGCTTCAGCCGTACAGAAACAGGGGCTACGCTACGGAGGCGGTGAACGCGCTGGTCAGTTGGGCGTTAGAGCACCCACAGGTGGCACGGGTCATCGCCGAGGCCCAACCGGGCAACACGGCGTCCATTCGAGTCCTTCAGAACGCGGGCCTCGACGAGGTGGGACCGGGTTCACGACGGAGCCTCGTCCGCTTCGAGATGAACCGGTAAGATCCCACCACTGAATGACGCGACTCCGACGGGTATCCCGTTCGTAGCAGCACCACGTCCGCAAGTCCATCCCGCGTCGGCCGTGAACCATGGTAGTGGCCCATGAGACTGCCCACCACTCACGCAGTAAGCCCAGCCGCGGTCTCGTTCATTCGCTCGACGTACTCCTCCAACGACACCAGCGGGCGACCCACAGCGACGAGGGTCTCGCAGGAGATCCGACCATCTCTCGCCAACTGACGTCCTACCTCTCTAGCAGCCTCCAGCACGTCGTCCACTGGCCTGCCCTGCTTCAGGAGATCCCGCATGGTTTGCCCGTGGGGCCTGAGCAGCGCTCCTGCGAACTCCCTCTGCACGTGCTGGCAGAACCCCTTCACCTGGGTGACCAGGGGATCGAAGTTGCTTATCTCCCACAAGCCGCAGTTGGAGACCAGCACCACCTTGCCGCCCTGCACTTCCTCCTCCACCAGATGGCGACTGCGACCGTCCCGCACCTCCGCTGCCAGACGAAGCAAGGCCGTCATCCTGTCCATCAGGTTCTTCAGAGGGCCGCTGGCGCCATCGAAGTACAGAGGAGTGGCCAGCACCCACACGTCTGCTTGGCGCAGCCTGGGCAGAAGCCCCGCCATGTCGTCCTCTTGCACGCACTTACCCGGGGTTTTGATCCAGCAGCCGAAGCATCCGAGACAGGGGTTGATGTGCAGATCGCGGGTGTAGAGCAGCTCAACCTCCGCCCCTCCGTCCCGCAGTCCCTCAAGGAAGGGGTCGAGAATCAGCGCGGTGTTCCCTTTGCCCTTGTGGGGGCTGCCGTTGATCGCCAGGACCTTCATTCTTCGCGTCCCGATCTCCCTTCACCAGTACGCGCGTTTTCTCACAGCGTGACGTACTGATCGACACGCTCCTCGATGACCTTCATGCTGCCTTCCCAGAAGGAAGGCGACTTAAGATCTATGCCGAAACGCGCAGCCAGCTCCGCGGCCGTCCCCTCCCCGGTGCTCCGGAGCAGCGCCTCGTAGTCTGACAGGAAGTCGCTGCCCTGTTTCTGGTAGATGGCGTAAAGACCCAACCCAAAGAGCAGCCCAAAGGCGTAGGGGAAGTTGTAGAAGGACAGCGAAGGGATGTAGTAGTGCGGCTTCCAGGTCCACATGTAGGGGTGAACATGCTCGGGGTCCAGCGCCTCCGCGTAGGTCTCCTTCTGGGTCCGGCCCATGATCTCGCAGAAGTCGTCCGCTGAGAGCTCCGCCTTCTCCCGACGCTCGAACACCTCGCTCTCGAACAAGTACCGTGCGTAGATGTCCACGATGACCTGGCTCGAGTTGAGCAGGAAGGTCTCGAGAATCGCCAACTCCTCTTCCACGTCCTCCGCCTGGGCCAGGGCAGCGTCGGTGACGATAGTCTCGCTCATGATAGAGGCCGTCTCGGCCAGCGTCATGGGCGTTCGCCTCATCAAGGGAGGCTTTCCGTTCTGAGTCTCGTTGTGATAGGCGTGGCCTAGCTCGTGGGCGATAGTCGTCACTTGATCCAGGGAGCCGTCAAAATTGCACATCACTCGCGACTCCTCCACGCCGTAGACCCTCATGCAAAAGGCCCCTCCTCTCTTGCCATCGCGGGGCTCGGCGTCAATCCACCGATGGTCGTAGGCACGCCTGGCGAGGGCCTCCAGCGCACCTGAGAAGGTGCCAAATTGCCCAACGATGAACTCCCTGGCCTCATCCCAGGTGTAGCGCCGTTCAAAACGACCCACAGGCGCCCACAGGTCCCACCAGGCAAGCGCCGGCTTGCCCAGTCTCTCCGCCTTGGAGTGCCAGTAGCGCCGGAACATGGGAAAAGAACCACGCATCGCGCCCAGTAGGGCATCCAGTGTCTCCCGGTCGATGCGCGCCTGATCGAGGGTCTCATGCAGGGGGTCGGTCCTACCCCGGCGCTTGTACAGGGTAATCACGCCGCCCTTAACACCGTTCAGGCAGGCCGCCAGCGGCTCTCTCACCGTCTCCCACGCCTTAGTCTCGGCTTCGTACGCCCTGCGCCTTACATCCTCGTCGGGGTCATTGCGCAGGTTGATGACCACTGTGACCGGGAGGTCCTCGACCTTTCCCTCTCGCTCAAAGGCCACCTTTACCTGGGAGGAGACCACCCCCTGGAGCTTGGCCCACGCGGTGGCGCCGCTGAGAGACAGCTCCGAGGCCAGCGTCTCCTCGGCTTCTCCCATCAGGTACTTACTCTGCTCGGACGTCTCCTTAAGGAAGAAGGCGTGCTCCTTGACCGAGCCGTCGTGCTCCAGTGCAGCCGGCAGGGCCTGGGGGTCTTCCGCGATGGTGCGGATCCATCCCTGGAAGAACACCGCCTGACGCTCCAGGCGCAGGCCCAGCACTTCCAGTTCGGACTCCAGGCGCTTCGCTGTAGTGTTGTATGAATCCGTGGACACGAAGCTGTGGACGTAGGCCTCCAGCGTCCCGAACAGCCGGATAAGGTCGTTCATTCTGCGGAGATAGCCGCTGATGACCTCGGCCAACTCCTTGGCGCTGCCCGGCCTGGCACCAGCCCTGCTGATCTGGTGCTTGGACATGTACTCGTCCATGTCGTCCAGTTTGCCCTTCGCTTCGCTGACCGCGTCGCTGAAGCCCTGGGACTCGAGGCCAGAATAGACGTTGGACAGGTCCCAGTGTGGTAGAGGGCCCAAGTCAACCTCTGACTTCATCTTCGTTTCCTTTCTTCCTTTGCCTGTCACTGTTTGGCACGCAGACCACGGGCAACACAAGGGGGATACTACCCGCTTCACCGCGAGGAACGCAAGGCCAGCCCAGTCCAGATGGCGCCCAGGAGGTCTATGGCGCCAAAGAGGACCAGAACCGGCTGGGCCATCCCCAGAAGAACCAAGCCCGCGAAGCACACGATGACTGCGGGGCGCCCGAAGACGGAGGCCTTGAAGAAGGGCGTGAGCTCGAAGCGTGCTGCCACAATGTAGTAGTAGCCAAGGACGACCACAATGAATCCCAGGATCCTAATCCAGATCTCCGTCGTGGTCGGATAGTCAAAGAGACTCAGTAGCACGTTGGGGATAACAAGCAGCGCCAGCCCCAGAACCACCATGTAGATCCCAAAGACGAGAATGCTCACTCTGGCGTTCTTCACTGTTACCTCCGAATGATCGCCCCGCACCGTCCAACTCCATGATGCCCGAAGGAATGTGGACTCTACACCATCGCTCGGGGCGAGGTCGCCTCAAGCGCCGTCTTGGTCTGCAAGCGTGGCTGACCTGGCTCCGAGCCACCTACCTCAGGCGACCAGCGATGATGCTCTTAACAAGATGATAGATGATGGCCACCCCCGAGACCAGGAGAAGCAGCCACTTGATCAACGAAATCGTGGACATCATGAACACGAGAATGGGCCCATGCTAATGTCCTTGTCCGAGCAGCCAGATCAGCAAGCCGTTCTCGATCCAGTCGAGAACACCCGCTACCAGAGGGAGCGTGACCAGAATGGAGAGCCCCAGCTTCGGCTCGCTCGAGGACGGCAATGCCAGCATGCCAAGCAGACCAGTGAGAAGCCCCGCATAGGCAAAGGGAAAGAGGAGATCCAGCCACAGGTTGCGCTGCTGGACCCCGAGAGTGCCGGCCTCGGCCCACTGGTCAACGATGCCGTTGAACCGCGCCTCGGTGAAAGCCAGTTCGAGTTCGATAACTCCAGCAGTGCCCTCTGGTGCCGCCCGCTCCGTCGCCGAGAAGTAGAGCAGAAACAGTACTGTCAGCAGCCCGCACAGCGCGACAATGGGCCAGCGGGCTAGCCCAGTCAATGCCTTGGTCAGCGACATAGCTCTGCCATACCACCTTGAGGTATTCATCTGAGGTCAACACGCCTCGCGCGGCCACGGACCCAGCCTGTAGCCTGCACGTGGCGAGATTAGCCTGTGATGACTACAAGACCGTGGCGGTCAGAATCTCCTCCCAGCGGTCAAAGACGAGGAAGTGGCCCTCCCCAGGGAGGAACGTCGAGTGGCACTTGGGGATGGTCCTGGCCAGGTAGTGTCCCAACGCTATCGGCATGCTGGCGTCGTCCTCCCCATGCCACAGGCGGACCTCCATGGCGATGTCCTCCAGGCGAAAGCCCCAGGGTCGGCTGAAGATCACTGTCTCCCAGGCGTATCCGCGAACTCCCCGCCGGTTCGCCTCAGCCCAGTTCTCGATGAGCATGGCCCTTATCTCAGGGCGGGCTAGTGTGGCGCGGTCCACCTCAGAAGACTGAGCAACCATCCGCTCGTAGAAGCGTTCGGAGTCACGGTGCGGATTCAACGTCAGCCAGAGCAGAGGCCTCACCAGCCAGGGTGCACGTTTTCCTAGCCTGACGCCGACGCGTCTGTCTCTGGGCATGCCCTCCATGGCCCCCTCCCAGTCGATCGGACCAAGCCCGCTCACGATGGCCGCCGCAATCAAGCGGTCCGGTATCCTGAAAGCACACGCCACCACGTGCGGGCCTCCACCGGAGATTCCCGCCACGGAGAAGCGATGGATACCCAGCGCGTCGGCCAGGTGCACAACGTCGTCGGGCCAGTCCAGGAGCGTTCGACCCGGCTGAAAGTCCGAGAGGCCGTACCCCGGGCGATCGATGGCAAAAACGCGGGCACCCAGCGATAGAGCGATCGACTCGTCGGGATGGTGGAACAGCCGGCCACTGGGCGTGCCCGGGAAGAAAAAAACGGGCCTGCCCGAAGGATCGCCGTATTCAGCGAAGCCTAGCGTCCGGCCGTCAGGGAGCGAGATTGCCTGATGCAGTCTGGGGTCCGACCCGCCCACGGGCGCGCTCAGATTATCTCCTCAGCGAGGTCTCGAGTCCCAGGGCTCGCCCAACTACCAGGCAAGGGCGACCTCAATCTTGGGCGCACTCTCCTTCCATGCCCCCTGAGGATCAGCCAGCACGACACGCACCATGTCTCCCTTCGCTTTGGTGATATTGAGCGGTCGCTGCCCGCGTCGCCGCACGAGATCGACCAACGCCACCTTGGCCCGCGGTGAAGCCAGATCACCGACGAAGATCATCAGGCTCAGCCCAGGACCAACCGAGTCCGGATCCGGTTCTCCCTCGGGGAAGCGCACCTCTATCAAACGTATGGTCGCCGACTCGGGAAGCTTGCCCGCGTCCTCGTCGCGGGAAGAATCGAACAAAACGGCCTCGCTCCCCACGAAGGACGGAATCCCGGAGAAGATGACAATCGGTTTCGGCGCCTCGGCAGGCTCTGGCACGAAAGGAATGATGGAGGCCAGCTGGTCGCGCCTGCGAAAGAACCTTGGCCGAGCTCTGAACACGCGGGATGCGTCGGGAGCAGACATCGCCTGATAGGCAACTCCTGGAGCACCAAATGCCGACTTCATCATCCCCGGGCTGGCCAGGAAGTGCTCGGCCCAACCCAAGGGCAGCGCATTGGCAACGGGCACCGTGCCCTCTACCGGCTTGCCGGCCTCCGTCCGCACCGCCACGAAGGCGGTCTCTGCACTGGCCAGGCCGTACTCCAACGCCTCTCGCACCAGCAGCGAGCGCAGGGCCTTGCGAGCATCCTCTCGGACGTTCTCCGCGTACACCTTTCCCGGCACGACCTCCTGGCCGAGGATCTCCTCAGCATCGTATTGCAGACGCTTCAGTTGATCCCTCAGCTCATCCACGGAGTAGCCAGAGTTGATCAGATACTCCAGCCCCAGAACCCGGCGTGCCCCAAAGAGCGCCTTCAGCGCCGGACGCACATGGGCCTCTTTGCCCAGTTCGGCCTTATGGGAAGCCACCTCCTCGCCCGTCCCCGTCGCTGCCCTGAAGTGCAACGCACCGTTGTCCCCACGCTGCACCCTGCCCGCCACCCACAGTGCCCGCCCACGAGGGAGATCGCCCAGGTCGATGAACCTCCAACCTTCAAAGTCGCCGCTCATTGTCTGACCGCTGGCTGACTGGACACCAGTTCTCTCTACCCCCAGTCGAAGATCGGCCAGGACCGGCTGTGCCCAGTCCTTGAGGACCTCATCAAGAGCGGTGGTGATGTCCAGCTCATCTGGGGAACTGGTCAGGAACCTGGAGACACCGCCGCCCCGCTCCGCCAGCTCCGAGGCCAGGAAGGAATTGGGCGCGGCATCTATACACAGCACGCTGATCCTTCGTCTGTGCTCGCGCTGGGCCTCCTTACCGGCCAGCCTGAGAATCCTGGCCGCATCGGTGACCTGGCCATCGGTGACGATGACCAGGTGCCTGGCTCGCTCGTCGGAAGATCGTTTCAGGTGAAGGCCCTGCTCGAAAGCCACACCCAGCTCCGTGCCACCGCTATCCTTGTGCTCAAGCAGGAACTTGACGGCCTCTTCGACGTCCTTCTGCTCAGCACGGCGCGGCTGATCAGCAAACCACCGAGGGGAACTGTGGAACAAACACAGGGCGAACTCATCCTCGGGAGTCAAGTCCAGCAGGAACTGTTCCGCGGCCCAGTCGGCTGCTTCCCATTTCGGTCCCGACATCGACCCGGAGTGATCGAGCAGCAAGATCACCTCCCGCGGGACCGCCAGTTCGGTATTAGGACTGGCCGGTGGAGCGACCAGCGCCAGAAAGTAGACCCAGTCCGACGAGGGGTCGTCGTGAAGCATGATGTCAAGAAAAGCGCGTTGCTCTTCCTGGCGCGGCCGCCACGACAGCACACAATCCCGGTCAGGGATCACTTCGCCTTGCGAAAGCTGCACCCGTCTCGCGCCGTCAACCTCGCTCAATTTGAGTTCGTGGGTCTCGCTGGACACCGCAGCGGCACCAACGAGGGTCAAGTCCAGCGAGAAGCGGTGGCCCGGGTCCCGCAGAAGAAACAGCGGCTGCCCATGGGCCTGGTGCGACGTCACCTCATCGCTGCGTACGTATCGTGGCGCAGTGGTCAGGGGCACCCTGAGCGACCACCCCTCACCTTCCGCCCTGGCGAGCTGCACGTAGGAGGTCTCCACCCGGACGTCCTGGTCAGGCTGGATGCCGGCCACCTGGAGGGTGAAGACATCCGGCGATTCGCGAGTGGCCAGCGCAGCCTGCCGGCCCTCCTGTTTGGCCTGCTCGTAATCCTCCTCCGCCTCCTGACGCTCCTTCAACTCGGCCTTGATCTCCACGTCACCGAAGGCGACCGTTACTCCGGTCACGGCCGCGTCGCCAGGCAGTGGAAAGCGATAGACGGCCTCCAGAACTTTGTCCATCTGCTCCTTCGAATAGCCGTAGACCTGGGTCAGGTGCAACGAGGCCAGGGGACCGGCTATCTCCCCCTTCAACTCCGTTCTCTTGAGAGGTACGAACAGGCGCGGCTGCTCCTTACCGGCCTTCGCACCGTTCGCCACCTCCAGCACACCGATGCCGTCCGGCCTGGAGTTCTCGTAGGCAGCGCGATTAAACATGGCTACTCCTCCTGTACAATCTTGCCGGCCAACGCGCGTCCGCGGCTGTCTTGGGAGGCTGCTCTGACCGACTGCGCGGGGATATCAGAACCAGCGCCTGACAGCGCCTCGAAAAGGCCCACGTCCTTGGTGATGTGGATCGTGCCGTGCGTGACAAGTTCGCGTCGGATCAATTCAGACAATTCCAGTAACCTCTCACCGACGAGAACGTCCTGCGCATCGCCAATGGAGGACAGGATGTAGGCCACCAGAGGATCAGCTTCTGTGACGTCCAGCGAGTCCTCATATCTGCGCAACTCGGTCTCCTCAAACCACTCTGCAAGTTGCAGAACACCGTTTTCCAGGCTCAACGAATACTCGTCTAGTCCAAAGGCGATGCTCGAGTCAAACCCTCTCACCAACCGGCGCAATTCTCCAAGGTGTTGCCGACCATTCGTCGCGGCATAGAACCGTCCTCCTGGCTTGAGCACTCGCCTCACCTCGGATAAGGCTTGCGCTATGTCTGGCACGTGGTACAGCATGTGATTGGCGATCACACCATCGAAAGAAGAATCCCGAAATGGCACCGCCTGGATGTCCACCACCATGAACTCGAAGCGCCTTCGAAAGGCCCCAAGGGTGCGCCGTGCATCCTCCAGCATGCCCGGTGAGAGATCCGACAAGACCACTTCCCAGCCATCGGGCACTCGACGAATGTTCTCCGCCCACAGAGCCCCCGCGCCGCAACCCAGTTCCAGAATCAGCCCTTCAGGAGGAAAGTCAAGTTGATCGAAGACCCAGGGCATCCAGCCGTACTTGTTGGTGCTGAAGCGTTCGTGAAGCTGGACGCGCGCTCGTAGCTTCGTGACGTCCTTGTACTGGTCCCTGAGGAGGTATTCTTGGTCTGACATCCTGGAGGTCATGGGCCGTGATCCCACACATACACGAGAGGCGGGCTCCTGCCGTACCTCTGAATACCAACGGCGACTCACAAGTTCGACCAGTTCGCGCCGTGCACTCGCCCTTGTCTCAAGCGATCTCCCCAGCAAGCCCCCTCTCACGAATGCCCTCCAAGAGGGCAGTGATGTAGGGCATGGCCTCGTGGTCGGGGTCGAACCCGAAGTGGCTCCACCGCCTCTGCTCGAAGAACAGGCACGTGCGCAATTCGGTCAGCGAACCAGGCAAAGCTGCGGTCCCCCGGAAGGCGTCCGCCCACCGGTTCCCGACCTCCGCACACTTCTCAAAGGAACCACACCACTCGTAGCCATTGAAGGACAGGGCGAACCTGCCAATCTCAAGCCATCCAGCATCGGGCAGAGGCACGTCGCTCTCCCTGAGATCCTCGTTGGCGATCTCCCTCCGCATGCCCGCCTCTCACTGAAGGCAACGCTCGAACCTGTTGGCTGAGAACAGGAACCCCGCCTCCGGACCGAGCGTCTCTCTACATGGATTGTGGCCGGCGAGAGACCACTGAAGACTGGGCCCAGCGTCGATGGCGGCCACGGCTACATGGGTCGGCAGCTGATGGGCCACAGAGCGCTGCTCGTCGTGTTGCTGTCCCCAAACCTCTGTGCTATAGTAACGGCGAACAAGTGTGGTTGCCAAAGCGGTACGACTCGCTGGCTCTGGCGTTCACCGAGGTTCTTCTTCCTTCTCTGCCGTAACAGACACTACCATGGCATGCACCAGTCGGCAAGCGAGATGGCGCAACAGAAACCAGAGTGGGTCCAGGGTATTGGCACATAGCCACAGAAGTCAAACCGCGCTTGACAGTCCCATCCAGAGGAGCCGTACATGAACATACCCCAGAGAATACGAAACATAGCCCCAGCGTTCATGGACGAGCTTGGTGCCCGAGTAGCAGCCTTGCGGAATGAGGGTGCAGACGTCATCAACCTTGGTCAAGGGGTACCCGGTTTCCCCCCGGTGGCGACTGCCATGGAAGCAGCCTGCCAAGCCTTGGCAGAACCCTCGACCCATGTGTACAGCGCCGATGCCGGACTTCTTCCTCTGCGTCAGGCCTTGAGCGAATGGCTGGCCGATCACAATGGCCTCGCGGCCGACCCTGAGACAGAGATGGTGATCACGGCTGGCGGCAACCAGGCCTTTTTTCTGGCCCTGCTCACCCTCCTGGAGCCGGGGGACAAGGTGCTGTTGCCCTCACCCTTCTACTTCAATCATGAGATGAGTATCCGCATCGTGGGAGCGGTGCCCATCGAGGTGCCCCTGCGTGAAGAGACTGGTTTCCAACTGACCTTCGATGACCTGGAACCGTACCTCAAGATGCAGCCCCGGGCGATGGTCCTCGTCTCTCCCAAAAACCCTACCGGCGCAGTCTACTATTCGGAGGAGCTGGAGCGCATCGCCGGTGCTGCGGCGGCCAGGGGGATGGCCGTGATTTTCGACGAAACCTACCAGGCCTTCCTCTACGACGGAGCTCAACACCTCAGTCCGGGCTCGATTCCTGAAGCTCGCTCCCATGTGATCACCGTGGGCAGCTTCTCCAAGACCTTCAGCCTGGCAGGCTGGCGCGTGGGCTACCTCGTAGCCGAGCCAGACTTCGTGCAACAGGCGATCAAGGTCCAGGACTCCATGCTCGTGTGCGCACCGGTCATCTCCCAGAGGGCTGCGTTGGGCGCGTTGAAGACTCCCCTCGAGGAGCTCACCCAGCGCCGTGCCGTCCTCTCTGAGCGGCGCCAATTGATGGCCCAGCGCCTGGCAGAGATACCCCGGTTGCGCTGGCACCCCACCAAGGGTGCCTACTACGCCTTCGTGCGGGTGGAGGGCTGCACTGACTCCGCAGCCCTGGCCTGGGACCTGCTGGACCGCGCTCACCTGGCGGTAGTCCCCGGCAGCTACTTCGGGCGAAACGGGGAAGGCTTCTTACCCCTATCCTACGGCTCGGTGGAGAGGTCAGACCTCGAACAAGCGTGTGGGCGGCTGGCGAGGTACTTCGACGGGACGCGTCTTTGACCGAGTCGCACCTCAAGCGCTGGCTCCGGCCGGGAACCCCCGGCTCAGGGAGAGCGTCTTGTTGGTGAGGAGTTACAGCAACAGGTACGAGCCATGAAGCGCCTTCTCGCCGTGTTCGCAGCTCTTGCAGTTGTCGCAGGCATAGGGGTGTCAGCATGCAGTGTGAGCCCCACAGAAGTCCCCACCGGTGATCAGGCGACTCCCATTCGCACGCCCTTGGCCGAGGAAAAACCGATGACTCCCCAACCCACCCAAGGTACACCTGCGGCCAGCTTGCCGTACGAAGCACGACGTGTAGTCCAGATGGCGAAAGAGGACCTGGCCCGGAAGTTGGACCTGTCCATCTCGGAGATCTCGGTAATCTCCGTCGAGTCTGTGGACTGGTCTGACACCAGCCTGGGCTGTCCGCAGCCCGGCATGATGTACGCCCAGGTCATCACGCCTGGTTTCCTCATTGTGCTGGAGGCAATGGGGCAGACCTACGACTACCACACCGATGAGAATTCCTCTGTGGTGCTGTGCCAAAAGGTTGCTGGCGGCTACTGAAGGTGGCCAGTAAGACACATGAGGACGAGGTCTTCCACTACGTGGTGCGCAACAGCGAAACGATGCCGAGAGTGACCCTGAGGTATGCCACGGAGAAGATGCCTGAGGATCGTCGCCGCCAGGCGATGGGGAAACGGTAGGGGCACGGCAAACCGTGCCCCTACCAGCGAACCTATTGTCCGATCGACTCGGGTCGACTCACTGCGCGGCGCTCGCGTTCGGCGCGGGCAGTTCTCCGGAGTTGTTCTCCAAACCCTCCAGGGCGTGCAATTCCCGGTAGGTCAGGGTCCACACGCTGGACTTGAACACCTCCGCCAGTCCTCCGAGGAATACCAGGGGTGCCGCCATGATTAGGATGAACAGGGGCATGCCCACCGCAAACCCCGCGATCCAGGGCACCGCCCCCTCGACGATCAGGCCCGTCAATCCGCCGACCGACAGCCCTGCGAGCAAGGCCACCCCGCCACCCACTACAAGGAGGAGCAGCACGATGGGAATCATCACGATCGTCCAGCCTATCTGAAGCCCGATCATGATCAGCCACATCACCACGGTGTCACCAAGATGGGCTTTGATGAAGTTGATGCCCACGCGGAACGACTCGATCACGCCTCGCTCCTCGAGGGCGCACACTCGGAAGATCAACGGGCGCACCAGGGATATCCCCAGGGAGAGAACGATGGTCGCCAGGATGACCAGGAAGGCCAGGCCAATGGCAGCAACCGCGCCGATGACCTTCAACACCACACCGTCTTGAAGCAAGACCATCAAACCGAAGATCCCTGCGCCCAGGAGCAACAAAAGGAAAGCCGCAACAAACCCCGGTATCCGTGTTAACAGGTCTATGACGAACAGTCGCAGGGCCGTGCGCGACCAACCGAGGCGGAAACCCTGGCGTACGCCTCTCTTCTCACCGGTCTCTTCGTAGTGATCCACCATGCGGATCAGCGCTGTCTCCCCCACGTAGAGGAATATCACCTTGGCGACGGTGAGGACTACGGCCAGACAGCACAAGCCGACAATGATCGCCAGTATCACACCCGCCACAGCCGTCAGAGCGCCCAAGACCTCAGGCATGACCTCGGCGGGGGGCCAGCCTCTCCAGGGGAACTCACCGAGCCAGGGAGGCACGTTCTGTTGTCCGCGCCCATCTCCCCCGCCCCCAAAGTTGAAGTTCGGATTACCGCTACTACCAGCCGCGCATAGGGCCACGATCACTCCGAAGACCCAGAGCACGCGGTACCGCCACAGTATCTCCCAAGCCCGTTTGAGAACCTTTGTGTGATCCATCTCTAACCACTCCTTTCTGTACGGCCCCTACCCTCTGTTGTTCGAGGCCGTGAGTTGCTGATGTCGCCGACGGGCCCACCAGGTGGCCAGCCAACTCCAGTACAGCAGTCCAATCACAACCAGTAAAGAAAGATACAGCACAGGGAGCCAGGCTAGCGTTCCTCCGGTCCGAACCAACTCCACCATCGCCCCGATCGCGCCCGCCAGACTTCCCTGTGACAGACTAAACACGTCTGGGACCGATAAGCCTGCACCTGCCCCCGGGAACAAGAGCGCGCCCACATCGCCTCCGAGCCCCATGGATAGAGCCACCTGCAACACACCAGCGATGGTGAACGCGGTCTGTACGAAGGCCAAGATGAATAACAGCCCGACGGGCATCATCCTCCAGCTCAACTCGAGCGCCCTTTGCGCCGGTGGTTGCTCCTGCCGGTGCGGCAGCCTGAGCGCCACCTGGGCCACGAATCGTTCGGGCGGAGTGGCAGCCTCCATGGCCGGGCTTTCCAGGAGCAGCGTCCTCAACCGCGCCAGGGCCTCCAGTTCGCTCTGGCACACGGCACACTCCTTCAGGTGCGACTCCACCAAGCGCACGCGGAGCCCCCGCAACTCGCCGTCCAGGTAAGCCCCCAGCCAGTGCGTCGCGTGTTCCTTCATGCTCCCTCCATGTACGGAGTCAGAGTCTGTCGCAGCAGCGTGCGGGCGTAGTTCAGTCGAGACATTACCGTCCCTATGGGGATGCCCAACGTGTCAGCGATCTCCTTGTAGGAGAGATCCTCATACTCCCGAAGAACGACAACCGCCCTGCTGGCCGGTGGCAGATCGAGCACCGCTTGCCTCACTCTCTCGCCGCGTTCCCGCACTTCTGTGAGTACTTCCGGCCCAGACTCGGCATCTGGCACTTCCACCGATTCCACGTTCACCGTCTCCTTCTCCCGCCGAAGCGCATCAGTGGCCACATTGGTGGCGATGCGATACAGCCAGTTGCGGAAGGGCGATCGCGGCTTGTACCTGGGGAGGTTTGTCCAGGCGCGGATGAAGGCCTCTTGCGCAGCTTCCTCGGCCAGATCCGCATCGCCGCACATACGGTACACCACATTGACGGCCCCTTCTCGGTGACGCCGAACCAGTTGACCGAAGGCCCGCCTATCTCCCTGTTGAGCCTGCTTGATCAGCTCCAGTTCGGTCTCCACTGGCCGAATCTTCCCCCCGCTGGCTGTCCCTTTCATCATATCAACGTCTCGGATAGCGGCGATATTCGGTAGTGCGCGCCTGTTCGCCGGCTGCCAGGACCAGAGTATAGCATGCTACCACGCAGATGCGCTGGTCAGTCGTTGACCAGAAAGGTGGAGCATCACTCGCATAGGACAACTGGACCAGCGAGACGCGACCGCAGTTGGGCCCGGTAGCCCAGGTGAGGTGAGCTAGGTGCCGCCTCAGGCGACGTGGTGAGCCACGCAGCCCCTACTCTGCGCAGCTGTGGAAGCCGGTCGGGGACGTGGGTGCCGAGGCCACCAACCGGAACACATAGCCATGGCGGGTCACCGTCCTCCGTGATATGATTGCGATGTGATCGGTGTCCCAGCCTGCGCCAAAAGGGCAGGGAAGAACTCCCATGGCCGGGAAACCGCAACTGAGAAAGGAGTCATGAACATATGGCGGTAGAGAAGGTCGGAGAGAAGTACAGATGCAACATCTGCGGCAACGAGGTGGTGGTCACCGTGGCCGGTGGCGGCACCCTCGTCTGCTGCGGCGAGGACATGGAGAAGATCGAGGGCTAGCATCCACCCTAGCCCTTACCACTCACGACACGTAAACGCCCTGCCTGCTTGGAAGGTGACTTCCTGCCCAGCGTGTCGTCCGTGGCTCACCGTAGGTGCTCGTGTCTCACTTCTGGCGCTGCATCGCCCGCCATACCCGCTCCGCCGTGGCTGGGAACTGATCGATCCACACCCCTACGGCGTCGTGGATAGCAGAGAGGATGGCTGGCGCGGTGGGCAAGGTGGTCATCTCGCCGATACCCTTGGCCCCATAGGGACCGGTGGGGTCGGGCACCTCAACCGTCAGTGAGGTGAACTCTTTGGGCATGTCCATCACCGTGGGCACGTAGTAGTCAGCCAAATAGCTGGTCTTGGGCACGCCCTCCTGCTGGATGTACTCCTCGGTCAGGGCATAACCAACGCCCATGTGCACTCCGCCGGCAGCCTGCCCCTTGACCATGCCTGGGTTGACCGCTTTCCCCGCGTCCTGGGCCGCCCAGAACTTCACGATCTCCGTCTCCCCGGTCTCCGTGTCCACCTCTACCAGGGCGATTTGAGCAGCATAGCCGTAGGCGAAATGAGGCACCGTCATACCCGTCTCGGGGTCGTACGGCCCAGTCGGTTTCACGCTCCGGCCGCGGAACTGAAACTCGGTCTCCACGGAGGTCTCCCCCGTCTCCGCCACGAGGATCTCGTCACGTTTACGCAGAGCCTCCTGGCAAGCCCGCACCAGGGCATTGCCGGAGATCCACACCAGGCGCGAAGCCGAGCAGCTGCCGGAATCGGGAACTTTGAGGGTATCCACCATGGCGACCCGTACCTGATCGTAGCTCACACCCAGCGCCTCCGCGGCGATCTGGGCCAGCACGGTCTGCGCCCCCATGCCCACGTCGCACGCCCCGCTCAGCACCGTCACCCGCTCGATTTGTCCTGCTTGGTCCAGGGCAAGCTGCACACCCACCGTGGCTTTGTCATCAGACCCAAAGGAGTAACCCACGTTCTTGACGCCGCAGGTCACCGCGAGGCCCCGACGTTTGTATGGCGCTGAGGGGGCGTCCAACTCAGGCCGGATCCAGTGTCCGTCCTCCTCCTTCCACCCCGCGGCGAGGGCTGCCTGTCTTAGAGTCGCTTCGACGCCCACGCCCTCTGGCATCTCATGCCCTGTGAGACCGATGGAGCCATCGTGGAACAGGTTCTTCATCCTCAACTCCACCGGATCCATGCCCAGGGCGTCGGCAAGCTTGTTCATCTGCATCTCGTAGATCAGAGCGGCCTGTGTCGTGCCAAACCCGCGCATGGCCATGGTCACGGCGTTGTTGGTGTACACAGCGTAGGAGTCCACCTTGGCGTTGGGAACCACGTATGGTCCGGCCGCGAAGCTGGTGCCCGCCTCCAGCACGGGGACGGTCGTTGAGGCATAGGCCCCCGAGTCGGAGACAATCTCGATCTCCACCGCCGTCAGCGTCCCGTCCTTCCTGGCGCCGGTCCTGTACTTGACGTACCAGGGATGGCGTTTGCCCGTCCTGATCATCACTTCATGGCGGTCGAAGACCATCTTCACCGGGCGCCGGACGCAGAAGGCACAAAGGGCCAGGAGGTGCTGGATATGCATATCCTCCCGCCCACCGAAGGCACCACCGATGGCGGGCACGATCTCGCGCACCTGTTCCTTGTGCAATTTGAGCATAGGCGCGATCTGCCGCAGATCGTGATCGGGCCACTGAGCCGAGGAGATGACCGTCACCCGCCCCTCTTCGTCGATGTAGCCGATGCCGGCATCCGGCTGCATGTACACGTGCTCCACGTAGGGGGTGACGTAATAGCTCTCCACTACCACGTCAGCCTCTGCGAAGCCCTTCTCCCAGTCACCCTTGCGGATCTTGATGTGCCGGAAGACATTGCTGTCACCCCGTTCTTGGTGGACGAGGGGGGCTTCCGGCTTCATGGCCTCGCGGGGATCGCTGACCACCGGCAGAGGATCGTACTCCACCTCCACCAGGCGGCGGGCCTCCTCCGCCACCTTCTCGCTCTCCGCCACCACCATGGCTATGCGGTCGCCGAGCCAGCGGACCTTGTCCCCTTCTCCCACCAGCACCGGCTGATCCTGGATGATGATCCCGTACTCGTTGAGGGGCACGTCCTTGGCCGTGATGACCTTCACCACTCCCGGCAGCGCTTCCGCCCGGCTGGTATCTACTTTGACCACGCGCGCGTGGGGAGACTCGCTCCACACCACCTTGGCGTAGAGTTGGCCCTCTTTGTCGAAGTCCTGAGGGAACCTCCGGCTGCCCCTGACCTTGGTCGCGGCATCCTTCTTGGGTACGCTCTGGCCCAGCACTCGGGTGCTCATGGGGCACCTCCCTCCTCTGCCATGCGCTGTGCCGCCAGTTTGATGGCCTCTACGATCTGATAGTAGCCGGTACAGCGACAGATGTTCCCCGAGATGCCCTCCTTGATCTCTTCCTCGGAGGGATGCGGGGTCTTTTCCAGCAGGGCCTTGGCCGACATCACCATGCCCGGGATGCAGTAGCCACACTGGGGGGCCGTCACGTCCACGAAGGCCTGCTGGATGGGATGCAGTTGGCCGGCAGTCCCCAGGCCCTCGATGGTGGTCACATCACGTCCCTGGGCTTTGAGTGCCGGGTAGATGCACGAGGTCACCGTCAAGCCGTCCACCAGCACAGTGCAGGCCCCACACTCCCCTTCCCCGCAGGAGATCTTCGTCCCGATGAGCCCCAGCCTGTCGCGCAGCACGGGGGCCAGGAGATCCCCGGCCTCAACCTCTATGGAAACCTCTTTACCGTTCAAAACCATCTCAAGAGTTGGCATCTCCACCCTCCTCCCCAGAGGTGAGCCCCAGGGCACGCATCAGCGCACGCCTTACCAGGACCTCCACCATGGCTTTACGATACTCCGCGCTGCCCCGTAGCAGAGAGTACCGAGGCTGAGCTGCCTCCGAAGCGAGCTTCGCGGCCTGCGCCGCAGCGGCGCCATCGGGCGCCCTGCCCACGAGATGCTCCGCGGCCTCGAAGGCTACGAAGGGGGTCGTGGCCACAGGGCCGATGGCGATCCGCGCACTCGTGACAGCACTGTCATCCATCCGCACCACCACCCCCGCGTTAAGAATGGGAAGGATGAGGGCCTTCCGCTTGGCCAGCCGCTCGAAGGCACTGCCATCACCATCGGCCAACGCCCGAAAGCGCAGTTGGGTGATCATGGCCTTGGACGAATCAACAGTGGACCGCCCGACGCCGCCGTAAAGATCCGCCATAGGCATCCACCTCCGCCCCGTTCGCTCCGCCACCTCCGCCTCCGCGCCCAGGGCAAAGAGAGCTATCGCTCCATCGGCTGCTGGCAGCGCATTCACCACGTTTCCGACGAGCGTCCCTACGTTCCTGATCTGTGGTCCCCCCACGGAACCACAGGCTTCAGCCAGTACGCCGGCCCGCGCCCGGATCAAAGGCGAGGCGGCCACCTCCGCGTGGGTCACCCTTGCCCCAACGTGAATGTAGCCATCCTTTTCGTCAATTCGGTCCAGGTCGGGGATGTGCGTGATGTCCACCATCACCCTGGACTGGACGCGCCCTCGCTGGCTCTGTATGGCCAGATCGGTCCCCCCCGCGATGATGCGGGCCTCGCCGCCGCGAGTGTCCAGCATGTCCAGCGTCTCGTCGACAGACTGGGGAAAGAGGTAGTCGTCCCACATTTGCAGTGCCTCCCTCCAACAAGGAGCTTCGCCCGTCAGCCAAATCTAAGGTCGCAGCCTAAGCGTAGGATCCCCCAGGAGAATCGCTGCGGCACAGTCGAACTCTCTTGACTCCGACCGGGGGACGATGAAGGCCGCAGTGGCCGCGTGAGACGGTCTGGCCGTGCAGTACTCACGGGCGGAGCCGCTGTCTCGACGGTAGGGGCTGGATTCAACAAAACCTTAGGCGGCGAGACGCAGGCCATCACGCTCCAGATCAGCAGCGCAACCATCGCAGGAGACTTCTGCCCTCGTGTCATCGCGTCCCCTTGGGCGTGGCCCCGGCCCACCGGGTCGTCTGAGGTGAAACAGACGACGACCTGCCACTCCTCATCGCCAGCGGTTGGATTCTATCACCACGCGAGCGGTCCGAGCAAGTCATAGGCAGACAGGTGGAGCCTTGTCTATCACGGACAAGAGGCGGGCAGACGGCCGGCCCACGCCCGATCCGCCGCTTGCCGTGGCGCTTAGCCGACCTCCGTCAGGAGTGCGCAAGTATACTTCCGAGGAAGGAGAGTGGTCAAGACGTTCGGGAACTCGCGCGGCGAGGCACTGGAAAACGGTGACGAGATTGACACCCGGTGGCTGGAGCCCGTCCGAGGTGCTATCATAGGATCATGCCACAACCGGAGGCTAGAGGGATGTCCATTTCTCAAAAAGCAGGGGCACTGGCGCTCGTGTTTCTGGTCCTCAGCCTGTTGGCCTGCAACCTCCCCATCCAGCTTCTACTTCAGTCCCCCACGCCAGAGGCCATCCCGTCCGCCACCCGGATGCACCCGCCGACACTGCCCCCTCGTCCACTTTCCCCCACACCGACGTGGACAGCCAGCCCCACCAGAACACCTTTCCCATCAATCACACCAAAAGCGAAGCCTACCCATGCCGCCACCCCCTCTCCACATATTGTGGCTCCCACCATTCTCTCCCAGGTCGATTACCAGGTGGTGGAGAGGATCGTGCTGACCAACGCTGGTCCTGGAGTCGTGGATCGTTTGACATTGTGGGTGGCGCTGATCAGGAGTCTGGAGCCATACCAGTTTGTGCTGGACCACGAGGTGCAGCCTGCCCCTGTCGAGTGGCTCGATGACGAGTACGGGAATTCGTATGCCCGTATCGAGTTTGACAACCTGGCTGCTGGGGAGTCCGTAGAAACCACCGTCACCAATACGGTCAGGGTGAACGAACTTGCCCACGACCTGTCGCTGTGCTTTGGTGACACGCCCTCCACCTTCCTTGACCCAGAGACCTTCGTAGAATCTGACGACCCAGACATCCAGGCCCTGGCCCGCGAGCTATCCAGCGCTCGAGGCAACGCCTGCGAGAGCCTCAGGGCCCTGTACGACTACGTCGCGGACCACATCAGCTACACTACATACGAATCTGGTGACCGTGGGGCGGTGTGGGCCCTCGACCATGGCAGCGGCGACTGCACCGAGTTTGCCGATGCGCTCCTGGCACTCAGCAGGGCAGCCGGGATCCCGGCTCGTTTCCTGGAGGGCGTCACCTACCGGGAAGAGGAGAGACAGGACCCTAACCAGATCAAGCACGACTGGCTGGAGGCCTACCTGCCCGGTCACGGCTGGGTGCCTCTGGACCCCACGTGGGGTCGGTTCGCCAACAGGAGGGACGCGTACTTCGCCCGGATCAGTCCCGACCACATCATCGTCACCGTGGGCAGGAATCTGTCCACCTTGGGCAGGTACCACTACTTCTACTACAACTGGAGCGGGGTGGACGTCAGCCTCTCCCATCAAGAGGCGTGGACTGTGTCCAAGGCCCCCTAGGCCCACGGACACTTGTGTGATCCACGGCGGATGCCAACACCGCCGAAAGACCTGCCAACTCCTATCGCCCTCCAGCCAGCACGGGTTTCGTCGTGCCCGCTAACGGACGTCCTGTCCATCAGCCACACTATAAAGAGGCAGGGCCCAATGGATCCTGCCTCTTTATAGGCATGGTTATGCTCGACGACGGGGAAAGCGTCACTGAGGTGCGCTATTCAGAGCCCTCCCAGTCGCCGTCCTCGTACTCGAAGTATTCGAAATCCTCGCCGCTCGCTCCGC
>Ga0315274_10002940_pt1 | contig 25348 bp, 33 predicted proteins | sample YL17G02_20_MG_FD_203700 | JGI IMG/M metagenome (GOLD analysis project Ga0315274, IMG submission 203700) | Sediment microbial communities from Yellowstone Lake, YNP, Wyoming, USA - YL17G02_20 | ecosystem: Environmental > Aquatic > Freshwater > Lake > Sediment | place: USA: Wyoming | collected...
TAATGACTATATACGTGCCAATATTGAGGTCATTGAACTTTCCGTTTCCAGTTGCGATTATACTTGCACAATTAATGAAAGTCATAGCTTCAAGTGTACCGAACTTTCCGACGCCGCTAGCATATATGTCTCTCCATCTAGTCAGGTCAGCCCCTAAATCATATGTTGCATGTGCATTAGGTAAGAGGTTAATTTGAACGCCGCCACCTAGAAGTCTTAATGCACCTGAAAGCCAAATGTCACGCCACCTTTTCGGAGTAGCATTCTCTCCTAAATCATAAGTATTATCTATATTTGGAATGACATTGCCGAAAATCATGTTTGTAACTGCAAGGTCAACAGTCCAGATTTTAGCAAACCGCTTATCTGCAGCGCCTAAGTTGCCGCTTTCGTCAGCAACCGGTAACAGATTAGTTTTAAGTTCAAGGTTTGCTACTCCTGTACGCTTCAGCCAAGTGTCAAGAGCTGTACTGCCTCCGGGACCAAACTGAAGAAGCTCAAGATCCAATTTTGCTCTAGGATTTGCTTCTCCAAAAGTTTTCAGTTGAACATAACCATCTGAAGGCAGAAGCAGATATTTCGTGTTAACTTCTTTCCACCTGTAAGCGCTACTGCCAAGAATTCCCCTTAAGTCATCTGAAGGGTTAAACTCATGATCAACTACTGTGTTTGCAGCCTTATTTTTTGTTCTAAACTGAATGATTGCTGCTGAATCATTGAAGGGTCCAATAAACTTGGGAGCTATCCAGCCTTCAATTTTGTCCCAGCCGCCATCATCATCACTTGCCCATTGAGCGCCTGTATCATCTCCTGTTTCATGTCCTAAATGATGGTTCCCGAGACCGCCTCCGTAAGAAACAGAAGGTACTCCTCTTTTGCCAAGTTTTGTCCTAGCAAGTTTCTCTACTGTTACAGTTGTTGCCCGCAAGCCATAAAGATAGTCTGCTATCTGAGGCGGGACCTTCCCAAGCTCATAAGTTATTATGAGAGTTTGCTGTCTCGCGTCAACATGGTATTCTACGCTTTCAATCCGAAAATCAGAGTCAACATTCTCGTTGGGCAATTCAACGTGAATCTTGTCTCCAGGCAAAGAAGGGTCAAGAGCATAATCTATAACGCTGCTTTCAACAGTCAAGTATTCTGCTGGATCCTTGAAGTAGTCCAGGAGGGCTTTTGCTCTTAAATTACAGTCTAGATCGCTGTTGAGTTCTTCATCTGTTTCAGTAAATTCTCGAAGACCATAACTTGTTTGGCTTCCAGGAACATCTTCCTGCATCGCAGCATATCTTCTCCCTCCGAAATAGAGAGAGTCAACCCAGAAGTAGCCGCTGCCTATACCTGCAAACCAACAGTCAATACGAACAACTTTTATGGCGCTCCAATCAAAGCCAGCAGTAATAGATGACCAATCGCCAGCATTTACTGCGCCGACTCTAACATCTACTTTCTGCCACTCATTTAATCCAATATTAACGTGTTTCCAGGCTTCTCTCGCTGATGTGTCTATTAGACAGATGCTTACATTCCCGCTGAAAGCTTGCTGGAGAGCAAGATAGAAACTTAAAGTCGGATACAAATTAGAGTTAACTTCTTTGCCTCCATCGATTGTGAAGACTGCACCTTCATAGTAAGCTTGAATTCCGTGAAGTTTGATACTCCCAGTCCCTTTGACTTTTGAGACTGTATCAAAAACGGGCGGTTCACCAGTTATTGATGTCCAAATTCCGTCAGTAGAATGAACTGCTTCAGTCCAGAGATCCTTATCTAGAGGTACACTCTTGTCAGCAAGGCCATAAATCATAATCTTGTTCCGGACTCTGTGAATATCTTTCCTGTACTCGCTAACTTCAGCGATCTCTGTTAGGCTAACACTACTCGTTTTGCTGTTCTTTGGGAAAAACTCGAACTTGCCATCAGGCGCCACACGAAAATCATAGCCGATTACGCCTGCCTTGTCACTGCTTTCAGCAATATACTTCAAAACATCCCATAAAGGCGTATCCTCATACTCAAGCAAAGTGAACGTCGTATCCGTGTCTTCTACAAGCTCAGTAGCGCTTCGAGTGTGACTAAGAAGCGCATAAGAATCCATCAAGTCTTTAACGATCGCTTCTCCCTTTTGGCTAGTATAAGTTTTTGTTACTACGCGACGGAACAGTTTTTCTCCCCAACATCTACCGCTTACCAGCATATAGTATTCATTTGGATTTGGACAGAAACACTTGATACTTTCAACTCTGCAAGTGATTAACTGTGGAACATTAGTACCTCTGCCAACATCAATGTGTCCATCAACACCAACAAGGATAGGTGTTGTTCCTCCTGGACTATACTCTTGGTCCCAATTTTGAAGGAGAAGGTCAAAAGATGAGACTTCTTTAGTACAGCCTAAATGAAGAACAAGATCAATAATGTCTCCTTGCGGGGGAGTAACAGAGCCTAAAACAGCAGCAATTTTGGGAATGTCGCTGCTCAAGGTTACTCAACGCCTTTACGGTATAAGTCTTCTCCAGACCGTCGAATACTGCGGCCTGAAGTTGGCGTTTCGGCTGCTGCACTATTGAAGTCTCTCATCCCTGAAGTTGCATTATTCATCTGTGAAGCGAAATATGACATTGCTACAGCTGCAGCGATTATAACTGCGATTCCGACTCCTGTTAAGGCTAAGAATGTTGCATGGCTAATGTTTAGAGCATTCTGAGCGGCTACAGCGATCCATGTTGCAGCGGCTTTGATCTTATGAGCTATACTTGTCGTTATACTCGCGCCTGCATTCGAAGTTTCAGCTGTCGTATTAATTGCGATGCTAGCAGTGTGTCCAGTCGTTATAGTAGTCATAATTGCTTTGAGCCGAATCCATGCTCCCATAAGCGTTATGACGCTCATGATCGTGCTGATCCACTTGCTGCTTTCCTTGTCAAGGATCCCGAAATTGCTAGCAAGACTCGTGACAGCGATTCCCATATGCCCAACTGCCATAAATCCTGAAGAGACGCTTCTTAAGCTAACATTAACTGCTTCAGCTTTTGCTCCAACTTCTGTAAATCCTGTTGCCGAAGCCTTCAAGCTCTCACTCATGTTTACTGCTGAGACGCTTGTCTGCTGAAAAGTAATGTTAGCAGCTTGAACTGAAGAAACATCTATCGGCGGGACTGATGGAATGTCAATAGGAGCAAAATTTATCGATATTGGAGAGCTTTCAATCTGAGCCTTAAGTCCTGCAGCATCTTCGCTTATGGTACTGAATGCTGGACTTGCCTGATTCTCTACGCTAATGAGGATTCTCTGCCCCGAAATCTGTGAAGCCATAACTCCAGCATCAGCAGCTACCCTAACGAATTCTGCACTTGCCAGATTATGAGCAATAATCGAGACTGCAAGTTCGTTAAAACTCATTGAAGACCAGCTCCTAACTTTGCAGCTTCTATCCCTTCAGAAATCATCTTCTCAAGTTGGTCAAGATACTTCTGAACTGCCGGAAAAATGTAGGGCTGAGCTCGCATATATCTAGTCCCGAATTCGACAAACAAAGCGTAAGTTGCCTCAGCGCCAATGCGAACCACCCAATCTTTGACTTGAGAATATATTGTACTCTGAAGATAGCCTGTTCTAACAGGAACTTTAGCTCTAGCTTCAGCCTTAACAAGTTCAGCCCATTCACTCAATTTCGCTCGCACATAATCCTGTAGTGAAATGCCTAACTTAGAGAGAGCTGCCTGAAACTGTTCAACGCCTTGAACTTGAAGGACTACTTCAACGGCCATAAGTCTTTGCTCCCCTATTTGCTTTTGCGAGTTCGTCTTCAGTCTGGAGATCCATCTCTCTCAGAATCACTAGGAACTGCTCGATACTTTTTGCTGGCTGCCTTCGGAGCTCGAGGATTGTCCATCCGAATTCTTTGCATAACCGAAACTCTGAAAGAGCTGCATTCGGTTTTCCTCGCTTAATTGCTCTAACAAAAAACGCAGTTCATCATGAGAGACACCGTTAAGTTTGTTGACGACTTTCGAGAAGAGCTCACCGACTTCTATCGGGACACCTTCCTCTTCAGCGAGTAACTTCTCGAGCGTTATCGGCTTATTGTCAGGCTGTTCTTTTAGGCTAGCAAAAATGGACTCTGCCTGGATCGCGACGAAATCGCTCATCTCAACCTGGCCAGTCATCTTGCTATACTTCGTGTGTTTCTGGCAGATCCTGCTCCTTCTTGCCCAAGTGATCTCTCTGAAGACGTACTGGCCAGCGTATTCTTTGCCGAAGTCTTCTTTGACATCTATACTTTGTGTCCTGATATCTTATCCGCTCCCGGTGATTGCTATTGTGAAGCTGAAGCTTTTCAGGCCTTTTGTTGCTTTGTCAACTGTTAAGGTGAAGTTGACAGGAATTATTCCTTCTGGGCTTATCTGTCGGCCTTCAGCATTCCATGAGCAGCCTATAAAAGTTGTTGCGTTTGCAGGGATCCAGCTTTCAGTGACCATAGTCACATTTATTGGGACATTACTTGTACTTTTGAGGTAGGCTAATGAATTCTTTGTTTCTCCAGGCTCAAGGAAGCCCCAGTCAATCATTGTCAACTCTATTGTGCATTCTCCATTTTTGAAGACGCTGACGCCGACAGACTTGATCTGTGCTGTGTTAGATATTCTGACTGTTGCAGAAAGCCAAGTATATGTTATGAGTGATCCGACAACGCTTCCAACAGCGACAGAAGCGAGGATGATAGCGATTGTTTTGTTTCTTGTCAGTTCCATCTAGATCACCTTAGCTGATGACGACGTCTCTAGCTGTGAACTTCACTTTTACGCTTACTAAGTCTTCAATTCTAGTCGGCGTTGCGACAGTATCCCATTTGCAGTATTTGAAAAGAGCGCTACTAACTGGGCCTAGGTCAAACTTGAGGCTAAATTCATTATCAGAGACCATATCGTCGAATTCAGTATCATCTTCAAACTCAAACGTAATTTCGCCGTACAGGTTTCTGTGACGTTCCCGGAGATACTTTATTAAGGAACTTGTTGATGGTGGACTTTGAATGCAAGGTACAGGCTTCAAGTTATTCTCTAAAGTCCATTTCCAATCAGTTACTTTAGTTGTTGTTACTTGAGTGCTTCCATCTGCGGCGCCGCGTGAAACTCCAACTTCGTTAAAGGCAACTGCTCCAGCATAATCGCCGTAACTTGCTCCAGCAATTTTTGCTGTTCCAAGAGAAAAACTTTTGCCGATCAATTCAACATTAGCTTTAATGAGGTCTTCAAGGTTACATTGAACGGTAAGTTTGTCAATTCTCATTCCTTTATACGTGAAACTAAGGATATTACTTGGAGTAGCCCACAAACTTTTGTAGTATATTGCCTCAATGCTTAAGCTGGTTAATGTTTGGGCATGCTGAATGAAACTGATCGGTGATTCACTGCTTAAGCAGTCCGGAATCTTGAGAAGAACGCGCTGGAGACCTTTCTTTATAGTCTGAAGATCTCTGCTTCCTACACCGCGAACCTTTATGAGGCCAGAATCAATACCTGGATCAACTGCTTCAGCGTTTATGCCGAGCATTGTTGGACTTGTTGGAGTAACTCCATATACGCTTTCAGCTACGAAATAGAGGCGAAACTCATGCGCTCCATACGTTTCTACGCTCATTTGTTTTTCGTCACACTCCCTTCTTTGTCACCTTTGATGACTGTGAAAGCTCTCATACTGCTAATCCCTCTACGACTGAGAGCAATTTTTTGAGGAGAATCCCTTTCAGCTTCGCATTCGGGCGGTTTTCATCAATGTAAAGGATGTATGTAGAGATCATCATATGTTCATGGTAGCCTTTACCATAATAGGCTTTGCGGCTGTCGCAATGCATACATGTCCAATGAGGCCGCTTAAGATCTAGATTGCAGACTCCTTTCCTGCAAGCGAAACCGAAACTTAGGTGTATCCTGAACATTCTTGTTCTCTCAATTACTGTAAGATTTAGGAGACTGTTTCAAACATGTAGCCCTTAAGCTTTAGTTCTGTTTTCCATAGATAAGGCTTCGCATTAGTGTCGTTAAGTTCACGAAAGCTTAAGACGTCACAGAATGTTAAGCCTGTTACTTGAAGGGTACATTCAACGAAATCACCAGTTATTGAAGAGGGGTCGCTTCCATTACTTGGATATGTACTCCGGACTAAAACGTGGAGGTATCCATTAGCGTCAACATGGTTTATGAGGTCAGCTGTTAACGTAATAGTTGTTACTTCATCTACTGCGCTTGAAGTACCAGTCTGAGTATGAGTCCATGCGCTTGTTGAGTGGTCCCATATTTTGAAGGTTATACCAGGCGTAGGAGGCGGAGTTAAGCCAGGCTGAGCGCCTGTTCCGTAGCCTTCAAAAGTTAAGACTAACTTTTTGAGGCATTGTTCTCTTGCTTCAAGCTCTGAAATTGTTGTTGAAGTTGTATTTTTTCCAACTTTGAAGCTGAAGAGAAATTGGCTATATTTCGTGTTACTTGTTGTTGACTTGGTATGTCGATTATTATTGCTTGTCCAGAAATGTTGATAATCAGCTACAGATAATTCAGTCCACACTGTACTATTTGGAGCGAGTTCTGTTGCGTCAGCTCCTTCATATGCTTTGTGAGTTGTTGAATAATAGCCGAGACCATTAAAATTGTAGATTGTTTTGTAAGGCAAGTTACGGTTAGCTTGGATAACAGCTAATATTCCAGCGAGAGTTTTATCACGCATTTCTCGAGCAGGATCTATCTGAATAGCCCTATCAACTGTGTGAATTAAACATCTTAGATAGATCATTCGCCACCTTATAGTTGAAGCTAGATTAACCTTGTTAATATCTTCTGATTCAAGCCCAAGAGTCACTACTGCATCGTAAGTCTTCATAAACTCCCTGTCATAATGTTCTGGACTATAGAGTATACTAGCAACGCTTGCATTATTCCGAATGACGCTAACTTTCGTTTTCAAGAGCCGCAAAATTGTTGTCACAGGATTTTCAAGCTCACTCATGTAGCCATAAGCCTCCGTAAACTAAGCTGATAGAAATAGGGCACGTTTCCTTTTACGTGAAGCTGAACACTTTGGACTTCGTAGTCATCTCCCTTTCTTCGAATCTTATCATGGTTTCTGACAGGGATAAATGTGAAGCCGTTAAGATAGTCTTCAATGATATAGCCAGCTTCAATAATGACTTCTTCAGCGCGTGCTGGCTGCATGAAAGCTTTAATTTCTAAAGGATCTGAATAGGTTACGCTTTGGACTGCTTCTTGAATAGAAAAGAGCTCGACAACTTCACCATAACCTTCTAGAGCTTTCGTAAATTCTGTCAAGGGAGCAACATAGTTCAGGAGCATTCTTCCGATCCATGTAACGCTTGCATTAGCTTTCTGAGGAGTAACAGGCGCAAAAGTCCCGAAGACAGGACCCCAATACAGAAACTCTTCAGGGTACATGTCAACGATAAGACAGCTTAATGCATAGCTAGGCGGATCCCAATCTTTCCGGAGAGGAGCAAGGATGCCGATGCTTATTGCATCATAATATTCGCATGCTGGAAAGCGGCTTACTACATCAATGTAGCCAGGCCAGCATACAGCAGGCCAGTAAGCAGGATGGCTACCTGTTTGTTTGATAGCGTTTACATAGTCATAGATGTGCTGGACTGTTGTTGAAAATCCTTCGTAGTAATATAAGCCTAAGAGTGCGAAGCTGATAACATCATCATAGACTTCACTTTCAGTTAACCCTATTCTGTGCCATTCTCCATCGCCTGAAGGGAGAGGATCAAACCACATCCAGATATCATTTAAGCCTTCGACTAGGAAGTCTCGCGCGTCACTCATCATAAGAGTATATATTGCTGCATTTGCAACGTCGTAAGTGTCATTGAGCATTTTCAAGCCGATTAAACAGTAAAGGTTTTCAACGCTCATACTTACGACCCAAACGTCTGAAGAGTCTACATATGTTGCGAAGCCCCCATAATACGTATCTTGAAGCGCTAAAACTGTTGGCTCATTCTGCATATTGAAGAGAAACGTTCTTCCTGCCAAGATAGCAGATGCCAGATGGTCAGCATCGCCTGTTAAGGAATATGCTTTAAGAAGAGCTGGAATAGCGCGACCTGCATCAATACTCCAGTATTCGTCGCTTCCTTCTGAGTTTACGAATCCTCCGTAAGCTTTCAAACCTGCATTTACGCATTGTTGAGTGATTAGCCAGTCAGCTAGAGACTGAATCTTTGCCAGAACAGTTGTCTTCAAGGCACCTGCCGAGAGAGTCCCATAATAATCATAGAAGAATTCGATTGCGAAAGCAGCTGGAAAAGTGCCTTTCCCATAGGCAATATCCGGATGGTCAACAGCTCCATCTTTTGCCACATAATAAGTGTAAGCAAGATTCGTCGTCATTGTCACGACATTTACGAGAACACTATCAACAGTATTCCATTCACTATGAGCACTGTCTTTGATTTCTACAGGCATACCTGCAAGAAAGAGAGCTCCATTAGTAACAGTTACTTCTTTCTGTCCAGCAGTTGCATCACCAGTAATTAATGCAGAGAGGACATAGTACCAAGGCGCATAGTAATAGACGAAATCATAGTATGCTTGTGGAAAAGTCATCTATCACTCCTCATCTGATTCAGCAACTTTGAACGTATCATTTTTGAGTTTCTTGATCGCCGCCTCGAGGCGCTTGTTCAAGATGTCTAGGTTAATGTTTCCTGCTTGGCCGCTGCTCTGGCTAACGCTGAAGCTTCCTATTGTGAAGCTTTGTCCGCTTGTTGCTCCTCCGCTTACATAGTTGGCACAGTAGATCGCTGCTAGATTCGTAATTGCTGAAGCTGCCAACTGAGTACAACTTGAATAATCTAAAGTTTGTCCGATTTCTGCGCTGATCTCTGCTGCAGCATCAACAAGGAATTTGGTGACTTGAGCATCGCTTATTGTTCCAACAGAAATGTTGAGTCTGCCTCTTACGTCATTAGGTGTGACTGCAACCATAAACATTCAACTCAGAGCTGAATATTCTATACTTCAGATTCTTTAAGAGCTTTTCCACAGTAGCAACTTCTTACATTACCTGAACTTTCATAGTGTCTCCTGTAGGTTGAGTGTAAGTTATTTCAAGCTGCGGAACATTAGAGCCTGCATCAAGCGCAGTTATCGATGCATAATTGTCGTTTTCGCCTTCCTCATGCAAGCCTAAACTGAAACGGTTCACAGCCGTTTTCGCGTTTCCAACATCAGCGACAACGTTGCTGCCAAGCGTGAAAGCTTTTGCGCCAGTTGAGCGAAGGCTCGTATCATCATTGACGTACGCTGTGCCTGCTGCGCAGCGGCTGTAGCAGGGGTCACCAGCATCACCAGATGGGTCTGCTTGGCCGTCACTGTTGTACGGGTGAATATCCAGAAGATGTGCGGCTCCTCCCGCTGTGCCACAGTTGACCAGGAGGCGAACCTGCGAAATCGTCGCGCCAGTCGGCAAATTGGTCAGTGGGAAACGAGCAAACGTGTGATAAGGGGCTTTGGCTGCAATGCCGACTCTTACTGTTGCTCCGTTTGTTGTTTTGGTGAAAGAGTTGTTCACGTCACCATCATAATCCGTGTCAATCGTTAAAACCGTCAAGGCGAACCCTTCACCGTGAGGCTTTCCATTGCCCCTTTGATGTCGATGCGAAACCTTGTCGTGTTCCCCCATGGTTGCATGTTGTGTTCTTCAAGAACCGATAAGAATTCTGGGCCGAACATTTCTTGGTGGCACTTGAAGATTTTTTCCAATACCCAAAACTCGCCCCTAAACACGCCTTGGCTGCAACAGTAACCGTAGCTGAACTTCAGCAATTCTTTGAAAGTATCCATGCTTTCTTTTGCCCAATCGTCACCGTCTATAACTGCCGTGGCAAAAGTCACCAGTTTCTCAGAAACCTTGTCCTGTTCATCTCGAAACTCAAAATATAACACCGCCTTGACCTTTCCAGAATCGTCTTCTGCAACGCACATGCTTGACAACCGCTTCTGCAACAACGCTGAAACGTAGCCGATTGTTGCTTTGTGGTGGCCTGACCAGCATAATGTTAAAGACTGGTTCTGAAGCTGCTGTTCAGCGGCTATCCAGGCGGCTACTTTGCTGAGCTCGTATGTTTGCTCTATACGGTAACATTTCACTAGAGAGTCACCGTTTGTGTTCCAATGACTTCGATAGTGACGTCAGAGCCTGCGATTGTGCTTCCGATTTGGTCAACGTAAACGCTGAATTCGTCAGCTTCAGCAATAGAAGTTACATCTGGAGCGCTACTTACAGCAGTCTTCTCTGTAGCTACAATCGTTGGACGATTTCCCTGTGTCGTAAAGATTGTTGTTCCAGCTCCTGTCCCTGTATGAACATCAATTATCAAGTTAGCGCCTGTTGGCGCAGTATCTATGACTAAACGGACTTTCGTGAGAGTAATTGCGCAAGGAGCTAATAGTCTCTGAGTTTTCTGGCCTGTTGTTAAGGCTCCAGGGATAGAAAAAGCTAACGTGATAACTGCTGTTTTCGTGTCGCCAGCAAGTATCAGTTTCTTCCATGTTGTCGTCATTATTGTTCTGTCCTTTCAATAAATTCTCTGACATCTTTTGGAACAGGTCTCCCAAGCCAGAACCTTCTAGCAGAATCTTCATTCAAAGGCTTACCTGAAACTGTCACAAGCACATCAGGATTATTAGCAAGCCTCCTCAGCTCAGGGATCTCTTTCTCGAGCCAAGAAAGCAACTCAAGAAACTCCTGCCTTTTCCCCATCTGAAAGAGCGTCTGAACCTTCTCATACAGTTTCTTCCTGGCAAACTTTATGATCAAAAGCTCCTTCATATTCAAACTTCCCAAATCAAAAAGCTTGATGCCTCTAACGTAAAGCTGATCAACTATTCGAGCAATCTGAATTCTACTCTCACTTAGGGACATGACCTTTCATCTCGGCTGGAAGCGTTTCTACAGCGATTCTTGATTGACTATCTATCTGAGCCTTCTTTTCACCGAGCATTTCCTGAAGCAAGATCTCCAAAGCAATGATTATTTCGTCAATATGACCTTTCTCAGCGGCTAAAGCATCAACTAGAGCATTATGAATATTCGCTATGCAGTCTGCTTTTTCTTCTCTCCACTCCTTCTCCCATTCTTTCCTGATTATTTCAACCCACTTCTCAAACTTCATATTATGAATACCCCCTTAGTCTTTCTTTTTCCCAAAAAAAGGAGGGAATTCTTAGACTACTGTACAGATGTACGGATGTAACTCGGCTGCGCCTGCGTGGAAGTAGATCTGCCCCAAAGCTGGCGTTGCTGGATTAGATGTTTGATTGTCAAGGCACAACGATGTTGCTTCATTCTTGGCAAAGTCAAGATCGGCTGATAAGGCTTCGATGTGTTCGCTGCCTACAACATCATTCGCTATGATTGCTGCAGCGTTTACTGAACCGTTTCCGAGAATGTGAACGTGGTCGTGTCTGCTAGCGTCTATTGCTACTCCTTCAGCTGCAGTTGTTCCTACGTTATGTGGGTCTTCATCGCTTAGGCTTGCTACTTCATCGGAAAACGCAAGTTTTTTCCATGTTGTCACCACTATATCACCTCCATTTAGACTCCGATGTAAGGATGTTCATCACTGAGAAGGAAAACTGCTTCGCCAACTTCCATAGTTGCTGGCAAATCATCAACGTTTTCGAAGGTGCACCCACCGCAGGCGAGCTCTCCTGTTCCTACTGTACAGACATAGATGCTTGAGTCAGTAGTTAAAAGTAACGCATAGCCAGGATAAGCATCAGCAGGCAAAACATCAACATCACAGATCTGGCAACATTTAGTCGCAAAAGGAACATTATGCTTTTCGTTCCCATGCATCGCTGTACTGCTACCGCCTCCACCGCCGCCGCCTGCTTCTCCATGATGAGTCTTAAGCTTCTGTATCTTCTCAAGAATTTCAACAGCATGCAAGCCGTCTAATTTGTCAGCGTCAAGCCCTGAACCTTCACCCTGCGGCAACAATTCTAGAAGCCGCTCTCCTTCAAGAGAAGCCTTAGCATCCTTAACTAATCTTTTAGTCTCTTTCAGGATTTCTTCAGCTTCAGGCATAAATGAATACTCTCTTTCCTTGCTTAAAGATTTTGACCCACAAATAATCTCGAGGTTTATCTATTGTTTCTTGATGATGTAGAGTCTGGTTTCTGTCTAAGATTCTTTTGAACCATTCAGGAGTTAACAGCCTCTTTTGAATATGTAAGGGCATCTCAGCGCATGGTCCATCAGGGTCAGGGCAAGCAATAATTAATGTATGCTTCGCAACTCGGATGCATTCAGCTAGAAAATCTTGAGGATTCTCGAGATGTTCAATTAACTGATTAGAATAGAGATTCTCAAAACTTTCGTTACTGAAAGGCAAATGTAAACAGTCACCTTTGATGAAGTTAACAGCCTTCTCGAGGTCTATTGGAATGTCAGAAAGAACTATTTGACCATCACTTCTATGTAAAGTCGGTTCAGGATGTAGATCAAGATTCACTGAGCCTTGCGGTTTATGGCCGCAGCCGATATCTAATGTATTCTTGACAAGAGGCTTCTCAGGCAAGTGTCCACATTGAACATCACCATCTATCGCTGCTGTGAAACCTTCTCTCGCAACATCATACGCAAAATAGACATCTTCCCCCAGATTCTCTTGACACCGAAACTTAAGTCTCTCTATTACTTTTCGTTTAATAAGGATACAACTGCAGCCTGCCATAACTGGCCCTTTCAAAACATGATTCTGAACAAGAGCTTCAGGCAAGTACCAGACTTTCATGTTACCATCAATGAAGCCAGCGATAAAATCAGCTTCAGAATGCCTACGGACTACTCCATAAGCAACATCAACGCCTAAAGTATAGAGGCTTCCGAAAGCATGCTTAGGCACTTCAACATCTCCCTGGACTAGCCAGAGATAATCAAAATCTTCAACTAATGCCTTGTGAACGAGATAGTTTTGCCTGTTGACTATGCCTGAGAGTCCATGACTACCACAGGGGGGAGTCTCACAGACTTCAAAGTCAAATTCTCCATAAAACTGGATAGACTCTAAAATTGCAGAATGAATAGCAAGACTAAAGCTTGCATACCTGTCTTTTCTGCCAAGCTGAGGGATCCCGACTAGGATCTTCTGGTGAACCTTGACTTTTTTTTTGTTCCAGGCTCAGCCTGCTCTATCTCGTCTACTGGTTCCAATTCTTCTAAGGGTTTCTTGAGTATCTCAGGCTTCGGGATCACGATAGGCTTAGGAGCTTCAATAACTTCTAGAAACGTTTTTCCAACGTACTTATCAGGCAACTCTACAACGTCGCCATTATGATAGATTATTCCACCTATCAAGATTTTTGAGACGCCTTTAATTCTGAATTTTATTGTACCATCCCTCCTCTATAGTTTGATTGAAATAAACAAATGGGGGGTACGAGACGGTCTAACCCGCTCCGCTTAAGTTAGAGTATTAATCTCGCATATAGCGGTTGGTTGAAGAATTCGCGGAGCTGCTACTTCGTAGACTTTTCCGTCGATATTCATGTCTTTGTCTTGCTGTAGGAATGTGTCTATATCTTTGCCGATGACGAGCTCAAAGTTTCCAGCGCTTGCGTCTATAACGAGGACACTGTCTGCAGCATCATCTGCTGCTGTGAGTTGTGTGCTTACGAAGACGCCTTTACTGCACATTTTCTGGACTACTTCCATGTGAGTAACTGCTGTGTTTGCGATTAGAGCATAGAGTTCGCCCCAGAGTACAGGCGGCAAGATTATCGCGTATGGGCCAGCATGTCCATCTGCTACGAGCAGTTGGATAGCTGCTGCGATTTCTGCTTCGGGTCCTGCGCTCCAGTCTCCACCGTTGCTTTCGTTTCTTCCTGTTGCAGTTGCTAGTCCTTCGAGTCCTAAGCGTTTGTACAGTGTTGTTTCTCCGACAAGAATGCATGCATCTTCTTCTTCTGCAACTTGTCTAGCTGCATTCTGAATGTTGATTGTGTCGATTGGCAAGCCTCCTCCTCTTGAAGCGATTAAGTCTCGCCACATGATTTGGAAGTCTTTACTGATAACTGGGACCGGAATATCGAATGCTGTTAACTTTACGGAGTCAATGTTTTTGCCTGTTCCGTAAAGGCTCAGGTTTGCAGGTGACATGTCTGTGGCTTTGTAGCCTCGCATGCTTGTGAAGCCTGCGTGTGGAAGAGTTGTTACAGGCATTATGCGTCTGCCGATTAGTTGAGGCCGAACTGCTTCAACTATCTTGGTTTCGATGTACCTGATTTCTTCGTCTGTTAGTGTTGCTGTGTCTCTGCCGACATTTCTTAGACTATATCCATTTTGCATTGTAGTTCTCTCCTATGAAGCGGCTGCTGCTTCTGCAGTGTTTGTCCAGATCTCAGCTAGGATGTATGCGATTGTTGTGACGTTGCTGGCTTCAAGGGCTTTTCCGATTGTACAGCCTTGTCCACCGATGGCTGCGACTGCTAGTTCTACTGCTAGGCCGTCGGCTCCTGTGACTAGAGTATCACCGATTGCGACGTTTTCAGATGCTTTCAGTCTAACTTGGCAAATGAAGTGACCTGTCAAAACGAGAGCTGTCTCTCCTATTGCTTTGGTAGCTCCTATTGCCTGGTCAGGGGCGCATTCGACAACTCCGACAAAGTTGTCGGCTTTGGCTCCTGATTCTTTGATTGCATGTTCATAAGTATCATTTATGACGAGGGATCCTGGGATGCATTCTCCTATTGTTGCGTTGGCTCCGACTTCGTATTCTTTGATTTTGCCAGCAATCATTTCGCATAATATACGGTTTGCTGGTTTCTGGTGTCCTTGCGGCATTATTGTTCACCCTGCTTTTTCCCGTAGAGACTCCCGACTGTGAGACCTTTCAGTCTGTCGGATTCTATAGCGTCGAAGTGGATGTTTGGACTTGAAGGTGTTGCTGAGTCAACAGCGATTTTAATGTTCTTCAATTCATCTATCGTTTTGGCTTGAAGTTCATCTACTGGCAACTTGCTGTGGGGGACGATCTCTTTGATTAGTTTGCTTTTTGCTTGAGCTGTCAGAACTTCATTAGCTTCTTTCAGTTCTACACTCAACTTTTCGATCATAGCATCCTTTTCTTGGATAGACCGTTTCATCATTTCGTTTTCTGCTGAGATAGCATCCATGCTTGCTTTCGCTACTTTATTCTGCGGTTCTTCAACCTTTTCTTGCTTTTCTGGCATATTTTCGTTTTTCCTTTTGGGTTGCTACTTCTAACGCGCCGTCAGTGGTCGCGAACACACCATCCCGTGTTAGTCATATTGCCTTATTATGAGGCGCTACCGTTTAGTTATGTCATTCAAGTGGTAAGGACCCAAGAGCTCCCTTGAACGCTCAAGCTCTTTTTCAGGGTCAACCTTTTCTTTAGGAAGAATCTTGTCCGGTTCTTTAGTTTCTTCGAAAGAATCTTCTTTGTGTTTGTCTACCCAAGCTTGAGCTTTCTCCATCGTCCAGCCTTTGCTTCTTTCAAACATGTAATTCTGAATTACTGTCGCACCTTGCGGGTCACTCTTAAACTTGCCAATGATCGCATGAATTCCTTCTCCAGCACTCAAGACGATTGTTCTGAAACTCCCATCAACGAAGACGCCAGGATCTCTAACTCTGATCCGGATATAGTCTTCTGTGACTTCAGGGTCAAACATTGCTTTTAATGCAGCGTCAAGTTGCATGCCGCAGAAGGGGCTAGGGCACCTGCCTTCAGGGATCCCTGCAGCTAGATGTCCAAACATTAGTTTGCGTTGAACGAAATCGTATTTCTGGCCGCTCCATTCGCCGGGCATAATATCTTTCTCGCAGAAGTATGCGAAACTGACATCTTTCTTTGTTCCAGCTTTTACAGCGTCTAGAAACTTCGGGTCGCAGGCTTTCTTAAACCACCTGATTTGACCTATGATTCCGTTAATGTCACTGCACCAGCGAGTCTTTTCTACTCTTCCCTGAATAGCTTCTGCATCTTCAACGAAGACTGTATCGATATGTTTCTCGCTGACGACCCAGGCGCCTTCAGCAGTGAAAGCAGCATTCTTTAATTCTGAAGCAGGCCTGTAGCCTAGTGTTGTTTTTCCAATGTGATCTTTGAATGGAAATATGCCTTCTCGAGCTAGAATCGCAGGGACAACTAGGTTTTCCTCGTTTTCTTCTATGATTTTTGTTCCGTCTATCTCTGCTGAAACTCTAACGAAATTGTCTCTCATCTTCATTATTCCTCGTTAGTGTGATTAGAGCTCGAGTCGACGCCGTGACTACGCCGACTCGAGCTTCGGGGGGCAGGCTTCTGGGTTTCTAGCGTTTTGTCAGTCTAATTCTAGCCTCATGCTCCAGTGGCACTTGCAATGAGTATGAGCTGGAATTCGCGGAATAAACTGGCCTACTCTATAGCGTCTTCCGCTTTGGAAGTCACAGTAATTGCATGGTTCATTGTTAAGATATTCAGTTACCCACTCAAACTCTCTAACTCCAGCTTCACCGCCGATTAATTGGATTGAATGGTTTATTGTTCGCCATACTATATCTTCAGATAGTATATCTAGCCTTAAGAGGATTCCTGCTTCACTTGTCCAGAAGCTTTCACTCAACCACTTTTCCCTTCATTGCATCCTTGAGTATCCGTTTGAAACTGTCCAAATATTCGGCAGCCATCATCACATATTGCCTTTCTCTTTCTGGACTTAATTGTGAGATTGGTTTTCCAGCCAAACTTCGAACATTCAGGAGCGTAACCTGTTTCATCCTCTGGACATATTCTTCAATGACTAACTTTGCGCCTAAAATGCCATCTTCAGGCGGCATTCTTCCAGAGACGCATTCACCCACGATTTTCTTGAGAGAAACAGCAAGGTCTTTTTCAACTTCACTCGGCGCTTGATCCATCAGATTCTTCTCTTGATAAGGAGCAGGTTGATCGAGAGGATTCTGCTGTTGTTGGATCTTCTTCAACATTTTCCCTTCACTATTCGGCAAAGCATCAAGCTGATACAGTTTGCTTCGTACTTCATCAGGAGTCATGTAAGCAAGCATTTTTTCTGCTGTTTGGCTCTTTAGCAGTTCGATTTCTGCTTTCGTTCTTTCGTCAGCTTCAAAGCCTGGATTCCAAACTATTTCATAGTCAGGAATTCTGTCTTCTCCATATTCTAGGGCTGCAATTCTGTTGATAAGATCACGGAGTAGAGGCTCTTGTGAAGTTTGAACGTCACTTATCATTTTGAAGTATGCTCGTTCATTGACTTCGCTTCCTGTTAGGGCTCCAGCTTGTGCACCACGAAAAACAGGCTCTGGAATCCCTGTTCCTCCGCTCATACTTTCAAGGCTTGGCTGTAGATAGTTGCTAGGGTTAAATGCTTGTGCTCCAACGCCTTTGAATTCGAGTTTCTTTGTTTGGTTATGAACGAAGTATTTTTTGGCGTTCATATTGTCAAATTGGCCGCTTGCGATGAAAGCGTCAATCTGAGCTCCTGTAGCGTCTTCTAAAGTGATGTCTGGAAAGCCTGAACCGTACCGTATCATAGCAAGAGCTACATTCCATCTGATGTAACGCAAAGCCATAATGTCATCGTAGACGACGCCGACTGCGCTTATGCCCTTCCAAGGATGATCAAAGATTCGTGTTGCTAAATGAATTGTTCTTGTGAAGTGGACTCTAATCGGCGCTACTGATGATCCGAAGTTGTACCATTCTGGAAGATTGAGCCGTTCACTGTTAGGCTTCTTGTCTTCTTCAACGCTAGTGACATGCAATTCAGAGTAAGCCTGCAATTCGCTGATTTCGACAGGAGATGTAATAGGCTTGCTTAAGTCTCCACCATAGTCACTGTACCGTAGAACGAGGACTGCCCAGCCGAAGAGCCTTTCAAAAGTTGTCAAGAGAGTAAGCTTTTTTCTAGCGTCAAGAGCGTTAAGTTTCTCGAGAATAAGCTTTTCAAATTCTGTGTCTTTCTCGTCACTTTTGTTTTTGATTTTGAACCAGTTGTCCCAGCAGTCATTTCCTACCATGAAGCTTATGCGGTATGCTGATCCTTCACGTTTAGCTCCGAAAACAAGGTCTTGGACGCTTATTGTTTCTTGTCCGAAAAGAAGATTGCTAGTTGGTATCCGAATAGAAGAAATGTCAACGTTTGAAGTATCCACGCCTGTTATGCGTTTGATTAAGCGAGCTCCTAATCGTTGAAGACGAGTAGGCTTTTTCTCTTCAGGCACTATCTTTTCACCAATGGAAATACACTATTATTAGTTGAGCTCCTGTAAGTACGATTCCGAGAGTTGTTGAGCAAGCTATGACAACATTTTTGAGGCTTCTGAAGCGTTCATCTGTTAGTCTTTGGCATCCTTCACGATAAGCTTTGCAGAGGTCCATAGAAACATTGGTAAGATTGCAGTGTTCAGGATCTGTACATTCACTCAATACGGCACCAGCTTTGAATAGTAGAATCTCTTAAAGGGACTATGAATGGTTTTCCTTATAGCTTTTGTGCAGTTTCCGGAAGACTCTAAGTTTGCTTAACTGAATTAGAAGAGCTCTTCCAGAAATTTTCTGAGAGCCTGAACCTGAGCTGGATTGCTATAGTCAACAATAATGCTGATTGTAGCTATCGAAGAGATCGATTGTGAAACTGTTGAACGATCTAAAGATCTAACTATGTTATCATTCTTAGAAGGTAGTTCTGGAGTATATTCAAGATCAGGTTTTTGAATGACTTCTGCTTTTGGTTTACGTCCCCTTAGCTTATAGCCGCAGACTTTGCAGACTCTTAAGCCATCTAGTACCGCTGCACATTTCGGACAGTTCCTCAGTTCTTGAGTCTTTTGAGTAGCCATATTCTCTTGTCTCTTCATTCTCTTTAAAAGCCTATTGATTCTTAGCCGAACCTGAAACCGCCAACTTCAGGAACAGGCGTAAGAGGCAAAGCATACCGTAAACAGTCGCAAAGATGGTCTCGCTCTTTAACGTCTTCCTTGTATTCAAGGAGCTCACTTATCAGGTTCACACACCGTTTTGACGTAAAGAAACGAGGCAAACCATCCCCCGCAACTGTTAATCTGCTTCCCATTTCACGAAGGCCATCATCTCTTTTGTAGTCATAAGGCCGCGCGTCTAACCCTACTTTTCGAAGTTTACTTATCCCTTGTGGGTGACTCTTATCACACCAGAAGATGCCGTTTCTCCATGTTTTCTGCATTTCTAAGGCTGCACTTGCCAAGTCTTCATCTGTACATTGTGTTTTATAGAATTCTTCAACTGCCCATGCTCTATTGTCTCCGTCAAAAGCTACAGCTAGAATCGCTGAAGGGTTTGTCCAGCCGAAATCTACGCCGAACCGCATAGATCGGATAGAGGCTTTCTCAATTTCTTTAACATGTATCGAAGTATCAAAAGGCAATGTGCCAGCTGCTACAGTTGCGAAGCGTCCATAAATGAATCTGTCAGCAAGGCCGCCTGTATGTGTTCTTATAATTTCATCAACAAAAGTTTTCGGAAGTTGCGGGTTTTCAAAGAGACTCCAACGATAGACGCGGCATTCTGAGGAAGTTGTCTCAGGATTCTCTATCGCATTGAAGAGAGGTGAGCCTGGCGAGTCTGGAGTCGTAGTTATCCAGACGCTTGGCGTAAAGGGAATTTGGCAGCGGCCACTTCCTCGTAAGCGTCTTAATACTGTTAGCCAGGCAGAGTCAAAATGTAGGATAAGCCTTGCTTCGTCAATATGAGCATAATCAACGTTTGGTCCTTCAGCTTTCTCTGGATCGTCTAAACTCACAAACCACCATTGACTACCATTTTTCCATTCTAGACAGTTATCTCCCCTGTTAAAATTTCTGATCAAAGGGTTTGAAGTGAAAGGGTAAGGGCAGCCGAGTAAGAGGCGCGATTCAAGAGTTGGAAGTAATATCCTTCTCATCATTGGGTATGAAGGCTCAAAAATGTAGCCGACACTTCCAGGATAATCTAGTGCCCACCTTACATCTTCAAAGAGTCCACACAAAGTTTTGCCTGCGCCTGTACCGCATGAGACTCCTCGCTGGCTATAAACGTCTTTGCCGCCGTGAAATTCCTTCTGTTTAGTATGGGGGCAGTAGAGAAGGAAGTTATGGCCTGAAATTAGGCGGGTTGACATACTTCGAAGAGCCTCTTCTGTCCCTTATCTACTGGCTCAGGCTGATCTTGGACTTTAGGAAGCTCCCGCATAATCATGTCGACATCTCCTCGCTTTTTCCTCATTACCAGACAAGAAACTTGCTCATGGTACTTATGGAAGATGTTCGGCACCTTTTTTCCGCAGTATCTACACTTGCTTAGCGGCACTCTTTTCTGCCCTCTGTTTTGCTGCCTCTTCAAGAAGTAACCGTTTCATTTCAGGGTCAGCATCGAATGGTGTTGAAGAAAGTGTTACTCTTGTCTCGCTTGGTTCTCGTTTGATTGCTCCGATGTTCTGTAGGATATCAATCAACTTTACATGTGTTTCAAGAATCACTCGAAGAGCGCCTACTTTAGCATTCATATTCATTGTGTTTGCATAGACTCTCCAGGCTTCTAATCCAACTTGACGAATCGCGCCTAAAGTCTGGTCTAGAATCGTTTCATCATCAGATCTTACGATAAGATGTATCCATCTCTTACGCCTTCCCCAGTCTCTCATTATTGCTCCAGGAGAGACGCCTTTAAAGAGAGGATTACGCTTTGCCAGATCTTTTGCTACTAAGTGAAGCATTCCTCCTCTAACCATTCTATCAAAAAGCTCTATCCTTCGTGCTAGCAAATTCTCATTCAATTTTTGTTCACACCGTAAAGAATTCTTTGTTTTTCTGTACCCATTCAAAAGTGATAATGTCAAAGCCTTCATAAGGAGGTCTCTCTTGAATCTCGCCTCTTCCGTCAATATAGAGAAGATCAGGATGCATCTTTCTGAATGCTAACCGAAAATCTTGTAAACATTGGAATCCGTCTCTTACTGCATCTTCATAAGTTATGTCTTTGAATCGTTTCCGTATTATCTTTGTGACTTTTGCTTCTCCTATTTTCATGCAAGATTTAGTCCTCAGGTCCCAATAGACGATTAAGATATCTCCAACTTTGATAGGCTTCTTTCGTTGCTTACGAATAGTCTGTAGTTTTGAACCGTTAGCGAGCCTTTCTTTCAAGACTGAAAACCCTAGAGAAGGCAACGTGAAGACCTCTATGTGATGGGTGTTTGAGGACATTCTTGTCTTCGCATCCTAAAAATTACGTGTCTACCTTCTCGAGACTTTCTCATATAGCCCATTATGGTTAGTTGATTCAAGTAAGATGATTCTACTGCTCGAGCTTTATGTGTCCGTTGGCTTATATTCTCAGCTGTTCCAGCTTCTAAGCTTTCTAGTGTGAAGTATGTTTTGATAAGGTGTGAGGGGAGGCTTAAGAGAATAAGTTTCTCGTTCTGTGTTAGTTTGATTGGAGAAGTAAGCAATGTTAAGATTTGGTGGAGTTCTTTCTGGAGATCGTTAAGTTTGTTGTTTAGGCGTGCATATCCGCGTAAGATTCCTTTCTGTGTTAAGAGATTTTGTCTAATCTAAGCAGCTCTCCTGTTTCTTGTTTTCTGGAATGTACCGAAGTGAAACTGTGATTCTTTTTTCGCTTGAGCCTGTGTAGAGATTCTTGAAGTTTCTCGAGTCAATTCTGTTGCCTCTGCCTATGTGTCGTATCTTCCAGTTTTTCAAGCCGCCTCTGACTAGCTGAGGATTGCTGGTTATGATTGTGAAGGGAAGCTTCGTTTTTTCTGTATAGTATTTTGCCATGAAGTTCAGGAGTCTTCTGCCGACGCCTATGCCTTGATAGTCTGGCAGGACGACAAGCCTGCTAACTCTATAGTAAATTGTTCCCATGTGGATTTTGATTATTGCGATGAACGCTATCGGTTTCTCTTTGTAGATTGCGACATAGTTTTTTGTGAATGGATTGAGCTGACCGCTTAGATAATGATAGTCCCTAAAGATTCTCCAGACGTCACCGCTGCAGCTATGAATCCGAATCGAGATTTCTGGTCGCACTCTTTTTTTTTACTATACTCCATTGTGTCTGTTGTAAAGACCCAGTCTGGCTCTAGCCAGTTGACAACATCATAATGGCAAGTTACAGCTATGAAACGCTTCTTAGATTTTCTGATTGCCTTACTAATCGCAAAGGCTGAGACTTGAGCAACTTCTCTATCCACAACACTTGTGAATTCGTCAAAAACGATTAGGTCTTGCTCGAGGACTAACGCTCTTGCGATGTCAACGCGCATTTTCTCTCCCTGGCTAAGTTGATCGTAACTTTTGAGCCAGTCTGGGGGGCTAGCGAAGCCGACGCTTGAAAGAGCCTTTGTTATGTCTGATACGCTCAGGTTTTCTGGGAAATCATCAAGGATAGTCTTATGTGTATATTTGAAGCCGCAAATGTAAGCTTGTTTGAAGAGGTCTTTTGCTATGCTTGTTTTGCCTGTGCCGCTGCGGCCTACTATTACGCCGACTTTCCAAGAGTCATCATCAAAGGGTATGTTACCTTTGAAGCGTTTTTCGAGTTTGCAGTCTAGAAGAGAAAAGCTGCCGACTACAGATTGAGCTCTGAAAGAATCTGTATTCTCCCAACTTTTTACAATGTCGAAAGTCGGCATTTGAAACCTCCCTTTATTGAGAAAGCATATGCTACTTGTTGAGCATGCTCATCTTCACATTCAATGACGACTTCCCATATTGGCTTAAGTTCTGCTGGTATTTCATTATCAGCTTTATTAAGAAGCCTCTGGAGTTTTTCATCACTAAGAGCCAGAAGATTCTTCAAGTCTTCTCCTTTCCCTAAATCCATAATTCGCCGAAATTCTTCAGCATCAGCGTCAGGATCATGTTCACCGTGTACTTTGTTAAGAATCTGTCTAAGGAGGCGGCGGTCAACATCATCAACATCACAACGAATAACTTTAACGTGTGAGAGGCCGAGCTCTCGAGCGACTGTTAACCTCTGTTCTCCATCAGCGATAAGCAAGTCTTTATTCGTAATAATCGGGATAAGGAACCCGAATTTTTCGAAACTATCTCTCACTTGTTGAAGTTGCCTTTCACTCATCCGATTAGGATTCTGTCCATCAACTTTAAGATCTTGGATCTTAACGATCTCTTCCCGCGGAAACTTCGTATTAGCCATTCGTTCTGCTCAACGCCAATACACCTAGCGACTTTTTCGCTTTTAACATTTGTCATCCGAAATCTTTTAAGGCAATAGATTCTCTAGAGATTAGATAGGAAGAGGCAGTTAGATGTTGAAGCGAAAGCATAAAATGATGCTTGACTGCAATGGACCAGACAAGCATTCATGTTGTGGGTGTACTCATTGGGTAAGCGCCCTTCCTGGATATTACTGTGAAGAAATCGTCAACGCTAAAAAAGCTAGAGAGAGTTAATTAGATGGATCTCTTAGTTCTTTTGGCTCTTGTTGGAGTTACCCTAGTTTTAGTCGTTGTTGTGATTATTGTTCTTTTGTGGGTTGCTGCTAAGTCTTATGAGATGGGCTGGAATGATAGAGATAGAGGCGTCTGGATTGGTGACAAAGAAGAAAAGAACCCTTAAAGAGAGAATTGCTCAAACCTTCAAGATCATTCTAGATATACCTAATGACCTTCCAGGGCTCCATGAGCTCATTTATCTTCTATCTTCAATAGGTACGCTGCGTTCTTCAAGTATTCATAGATGGTCACCTTTGAAGATTTCGGACTTTCATATATATGATAAACCAAATTATCCAGTCAGAATCGATCCTTTCTTGGTCTTCGCTGAAGTTACTTTAAAGTGGAAATGTAAGGATTGTACAACTAGCAAAACAGAAAAAATCTACTATGAACTCCCAGGGTTAGGACACCCATATTTACCTGAAAGGTATTGGCGAAGAGAGCCTAGAACAGTAAGAGTATATGTTCCTACTCTTTCATTTTGCGTTTCTACTTATAAAGCAAGAAAAGAAGCTGAGAGATTAGCTAGAGAAGAAAGCAAGAAACGTAGAGATGCTGAAATGAAAGATTATGAGGAGAGAATAAAGTTTACGAGAAAGTTTACGAGTCTTGAAGAGCAGATGAATCTAGCTGAGTCTCTTTCTTCTGAAGCTTCTAGGAATATTCAGATTGCCCGTAACCTTAAAATCTTGAGTTCACGTTCACTTAAACGGAATTCTCGAAGGTTTCAGGTTGCAGTTTATCGTCTTGTTGAACTTGGTTATAGTCCTGAAGACTTTAGGGAACTCACTATAAAACATGTTAATCTAATGATGACGTGGTATAGAGTGAAAAAGAATGCTTGCTTAAATGATTCTTCTTGCGGTATGAGGGAGTTTTTTGAATGAAGAAGATTAAAGACCCACAGAAAGGATACTGTCCACATTTTAGGGAAGTCATGGACTTGAACGATTGTTATTTCTGCTACTTCAAAAAGGTGAGAAAGAAATGAAATCTTTAACGCATAGGGAAATCTTGGAAGTTATTCCTGGCGATGTGTGCCGAGGTTGCCTGATTAGACCGTTAGTTTGCAAGAAAAAACAGGTAGACCATCCGAGTTTTCATTGTAATGGAATCAGTGTTATCACAAGAATTTTGGAGGCTGCGAGAAATGAGTAGTGTTGAAGATTTGAGGAAAGGGTTAAGGCATTTCATTTGGCATTGTCCAATCTGCAAAAAAGAAACTGTACATCGTCCTGTTCACTTAGAGTTTGTTGCTTGTAACATCTGCGACTTGGTTCAGCATAAACCTTTGAAAAAGTTGCTTGAGGCTAGAATATGAATGAAGGATATGTTGAAGGAAAGAATCGAACTTGGTATGATGTCTGCAAGAACTGTTCCAGAATAGTGTCGTCACGGCATACTTCTTGTCCGAAATGTGGCGGTACTGATTTTGAAGGAACCATCAGAGAATCAGATGGTAGAGTTCGACGGAAACCGTTTCTTGAGGCGACATAGAAATGAAAGCAGAAAAAATAGACGAGTTGAAAGCCTACGTTGAAGGTGTGCTCCACGGCAAAGTTGTAATGGAACAGATGGGATACTGTAAACGGTGCGGAAAATGGGAAGACCTCCGACTTGGGGTTTGTTTTGATTGTGCAATGCCGAATTGTACTCGCCCAACTTGTCCTTTCAAGAAATTAGTTTTCAATGTTCATCATGAACGTGTTTGGAAAGACATGGTTTATCGTGATACTGTCAACGGGAAAACTTTGGTTAAGTGTGATAGAGATGAAGGTCCCTGTTCAGACCAAGAATATGCTGTAGCATCAGATAAAGAGGCGACACAGAAATGA
>Ga0315274_10002942_pt1 | contig 25335 bp, 49 predicted proteins | sample YL17G02_20_MG_FD_203700 | JGI IMG/M metagenome (GOLD analysis project Ga0315274, IMG submission 203700) | Sediment microbial communities from Yellowstone Lake, YNP, Wyoming, USA - YL17G02_20 | ecosystem: Environmental > Aquatic > Freshwater > Lake > Sediment | place: USA: Wyoming | collected...
ACGACAAGAAGATCTCGTGGGCGCGGTGGTGCAGTGCGCGCGGCCAGCCGCAGAACCTGGGGTCTGCGAGACAACTGCCACTGATCGGAGTGTCGTCGTGAACAGAGCTAGTCGACCGAGAGACGCAATCCTCGCGGCCCTTCGAGATGATCCAAAGGCTCGTACCTTCGCGGGTCGAATCCGCGTCGTCCGAACCATGCTCGGTGGAGCGTTCACGCTCGGCAAGCCGCTCGGCGCCGGATCCGGACGTGTCGTATTCGACCTCGGCGACGGCACCGTCCTAAAGATCGCCAAGAACCCGAAGGGCGTCTCCCAGAACGGAATGGAGACCGACGGGTTCATCCAGCAAGAGTACGATGACGTCATCGCGCCCGTGATCGACTCCGATCCGGACGACCTCTGGCTCGTAATGGCCAAGGCGAAGAAGGTCGGGACGAAGCGGTTCGAGCAGCTCACCGGCATCCCGTCTCGCAGAACCAGCTACGGCAGCAAACTCCCGGCACACTATCTGCTGCTGAGCGCGCTACGGATGTTGTGGGAGCGCGAGCACGGAGAGCAAGCGTCGGGATCGCTGCTCACCCAGGAAGAGGCAGAGCAGATCCTCTCCATGCCGTTCGCCGAGCGGCTCGTCTCGCTCATGCGCGACATGGACATGCCGCCCGGAGACTTCGGTCGCCTGTCGACCTACGGCGAGCTGAACGGCAGGCTCGTCCTCGTCGACTACGGTCTATCCAGCGGCGTGTGGGCGGAGCACTATAGCCGCAACCGCGCCAAGTACTGGGGCGCGGCGAGCGCGCCGCTCACGGGTGCGTCGTCGTGATCGCCGTCGTCAACCGAAGAGCGGGGGGAGGCCACACGTTCTCCCGAGCGCTGAACCGCGCGCTGAAGGGCGGGCGCGGCGTCTCGATCGAGACGATCGCGATGATCGAGTCGTTCGTCGAGAAGTACCTCGCGATGCTCGGCGAGCAGGATCTGCCGCGGCCTCAGATCGAGTTCCGCTCGAACATCGTGGCGGAATGGCTTGGACAGGACGTGTGGAGTTTGCGTAAACCCACCACGACGCTGCGTCTGCAGAAGTCGATCCTCGGCGACCCACGCACGCTAGAACGCGTCATCGCTCACGAGATGATCCACCACGTCGACTTCCTGCGCATGTCGGAGCCCGAGATCGAGATGCTCGTCGAGATGCGCAAATTGGGGCGTAAGACTTATCGCGACGCACACGGAGAGTCCTTCCTCGCGAAGGCCGCTCAGATCAATGTCGCGATGGGCGACGGATTCGTGACCAAGGTATCAGACGCGGAGTACGTAACGGCGAGGAACGTCAAGCCGTTCTTTCTGTTGATCGTTCCGCTCTCGACGACGAATGATAAGCTCGGCTGGGCCTGGGCGGCCCGACTGTCAGGCGATGGACAGACACGTGTGGCGAAGCAGCTCGCGCTCGGCGCGCGGCTCGTTCAGTCGACGAACGATCTTTGGCTCTACGGCGCGAAGATCAAGAAGTACGGAGGCGTCAGCGTCCCGAGGAAGCCGGAGGATCAGGCGGAGTTGCGTCGACTCTTCACCGAGGAGCCCGAGGTCGGTATCGCGGCCTCGTTTCGAGCGTGGGCCCAGACACAGATCGAGGCGCAGGTCGACGCGGCTGCTCGCGTGCTCTTTCCGGCACGATTCGGATGACCAAGCGCGAGATCGTCGACCGGATCCGCGAGATCGACGCGGCCGTCCGCGCGATCGACGAGGAGATCGAGGTCGTCCATCAGCGGCGCGTGATGCTCGACGAGGAGCGCGCGATGCTCCTGGAGCTGCTCGACGAGTGGCCGGACGGGGCGCAGACGCTCGCGGCGCTGCGCGGCGACTCCCCCGACAGCGAGCCGCCGATCACCGAACCGGGCACACCGAGGACGAAGTCGTCGCAGCGGATGGCCGCGGTAACGATGCCGCCGCCGACGGAGAATCCAGACGAATCGGACGATCCAAAGAGCTGACCGTGCGCGTCCTTCGCCACTCCGACAAGCAGATCTGTCCGATATGCCACCGTCGGTTCTTCTGCGACGACTGCGCCTTCTGCGAGGCGTGTCTCTTCTGCCCGCCTGACGTGACCGCCGAGGATCGCGAGTCGTTCGACCTGCCTCCAGCACCGGCGCCGCTCGGTCCGGAGCACGCCTGCCGAGAGTGCGGGGCCTACCAGGTACACGCCAGGACCTGCTCGATCACGAGGAAAGCCGTGGCGTCGTAGTACGTGCCTTGCACATCGAACGCTAGGCGCGCTAGGATTCAGTCCAATGGCTAACGGAACGAAGCGGCGAGGTTCCGGCTCCACTCCTGAACGTCACGCTGTCTCCACATCGAACTTCACGCTGCGCCTCGACGGAGACATGAAGGTGTTGATCGAGGAGATAGCGGCCGCGACGGACAGGACGCTCAGCGGGTTCGTCAAGCACGCGATCAAACGGACAATCGACGACTATGTCCGAAAGGGCATCCCGCTGCGGTCGAAACAGGCGGCGGAGGCGTACTGCATGATCTCGGAGCAGATCATGCTCCCTCGCGACTAGGAAATCCCCTCCCTTAGGACCAGTGACTGCCGGCGCCGTCGAATAACTTGCATTGCCTGCGACCGCATGTATACTGCGTGTAATGGCGAAGACCACGAAGCGACCCCATCATGGCACAACGACGCAAGTATCCTTCCGCATCCCGATTGACTGGCTCGCGCGAGCCGACGCGATCGCGAGGAAGCTCTCCGCGGAAGGAGCCCCGCCGGCGAGCCCGACCGACGCGCTAAGGCTCGCGCTCTCGCGCGGGTTCAAGGAGCTGGAGAAGGAGTTCAAGGTCGTCGAGACGCGCGGGAGTCGGTCGTGACGTTCCACGTGAGTACACTCGACTACTCCGCGCTTCCCGAGTGGGCGCGCGAGGGACTGCGGCTCTACGTTGAAGAGCACGTCGAGCCTGGCAGCGGCCTGCGCGCATGCCTGCAGAACGACCTGCGCGAGGCGATCGGCCGCGTTTGGCAGCGTACGCCGGAGAGTGCCCAGGACCTCTGCCTCGTGGTGAGCTGGCTCTACAACGAGGCGCCTGGTCCGTGCTGGGGCTCGAAGGATAAGGTCGTGGCGTGGCTCCTCGGAGCGAGGACGGTATAGCCGTGTACCGCCACGCCGCACGTCGCGCGCTCCGCGAGGAGCTTCTGACCGTCGTCGTACTCGTCGTGGTCGCGGCCGGAGTCCTGGTCGCGTTCCTCCTGATGAGCGAGCGCTGCGACGACCGACGCACGAACGCGGGAACGCACGTGCACACAGACGTGGGGATGCGCCCCACGGACGGGACCCCCCGCTCCTCGATCGGGCTACGCGAGGGGTCCCGTCCGTGGAGCGGAGACGGCGAGACGAAGGACGGCTCGCGATGCATGGAGGAGGTCACGCGGAACCTGATCGAGGTCTCATGCCCATGAAGCGCTCGCGAGACCTCGGGACGTTCGTCGCGGTGGCGCGCGCCGCGCGTACCGGCACGTTCGCGCGACGGAGCGAGCGCGACCTGGAGATCTCGTACGCCGAGGTCGAGGTCGAGCTGGTCGACGGCCTGGCCGGCGGCGGGGACATCCACGACCACCGTCTCGAAGAGAGCGTCTCCGCCGTCTACAGTCTCGGCCGATCGATCCGCTGGCGCGGCGGGTACACGGCGGCCGCGATTCACCGGACCCTCCGATCGCTTCTCGCGATGGGCGCGACCTTCCCCGACCAGGACCCGACGAACCTGGAGGGGATCGGTTCGCGACTGTTCCGGGCGTGCGTCGTTGCGGTCGAGTGCGACACGGAGGAGACGCACGGAACGGCGGGCGTGCACCGCGTGTTCGTGCGCCAGGTACTGTCGCTCGACGGAGCGGCGTCGAGGCGATGGACGATGGACGATGGAAGAGAGGGGAGGAACGCATGAGCGCGACGACTGAGATGATGATGCAGTTCGTCCGGCGCAACGAGGGAATGCTCATAATGGCAGCTGACGCCGCCTTACGCGTCGCTCCGGAGTCAAACGTCCAGCGCGTCATGGTGATGCTCGACATGAGCGAGGAGAGGTCGAGGTGCGTCGCCCAGGCCGGCATCGACGCCGGGGTCGTCCCGCCGATCGCCGTCTCCGGAGCCGCCGAGGCGATGCTGCTCGTGGTGACGGTAGGCGCCGCCCGAGGCCTCGTCGAGATGACGTCAAGCATCCCGCTCGATCGATTCGACTCGGCGGTGAGTCAGTCGAGCGCGATGCGAGCCATGATGCTCGTCGTTCTCTCCTGTGACGCGACCTTCATCGGATGCGTTCCGCACGCGAGCGCGGAGATGGCGAAGGCCTAACCATGAACGAGGAAGCGTCGAGCGATGCGTCTGAGCTGCGCCGCTCCACCTGGTGCGGAGCGATCGAGCAGATCCAGCACCAGACGCTACTCGGTCCTACGATCGATTCAAGCTGCGTCATGCTCGACTGGCTCAGGGACGTACGCGACCTCATGGTCGTCGAGCTGTACGTCTGCATAGGCACAAGCTTTGGAACGGCCGAAGAGCTTAGACAAGTCAAGCTCGTCTACCTAGAGCGCGTAGGCGGGTTCACCCGTCACCCGCCCCGTCCGCTCAACGACGTGATCGATGATCTCTTCCGACGCGCGGAGGACTTCTCGCACTCGTTTCCCCACCCAGACGCGCGCTTCCTCGTCGTCGCGACAGCCATAGACTCGATCTCGATGAGGCGGATCGCCGCCGCGCCAAAGGAAGAGGACTGAGCGATGGCCGGGGTCAAGGGACAGTACGTACGTCACTACGATTCTTTGGGTCGTATGTACGTGACCCCGCGTGCGGGAGGTCAACGCGTACCTCGCGCTCTCTGGTACGAGGAGCGCGCGCAGATCGCGCGCGTCCGCAAGGAGGGCGCGAAGGCTGCGGAGCTGGGCGAGATCCCGGAGACGGGCGGACCCGGGATGCCGCCGTTCCCGCCGTCGATCGAGGGCGTAAGGGTGAGCGACGTGGGCGTGCCGGAGCGCGAGGTGTGGATCGACGAGGAAGGTGTTTCTTGGGACCTGCCGGAGCCCGTCCAGGGCGACGACGATACGTAAGGATCACGAAAGGAGGGCTGGTGATGAACGATGCGAAAACGACGGCGACGTCACCTCACGAGTCCCCTCGCGAGCTACGTCTCACGATGCGGATCTCGAACAATCGAATCCGTCAGCGACGTGAGGATCTGGGGTTTTCGAGTCGACATCGAGCCGCTGACGCCGCTGAGATCTCCTACCCGACCTGGTGCGGACTCGAATCGCTGAAGAGAAAGCCGTTCACCATTCATCGTCGCGGCGACAGAATTGGAAGAGTCGATTGGTCGCAGGTCGCGCTCAAGATGGCCAACTTCCTCAAGGTCACGCCGGACTGGCTCTGGCCAGAGGCGGTGCTCGCGGTCGTGCAGCCAACGGTTACCACGGAGATCGACGCGATCGATCTACGTCCAGCGCTCGTCGCTGTGCAGCTCTACCCTGAGCTACCGTCGCCGGAGCAGAACGTCGCCATAGTTGAAGACCTCTCGTTCCTCCAAGAGGCGTTGAAGAAGCTCACACCCATCGAAGAAAATGTGCTGCGACGACGCTTCGGACTCGACGAGGAGGCCAAGACGCTCGGTCAGATCGGAGATGACTTCGATCGAAGCCGAGAGGTGATCCGAAAAGTCGAGTCGCGCGCGATCCTTGCGCTCCGTAAGCAGTTCAGAGTTCAACACACGGAGCGCTATCTCGCGCCGCCGAATATGGTTCCAGTCGCGCGTCCCCGCAAGGCAAAGCCACTGCCGGCATGGAGGACGTGGAAAAGAGGGGAGACTCCGGACTGCTTCGAGTGCGGAAGTCTACTTCACGTACGACCAATCGAGGTTCCGAGCGAACCCGAAGAGCGCGAATCCGAGAAGAACGATCCATCGACGCCACCGACGCATTACTCGGCCCGTGGACGCGAGTACATTCGACTCGCACGCGGCCTGGTCGAGCAGATCCTGTACGACGAGCCCGAGCGGTGGTGGACGCTCTCCGAGATGGTGATCGAGATCGAGGGCAGCATTCCACCTGGCTTCGACGTCGAGGCACACGCCGCAGCCTACGCGCTCACCGAGATGGAGAGGAGCCACGGCGTGCGACTCGATCTCAGCCAGACGCCTGTCCGTTACCGAATAGGAATCCTCAACCATGATGGGAGAGATCGATGATCGGCCACGCTGCGACGCTGCTCGGAACGACGGCGATGGACCTCCTATGTGCCGCCCAGACTGTCATCGATCTCCTCCCGGAGACGATCGACGGTGAACTGGTGCGCTGTCATGAGGTTGCGCGCGTCGTAGCCGAGGCGCTTTCCTACCCTGAACGCGCGAAGTCAGGCAGGTTCGACGAGCTGGTCGTCGTCGACGGTAAGTTCGGCGTCCACGACCACTCATGGATCCAAACCAATCGAGACGACGGTCCTGGATACCTGATCCTCGACCCCTACGCGGTGGGGCGGATCCCGATGGTCCAGGTCCTCGACCTCGGCGTGATGACCCTGCCCTACCGTCGCGAGTCCGCGTGCGACCGGTGCGGCGCGCCAAACCCGTGGCTCTATCGAGAGGGACCGGCGCGCGACGATGTGAGACACGAGACCATCGCCGCGCTGCGCTCGTACCTGACATGGTTCAAGCCGAAGGGATGTGTCTGATGCTCTGGCAAGATCAGAAGAACGGGAAGCCCGAGGTGCTCTGGGACGATTGCCACGCTCGGCTGCCTGGGTTCTACTGCGGACGGCCGAGAGGCCACAACGGAGTGTGCTCGGCCTGCTCCTGCGCGAGGTGCGGCGGCGTCCTGGACGTCGATCCGGACCTGCGCGATCCGACGCACGCGGCGCACGTCTGCGACGAGCGACCGCACCCGTCGTCGCTGCGCGGCCGCGAGATCGCCCTATCGAGGTTCACAACAACCGACCGTATCGACCCGTGGGTCGTCGTTGGAGCGGTCGACGGTCGCAGCCCGCGGCACGACCCTTACTTCCTGTCGAGCGAGGCACCGGTTTTTCTCGGCTGCTTCGACGAGATCGACGTCTGGATCACGCGCGATCGCTTTCACGCGGTCGTCGAGGAAGGGACCGGGTTCGGCTGGCCGCGCGCGATGCACCGGAGTCCATCGCACTCGCATCGGTCATTCATGCTGCGGACGCTCCGCAACTTCACGCGTCGGGTGAGCGGAGAACCTCCGCGCGCCGTGACTCTACGCGGCCCGACGCTCGACCTGCTCGACGAGATCGAGAAGGCGATCGACGGCTGGATGGAGAGACATGGAACGCAGGAGGCACGGCCGTGACGACGACCCAGATCGTGATCAAGGAGGGGCGCTACTTCGCGCGCCAGTGGTTCTTCAGCGGCGTCCGCTTCGACTGGCTCTGCGCGCTCTGGCGCGACCTACCAGACGGCCTCTGGACCGTCCAGTACCGGTTCCGCTACGTCGTCGACGACAAGATCGGCTACGAGAGCGAGGACGAGAAGAGCTGGTGGACGGCAACACTCCCCGACGGGACGAAAGAAATCGACGCGGAGACATTGACGCAGAAAGTCGCCGAACAAGTCCGCGCGATGAAGTCTCGTATGCAGACTGAAAGGGGCGAGCCCCCGTGCTCGGATATGGAGTCGGCGTCATTCCACAGCGCGAGTGTCGAACAGAACTTCACGACCCTCACCAAGCAGAAGTGGACTCACGTGGTCACGACGCAGAAGGGAGGGTCCGCGTGAACAGGAAGAGAACGGTCGCGTCTCACGAGCGCCTCGAACGCGAGGCGCGCGTCACCAGAGCCGCGCTCGACATGAGCGACAGGATCGACGCTCTACTGGTCGACCCGAAGAAGAACCCGCTACCGCTCCCCGAGGTAGTCGTGCCGATCGCGCTGTCGCTCTGCGGCATGCTCGCCGGTCCGGACGAAGACGGGGACGCGATCCGCAGGTGCGCCGGGCTGAGGTTCGACAAGTGGCTCATCGAGACGACGGTCTCGCAGATCGACGCGGCGATGAACAAGAACGCGAGCGCGAAGACGAACGCGAAGAAGGAGCGAGCGACGTGAGCGGCCTACACGTCGACTTCTTCAACGTCCGGATCGTACTCGGCGGACCGAAGCGATCCGAGGACGAGGCGCGTCGTCGGCTCGCGCAGGTGCTCTACGAGGGCATCGCCGAGGGTTACGAGAAGACGGTGCGCGACGAGAACGGCGAGGAGAAGGAGGCGTGGGAAGGACTGAGCGAGTGTCTGTACCTGGCGGATTCCGGTTTCGCTGAGCGCGAGGCGATGAAGATCGCCTACGAGACCAACCCGGAGACGGGGCTTCCCTACGTCCAGTACCAGGTGAAGGGAAACAAGATCCGGATCGCTGTCATTTCCTTGACTGCCACATACACAAACACAGGCAAGCCTACAAAGTACTGGGCGAGGATCATTGACGGAGTGCAGACGGTCGAGCCGGGAGACCTCTACTGACATGACGACCACGACCCGAACGTGCGAGAGGTGCGACGCCGTCGAGGCGCTGATCCGTAAGGCTCTGGGCCTCACCGGTCCCGCGGCGACGACCGTCGTCGCTCCGGCATTCACCGGTGACGCGGGCGACCTGGAGACGCTCGTCCAGTCGTTTGTCGGGCTCCGACGCGGCTACGAGCAGGACCTCCCGACCGACGACCCAGACACAGTCGAGCACGAGCACAAGCGCGGCATCGTCGTCGGGCTGCAGATGGCGATCGACCTCGGGAAGAAGACGGGGATCCGAGTCGACGACCCGGCGCCGCCGAAGACGAGGAAGTCGAGGGAAGCGCGGAAGGCCGTGTCCGGCGAGGGAGGCGATCTCCTCGACGGTTATGGTCCGCACACGCGCAAGGCCAGGATCTCGACGCCGCCGTCACCCTACGCACTCTCGCTCCTCTGGGTGGCCGCGCGACGCCACCCGAGTCCGAGCACCGACGAGCAGATCGCAGTGCTCTCCGGTCGGTCCCGGCGCAGCTCCAGCTTCACCGAGGCGATGGGCGCGCTGCGCGAGGGACGGGCTCGTCGAGGGGCCGGCGAACGCGCGCGTCGTGACCCTCAGCGGCCTAAGGCTGGTCGGCGAGCGCCGCGAATCATTGCCGAGCGGCGCGGAGCTGCTGGCTCTGTGGCAGAGCAAGCTCGAACGGTCAGAGGCGAGGATCCTTGGCGCGATCGTCGACCTCACACGCGCTCACCCGGTCTCAACGATGCGGGTCCGCGTCTCCGACGTATCAAGGGAGAGCGGCTACTCGGAGACGAGCAGCAGCTTCACGGCCGCACTCGGCAAGCTGCGCAGGCTCGGACTCGTCCACGGAAACAGCAACCGATGCACAGAGGAGCTGATCCGATGACTGAACATAACGACGGCCCTAACGAAGACGACGACGACGAGATCGACGAGAACGAGGTTCTCGAAGACCTGATGGAGCGGATGGAGGAGCGGATCTGCGAGATGGTCGACCGCGTGATGATCGAGGTCACCGACCAGACCATGAAGGAGGACTCTGAGATCTCCGCCGTTCAGAGCCTCGTCCCGAGCAAGACGCGCCTGGTCTACGAGGGCGCGGTAACGATGGTGTTCCTCCAGCGTCTGTCCGCGTTCTACGCCGCGAACATGGCGAAGGCCGGCGAATGCGAGGCGCACACGATCGCAGAGATCGTGCCGATCGTGTGCGAGGGCGTCGCGGAGGGCTTCTACGCGAACGCGGAGATGCGCAAGCGCGAGCGAGGGGAGACGCGACAGTGATGAACCATAAGACGAAGCCAGACGCCACGTCACATCCGTCGCTGCCTGTCGCGTTTCGATCGATCCTCTACATCGAGAAGGGTCCACCGGGAGACGATCGGTGGGCGGCGCACCTCAAGGTCGACTACGACTCGAAGAAGAATGCGCGCAGCCAAAGCGAGCCAAACCCGCTGCGCTTGAGCAGAATAAGGAAGTTCGCATCTAACATCATTCACCTGTCGGGCAACCGCATCTCGCGCGCGGACGTGGTCGACGCGCGCGTCTACCGCACGCGGCGCGGGCATCATCTTCGCGTGTTCTTCAGGCCGGACATGCGGCGACTACAGGCGAAGACGATCCTGGCGATGCACGCCGCACTCGGCGATGACGCTCGACGGCAGGAGATGAACGCCGCGCGCGTCGCCAGGAATGAACCGGGCTGGTCGGTGCTCTGGACGAAGAAGTACGTCAACGGCGTACTGGTAGGCGAAGAGAAGCTCGACCGCGAGCTGACGGCGAAGGTCCGCGAGATCTTCCGGATCGAGTCGAAGACCACGAAGAACAAGGCGAAGGCGAAGAAGACGAGAAGTCAGGCATGACCGCCGTCACCTCCAAGAAATCGACGCTCGAACAGCTCGTCGACGAGCTGTTCGACGCCTATCCGGACGACCCATCCGCGCCGGGCGTGACGATCGCGAAGATCAAGGATCATCCGCGACCGAGGTACTACGTGTCGGTCGTGCGCCACGGCAAACCGCTCGGCGAAGGCCGGAGCGTCGTGACCTCGGCGCGCGGGATGGACCTCGCGTTCACCATCCGCGAGGTGGCGAAGCAGTGGCGCGATCTGAGCAAGAAAAACCGATAACGCAGAACGACACGAAGGAGGGACGAAAATGTTCAAGGTACTCGACGCAATCGCCGTGTTGGATGCGCTGATGGAAGTCGCGGTGGAAATGCAAGTGAGCGTCAAGGCTCTACGCGAGACCATGCTGTCTCTCGGCCACGGATCGCTCGATGAGGAGGTAGTGAAGGCTCTGCGGTCCTTCGGTGAGCGCGGCGCGAACTCCAAGGAAGTCCGCGACAAGATCGAGGACTCGACGGGGGTGTCGTTGCACATCCGTGAGATCTGTGAGGCCCAGGTTCGGATGTACCGTAGCAAAAGACTCACACGCGTCGGCCGCGCCCGCTACGTGGCGCATGGACCGACCAAGCCGAGAACGACGAAGCGATCCACATGAGCGACGGGATTCTCTCCGACTCCTCGATCATCCGAGCGATCTCCGACAAGGTGATCACGATCGACCCGTTCGTTCTCGATCACATGAATCCCGCGAGCATCGATCTCACGCTCGGCGACGAGGTGAAGGTCTACGCGCGGTGGGTCGGAGAGACGACGCTCGCGACGGACGAGAACCAGGACGGGACGCACCTCGGACGCTACGTCGACGAGGAACTTGACTCGCGCGTCGAGCCGAAGACGAAGAGCTTCCGGATCGGCGAGAAGGGCTGGGTGATCCGTCCAGGGATCCTCTACCTGATGCACACGCGAGAGACGGTCTGGACCGAGAGCTTCGTTTCAATACTTGACGGGAAATCCTCGATTGCGCGCCTCGGGATCTGCGTCCACCTCACCGCAGGCTACGGCGATCCGGGCTTCCGCGGTCAGTACACGCTCGAAGTTACCGCGCTCCATCGAGTTCGCGTCTACGCGGGGATGCGAATCGCGCAGATGCGTTTTCACACGATCTCGGGAGAGGTTCGGAACACCTATCGTGGAAACTACCAGGGAGCGCGCTCGCGGGGAGCGGTAGCGTCTCGCGCGTGGAAGCAGTTCAAGTAGATGACTCCGATGAACGAGACGACAGGAGTCGAGGATGACGAAACGGAGGCGACCGTGACCGAGATGACGACGGAGACGATGCCAGAGCCGCCGTTCGCGCAGTGGATCTGCTGCCACGACGCAGAGCCGTTCTGCGACTGGTGCGCGTGCTCGCAGTCCGAGGAGGAGTGTGGGTGCACGGCCACGCTCGGACCCGACGACAACGACGGACTCGGTGTCGTCTGCGTCCACTGCGGCATAGAACTCGATCCGATCGACTTCGACACGGGTGAGCGAGCGTCGGGCGAACAGATCGCCGTCCTCCTCGCGGAACTGCGCGGTAGCACCGGGATGGTGAACTGATGGCCAAGACTCCGATGGAGGTCGTGACGGCGCTCGCGCGCCTGGAGCTACCGGACCCGCCGCTCGACCGCGCGCTCGCGGCGATCGAGGAGCTGGTCGAGGCCGCGGTGCGTGGAAAGAGGCGCACGCGCTTTGCGGACGCCGCGCGGATCTGCGCGGTCGGCACGCAACTCCTCTCCGCCACGGCCGAGGGCGTGCTCGACGATCCAGCGCTCGGCTGCGATGACGGGCTCAACATCGGCGTCGGCGGCGGAGGCTACGTGTTCAACCCGAACCGCCAGGGCGTCGCGGGAGTCGGCTACAACCCGATGCGGGGCATAGGGGTGAACGACGCTCAGCACAACGCAGGCGATCTGATGGGGGTACTGCAGCCGATGGCGGGCGCCCAGACGGCGATGGCGAGCGCGCAGGCTGCGAGCTACCGCGCACGCGAACTGGCGGATCTCCGCGCCGCCCTCGACGCCGACGCCAGAGGAGGCGCGGCCAAGGGTCGAACGCGCCGAGCGATCCGCGGCCGCGTCGCCGCGATCGTGGCCGAGATGGAGCGTGAGCGTGAGCAGGGTGATGGACAGGTTCCTAAGACGAAAGCCAAGACGAAGGAGACGGACGATGGACGAGCAGAACGAGTCGACCGCGCTGGAGATCCCGAGATGGTACATCCCGAGCCTCTACGGCGATGTGCGCCTGGAGGTCGACCGAACGGGCATGAGCGCGGACGGAGGACCAGAGGCGACGATCCTCTACGCACAGAGCCTCTCGCCCACCGAGGAGCTGGCGATGGAGGCGCTCCGCCGCCGCGCGCTCGCCGAGCCCACTAGGGTCGGACCGCTGCGCATCGGCAGGGTGCCGTGGGCAAGTGCCGAGGACTTCCGTCCGATCGCCGACAAGTCGTATCGCGAGACGGAGGTCAGGGTGCGCCTGCGCGCACCGATCGCGGCCGTGCAGAAGGTGCTCGCGAAGGCGATGAAGCCAGGCCGGCGCGTGGTCTCAGCGGTGAGGTTCACCGACGGCCGTATCGAGGAGGTCTTCGTCGCCCAGACGACGGTCGCTGGAGTCACGACGACGACGACCGCGCTCGCGCTGCCGGCGGCGAGCAAGGGCGCGAAGAAGGACGCGCTCGCGAAGGTAGCGAAGGTCGAGGCGGCCGTCTCGGTCGCGGCGCCGACGATCGGCTGTCCGGCGCCGGACTTCGGCAAGAGTGAGGTGCGCGCACGTCGCGTGCTGCTCGCCTTCCTCGACGAACGGCAGCGCACCGACCTGGTCGCCACGGGGCGGTTCGTCACACGCGGCCAGGACACGGGGCGGCGCTACCTGCTGTCGCTGCGCGACGGCCCCGAGGGGCTGCTGCGCACAGGCGGCCGCGGCGTCTACGACCTCGACGCGGCGGAGGCGACGACTCGTCGAGGCTGGTCGTCCTCGACCAGGATCAACGGCACCGCGCTCTGCGGCGGCCCGCTCTGCGTGCACGACTGGACGGTGCCGCCGTCCGAGGAGGCGCTCGCGATCCACCTGATGCTGAGCCTTCCGGGCCGCGAACGGCTCATGCGCGCGCTGCCGGAGGTCGTCGGGCGATGATTGCGATCAGCGAGTCTGAACACTGCGAGGCCTGCTCAATAGAGGCACGGATCGGAACCGAGGAGGTGCCGCACCCGATTGATCCGCGTCTCCACACCTGTTGCGTAGCGCAGCCGCAGCCGCGGTCGGTCGTACGCTGGTTCGCGGCCGCGATGGAGCGCGAGCTGCACGAGAATGATCACAAGGGGACGTGGGACCGGTGCACGCTAGGCTACCTCGCGAAGCGCCTGCGCGAGGAGGTCGAGGAACTGGTTGTCGCCGCAACCGACGGCCACGTCAACGCGAACATCGGCGACGAAGGTTATCGTGTGACGCAGTGGACGGAGACCGACGTCAGCCGGGTCCTCTCCGAGGCCGCCGACGTGGGGAACTTCGCGATGATGATCGCGGACGTGTGCGCCAAGCGAGCGATGCCGAGCGTCGCGGCGCAGCTCGATGGTTGGTCGACTACGACGATCAAAGTGGAGAACCCGACCCACGAGCCGGTAGTCGTCGCAACAATGGCGGGCGTCAGCAAGGGGAGGTTCTCACAGACGGAGTCGACCGAGCTACGCGCGGCGTTCGAGGAGATGGCCGAGGTCGACCGTCTACGTCGATGCGAGACTACGCTGCTCGCCTACGGTCGCGCGCTTCGCGCGTGCTACGCGGCCAGCGACCAGGACGGTGACGCCAAGTACGAGGCCGACGTGGCGATGGAGAAGGCGTTCGAGGAAATCATCGAGGTCTCGAAACGACTCGCGGAGAAGGAGAGGTTGCCGTGACGGACCCAGTCATCCCCTGGTCTGCCTGCGGTCCGTGCCGAGACGAGCCCGACGCGCTCTCACCGTGCCCGTGCCACCACGCGCCGTGCATCCACGACAGGAACAAGACGATCGCGGAACTGCACAAAAAGATCGAGGAGCTGCGTGAAGAAATCGGAAAGCAGGTCACACGCGACCACTCGATGACGTCGAACATGCCTAGCGTTCGCGTTCGTGTCTGGGAGAGGGATGAAGTCGAGGCCCTCATTCTGTACGCCGTGAATAGCTACATCTCCGAACGGGAGGTCGTAGAGATCGGTCCCAGTGCTTGGATGTTGAAGGCCAAGACCGAGAAACAGGATGAAGAAACGCTCGATCTCAAGGTGCTCGACGGCGTTATGAACCTCATGCGGATGGTTCTCGATCATAGTGAGGAGATCGGCCGACCGACGCCGCTACCTCCTCCGCCAGGGGCGTCGTGACGGCGAAGAAGAACGATAGAGCGAACGAGGATCGACTTCGCCAGAGACGTCGGCGACGACGAGGGGACGGTGTAGGTCCGGAACAGCCTCTACGTCCACCTCGACGCGCTACCGATGAGCGGAAAGCTCTCGATCCGCAAGCGTAGGGAGACCCAGTAGCCATGTCCGACGGAACCGCGGCGCTGATGTTCGGGAGGATCTTCCGGTGGTTCGCGAGCGACCCGACCGAGCAGCACAAGAAGTGGGCGCATGAGTTGTGGCTAGCGACCAACGACTACGATTTCTCTTCCTATCAGATGCACTGCGATGAGGCGCTGCAGACGCTCGACCTCGCGCGCAAGAGGATTGACCACACGGCGGACCACGGTGGCGAGATCTGGTTCTACGGACCGGAAGGAAAAGACGAACAATGACGATCGAGCCCACGACTCAGAAACGAATGGAGGCGCCATGAGCGGTGTCTACGACAAAGCGGAGATGTATTGTCCCCGCTGCAAGCGGCGAACGATGCACGAGATCGGCTGGGAGTCGGAAGAACCCGACAGCCTGGAGGAAACGTGTCTGTCGTGCAATAGGCACGAGATCTCGACGTCTCATGATCTGAAAGAAGGCGCGCGATGACGACCGAGCCGGGGAAGATCGAGAACGCTGAGGACGCACGCGCCGCAAACCACTTCGGGAGCTGTCCGGACTGTGGCCGCCCGCGGATCGTCACGACGAGGTTCGTCGCGCTCCGCGAAATCCCTGAGTACTGTATGCGCGACTACGCGAAGAGCGACGACCCGACGCGCATAGCCGCGTGTACGCCGAACGACGCGCTCCAGGACTGCCGCGAAGCGACGAGACCGATCGACGCGTTGCTCTGGCTCCTCAAGCGCGTGGCGTCGCGAGGCGGCGTCGCATGGGAGGCGCACGTCTCCGACAAGTTCGGCGACGAGGTGACCGCGCGCCTACGCGAGTGGATCCAGCACCACCAGGTTCGGCTGCGATGAGCGCGCTCGTTCGCTGGGACCAGCTCATCGCCGAGGTGAACGGGCGCTCAATCTTCGGCGCGTCCGGCGTGCGCGACCCCGAGTCGCCGTGTGAGGCGTTCCGACCGAAGGGCGCGGCGTTCGAGCGCGTAGTCGAGGCCGACCTCGGCTACAACCGCTGCGAGACGGACGGACACTATCTGTGCGTCGAGTGCCTGGCGATCTCCGTCGAGGCGCTACGCGACCGCGAGAGCCGCTGTCGCGAGTGCGGAACGCCGCTCCAGTTCCGCGATCATGAACGCTGGCCCAACGATCCAACGCGGTGTCCCGCGTGCGAGCCGGAGGACGCGTTGTGACCGACCGGTGCTTCTACTTCGGGTGCTGGGGCAACACGGCGGGCCACTACATGCGAGGACCAGGAGACTTCCACGCTCGGCAGCGCGTCTCACTCTTCGGAGACCACATGCACATCGACGGCTCCCTCGCTCCCCGATCGGACCACGGGATCGTCGTGTGGACAGCCCAAGGCATGACGCGAGAGGAGCGGAGTCGCCTCAGCTGGGGGACGGAGGAGTTCGACCAGGGGGTATTCATGCTCCACAAGCTCGACACCGGGTTCACTGCCATCCAGTGGTGGGACCGCACCCAGGGAGATACGCGCCCTGGTTGCAACAGCACCGTGCTGCTGGAGGGCGAGCACACCGCGGAGGAGATGCTGGCGGCGCTCGCGAAGCACTGGCCAGAGGTTCTGGCGAACCTTACGCGCGCGGGCGTGCAGCTCAGGGAGATCAATCCATGATCGTCGACGCCATTACGGAGAAGAAGGCCCTCTACCGCCGCGTCGCGCGGCACTACGACGTCGACCTCGACCTCGACCGGCCGGGCGCGCTCTTCACCGTGCGTCAGTGGGACGGGATGGACGGCTGCTGGTGCGACGCACCGGAGGCGCGGGGCGTCCCCGTCGACGCCGCGCTCAACGCGTGGATGCGGTACACCGAGAACGGCACCAAGAAGATCAGCTACCAGGAGATCGACTACTACGCGATCTTCCCGGCCGACACGCGGATGGTCTGGGACGGTGGTCCCGGGGGAGAAATGCATCGACCATGACCACGTTCAAGGACCAGAAAACCGAGGCGCTGTGCTACTTCAAACGCGCGCGCGTGATGAGCGAGGTCAAGAACGGCGATCTACCGGACCTCAAGCGCCACGACATCCCGCAGATGATCGACGCGCTTGACGACGTGCTCGGTCGAGCGCAGAACGGACCTCCTGACGGCGAGGCCGACGGATCGATCCCGCCGCAGCTCTGGACGATGCTCTCCGGCTACGTCCGGAGCATGCGCGCGCTCGCTAAGGCGGAGGGGCAGCTAGAGAGTTACCTCGAACGATGTCTCGTGGAGTTCGGAGACGCGAAGCGCCCTCCGCTCGACGAGGACGACTACCACGACGATCCGGAGGACATTTAGGTGCTCTGTACCGGACCCAGGAACGGCGAGCTATTCGCCGAGCGCTGCGGCGTCACAGCCGCGTGGATGTGTCCGTCCGGTCCGCGCTGCGCGGAGTGCGCCGAACGAGAGATGATCGCTATCCGAGACGGAGCCTGTGTTCTCGCGATCCTCGCCGACGCGCGAGGGACCCCGCGCGAAACCTTGATCGCGGCATACAGAAGGATCCAGTGACAACTTCTTCACGATGGTCGCATGACGGTCACGACCGAGAGCGCGTGAAGTTCCGCGGCGCGCGCGACGTCGGCGAGAAGATCGTCGCGCTCCACGAGCTTCTGAGCTGGACGTGGTTCAGGTCGCTCTGGCGCGCGCGGATCGACGACGGCGAGCGCATGGACGCGAAGCACCGGAGGATAGCGCGCGGCGTGCGCCTCCTCGTGCACCTGCACGTTCTGAGTCTGAGGAAGTCGTGGTCCGCGCCGCCGAGAATCCTGCACACGGTGGTTCGGAGCGAGGAGGAGTGGCGCACGTCCGGCAACAGACGGTTCCCGCGCGGTCGAGCGTGCCTATGGATCGGACTCGACTGCGGACACTACGTGCAGCGGATGGTTCGCTTGAACAAGGACGCGTCGGTGACCGCTCCGCGACGCGCAGCATGCGACCAGTGCTAGGGAGGCCAGAGATGACGAAGCCGACGCGAGTCGTTCTTTACAGCGCTCGCGTGTCAATCGACGAGGAGGACGCCGTCGACGTCAGTATGGCGGCACTACAGGACGTGACAGTGCGACGCATCCTCGTCGAGAGCGAGTCGAGACCCTTCATCGAAGTGCTCGGCGTGTCTGTGCCGGCTCGACGGCGCGACTACCTCCGCGAGGTCGCAACGCAGTCGACGCCGACGCTCCCGCAGCTCAAGAACGAGGGCCTGGGGCTCAAGACCTTCGAGCGGCTCCGTTTTCGGATCCCGCTACGAGCCGGAGAGCTGCTGACAGTGAGGCTGGACGTCTTCGCAGAGGGCGTCACGGTGCGGGTCATCGCCGAGTGCGACCTCGGCATCACGGAGGAGGGAGATCGATGACTCATGCAGGCATGTGGATGTTGACGTTCTTCGCGATCGCGGCCGGGGCCTGTCTCTGGCTCTACTGGCGCGAACGGCAGGAGAAGCGCGTCTGGATGGACCGCTGCGATCGCGCGTCGCGTGAGGAGATACGGCTGCGCGCGATCATCGTGGACACGATCCAGAACGCTCGCGACGGCGCCGATCAGCCGTCGGTATTGCGCCGGTTAGCGCGTCTATCAGAGATCTTTGCCCCGACCGACGACTACCTGAACCCGGAGCGCGCGCTATACAAGAAGGGCGAAGGGTTCCTGTGAGCGACATTGAGCTGAATCCAATCGTGCTTGGCCCGTGCCTGCGCGACGGCGAGCCCGGCGACTGGTGGGGGAAGAAGTGCACGCAGTGCACGGCCTCGCACCACACGCCCCTCGGTATCGTGAAGTGCGCGTGTCCGCGCTGCGGTCGATGCGGCTGGCGCGGCATCGTTCTGCCGACGACGGACGACGCGTGAACGTGTTCGCGACGATGGTAGTCGACCCGCCCTGGCCGTACCCGAACGGGTTCAACGGCTGGGGCAAGCGACGCGCGCTTCCCTACGCGTCGATGACCACACGCGAAATCGCCGAGCTGCCGCTGGCGAAGCTCGTTCGACGTGAGGGCTATGTTTTCCTCTGGACGACGAATCAACACCTCGGTGCTGCCTTCGACGTGATTGAGGCGTGGGAGCTAACCTACCGACAGACGATCACATGGTGCAAAGCGGAGGTCGGCGGCTTGGGCGGCATGTTCGGCACGAACACGGAGCACGTGCTTATCGCGCAGAAGATTAGGCGGGGCACGAACGCGCACGGAGCGAGAACGCGCGGTGTGCGCGTGAATCGATCATGGTTCGAGTGGACTTCGAGGGGGCCTCGCGGCGAGCACAGCAGCAAGCCGGACGAGTTCTACGAGGTCGTCGAACGCGTCGCGCCAGGTCCCTACGTTGACGTATTCGCACGAAGAAAGCGCCGCGGATGGACGTGTGTCGGCGACGCGATCGACGGCCGCGATGTACGCGAGGCGGTCAACCAGCTCGTCAATCCAACGTAACCGACTGACCAGTGACCAGCGGTCCGAACGTTTGCTCGTCACCTAGCCTGCAGGCCAGCGCCCAGACTCGACCCGCCTCCGATTGTCGATCGGAACGAACGCGATCAAGCCGAACTTCCCGAGCACGGCGTAGATCGCTCCGGCGTGGTCTCCGAGGTCGTCGAGCGGCGCGTTCGCCAGGTAGGCGAGCTGCTGCGTACAGAGCACACCAGGTCTCACGCTGGGGTCATCGTAGCTGCGGCGCAGGTCGAGGTAGCGCTCGACGAACACCCACGCGTCGCTCGGCAAGATGCGCGTGGTTAGCTCGTAGCACCGCTCGTCGGCGTCGAACTCAGGCACGGGCCCGCGCCTCGCGCGGCGCCACTCGTTGCCTCCCTCGTCGTAGAGCTTCCCTGGGTCGCCGAGGAACAGGTACGGCTTCCTCGCCTCGAACGCCCAGCGCGTCGGGTCGAGGACGCGAGGATCGTCTGCGAGCACGATCCACCCGTGCTGGACGAAGGCGGGACCTCTACCGCCGCGGTGGAACATCGATCGCTCGTGGACAGGACCGAGCCAGTGGCCGTAGACGGCCGCGCCGTGGACGAGCCCGGCGGCGACGATCTTGCTCGCGATCTCGAAGCAACGACCGCCCCAGGTCGAGGCGGGGCCGAGCGCGCGCTCGACTCGATGCAGCGTCAGCCGATCTACCGTCGTCGTCATGGCTGTTCTTCTTCTCCAGCGATCTCGCACGCCGCGTCGACGCCCTCCGCGGTGACGGTCACGAGGTGCGCTCGGTAAGCGTCGACGCGGCCGACGAGGCCGAGGTCGATTAGGCCGTGGAGCGCGACGTGGTCCAGCTCCCACTCGGACATCGATCCGAGACGAGCGAGACGGACGAGCAGCACCTGCTCGGCGGGAGTCAGAGGGCGACGCGGCTCGGCGCTCACGGCGACCTCCGCTTCGTCTGGTCGTTCGCCGGCGTCTCCGCGGCCTGCCTCAGACCGTACAGAGCGCGGGCCCGCTCCATGTTCCGGATGAACGCCTCCGACAGGCAGCACGCCCGGAAGAACGCCGAAGGGTCGAAGCCGCGCTCGCAGTCGGCGAAGTAGTCGGCGAAGACGGAGGCAGCCGCCTGGGCGGCTGCAGAGGCCCTGTTGAGGACCGTGCTCGCTCGTCCGCCTCGCCCGCCGCCGCCGACGACCACGCAGGAGCGGAACACGCTCTTGACGTGCTCGGCCGCGAGCGCCGATCCGGACTTCATCAGCTTCTTGGTCATACGATGCTCCTCTCTTCGTCGGGCAGATGGTGGACGTACTTCGCTCGGGTTCGCCAGCGCGACCCGCACGCGAGACAGCGAACCTCGCTGTAGACCGATGGAGTCGGATGGTAGCCGTTGAACGCGCTGCAGTTCTGGCGTCGCTGAACGACGCGCCAGTGCCGACGAGAGTCGGGCCCGGAGCAGACGCAGACGGGGCCGCTGCTCATGGCTCCTCGATGGCGGCGATCGCGTCCTCATCGCCCTCGATGGCGGCGAGGACTTCGAGGTGGTCGCGGCACTCCTCGCACCAGCCCTCGGGCTCCGGCGCGTGCGAGCGCGCGAGCGCGAGCGTGCCGTGGCAGACGAGCGTGTTGTGCTCCTCGCAGACGGTGCACCAGGGCAGCTCCGGGTCGCTCTCCATGCCGGCCTGGAGAGACGCGTAGAGGCCGACCTCGGTCCCGGTCGAGCGCGCGCGCGTGCGCTGCACGAGTCCGGCGAGGCCGAGGTGTCCGTACTCCTTCTTGGGACCGCTCATGATCTAGACCTCCTCCAGCAGACCGTGTTCGAGGAACGAGTAGTGCGTGCCGGCCTCCGGCGCGACGACGACGTGGTCGACGAGGTTCGTCCCGATCGCCCTCGACCCCTCCGCGACCTTCTTCGTGAACGAGAGGTCGTGGGGAGACGGGAACGGGTCGCCGCCCGGGTGGTTGTGCGCGAGCACGAACGCCGTCCCGCCGAGGAGGAGCGCGGCGCGGAGGACCTCCTTCGCGTGGACGCAGAGCGCCGAGTCGCCTCCCTCCGCGACCGTGACGATCCCGACGACGCGGTTCCGCGAGTCGAGGCCGATGACGATCAGCCGCTCGGAGACGAGGCCGGCGAGCGCTGCGCTCGCGATCCTCGACGCGTCGCTCCCGCAGGCGACGAGCGCTCCCTCGGCGACGACGAGCGGGCGATCGGGGTTGAGTCCGACGCGGTAGCGCGCGACGCGTTTCGATCCGTTGCTCATTCGTCTTCTCCGGTGAGAGCCTTGGCGAGTTCGACGAGCCGGAGGACCGCGTCCGCGTACTCCCTGCGATCGTCAGCGCTGAGTGACTTGGAGTCGACTTCCTCGAACGAGCGAAAGATCGTTGCCTCCTGCTTGAGCCGCTCGCCGATCGCGTCGACGCCGTCGGTTCGCGTGAGCGCATAGAGCTTCACGAGCTTCCGGAGCGCGCCGGCCCACTCGACGCCGTCGCCGTGCGTGATGACCTCTTTCGTGCGCTTCACGTCAGCACCCCCACCTTTCCTCGGCGTCGCGCTCGCGACGGTCGGCGGTCAGCTCGTCGAGGTACTCGTGTAGACGCTTGAGGTCGGCCTCGCCGGCGCACGCCTCGTCGACGACGGGCTCGACGCGGTCACCGCGGCAGCGGTAGCAGCTCACGTCGTAGGTGCCGCGCGCGTACTCCTCGCGGAAGTCGGGGTCCTCGTCGAACTCCTCGCCCGAGATGCCGTGCGCGTCGATCGACGGGTTGACGTGGTTACCGCGGCCGTCGCAGAGGCCGCAGACCTCGAACCGGGCGGGGAACGTGACCTCCTCCACCTCGGGACCGTCGTCCGTCTCCTCGACGACGGGCAGCTCGACGAAGATCGTCATCGTCTGCGAGTCGAACCGGTCGTACCACCTGCCGTCGCGCGCCTCTCGGTCTCGTGAGTCCATGTGCGCCTCCTGCAGGGAGAGACGGCCGAGGGGATCCGGGTATTCAACCGTTCCGCGGAACCGCCTACAACGCGTCCCAGGCCGCTCGCAGCTCTCGTGGGATCTCCGCCTCGGCGACGAAGCCGTAGGTCAGGGTGAAGGAGACGTAGTCCGTCGGCTCGGCGAACCAGAGCACCTTGACCTCCTCGGGGAGGGTCACGTCGCCGTGGTGGTCGACCTTCACGCGCTCGATCGCCTCGTCGATGGACGAGGCGATGACGGCGTAGCGGGCGAGGCGGAGCTTGCGCGCGCCGCGCTCCTTGGAGAGACGGTAGGCGAAGTAAAGCGCGCTCATGTTCCTTCCTTTTCGAGTCACGCCATCATGTCGCGAACGGCGGCCCACTGTTCGGCCTGGCGGACGTGACGAGCGACTTCGTCCGGCGTCGGGGTATCGACCCGTTTCACGCCGTTGACGGTAACAGTCTGGACGATCTTGCCGCTGGCGAGCCCGTCGTAGAGCTTCGCCCTGCCGACGACGAGGTCCTTGAGGTCTGGCATGATCGTGCCCTCCAGACCGAAGACGCGCAGGTAGTCCACGATCTCGCTCGGCTCGCTGTACTCGCTCAGGCCCTTCGTCTGCACGTGTCCGTTCTCGTCGAGGTACATCGCCATCGCGAAGCGCGCGAACGTGGACTTCTTTGGCTTGTTCCAGACGACTCCGGCAACCTTCGGGTTCATCGTCTGACTCATGAACCGCACGCCCTTCTTCGGCGCCGCCTCGGTCCAGTAGCGGATCTGGGTGCGGAGCCGGAAGCCATAAGGGTAGTCCGCGACAACAAAGGCCGTCGACTCGTCGTGGTGACCGGACAGGGGTTGGACGACTGGTTCCATTGGTGGATCCTCCTCCGTCGATGCTACTACAGGAAGTTCAGAGCCGAGATCGGGACGGTCCGCTCGGAACGGCGGCCGTAGGCGTAGGTGAAGGCCACGCGGACGGTCGTCTCGGCGACCGAGAGGACGCGACCCGTTCGCTCCGGTCCGACGAGACGACGGAGGCGCGAGCTGCGCGGGAAGGCGACGCGCTCGCCGACACGCGGAACGGGACGCACGCTGTTCGCCTCGCAGTAGCCGCGCCAGTGCGCGAGGATCCGCTCTCGCGACGAGACCGAGAGGTCGATCGAGTGCTCGCCGCGCGAGCCGCCGGTGAACACGACGCGGAAGCTCTCGACGTACGTCCCGTACGCGAGGTGACCGTCGTCGCCGCGGACGGGGAGGCGCGACGGATACGATTCGAGCTTCGCGGAAAGTCCACTGCGATAGAGTGAGTCGACCAGCACGCGGGCGGAGTCGGGGGTCATGGCGGTCATGGCCTAGAGACCCCACGTAGCGCGCTGTTCGACGTTCGCCACGGTGCTCTCGGCCACGCGGGATGCAGGAACACCGAAGGCGACTGCACCATGACGGACGAGAGCGAAGGACCGACGGATTTGCGCGCGGAGCTTGGCGTTGACGGGGTTCTTCCCGCGGCAGAGCGGCAGGTAGGTCGCGAGGAGGATCATGACTGAGGCGAACGTGGGAGTTTTAGCGTCGTTGTCGGTCATGGTGAATGGACGGGCCTCCTCGGTTGGTATTCAACCGTTCTGCGGAACTCGGATCTAGCCTACGACGGCCCGCAGCTGTCGCCGTAGGCGCCCGCCGGGAGCCTCCAGGAACCCGCCGGGAGGACCACTGGCTCGTCGAAGCGCTCGCTCGTGGCTGCGACTGCGTCGGCCTGGCTCATCGCGTAGGCGCGGCCCTGGTCGGCCTGCTGGACGACCGTCAGATGGCGCTTGATCGTCTTGCCGAACTCGCCCTCGTAGCTCGCGACGCGGTCGAACTGGGCCGGGCTGACGGCGCGGAGCGAGGCCCACTGGTCGACGCTGCCGAAGATACAGGCTGCGCACGAGACGCGGCTCCAGCCGAGGCGGTAGGCAGGGTGCGGGTTGACCGAGTGCCGCTCGATGACGGCCCACACCTGCTGCTCGGTCCACGCGTGGACGGGGCGCCACTGGTCGACGAGGCGACGCGCGCGCCTGCCGTCGCGGTTGTCCTCGCGGTACGGCTCGAACGGAAGGTACTTCGCCCGGTTCGGCGACTCCTCGGCGCGCTCGCCGGTGACGACGAGGGTGCGGCGACCGGCAAAGCGCGCCTGGTTGCGGATCGCGGTCGCGCACACGTCGACCTTGAGATACGCCGAGCACCAGCGGACCTTGAGGTCGGCGGCCATCTGCGGGAACTGCCGGCGCGTGCTCCTCTTCGGACTGTCGCCGCCGCTGTAGCGGAGCCCCTCGGGAGTCTCGAACGCGGTCCGGTCGGTCGCGCTGTCGCTGCGGAGCATCTCGCCCTCGAACCCGCCGCACTTCCACGAGAAGTACAGCTTGACGCCAAAGGCCTCGGCGACCGCGCGGCAGTAGTCGCGGGTGCATCGCCAGTCCATGAGCGACGAGCCCTCGCGGCCGTCTACGTCGTGGTGCCACAGCTCAATGCGGTCGCGAGAGACGCCGAGGTCGAGGAGGTGAAGCAGGCAGGCGAGAGAGTCCTTGCCGCCGGAGAACGCGACGACGATCACGTCGTAGCTCGCGAGGTCGATCTGCTCGGCGGCCGCGTCGGCCGCGATCTTCGCGGCCGCCATCGACTCGGCCTTCTTCGCGAGCTTCGCGGCGGCGCTCGCGGCAGCCTTCGCGGCCTTCGCAGCTGCCCTCTTCTCCGCCTTCGCGTCCATGCTGGTCATGCCATGATAGACGACCCAGAGACCCGTACATTCAACCGTCTGCGGAATCCGCAAGTGTCAGAATCTACTGGTCAGAATAGGCCAGCAGTAGCGCATTCCGCGGAACCGGTGAATACTCCGGCTCAGGGAGCGTCTACGGAACATGACCACCTCGACCGCCACCGCCAAGATGACACCCGTCGAGATCGACCGCATCCTCGCGCCGCTCTGGGAGCGCGCGAATCGAGTCGCAGAAGACATTCGACGCGGGAAGGTCGAACTCGCGAAGAAGGATCAGCCATTCTACTGGCGCCGCGAGGAAACGGAGAAGGGGCTCGCGAAGTGTGTCGCCGATCTCGCGAAGGTCCG
>Ga0315274_10002943_pt1 | contig 25334 bp, 23 predicted proteins | sample YL17G02_20_MG_FD_203700 | JGI IMG/M metagenome (GOLD analysis project Ga0315274, IMG submission 203700) | Sediment microbial communities from Yellowstone Lake, YNP, Wyoming, USA - YL17G02_20 | ecosystem: Environmental > Aquatic > Freshwater > Lake > Sediment | place: USA: Wyoming | collected...
TTGAACCCTGCCCAGCAGGAAAACTTGCTCTGGCAAATCCAGCAACTCGATTTCAAGAAAATTGACGGCTGGGTCGCTGATTATGTCAAAAATAGCACTCCTCCGGCAATACCCGCTGGGTTTGTTCCTGCCACATTTTACCCATCCATACCAACTAACCCTGCACAGGAAACCAAATACGCCAAAGCGAGGGAACTGGGCAGGGAACTGATATCAGGGGGCAAGGTGGCCGCCTTTGTCGTTGCCGGTGGACAAGGTACCCGCCTCGGATTTGACGGCCCCAAAGGCAATTTTGCTATAAGTCCGGTTAAAAATAAAACGCTGTTCCAAATCTTTGCGGAAAACATCGCAGCCGTCTCCAACAAATACCACGCATCATGCCCCTGGTATATTATGACAAGCCCGCTGAATTATGCCACGACACTCGAAATCTTTCGCTCAAATAACTGTTACGGTCTGAACAAAAAGGATATTTTCATCTTCCAGCAGGGAATTTTGCCCAACTTCGGCTTTGACGGCAGGGTGCTTATGGCCGACAAGGCTGATATAGCATGCTCGCCTGATGGCCACGGCGGCAGTCTGCTGGCACTGTATAAAAGCGGCGCTGTCGAAAATATGAAAAAACGCGGCGTTGAGTTCATAAGCTACTTCCAGGTTGATAACCCGCTTATCAATATCTTTGACCCGCTCTTTATCGGACTTCACGCACTCGACAGGGCACAGATGTCGTCAAAAGCACTGATAAAAACAGGCCCAAAGGAAAAACTCGGTAATTTCTGCTTAGTCGATGGCAGGGTAAACGTCATCGAATACAGCGACCTGCCCGACGAAATGGCAGAGAAGAAAAATCCCGACGGTTCGCTGGTTTTTGAGCTTGGCAATATCGCCATCCACATCATAAATGTCGGCTTCGTCGAGAGACTAAACTCAATGGGTTTTTCATTGCCGCTGCATAAGGCCGTCAAAAAAATCTCCCATATCGATGAAAAGGGGAAACTTATTCAACCTGACCAGCCAAACGGCGTAAAACTCGAGAGCTTCGTCTTTGACGCCCTGCCGCTGGCTTCAAACTCGATAATTTTAGAAACCGTGCGCAGCGAGGAATTCGGGCCTGTAAAAAATGCGACCGGCGTCGATAGCGCCGAAGCCGCCAGAGAGATGATTATCGCCCGTGCAGCCCGCTGGCTCGAATCGGCCGGCGTCGCCATCCCAAGAAAATCAGACGGCTCGGTCAATTGCGTAATTGAAATTGCCTCGAGCTTCGCCGTGGAAAAAGAAGATATCAAGGGCAAACTTGCACAGGTGCCTCAAATCAAGGCCGGCGATAAAATTTACCTCGCCTGACCGGTCAAATTATCAGCATCGCATCGCCGTAAGAATAGAAACGGTATTTTTGCTCGATGGCATACCGATAGGCCGCGAATATATTCTCCAGACCGGCAAATGCCCCCACAAGTGCGAGAAGCGTCGATTTGGGCAGATGGAAATTTGTTACCATCGCATCGACGATTTTGAATTTATAGCCCGGCGTAATGAATAGCCTTGTCGCACCGCTGCCTGCTGATATTTGCGAATCCGTTGCGATTGTCTCCAGCGTCCGAACGCTGGTTGTGCCGACGGCAATTATCCTGCCGCCCTGCTTTTTGGCTTTATTTATCAAGCCGGCATTTTTTTCATCGATGCTGAACCGCTCCTCGTGAATATCATGGTCTTCGAGATTTTCTACGTTCACCGGCTTAAACGTCCCCAGCCCCACGTGCAGCGTTATATATGCAAAATGAATTCCTGAGTTTTTCAGCCGCTTGATTAACTCTTCTGTAAAATGCAGACCTGCCGTCGGCGCTGCGACGGCGCCTGTCTTGCGGGCATATACCGTCTGATAGCGTTCCTTGTCTAAAGCCGCCTGTTCAATGTTATCATTCCGTTTGATATATGGCGGCAGAGGCGGCAGACCTATCCTTTCGAGGATAGCTTCCGCAATTTCTTCTGTTTGGAGTTTTAACAGGCACCTGCCCTGCCCTGTTTTTTCCAAAACAACCGCCTCGACATAATCTTTTCCCCTGCCGCTTAGACAAATAGTCTCTGTTGTTTTTACTTTGCCTGCGCCTTTCAACATCACTTCCCACAGGCCGGGTGTCTTTTCATTAAGAAACAGGCCTTCGAGTTTCCCGCCGGTCTTGCGAGCCCCCAAAAAACGGGCAGGCAATACCTTTGTATCATTAAGCACAAGGCAATCGCCTGGTCGTAAAAAATCTCCGATGCGGTTGAAGAAGCTATCTAAAAGTTTATTCTCAAGACGGTCAAAAACCAACAGCCGAGAGTCGCTTCGAACCGTGCAGGGCTGCTGAGCAATCAGTTCCGCCGGCAGATAATAATTCAATTGTTCTGTTTTCATAACCAGAAGTTATCAGACCATACGCGAAATAACAAAAAAAATTCCTGCAATAAATAAGCTGATTTGGGCTTTTCAAAGACAATATGAGCTTTTCCGCAAAAGCTGCCCTTCGCCATTTACGATACAGACAGTGCAGGTTCAACTTAAAAATAGTAACTTTTCAAAGGGTAGGACAATGACATCGAAAAAAATTTTTGAGCAGACCGCCACTTCGCTTGCCGCCCTTGGCAGGGGTGAACTGGAGAAACGAATCAAAAATTTCAACGGCCGATTTAGGCTGGATTTCACCGAAGATTACCTGAATAACCTCAGCGTTGACAGGCTAAGACACATCCTTTTAGCCGCCCTGATTAACGCAAAACCGCAATGTTAAATCAATATCTGGCGGTCTCATAAATCCACACTGAATTTTTTTTCGCCTTTTACCTTTGCCTTTTCTTCACGCCTTCATAATCTTAGCGGTAAAAAATTTGCATTTTTCTGTCGCATTTTGCCCTTATTTAGGCTCTTAATATCAGAAGCGCTTCAAATCCGGATGTATGGAGAAATTTTACGGTGGAATCAGACGCTCAGTTAGTAAATGCCGCCTTGAACGGCCAAAAAGACGCATTTGCGGTCCTCGTAAACCGCTATGAGAGGCCTGTTCGTTTGCTGGCGATTAATATTCTGCGTGATTGTCATCTGGCCTCAGATGTTGCCCAGGATGCATTTGTGCATGCCTTTGAAAATTTAACCGCTCTGCGAAAAGCCGATGCCTTCGGGCCCTGGCTGATGAAAATTACGCATAGATGCGCCCTCGATGCGATTCGCAAAAGAGCAAGACTGGCACCTCTGGATATTACAGCCGCTGACGCAGCGATTGAAAAACCTGATGGTCAGCTTGATGAGGATAATAAGCAGCTTTTGGCTGCTGTCGTCAAACTGCCAAAAGCCGAAAGACAGGTGATAATGCTCCGTTATTTCTCCGGCCACTGCGTAAGGGACGTCTCCGAGATTGTCGGCAGAAGCGTCGGCACCGTAACAAAACAACTTTCACGGGCACACCAGCGCCTGCGAAAAATATTAAAAGAGATTTAAATTATGAATCCAAAAGAGTCTCTGGAAAAACAATTGGAACAACTGGGCCAGACCGTCAGCCGAGATGATGCCTTTGTCGCAAATGTAATGGCTCGCATCAACGCTGCCGAACCGGGCCGAATTAAACAAAACAATAAACTGATATTTAGGAGTCTTATTATGAATCGCTTTACAAAATTCGCCGCTGCTGCGGTGATAATAATGGCTGTGATTTTGTCAGTAACTTTTTTCAATAAAACGGTTCCTACTGCTTCGGCATCGGAGTTTCTATCGGAAGCATGCCAAGCTCTTTCAAACATAAACTCCATTCACATAAAAGCTCAAATGAGAACTCTGCCCGCTGACAATTTTTCCATGATAGGCCTTAAATATGATTTTGTACCGATTGAATTGTGGAAGAAAACGGATGCATCAGGGCAGGTAAAATGGAAAGTCGAAAAGCCTGGAAGAATTCTTGCTATGGATGGAAACTCTACAACATTTTTAATAAAACCAAATTATGTTCGTAAGTCAGAGCCATGGCCTGACATTAGGGGTTATGACTGTGGCTGGTTTGGAAGATTAGTAAATGTTAAGGGGCTTATCGAAAGTGAATATAAAAACGCTCAAGATTCCAATAATACGGAGCTTTTTATCAGACACGAAACAGTCGATGGCCGGGAGAAACTTGTTCTCGAGGTTAGCGATTTGGCAAAAGGAAACTATACAAACGATTATCTCAAAAATAAGTTCATTTCAGAATCAGATCACACAAAGGTTTACCATTTTGATGCTCAAACCAAATTACTGGAAAGCTTCGAAATAATTGTCCACGCGGATCAAAATGACGTTCTTGTCTTTGAAGTTAACGATATCGAATATAACCCCAAGATTGATGACAAGGTTTTTGTTCTTGATTTACCAGGCAACCTTATTCAGGTTAAAGACGCCGAAATTCTGCCAAACAACGAGAACTATCAAAATATGGGGCCAAAAGAGACAGCTACAGCCTTTTTTAATGCCTGTGCCAAAGAAGATTGGAAAGAGGTTTTGAAATTCTGGATGATGTCGGATGTAGACCAAAGAACAAAAGAGTATCTTGGCGGAATGGAAGTCATAAGTATCGGAGAACCTTTTAAGTCCGGCCTTTATCCAGGATGGTTCGTACCTTATGAAATAAAGTTAAAATCCGGATATATTAAAAAAATGAACCTGGCTGTTCGAAACGACAACAGGGCAAAAAGATATATGGTTGATGGCGGGATTTAAAAAAATTCCTGACAATCGACAGCATTTGCACAAAGGCCGGGCCAATCCCCCCGGCCTTTTTTATGCCCCGCAAAATATCCTTAATCCAGCTTTTACTTCGCAAAAAGCAGTATCGAAAACTTTTACAATTTAAATAATTCGGCGGGTTTGTCGGCGTAATAGAGACTGACAATTCCGAAAGTCATAGGGATAGCTTCTGCATTAATAAAGCCGGCATCTTGCAAAAGAGAACAGAACTCATCGCCGGAGGCAAACGATTCGGATGTCCTATTAAGATATCGATAAGCAAAATTGTCGCCGGAAATGAGCCTGCCCAGCAGAGGAACGATATTTCTGAAATAGAGCAAATAGAGAGTTCTTATGACACGGTTTTTCGGGATTGAAAACTCGAGTATAAAAATCTTTCCGCCCGGCTTTAATACCCGATGCATCTGCTTTAGAGCAGTTGCAACATCCGTCACATTCCTGATACCAAAGGCACAAGTTGCCACGTCGAAACTACTCTGGCTAAAGGGCAGGTTCATGGCATCGGCCAGTCGCAAACTGACGACACTGTCCAGGCGGCGTCGGCGAAGTTTTCTGTCGGCTATCGCCAGCATGTTGGCTGACAAGTCAAGGCCGACAGCCGATGAGATATCGACACCCGCCGAAAACAATGATATCAATAGATCGGCGGTACCCGTGGCAACATCAAGAACGTTGAGACCTTTTTTGTCCCTGAGCAGTTCGGCTATCCTGCGTCTCCAGACAGAGGCCAGGCCAAAGGACAGGAGGCTGTTAAGCAGGTCATATCGCGGCGCAATCCGGTCAAACATTCTATAGATATCAATTCGTGATGGTTCAGATTCCATATTTGAATTTTCCGACAATAACGCCCCATCGTCAAGAGCTTCTTCCTCGCAGGTATAGACTTTATTTTGAACTGGTGGATTTCAGGAATCTTTTTTTCCGGTGATGTCACGGGTGAGGCCGACAATACCGATGATTCGGCCCAAATTGTCACGCCAGGGAATTTTAGTGACCGAAAGCCATCTGATGATTTTCCCATCCTGGTCTTTTATGCAGGCTTCGTGATTGACCAGGCCATTGCCGGAACGTATGATTTCCTGCTCTTCGTCGAACCATTTTTGGGCACGCTCTTTTGGGAGAAAATCGAAATCGGTTTTGCCGATAAGGTCCTGCGGAGATTTGACGCCGAATTTTTCGGCACAGGTTATATTTGCAAATACAAATGCGCTATTGATGTCCTTGATGAAAATCCGGTCGGGCAGGGTATCGACCACGGTGCGAAGTAAATTTCGTTCACGGTCAAGCTCCTGCCTGACCTGGATGCGGTCGGTGATGTCGCGGTTGCTGCCTCGATAGCCGAGAAAATCGCCATTGTCGTCTATAACTGGTCGACAGGCGTGGTCAATCCAGCGGATTTGGCCATCCTGTCGCAGGATGCGGAACTGAGTTTCGCCTGGGCCATACACCTCAAGAGCACGACGGTGAAATTCATCCCATTTGGGTTTATCTTCAGGCAGGACAATTTCGTGCATAAGATTCGGGTTCTGGATGAATTGTTCAGCTTGGTAGCCGGTTATACGCAGGCAGGAAGGGCTGACAAACCTCAGTGCGCCGTCCGGGGTTTCCCAGTATTCCCAGTCGTAGGTGAAATTGGCGATGGTCCGATATCGCACCTCGGCTTCTCTGAGTTTTTCCTCGGAACGTTTTCGTTCCGTGATTTCCTCGTATGTACCCATAACGCCGACAATTTCGTTATTGGTGTCGCGGAGCGGAATTTTGCTTGTGCGAAGCCAGATTTCCCTGCCATCAGGAGTGGTCTGGGGTTCTTCGTAGTTTAGCTTCGGGATTCCGGACTGGATGACTTGCTGGTCGTCGGCGCGGTACATTGGCGCTTCTTTGGCCCAGCCGAGCTGGAGGTCATTTTTGCCGACAACTTCTTCGGGTGAGCTTAGGCCGGCATCGATTGCAAATGGCCGATTACAGCCGAGAAAAACGGAGTTGCGGTCTTTCCAGAAGACGCGGACGGGGATTGTATCGAGGACAAGCTGGAGCATCTGCTGGGATTGGCGCAGTGCCTGCTGGGCGTTGATGCGGTCGGTGATGTCGTTCATTATGCCGACAAAATGCGTCAGTTGTCCCTCTTTGTTGCGCACCGGCGAAACGGTGAATTCGTTCCAGAAAAGAGTGCCGTCTTTTTTGTAATTGCGGATGATGACCTGACAGGAGCGTTGCTCACTGAAGGCGGCGTGGATTTCCTGGCAGGCGGGCTGGTTGGTATCGGTTCCCTGAAGGAAGCGGCAGTCATGGCCGAGGACTTCGTTTAAGGAGTAGCCGGTAATGCGTTCGAAGGCGGAGTTGGCGTATATGATTGGATTATTTGGCGGTTTTATTTCAGTGATGACGATTGCGTTGGTGGCGGCTTCGATAGCGCGGTTACGCAGGTGCAATTGTTCTTCGGCGAGTTTTCGCTCTTGGCGGGTGCGGATGGTCTTAATACCGAAAGCCAGGTCGCAGGCGAGTTCGTCGAGGAAGTTTACTTCATCTGTGTAGAAGGCGTCGGGTTCGGATGAATAGATATTTATTGCGCCGAGGACATGTTCCTGTGTTACGAGCGGCAGGGAAATTGAGGCGGCATAGCCGCGTTTGGCGGCTTCTTCGCTCCAGGGGGCGAAGTCGGGATTTGCAGCCAGGTCTCTATTTATACTGGGCTTGCCTGTGCGGATGGCAGTACCGGTGGGGCCGCGACCTCGTTCGGTGTCGGCCCAGGTAACATTGAGTTTTTCCAAATACCCCTCGTCGAGGCCGGCCTGTGCGACCGGGCGGACGGTTTTGTTTTCGTCGTATTCGGCAAGGCCGACCCAGGCGAGGCGGTATTTGCCGACCTCGACTATGATGCGGCATATACTATTGAGTAAATCCTGCTCGTTTGTGGCGCGGATGAGGACTTGGTTGCATTCGCTGAGGATTTTGAGGGCGTGGTTGGCCCGCTGGAGCGCCTGCTCGGCGTTTTTGCGGTCGGTGATGTCGCGAACGCTTGTACGATGTCCCTGCGAGGCACCTTTGTCATCGTAGAGGGGCTGCCAGTTCACTTCAACCCAGATAATTGAACCGTCCTTTCGGACGAGACGGAACTGGACGCCTTTGCCGGTGCTGCCCTTGACGGCTGAGTGGAAAGCCCTTGCCATTCTTTCGCGGTCTTCGGGATGGATAAGGGGCATGGGAAAGTCGGGCATGGCGAGAAGTTCTTTTGGGGAATAGCCGGTCGAGCGCAAGACAGCGGGATTTGTCCAGAGCGGTCTTCCTGCGGGGCCGACCCAGATTTCCCAGTCGTATGTATAATCGGCGACGGCGCGGAAACACTGGTCGCTTATCCGCTGGGCAAGTTCGGAGCGTTTTCGTTCGGCGAGGTCATTATAGACGGCGACGACGTGTCCCGATGAAGATTTGTAGACGTAATTTTCGCGCCAGCCGGAAATACGACCGTCCTGGTAGAGGGAAACGGGGAAGTGTTGAGGTTGTCCCGTTTTCCAGACCAGCTGAAGGACGTCGAAGAGGCCGAACTCTTTTACGCCTGGGAAGACTTCTGTTACGCTTTTGCCGAGGATGTCCTCTTTTTTTACGTTGTCGATTTGTTCTGCGGTTTGGTTAAAATCAGCGAATATAAAATCCCGACCGTCATCGACGGCCTGATATACAGCTACGGCGCAGGTGATGTTGTTGAAAAGCTCCTGGAGTTCGACAGGGTCGGGCCGACCGGCGGGAGCGGAATTTCCTGAGGATTTATCGTTATTTTTTTTCATATTTATCACCACTTCAGGACGGCGCCGGTGTCGGCGCTGGTGGCCATCGCGGCGTATTTAGCGAGGTAGCCCTTAGTAATCCTTGGAGCAGGCGGAGTCCAGGTTTTCCTTCGTTCGATAAGCTGGGTGTCGGAAAGCTTTACATTTATTTTATTATTGGGGATGTCAATTTCGATTATGTCGCCATTTTTTAATAATCCGATTGGGCCTCCGACAGCGGCTTCCGGGCTGACGTGGCCAATACAGGCGCCTCTGGTACCGCCGCTGAATCTGCCATCGGTAATGAGGGCTACCGATTCGCCCAGTCCTGCACCCATGATGTAGCTTGTGGGGCTGAGCATTTCGACCATTCCCGGGCCGCCTTTTGGACCTTCATAACGGATAACGACGACATCGCCGGCCTTGACTTTTCCTGCGAGGATGCCTTCGCAGGCGTCTTCCTGACTGTCGAAAATAACGGCAGGTCCGGTATGAGTGAGCATTGACTTTGCTACGCCGGCAGTTTTAACGACGCAGGCGTTTGGTGCAAGGTTTCCTTTTAGAATCGAAAGGCCGCCAGTTTTGGAATAGGGATTATCGATGGTGTGAATGATATCTGTATTTTTGATTTTGGCTGGGGCAATATTCCTGCCGAGTGTTTTGCCGGTAACGGTGAGGCAATCGGTGTTAAGCAGGCCGGGAATTTTGCTGATTTCTTTGAGGATGGCGCTTATGCCGCCGGCATTATCTACGTCTTCGATGTGAACATTGCTCGAAGGTGAGACCTTGCAGATATTGGGACATCGGGTGGAGATGGCATTTATGCGTTCGAGGTCGTATTTGATACCTGCTTCACCGGCAATGGCCAGTGCGTGCAGAACGGTGTTTGTTGAGCCGCCCATAGCCATATCGAGAGCAAAGGCGTTATCGAGGGACTTTTCGGTGATTATATCCAGCGGCTTGATGTCTTTTTCGATAAGTGTCAAAATTTGTTTTGCGGCACTTCGGTAGAGCGTTTTCCTTTTTGGGTTTATTGCGAGAATGGTGCCGTTGCCGGGCAGGGCTATGCCGATAGCCTCACAAAGGCAGTTCATAGAATTTGCGGTGAACATTCCTGAGCAGCTGCCCTGACTGGGGCAGGCGGAACATTCGAGATCTTTAAGCTGGTCTTCGGAGATTTTTCCGGCGTTGAACTGTGCGACGCCTTCGAAGATGCTGATGAGGTCAACGGTTCTTCCGTCTTTAGTTTTTCCGGCAGCCATAGGACCGCCGGAGACGAAAATTGTGGGTATATTGAGTCTGACGGCTGCCATGAGCATACCCGGGATAATTTTGTCGCAGTTAGGGATACAAATCAGGCCGTCAAAACAATGGGCGCGGGCCATAGTCTCGACGGAATCAGCGATGATTTCTCTTGAGGCTAGGGAATATTTCATGCCTGTATGTCCCATGGCGATTCCGTCGCAGACGGCTATGGTATTAAATTCAAAAGGTACGCCGCCGGCCTTTCTGACGGCCTGCTTTATAATCTGAGCGACTTTGTTCAAATGGACATGCCCGGGGACGATGTCGCAGTAACTGTTGGCAATACCTATGAATGGTTTATTGATGTCGGCGTCGGTAAGTCCACAGGCGCGGAGCAGGCCGCGATGTGGTGCTCGCTGAAAACCTTTCTTAACTTCATCACTTCTCATTTTATTCCTTTCGTTGAAAACGACCCTGCAAAGGGCATAAAAGGCCTCAATAATTTTAACCGTTAATTGACGACAAATACAGAAAAATCGGTTGTTTTTAAAAAAAGAGGCCGTATAATCATGTCTGTAACTAAAATAAAAATCTATAAGGAGACTTACAATGAATCATGGTAAAATTTTCAGATGGTGGGCGATTAGTGTAATTGTTTCGCTGCTTATGGCAGCCGGCTGCATTGAGCCCTCGAAGGAAACTACCAAACCACAGGTTGAACCCGAGAAAAAAGCTCAGGCGGACAAACAACTGCCGAAAAAGGCAGAGGCAGGGTCTGTCACAATGGCTTTGAAATTCAGCCCGCAGGAATCGACTAATTACAGGGTGAGAACCGAGGCTCAGGACGGCGTCAAATTCGAAGGTTCGATGCCGGACAAAACCGACCTCAAAGACAAAAAAAACCTCAGCCAAACCGAAGTGGTCTTTACCCAGCAGATACAAAGTGTTAACAATAATGGAAATGCCGTTGCCAATATCACGATAAAGGGATTGAAATATCTTTTGATATATAAAAATGACACGGTTATTGATTTCGACAGTGCCAAGGATCAGACCAGTCCTCTGACAAAACTAATCGGTCAGAGCTACTCCATAGAAATCGCACCTACCGGCGAGGTTGTAAGGGTTATAGATGTGAACCAGGCGAAAGCGGCGGTAGCCGACTTATCGTCGGTAGGCAAAGCAGCATCGGCGGTACTGGATGCAGAGGAAATAAAGCAGCGCCACGGAATGGTAATACTGCCGGCGGCAGAGAAAAAAGTGCTGTCTTTGGGGCAGAGCTGGAACAATTTGAAGGTTTTTTCATTTCGTATGATGGGGTCAAAGTCGTATGAAAAGATTTATACGATTAACGGGGTCAGTGTTGTAAACAACCGACAGGTTGCAGTTGTAGATATGAATGCCATACCAAGTTCGGAAACAGGAGAGAAAGAGCAATCTGCCGCTACTATTACAAAAATGTTCGACAGCACGGGGACATACAGCGGCCGGCTGATGCTGGATACGACCAATGGAAAGGTGGAAAATTATTCCGAAAAACTTCAGAACGAATGGGTTATTGTGGACCCGTCGGCAAAAGAGACTGACGGCAATGAGCCCTCCACATTGAAGATGCAATCTGTCCGTGTTTACAGCATTGAAAAAATCAATTGAATGCAATGAGCAGATAAGTACATAGTCATTTTTGCACTTTTGTTCCCGGACATCAGTGAAAGGGATGAAGTTGAGAACATCGATATTTGTTATTACGGTTTTTGTATTGGGGGTTACGGCTGGTTGCCGGCAAAACGGCGAAAAAACCGTGAAACAAAAACCGACCGGCGGAAAGGAACTTTTAAGCGTAGATTTCAAAGAAGACCAGACGCTGAAGTACAAGTTTGTTTCGAGCAGGGAAATTAATGTTGACTGGGGTCAGTCGAAAAATAACACCGGGCAAGGTCAGCAATCGTCTGAGGTGCTGGAGATGGTCGTTTCATACGTGCCTGTTAAAGCAAACCCATACGGGTTATCAACCATCAGGGCAACATTCGAATCAAGCACTGTCAGGCGAAGTCCTGACAAGAGACATTTTGTGGACGCAGCGGAATATTTTTTGGGTAAAAGCTTCACGTTTAAGGTCAGCCCTTCGGGGAAAATAGAAGATTATTCAGAGCTGGAAAGTTTAATCCACCAGGCGGGCGAGAAGGCATTTCGTCCGGCAAAAGACAATGTAAGAATCAAGGAGCCGGACATGATAGAGGACGTGTTTGCGACTCAATGGTTTTTGTGGGATTCAATTTCGAGCATAGACAAGGCCGCCGAGGGCGTAAAAGCAGGCCAGAGCTGGAAGTCGCAACTGGCGCTGCCCACGCCGTTATTGCTGCGGAAAACAAGAGATGTTACATATACGCTTTCTGAAATAAAGCCAGGTGAAAAGGGGCGACTGGCGGTTATACAAAGCACTTATTCGCCCGGCAATACGGCGCCGGTGAGCTGGCCTTTTCCTTACACCGGCAGTTTCCAGATAAGCGGTTCTTTCGGTTTTTTAGGAATGATGTGCAAAGGTTTTAGCGTCTCGAATATACAGGGTCAGGGTCAGGAACTGTTCAATATCGACCTGGGCCGTACAGAGCAATACAAACAGGAATACCAGGCGGAACTGGGTGGGGCTTCGCCGGGATTGATGGGCGTGAACCCCAAAATAACGATTAAACAGACTTTGACGATGGGGCTTCTTGAAAACTGATAAATTAGAGGCAAAGAACACGGAGGTAATTACAGTTTGGAACGCGAGAATCTATGGGCGCCGTGGCGAATTAAATACATTCAGAGCTTAAGCAAAAGCAATGAATGTTTTATCTGTCATAATCTGGAAAATCCGCAGGATGACGATGCAAATCTTGTGTTGTGGCGTACGAAACACTGCATAGTAATACTTAATCGGTTTCCATACAATAACGGGCATCTTCTGATAGCACCAAATCGACACATTGCCGGCATGGAAGAGGCAAGCGACGGGGAACTGCTGGAGATGATAAAGCTCATCAGGGAAGGGCAGAAGGTGTTATCGGCGGCGATAAAACCGCAGGGCTTTAACGTCGGGCTGAATTTCGGCAGATGCGGGGGAGCGGGTCTGCCGGGCCATTTACATATACATATCGTACCGAGATGGGAGGGGGACACAAATTTCATGAGCGTCTGCGGCGATACGAAAGTCATCAGCCAAAGTCTTATAGAGCTTCAACAGCTATTGAAACGGACAAGCAAAGAACTTAACCTGCCAGGTTTGTAAAAATGTCGCAAGCAATGGCCAGTTACGCAGTGGAAGAAAACAGGAGCCGGGGGCGAAAATTTCCTGAAAAACGGCACCCATACCGCAGCGAATTTGAACGCGACCGCGACCGGATAATACACTGTTCGGCGTTTCGGCGTCTGGAAGGCAAAACGCAGGTCTTTAGTCCCGGGCTGGACGATTACTACCGCACGAGACTTACACACAGTATCGAGGTGTCGCAAATCGGCAGGACCATCGCAAGGGAACTAATGCTCAACGAAACGCTGACCGAGGCGATTTGTCTTGCGCATGATTTGGGTCATCCGCCGTTCGGGCACGCAGGCGAAAAAGTGCTGAACGATTTGATGGAAAAATTCGCAGGATTTGAGCATAACCGCCAAAGCCTGCGAATTGTGGATTTGCTTGAACACCCGTACCCTGATTTTGCGGGACTCAATCTTATGTACGAAACGCGCCTTGGATTGGGCAGGCATAAAAGCCATTATGACCAGCCGAACGATAAAAGCTTCAGTGAGGCAAACTGCTCTCTCGAGGGTCAGGTAACAGATGCTGCCGACCGTATCGCATATAACTGCCACGACCTTGAGGACGGGATGCGGGCAGGGATAATCAGCGATGAGCAATTAAAGCAGGTAGAGCTATCTACCGCGGCCCAAAATCAAATCCGTGCAGAGCGAATTGAAGACCAGACTATCCGCCGAACCAGAACAGCGAAAGCAATTATAGATATGCTTGTCAGTGACTGTCTCGATGAAAGCAAGAAGGCAATTTGTGTGGCAAAGATAAAAACCGTTGATGAAGCCTGCGGCAGGGCTGAAAATTTAATAGTGCTTTCGGCAGAAAATGAAAAGCGGCTGACGGAATTGGAAAATTTTCTTATGGAAAATTTTTACCTGCACAAATCGGTAATTCAGGCAGCGGACAAGATTAAAGAGTGGCTCAGCCGGCTTTTTGAAAAATTCTGCAGCAGGCCCGAATTGATGCCCGTTTATTTTCAGCGATTGATTTTAACGCAGGGCTTGCAGCGAAGCGTTTGCGATTACATAGCAGGCATGACGGACAGATTTTGCCAGAAAATGCTTGAAGATTAAAAGTTTGTAGTTCGTAGGAAGGACACAAAGGGACAAGGAAAAAGTAAAGGTAACCATGAAAAGATTGTTTACATCGTGTTTTGGGCTGGGCCTGTTGCCTGTAGCGCCGGGGACATGGGGGTCACTGCCGTCAATGCTGATTTTTGCATTATTGGTTTCAATGGGCATATCTAACAATTATCTATTGTTGGTAATGATAGTTTTGGCACTGGCGGGGTCGATTGTCTGCGTTGGATTTGCTTCCGCTGCGATTGCGAGGACGGGCAAAAATGACCCAGGCGAAGTGGTTGCGGATGAATTTGCAGGCCAAGCGGTTACTTTTATGTTCGCATGTTTTATGCCGATAAATTATATCTGTACGACGGCTATAGCGGGATTTTTACTATTCAGGGTGTTTGACGTTTTCAAGCCCTGGCCAATCAGGAGATTAGAAAAATTTCCGAAGGGGTGGGGAATTCTTGCGGACGATTTGCTGGCGGGCGTGTATGCAGGTGCCGCATTATTTTTATGCCTTAAATTCGGAGTCATTGAATATATAAGCCAATTATGCGGAGCAGGCCCCTTAGGGGCAGGCGGCGAATCATTAAATATCTTTACCGCGACTATCCTGGGGATTGTGCAGGGGATTACGGAATTTCTGCCGGTCTCGTCATCGGGGCATTTAGTTTTGTTTGGGAACATTTTTCACCTTGACACTGAAAAGCCGGAAATGCTGCTGTTCGATTTGGCTGTACATATCGGGACTCTTGTGTCCATATTTATCGTTTTTTATAAATCCATCGGCGCTTTTTTGAAGAATATGGTGAGCTTTCGGAAATACGGAACCAGTCCGATTGAGATTTACAAACGAAGCCCGAGCATTCACATATTTGTTCTGGCAATTATAACGACCGGCGTGACAGGTGTTCTGGGAATGTCTTTTAAGCATTATTTCGCCGCCGCATTCGGGAGTCTGCGGACGGTCGCATTGATGTGGATTGTTACGGGTACATTTCTTTTGATTACCGATTTTCGCAAAAAAACCCGTATGGGGATAAGGGAGTTTGGTGTAATGGCGGCGATAATAATCGGTCTTGCCCAGACGGTGGCGATTTTGCCCGGGGTGTCCCGCAGCGGCGCAACAATCTGTGCAGCTATTCTGATTGGTCTGCATCGGCGGTGGGCGGTGGAATACAGCTTTTTAATAGCGATACCGGCTATTTTGGCGGCGACGCTGGTGGAATCGCTTGAGAATTTCAGCAAAATCGGGTCTGCTGCCCTGCCGATGAGTGCCATCATAGTGGGGTCTGTTGCGGCTGCGATTGCGGGTGTTCTGGCGTTAAAAATACTGATAAAAATCTCGCGGGCGGCAAATCTGAAGTTTTTTGCCTTCTATTGTTACATTCTGGCATGCTGCGTGTTTTTTTTGTTGAGGTAATCTGAAACTTATGAGACAATAAACATCATAGATGAGTGTTTGTGGGTAAATTATCCTGTTAATAATTTGATTGAGAGGGTAATCAAAATGAAAACGGCGATTGTATCATCAACACTAATCAAAATAATAAACAATGGGGTGATGCGGAAGATTCTCGCCAAGAAAGTCGATAATTATATTTACAAAAGTATTGTCGAAGAGGACGGGGAGGATTTAAAGGAGGTAAGGAACAAAAGATACCAGTTTCTTTCGGCAATGCTGGCCTGCGTAATCAGGAACATCGATAAAGGTTATGTATCAACGCAATTCCTGAAAAAAATCGTTACTGTTCTGGTTGAGGATAATTTCATCCGCTACAGCAAAAGCTCCAGGCAGTCGATTGATAAATTCAGGGACAAATACGGCGAGCTGCCGCCATCGTTTATTGTGTTTTCGCCGACACAGAGATGTAATCTTGAGTGTATCGGCTGTTATGCGGCCTCCGGGGTAAACACACCTGCAACAATCCCTTATCCATACGTTGACCGTGTGGTCGGCGAAGTTCACGATTTATTCGGCAGCAGGTTCATAACCATTAGCGGCGGGGAACCGTTTACCTATAGAAGCCAAGGCATGACACTGCTGGACATTTTTCAAAAGTATAACGACATGTTTTTCATGGTATATACCAACGGGACGCTTATCAGCGAAGAGGTCGCCGGAAAGCTTGCACGTTCGGCAAATGTGACGCCGGCAATCTCGGTTGAAGGATTTGAAAAGGAAACCGACCAGCGAAGAGGACAGGGAACGTTCAAAAAAATTCTCAAGGCCTTTGAGAACCTGAGAAGGGCCGGTGTGCCGTTCGGGATTTCGGCAACGGCGACAAGCAAAAATGCAGACCTGCTGCTGACGGATGAATTTTATGATTTTTACTTCAAGGAACAGGGTGCAAGTTATATGTGGCAGTTCCAGATGATGCCTATCGGGCGTGGCAAGGATGAGCTTGAATTGATGGTGAGCCCGGAAAAGAGACTGCAACTATTCAGGAAATGGGAAAAACTGCTGGCGGAAAAGAAATATTGCCTGGCTGACTTTTGGAACAGTGGTATGCTTACGAGAGGATGCATAGCATACGGCAGGGGCGGGGGTTATTTCTATGTGGACTGGCACGGAAATGTGACGCCATGTGCCTTTATTCCTTACTATGTGGATAACATCTATGACCTGTATAATAACGGAAGAACGCTGTCGGATGCATTATTTTCCGATTTTATGAAAAACGGACGCAAATGGCAGTTGGAATACGGGTTGGAAAACCGGCATAAACCCGGTAACTGGCTGATGCCGTGCTCCATCAGGGACCATTATGAAATCTTCAGAAATTCGGTTTTGACTGAAAATGCAAAACCAGAGGACAGGGCAGCCCTTGAAGCCCTCGAATCGAAAGAGTATTTCGAGGTGCTGCAAAAATATGACCAGGAATTGCAAAGTTTAACTGAAAAAATCTGGGAAAATGAATATTTGGGTGTATAATACATTCCCGAATACCGTACGGTGCGGTTTTAAAATAATATTTCCGAGGGTTTAATAAGATGTCTTTGACCTTTGGTTTGTGTTGGAGGGTCTTTACTTAAATGACGTTAAATGATTATAGTCTGCTTTGCGATGATTTTTATCTGGATATGCACATTCATACTGAACTGGACCTGCCCACCGACCGCGATACAATACTTGCGTTTTTTGAGCGAATACAGAAACAGTATCCGACGATGTGCAACTTTTACCGTCGTGAAAACGAGAGTTACTGCCTCGAAGAGGACCAGGAAGTTGGGCAATACCGCTGGGCCACACTCGACAAGGACCGGATAGGGTCAGGAGTTGTTAATCCGGCGAATATTGAGGATGTATATGAGCAGGACCAGCTGGTTATCGAGCTTGCTCCGTATATGTTAAGCGTAAATCACCTTGATATTGATTCGCTGGATGTAACTTTTGCGATGGACTTTGATTATTACGGCAATCACGATGAGGTCATTGCCGAGGCGCTGCTTGGTTCGACGGCCTTTAACTGTCTGCTGGATTTGCCGCAGGCCAAGCCTATCGGGCTGTCTCCATCTATGGTAGTGGCGTTGTCGGAGGATTGCCGGACGCAGGCACGGATAAGCGTGGAATCCAAGACAAGCGTTTATGAGCCGGGCCAGCAAAAGCTTAATTCGGACGATGCGATAAGCCTGTTCTTTACGATACGGCAGTATCCAAAGAACAACGAGAAATTTGATGCTAAAAAGTCGTTCGAGGTTCAGTGTGAACTGGCGCAGGAGTTAATGGCAGAAAAGATAATCCCTAATTTTGTCAAGCCGTTAACCAATGTTATTGCCCACAAAAGATTAACGTAGATTTAAGGAAAAATTTGCAAATGATTATCGAAGCACCGGCAAGCAAATTCAGAAAAAGTAATTTGAAAATTTATACCATAGGATTGATTTTAGTCGCAGCATGGTGTGCTTATGACGGCTATTTCAATGATAAGTGGATAAAAGAACACACCGATGCCAACGGCAAAGCTCAAACATACCTGGTCGTCAACAGAAGTGCACCAAAGTATTTAATCGGGGCAGCGGTGATTCTGGGTGTATACCTGTTTGCAATAAGCAGTAAAAAAGTTACCGTCGATGAAAATGAGCTTGTCATCGACGGCAAAAAAAGAATTGCTTACGACGCGATAGAAAAAGTTGATAAGACCTACTTCGTGTCGAAAGGTTATTTTGCCGTCACGCATAAGGATAGTTCGGGGAAAAAGGCGGAAATTAAACTAAGCGACAGAAAATACGACAATCTTGAAGCCGTACTTGACAAGCTTGTTGAAAAAATAAGTTGAAATTATTAAAACAGGGACAAAAGCAAATGAACTGCTGCATTACCGGATTACAGTGGGGTGACGAAGGCAAAGGCAAAGTGGTCGATATTCTGGCCGAGAATAGTGACGTCGTTGTGCGATACGGGGGAGGCGCAAATGCTGGTCATACGGTTGTCATAGGCGATACCAGATTCGCACTTCACCTGCTGCCGAGCGGTTCTGTCAGGCCGAATGTCATCTGTGTAATTGGAAACGGAGTGGTGGTTGACCCTGAATGCCTGATAAAAGAGATTGACACGCTGGCACAGAAAAATATTACGCTCAACGGGCGGTTTTTCATAAGCGAAAATGCTCATGTGGTTCTGGATTATCACAAGAAGGAAGACCAGTTTCGTGAAGATTCCCTGGGCAATGACAAAATCGGCACCACTATTCGCGGCATCGGTCCCTGTTATGCGGATAAAATCGGCAGAAGCTATGCGGTACGAATGGCAGATTTCGGAGACCTCAAAGAACTTAAAAACAAACTGCATACAATTGTGAATCATAAGAATAAAATCTTCTCGGCTCTTTACAATGCCGAGCCGATGAATGCCGATGCGATATTCGAAAAATGCAGGGTTTATGCTGGTCGGCTGGGAGGTTTTATCACGGATACGACCGAACTTTTGCATAAATCCATCGCAGAGAACAAGTCGATTTTGTTCGAAGGGGCACAGGGGGCATTGCTCGACATTGACCACGGGACATTCCCGTTTGTAACAAGCTCAAATTCAAGTTCTCTGGGTATGGCGGCGGGCTGCGGGGTGCCTGCGAGAATGGTTGACAAGTTTATAGGGGTAGTAAAGGCCTACTCGACGAGAGTCGGCGCAGGGCCGTTCCCGACCGAGCAGAATAACGATATCGGCCAGTACATCCGTGACAGGGGTAACGAATATGGAACGACAACAGGCAGGCCGAGAAGATGCGGATGGTTTGATGCGGTAGCGGTTTCATACACGTCGGCTATTGGGTCAATCGATGCGGTGGCATTGATGCATCTTGACACGCTGAGCGGTATAAAGGAGATAAAGATCTGCAGGGCATACAAAATAGACGGCAAAGAAATAAAATTCTTTCCGGCAAATGCGGCCAAGCTTTCAAAGGCCCAGTGTATCTATGAAACCGCAGCGGGCTGGGAAGAGGACCTGACGGAAATAGATAATTTCAGCGATTTACCGACAAACGCTCAAAACTATGTAATGCTTGTCGAGGAGATGATTAAAAAACCAATCACGATGATAGGCACCGGGCCAAAAAGAGAGCAGACGATATACAGATAAGAGTACAAGTCCATAAAGCAAAAGAATCGAGTCTAAAGAATTGAACAAGGTCACGGAAGAAAAACTTAAAAAATCGGCTGAGCGTCTCGGTGTAAGAGTCGAACAAATACCCCGTCACATCGCCATAATTATGGATGGTAACGGCCGCTGGGCAGAGAAAAAGGGACTGCCCCGTGCACAGGGACATCGTCAGGGGGGAGAAACAGTCGAAAAGATAGCGCTGTACTGCGTGAAGGCCGGAATCGAATGTTTGACGCTGTATTCATTCAGTATGGAAAACTGGAAAAGGCCGAAAGAAGAAGTCGATGCCCTGATGTATATCTACACGCTGTATCTTGTTCAAATCCGCCCGGTACTGATGAAGAACAACGTGAAACTGATTCATCTGGGCCGTGTGAGCCCGCTGCCTGTCGAGGTGCAAAGAGAACTTTTCAAGACCATAGAGGAAACGAGCGCCAATACCGGAATGACACTTGCGATTGCATTAAATTACGGCGGGAGAACGGAAATAATAGATGCGACCAGGAAAATCGCAGAGGAATACAAAGAAGGGAAAATCACTCTCGAAGATATAGACGAGCGGTGTATGAACCGGCACTTATATACAGCCGGCCTGCCTGAGCCGGACCTTCTGATACGCACGGCAAACGAATCGAGGATAAGCAACTTTCTTCTCTGGCAGATTTCATACAGCGAATTTTATGTTACGAAAACGCTCTGGCCTGATTTCAAGAAAACAGATTTGGACAGGGCTATACTGGCATACGCCAGGCGGGACCGGCGTTTCGGGGCAGTCAAACCCCAGACGGAAACAAGTTAACAACGAGCAGTTTTACTGATTGCCTGAAACTATGCTAAAATATCGACTGATTTTTGGCACACTAATGACGGTGTTCTTTGTTGCGGTCGTCATATTTGACGGCTGGCTCGACGGCTCCCTGACCGTAGCGACGGCGGATGACAAGGCCGTGCAGGGGACAATACTTTGCGTACTTGTTGCAATGCTGGGTGTGCCGGCTCAACTGGAGCTGGCAAAACTTGCGGCGATAAAGCAGTTAATAATTTTTACTCCCCTGTCAATCGTCGCATCGATTCTTTTTGCAACGAGCTGGTACTGGCCCCAGGTGATTGACATTCGGCCGGACAGTTACATATTTTTTGTTTCCGCTTTTACGCTGACGGCGTTATTTTTGTACCAATATTTTCGGTATGGAACTTCAGGGCTATTGGCCAACTGCGGGGTAAATTATTTTGCGATTATTTATCTTGGACTTTTGGGCAGCTTTGTGCCTGCGATTCGGATTAAATTCGGGCTATGGGCGATACTGATGTTTATTTTTGTTGTAAAGTGTGCGGATATAGGGGCTTATACGATTGGGAGCATGTTTGGAAAACATAAATTTTCGCCCAAAATCAGTCCCGGCAAGACCTGGGAAGGTATGGCCGGTGCGATTATTTTTGCGACGATAGTAGCGATTCTTTTTGCCGCGGTTTTTGGTATAATGAAAGTTTGGCAGGCGGCGATTTTCGGGTTGTGCTTTGCATTTATCGGGCAGTTCGGCGATTTGGCAGAGTCTATGATAAAGCGTGACGCAGCACAGAAGGATTCGGCGGACAGCGTACCTGGTTTCGGCGGAGTGCTGGATGTGATTGATTCGCCTCTTGCGGCAGCTCCTTTTGCGTATTTATTCTTTATCATTATACGGTAGAGGAAGATTTTGGAAGTTACGATACAATTAGATTCACCTGACAGGCAGCTCGAGCTGTTCGGTACTGCGGACAGCCATCTTCGTCTTTTGCGTCAGGCACTTGGGGTTCATGTCACAGCCCGTCAGGCCAACCTGATAATCAGCGGTAAAGAAGATGGTGTAAATAAGGCCGCTGAAATCATAGACAGGATGCAAAAGCATCTGATTAAACGGGACTCATTGACGACTTCGGATGTAACGTTTTTTTTGACTGAGAACCAGTCGGATGAGCCAGAGGAAGATGAGCAGGTAATAAATGTCTATTCGCATAAGAAGCTTATCAAAGGGAAAACATCCGGGCAGAAAAAGTACATCGAAACGATGCTGAATAACGACCTTACGTTCTGCATAGGGCCTGCGGGGACGGGCAAAACATATCTTGCGGTTGCGATTGCAGTTTCGATGCTCAAGAAAAAGCAAATCAGAAGAATAGTGCTTGCCAGGCCTGCGGTCGAGGCGGGCGAAAAGCTGGGTTTTCTTCCAGGCGACCTGCAGGCAAAGGTAAATCCGTATCTTCGTCCGCTGTTCGACGCGCTGGAAGATATGATGGAATTTGCTCAGATGAAAAAGTTTATGTCGCTTGACATCATCGAAATTATTCCGCTTGCATTTATGCGGGGACGGACGTTAAATGAATCTGCTGTTATCTGTGATGAGGCGCAAAATACATCGACGATTCAGATGCTGATGATGCTGACGCGGCTTGGGCACGGCTCAAAAATGATAATAACAGGAGATATAACGCAGATTGACCTGGAGCCGGGACAGAAAAGCGGACTGGTTGAGGCGACCGAAACCTTGAGAAGGATAAAGGGTATAGGTTGTGTGGAGCTGACGCGGACAGATATTGTGCGACATAAACTTGTTCAGAATATTGTGCGTGCCTATCAGAAAAAGGCAGAGGCGAAGAGTAGTCGTTAGTGAACAAAAAAATGTGGTTTTTCAGCAAAATAACTCAGAGAAGAAGTCAGATGCGGAAGAATTTAACCGCTGAGCGGTTTTATCATCTGCGCACCTGGGCAGATATCGATATTATTATATCGGTTCTGCTGGGGCTTGTTTTCACTGTGATTTGTACCATGATTCTTTCATTCGATTTGATTGAGCAAAAAGATTATTACCAAATAATACCCAAAGCAGCCATAGCGGTTTTGATTTGCGGGGCGTGTATTTTATATATTTCCCGCTATCAGAAACGGATAGTTAAAAACCATCCGAGACTGCTGGCACTGGCAGGTATATTTACCTCGCTGCTGATATTTGCAAAAATCGGTGCGCTGCTGACAAATCAGCCGTACTGGGGGACGGGAACGGCAATAGCAGCGGCGATTATCCTGGCGATTTCGTACAATCAGCGATTTGCAACAGGGATGGGCATCTTTTATGTTGTTTTTGTCTGCTTTATATTTGAGCCCCCTCTCGATATGAAGCTGTTCTTTACGACGTCAGCCGGCGTTCTGGCTTGCTGTTTTTCTCTTAAGGAAATCAGGACAAGGACAAAATTGCTTGAGGTCGGGGCTATTGCAGCGGTGGCGGTGTTCATAATGGCGATGACGCTGGATTTTGTAACCAAAGAGCAGCCGCTAAATAAAATATTCATCAACGCCGGCTGGCATGCCCTTGCCACGATGGCAGTGGCGATACTGCTGCAAAGCTTACTGCCGCTTCTCGAAAAAACCTTTAAAATAACAACGAGCATGACGCTGTTGGACTACAGCGATGCCAATCAGCCGCTGCTGAAAAGACTTGCAATGGAAGCGCCGGGGACATTCAGCCACAGTCTGATGATTGGTTCCATCGCTGAGGCGGCGGCAGAGGCGATCGGTCGCAACGGCCTTTTGTGCAGGGTCGGGGCTTATTATCACGATATCGGCAAAATCAATAAGCCCGGCTACTTTGTCGAAAACCAGATCGGCTCGCACAGTCAGCACAGGGAATTGTCGCCGGCAATGAGTCAGTTGATAATCGTTGGACACGTTAAAGACGGGGTGGAGTTTGCGGATGAATACGGTCTGCCTGCGGTGCTGAAGCAATTTATCGAAACTCATCACGGTACGACACTGGTTGAATATTTTTATAATCAGGCAAAGAAAAAACAGGATGAAAAGCCGTCTGAGCTTTCGGAAACGGAATTCAGATATGCCGGCCCAAAACCGCTGACAAAAGAAGCGGCCATTGTGATGCTGGCCGACAGCGTGGAAGGTACCGTCAGGGCGCTGCCTGAAGTAACGCCGACAAGGATAGAGGTGATTGTGCACAATATGGCAATGAAGCGCCTGCAGGACGGTCAATTCGACGAATGCGACCTGTCGCTTCGGGAATTGAGCCTTATAGAGGCGAGCATATCAAAGACCCTCATTGCACATTATCACGGCCGAATCGCATATCCAAAACCGATGGATGTGCTCGAAATACCATCATCACGCACAGATGTTCAGGCCTACCCTAACGAATAATTATGAATGCCAAAAGACAAGACAGAAATGTCGCTATTCAAATAACCAAAAATTTTAAAGCTGCGGCGGTTGATTTATCCGCTCTTAAGAAGTCGGTTAAAAACATCTGCCGGCGTTTTAAGCTGTCGAAAGTAAACATCAGCATTACCCTCGTTGGTGATGCAGAAATTATGAGGCTAAACAAAAAATTCCTCAACCACAACCGCACCACCGATTGCCTGAGTTTCGATTTGTCGGATGACGACGGAATGGGCACGAAAATATTCGAACTGGTAGTCAATGCGGAACTTGCGGCAAGACAGGCAAAACTTCGAGGGCACTGTTGCCAGGCGGAGCTTATGCTTTATATAACTCACGGCCTGCTTCATAATCTCGGTTTCGATGATTCCACACTGCAAAAGGCCAGGAAAATGCACGATGCCGAAGATGAGATTTTGCAGCAGGAAGGGTTTGGAAAAGTATTTAGTTCGTAGTTGGTAGTTCGTAGAAAAACTATGCTGACCAAAGATTTGGCTATTTGCATTCACGCAGTTGATTACTCTGAAACATCACAGGTTGTAACTTTTTTTACCAGGGAAACGGGAAAAATCAGCGTTATCGCCAAAGGCTCGAAAAGGCCGAAATCCGCATTCGGCGGCCCGATTGAGATATTGGCTTATGGTGACATTGTTTTCACTGCGACTGGCGGAGAGAAACTTGCCACACTGACTGAATTCGAACAAAAACCGGGATTCAATAATCCTGCGGAAAATCTTTTTGCATTAAACTGCGCTCTGTTCGGGGCGGAGTTGGTAACCAATCTGACAGACGAATACGACCCGCATCCCCAACTGTTTGATAACTTCGTGCAGTTTTTACAAAACGTCCGCGAGATACGAGATACGAGCCACGAACCCCGAAATAATCTTGCTTTGCTGATTTTATTTCAACTAAGTTTGCTCAAAGAAGTGGGCCTCCAGCCTATTTTGAGTTACTGCGTAAATTGCAGGACAAGATACGAGCGACGAGATACGAGCGACAAGATACGAGCGACGAGCGACGAATTGTATTTCAGCAGTTCTGCCAACGGACTTGTGTGCAAAGACTGCGAGGCCGGTTTTCTCGACAAAATCAGGTTGTCCAAAAATGCTGCCGATTGTTTGAGTGACTTGAAATTGATTGCCCTCGCCGATGAAAAGACGCTGCTTGAAATTGAAAAGGTTTTTGTCCGCCACTTTACCGAAATTCTCCGCCGCCCGCCCAAAATGGCAAAGTATATTTTGGGAATCTGACCTCTTTGTTCATAGCGAAATCCCTACAGAATCTTCATGTGAGGTGCTAAACGAATGACGGACACTCGATGATTAAAATTATGCTACCTCTTTCCGTTCATTTCCGTTAAGTTCCTCATATGCTGCCGGGCTTAAATAGCCCAATGAAGCATGACGACGACGGCGA
>Ga0315274_10002945_pt1 | contig 25319 bp, 24 predicted proteins | sample YL17G02_20_MG_FD_203700 | JGI IMG/M metagenome (GOLD analysis project Ga0315274, IMG submission 203700) | Sediment microbial communities from Yellowstone Lake, YNP, Wyoming, USA - YL17G02_20 | ecosystem: Environmental > Aquatic > Freshwater > Lake > Sediment | place: USA: Wyoming | collected...
CTTGCGGTCCCACAGAATTAGGCGGTTTTAAAGAAATTGTCTTTAGCGTCAAAGGCAAAGATGCCTATAAACATCTGAAATTTGAAAGCGGGGTGCATCGCGTACAACGCGTTCCTTCAACCGAAGCGCAAGGCCGCATTCATACTTCCACGGCTACCGTAGCAGTATTGGTAGAACCGCAAGATATTGATTTTGTAATTGAGGCCCAAGATTTAAAAATAGATACTTACCGCTCTTCAGGCCCAGGCGGTCAACACATGCAGAAGACTGATTCCGCGGTAAGAATTACGCATTTACCCACCGGCATGGTGGTTGTCTGTCAGGATGAGCGCTCGCAAACAAAAAATAAAAGCAAGGCGATGAGAATCTTAAGGGCAAGGCTCCTGGATATGAGACGGCAAGAAGAGATAAAAAAGATTTCACAAGAGAGAAAATCACAAATTGGAACCGGTGACCGCAGTGAAAAAATCCGCACCTATAATTTTCCTGACCGCCGCGTCACCGACCATCGCATAAATTTAACTTCGTACCAGTTAGAGGCTATTCTGGAAGGCGGTTTAGATGAATTTTCCGATGCTCTGATAAAAGCCGCAGAGGAAAATAAAAATGAATGAAGCAGAATTAGTGTTTACCCAGATACTTAATTGTGACCGCACGTCCCTATACCTTAATAGAAATTCGTCTCTGGTTAAGAATAAGTTAAGTTTAATTCCTTCTATATTTAAAAGAAGGATTCAAGGCGAACCCATCCCGTATATTTTAGGCAAAACCGAGTTTATGGGGTTAGAATTTAAGGTCTCCCCGGATGTATTTATACCCAGACAGGAAACAGAGATTTTGGTGGAAACGGTAATGAAATACGTCGCAGGTTACAAGTCGCAGGTCACCAGTAAAAGAATTTTGGATGTCGGAACGGGTTCTGGATGCATTGCCATTTCGTTAGCAAAATTATTAAGCAATGTGAATATAATGGCAACCGATATTTCAAAAAAAGCCTTAAGGGTAGCCATATTTAATGCTAATTTACATAAAGTCAAGATTAATTTTGTGCAAAGTGATTTATTTTCGACCATCGACCATCGACCATCGACCATCGACTACATTGTAAGCAATCCTCCTTACATTCCTACCGCAGAAATCGATGATTTGCAACCCGAAATTAGACATGAACCACGCATCGCTTTAGATGGCGGCAAGGACGGCTTTGATTTCTATCGCCGGATAATTAAGGAATCGCCGCATTATTTAAAAAAAGGCGGTTTCTTAATTATGGAGATAGGTTATAACCAAAGAAAAGACATCGAAAATATTTTCCGAAAACAAAAAACTTTTGCGATAATAGAAGTCATTAAAGATTATAATAATATTGAACGAGTAATCGTAGCACAAAAATATTAAATCTATGGATAAACTGGTTATTGAAGGTGGGGTAAGATTAAAAGGTGAAGTAGTGGTATCTGGTGCAAAAAATGCGGTTTTACCGATACTGGCGGCAACGCTTTTGACTGATGAGCCTTGCGTAATTAAAGGCGTACCTAATTTAGGCGATACCAACACGATGTTAAGAATTTTGCGCTCTTTGGGGAAAAACGCAGAGTTCAACAAAGGCACGGTCACGGTTACGGCGAATAAATACAGAAACTATATCGCCGATTATAAACTGGTTTCCACTATGCGTGCCTCCTTCTGCGTTTTGGGGCCGCTTTTGGGTAAATTAAGAAAAGCCAAAGTTTCCTTACCGGGCGGATGTATTATCGGTCTAAGGCCTGTGGATTTGCATCTTAAAGGAATCAAGGCCTTGGGCGCTGAGGTAAGTATTGAATCCGGTTATGTAGTGGCGAAAGCAAATCGACTTAAAGGCAATCATATTTATTTAGGTGGAGAATACGGCTCTTCGGTTTTAGCTACAGATAATGTAATGATGGCGGCAGTTTTTGCGCAAGGAAAGACTATCATCGAATCTGCTGCTTGCGAACCGGAAGTAGTGGATTTAGCCCAGTTTCTTAACAAGATGGGTGCCAAGATAAAGGGTTCTGGCACGCCTATTATCGAGATAGAAGGAGTAAAACGATTACAAGGCATAGACCACACCATTATACCCGACCGTATTGAGGCAGGAACATTTATTATCGCTGCGCTCATTACCAGAGGAGACATCCTGATTAAGAATGTATTATTTCAACATCTGGGTGCGGTCATTGACAAATTAGAAGAGGCAGGCGCTTATATTAGAAGAACAGATAGTTCGATTCGGATAGTTTATAAAAAGAGGCTTAAGCCCATAAATGTTACCACCCTGCCTTATCCCGGATTTCCTACCGATATGCAGGCACAGATGATGAGTTTGATGAGTGTTACCCCCGGTATAAGCGTAATTACGGAGAAAATTTATCCGGATAGATTTATGCACCTGGCAGAACTTAACCGTATGGGTGCGCATATTCAGAGAGAAGGACCGCATGCCATTATTGAGGGCGTAAAGCATTTATCAGGCGCTCCGGTAATGGCCTCGGACCTGCGTGCTTCAGCTTCCTTGGTTTTAGCAGGTTTAGTGGCTGAAGGCATCAGTACCATATCTAGGATTTACCATTTAGAGCGCGGATATGAGAATCTGGAGACAAAAATGCAAGGATTAGGCGCAAAAATTTGGCGGAAAAAGGAATAAGGCATGCTTTTAATGATTGATAATTACGATTCTTTTACCTACAACCTGGTGCAGTATCTCGGAGAGTTAGGGCAAAATATTAAGGTATTCAGAAACGATAAAATTACTCCAGCTAAAATTAAGGAAATAAAACCGAAAAAAATTGTGATTTCACCTGGCCCAGGCAGACCCGAAGATGCCGGTATCTCCTGCGCCGTAATCCGTGAATTTGCCGGAAAAATTCCAGTTTTAGGAGTATGCTTAGGGCATCAATGTTTAGGTTATGTTTTTGGAGGTAAGATTGTGGGCGCAAAAAGACTGATGCACGGAAAAACCTCCTGGATTTACCATAATAAACAAACGATTTTTAAAGGCATACCCAATCCCTTTGAGGCCACGCGTTATCATTCTCTAATTGTCGCCAAAAAAGGCCTGCCAGAATGTTTAGAGATTACTGCCTGGACTAAAGAAGGAGAGATTATGGGGCTGGAACATAAAAAATATCCTTTATGGGGAGTGCAATTTCATCCCGAATCTATCTTAACTAAAGTAGGCAAGGATATCCTAGCCAATTTCTTAAACCTATGATTACCGAGGCAACTTTTGAAATATCCCAGAATAAAAATCTCAACCCAGAACAAATGCAGGCAGTGATGGAAGAGATTATGACTGGAGTAGCCCAAACCAGTCAGATTGTTTCTTTTTTAACCGCCCTGAATCAAAAAGGCGAAACCATAGAGGAATTAACCGCTGCGGTTTCAGTGATGCGCCGGCACTCAACTAGGATTAATGTAAATAAAGAAGTGGTTCTGGATACCTGCGGAACCGGCGGCGATAAAAAAGGAACTTTTAATGTTTCTACAGTGGCTGCTTTTGTGGTCAGCGGTTGCGGAATTTGTGTGGCTAAACACGGCAACCGTTCGGTCTCAAGCTACAGCGGAAGCGCAGATATACTGGAAGCCTTAGGCATAAATATCAATATGAATAAAGAACAGATGGAAAAGTGTCTGGCTGAGGTTGGTATCGCTTTTTTATTTGCTCCCAATTTACATCCCGCTATGAAATATGCTATGCCGGCAAGAAAGCAGATTGGTGCCAGAACTATGTTTAACATCTTAGGGCCTTTAACTAATCCTGCGGGAGCAACGCATCAGTTGGTAGGCGTATACGACGGTCGCTGGACAGAGATTTTAGCCCGGGTTCTGGGTAATTTGGGGACAGTCCATGCTTTGGTAGTGCACGGCCAAGACGGTTTAGATGAAATCACTACCACGGCTAAAACCATCATCTCTGACGAATATAAAGGCAATATTAAAAATTACGAAGTCAGTCCCGAAGATTTTGGTTTGAAAAGAGCGCAACAGAAAGATTTATTAGGCGGCAATGCTGCTTGTAATGCCCAAATATTAATCGAGATTCTTAAAGGCAAAAGCGGCCCCCAGCGTGATATCGTAGTTTTAAATGCGGCAGCGGCAATATATGCGGCAGATAAAGTAAAGTCTATTCAAGAAGGAATAAGTTTAGCAGTTGAATCTATAGATTCCAAAAAAGCCTTAGAAAAATTAGAGTTACTCAAAAATTATTCTAATCAGTGAAAAAAACTGACGTTTTAAAGGAAATTGTCTTTAAGAAAAAAGAAAAGATACTCTTGGCTAAACAGAGCTTACCCGAAGAGGATTTAAAATCTAAGTTGGAAAATCTTCCACCGCCGCGGCCTTTTATTGAAGCAATTAATAAACCCCGCCAGATCTCGCTTATCGCAGAGATTAAAAGACAGTCACCTTCACGCGGCATCATGCGTCAAGAATTTAACCTTAGGGAGATTGCCAGAATTTATCAGGACTGCGGCGTACAGGCTATTTCAGTATTAACCGAAGAGGATTATTTCGGAGGAAATTTATCTTATATCAATGAGGTAAAGAATACCGCGACAGTCCCTGTTTTAAGAAAGGATTTTATCTTAGAACCATACCAGGTTTATGAGTCGCGTTTTTATGGCGCGGATGCTATTCTTTTAATTGCGGATTTGCTTTCCAAAGAGAAAATGGAAGAGTTGATGCGTTTGGCTGAAAGCTTAGGCCTTGATTGCCTTATCGAGGCAGGCGATGAAAAAGAATTAAAGAAGGTTATTAGTTTAAAGGCTGCGCTTATCGGAATTAATAACCGCGATTTGCATACGCTGGAAGTTGACCCCAAAACCACAGAGAAATTATTCCTCTTTATTCCCAAAGGCTCAGTGGTGGTAATTGAAAGCGGTATAAAGACGCATCAGGATGTTTTGTTTTTGAAGATTTTAGGAGTAAATGCGGTTTTAATCGGTGAGGCTTTTATGGAGGCACAGGATATTAGAAAGAAAGTAGAAGAGGTGATGGGGTGGTGAGAGTTAAAATTTGCGGAATAACGAATAGGGAGGACGCGATAGCTTCGGCTGTCTTAGGAGCTGATGCATTGGGTTTTATTTTTTATCCCGCCAGCCCCCGTTATATTGCGCCTAAGAAACTAAAGCGGATTACCGCACTTATCCCTGAAAAAATCATTAAAATTGGCGTCTTTGTGAATGCCAAAGAGAAATTAATTAAAAATATTGCCAGAACCTGTAAGCTGAATATGCTGCAGTTTCACGGTAATGAATCGCCGCAGTTTTGTCAAAGATTTAAGGGTTTCAAAATTATCAAGTCTTTTAGAATTAAAGATAAGTTGGATTTAGCAGAAATAGCAAAATATAAAACTCATGCTTATCTCTTTGATACTTTTACCAAGACAAAGTTTGGGGGAACGGGAAAGTCGTTTGATTGGAGATTACTCAAAGATATCCGTAAGTTAAAACGGCCAATATTCTTATCCGGCGGACTGAATGCGGAGAATATATTAGAGGCAGTAAGAATTGTTCACCCGGATTGGGTGGATGTGGCTACTTCCGTAGAAATCAGGCCAGGGGGAAAGGATTATAAAAGGATTCGAGAGTTTATAAAAAAGGTGAGAGGATTAAGAGATGCTACCGGATAAAAGAGGATATTTCGGAGATTTTGGCGGTAAATTTGTGCCGGAGACGCTGATGTATGCCCTGGATGAATTGCAAAGGGAATACCAGAAGGCGCGCCGCGATAAGAAATTTATTCTCCAGCTTAATTATTACCTTAAGGAGTGTGCTGGTCGACCAACGCCACTATATCTGGCCAAGAACTTAAGTGAACATTTAGGTGTCCGCAAAATATATCTCAAGCGCGAAGACCTTCTGCATACCGGTTCGCATAAGATAAATAATACTTTAGGTCAGATTCTTCTGGCGCTCAAAATGAGGAAGACTCGAATTATTGCTGAGACAGGCGCAGGTCAGCACGGCGTGGCTACGGCTACTGTAGCTGCCATGTTTGGTCTTAAATGCGATGTTTATATGGGCGAAGAAGATATCCAGAGACAGAAAATAAATGTCTTCCGGATGAAATTATTAGGCGCAAGAGTAATCCCGGTTGAGAGCGGCTCTAAGACGCTCAAGGATGCTATCAATGAAGCTATCAGGGATTGGGTAACCAATGTCAAAAATACACATTATATTATCGGTTCTGTGGTTGGGCCGCATCCCTACCCAATGATGGTCAGGGATTTTCAAGCAATAATTGGTAAAGAAGCAAAAAGGCAGATTTTAGAGAAAGAAGGCAGGCTTCCGGATTATCTGCTCGCTTGTGTGGGTGGAGGAAGTAATTCTATAGGGCTATTTCACCCTTTCTTTAAAGAGAAGAAAGTAAAATTCATTGGTGTAGAAGCAGCAGGCAGAGGATTGGCTTCGTCTGCCCACGCCGCAACTTTAGTTATGGGTAGACCCGGAGTTTTGCACGGTGCAAAGTCCGATCTCCTGGAAGATAATTTTGGCCAGGTAAAACCTACGCATTCTATAGCTGCGGGTTTAGATTATCCGGGCGTAGGGCCAGAGCATGCCTATTATAAGAAAATCGGTCGGGCAAAATATGTAGCCGTAAATGACCAGGAAGCGCTAGAGGGTTTTCGATTGTTATCTGAGGTCGAAGGAATAATCCCGGCTTTAGAACCCGCGCATGCAATAGCTTATTTAAAAAAGATAGCAAAGCAAATTAAGAATTCTATAATAATTGTCTGTCTTTCGGGGAGAGGCGACAAAGACACTAATTTAGTCGCGCAAAAACTGAAACTATGAATAGAATAGAGCATAAATTTAAAACTTTAAAGAAATCTAAGAAAAAGGCCTTTATTGCTTTTATTACCGCAGGCTATCCTAACCTGGATACCACAAGAAGACTGGTTTTGGAATTCGATAAAATTGGCGTAGACATTATCGAGTTAGGCGTTCCTTTCTCCGATCCTTTAGCAGACGGACCGATAATTCAGGAGGCATCAGGGGGGGCTTTAAAAAAAGGGATTACGCTTGGCAAAATATTAGAGCTAGTGAAGGAACTGCGTAAAGAGACCGAAATACCTATCTGTCTGATGAGTTATTACAATCCTATTTTTTGTTTTAATGATGATAAATTTTGCCAGAAAGCCAAAGAGTCGGGTGCAGATGGCGTAATTATTCCGGATCTTCCGCCAGAAGAAGGCCGCGGATTTATTCAATTTGCCAATAAAGCGCATTTAGATACAATATTTTTTCTTTCGCCCACCAGCACAGTAGAGCGGATAAAATTAGTGGCCGCTGTTTCCAAAGGATTTATTTATTATGTTTCTTTAACCGGAGTTACTGGCCCGCGTCAGATGCTACCCCCCGGTTTAGTTAAAAATCTAAAATTAATTAAAAAATATACTCAGAAACCGGTTTGTGTAGGATTCGGTGTATCCAGACCCGAACATCTGCAACAGATTTATAAAATTGCTGACGGCGCAATTATCGGTAGCGCGATTGTCAAAAAGATTAAAGAAAATATAGGCAGGCATGATTTAGTTAAACGCGTAGCTGAATTCGTGAGTAATTTAATTATATGAGTACGGGTTACAAAAAGATAATTCTGGACAATGGCTTAAGAGTGGTAACACATAATATGCCCAAGATGCAGTCTGTGAGTTTAGGAGTCTGGATAAAAGTAGGCGGCAGGTACGAGAATACGGAATTTAAAGGCATCGGTCATTATCTGGAACACCTTTTATTTAAGGGAAGTAAAAACTATTCCTGCCGTAAGATTAAGGAATCAATTGAGGGGGTTGGTGGTGCTTTAAATGGTTTTACTTCCGAAGAGCTGACCTGTTATTTAGTAAAGATACCCTGTCAACATATCAATCTAGCCTTAAATATTCTCTCGGATATGGTGATAAATCCCACCTTGCCAGAAGAAGAGATGGAAAAAGAAAGGACAGTCATCGTTGAAGAGATAAAGATGTATAAAGATTTACCACAAAGTTATGTGCATGAACTTTTAGATGAACTCTTATGGCCAAAGCAGCCTTTGGGCATGACTATTTCCGGGACAGTGGAGTCAGTAAGTCGTATACAAAGAGCGGATTTATCTAAATTTAAAGAGCAATATTATCTTCCCTTAAATATAGTGGTAAGCGCTGTGGGGAAACTCGAACATCATAGTTTAACCAAGAGAATTAAAAAAATTTTTAGCTACTGCGATCATAAGAAAATTAACTCTTTCTTACCGGCAAAAGAAGCGCAAGGCAAGCCGCAATTAAAACTCTTTCACAAAGATACAGAGCAGACGCATCTGGCTTTGGGATTTCACGGTTTTAAAAGAGACCACCCTTTAAAACATGCCCTGGCACTTCTACATATAATTTTAGGAGCAAATATGTCCAGCCGGCTTTTTAATGAAATCCGGGAAAAAAGAGGCCTGGCTTATGAAATTGGAACACAGGTAAAACGCTTTCAGGATACCGGAGCATTTATTGTGCATGCCGGCATCGATAACCGCAAAGTAACTAAAACCCTGCCTTTAATTTTAAGCGAATTAAAAAAGATTAAGCAGGAACCAATAACAGCTGATGAATTCAGGCGCGCTAAGGATTTCTATCTCGGACAACTGATGTTAGCTTTAGAGGATACGCTTGACCATATGTTCTGGATCGGCGAAACCACAGCCACTTTAGATAAGACATATTCTCTAAAAGATATTATCAAAGAAGTCAATAGAGTAAAACGCCAGGATATCTGCGATGTAGCAAAGCAGATATTTCAAGAGAAGAAAATTAATCTGGCGCTGATCGGTCCACTAAAAGATTACCAGCAACAAATTTATCATCAACTAAATTGAGGCCAGAATCATGCTTTCGTTATTAGGCACATTAATATTTATATTAATTTTGGCGCTGATGTCCTTCTTTTTTTCTGCCAGCGAAACGGCAATTATCGGCTTAAGCAAGATACGCTTACGTCATATGGTCAACAAAGGTATAAAACATGCCCAGAACATTCAGCGCCTGGTTACAAAATTAGACAAGTTTATCGCTGCGATTTTGATTGGCAATGATTTTGTAAATATTGCTATATCCAGCGTCGTTACCGCAATCTTTGTGCAAATATTTGGTTATCATTGGGGCGTGATCATAGCGACTTTTAGTTCTACGTTTTTTGTGCTGATTCTGTGTGAAATCACTCCGAAAATTTTAGCCATCAAGCACACCGAAAAAATCGCTCTTTTCACTGCGCCGCTGATGGAAGCTTTTATTCAGATATTCCGTCCGATTATTTATTTTTTTACCAGTGCCAGTAATTTTATCTTAAAAATTTTAAGAATCGGTCCGACTAAAAGATCGCCCCTCATCACTGAAGAAGAATTACGTTTAATGATTGAGGTAGGAAAAGAAGAGGGCGTCTTAAGCGATGAAGAAAGAAAGATGTTGCATAGGATTTTTGAATTTGGCGATATCCGCTTAAAAGACGTGATGGCGCCTAAAGATAAAATTGTGGCGGTAAATATAAATTCAAGCCCCGAGCAGCTATTGAATATTTTTGTGGAAGAGGGGCATTCCCGGCTTCCGGTCTACGCAGGCTCAATTGAGAATATAGTCGGCATAGTTTATGCCCGGGACCTGCTTTATATCTTAAGAGACAAAGGATTATTCCTGCTGCAGGACTTGGTGCAGAAGGCGGATTATGTGCCCGGCACAATGCGGGTGAATGAACTCTTAAGAAAATTCCAGGCAGACAAAATTCAGATAGCAGTAATAGTGGATGAGAATAAGAAGACTCAAGGTATAGTTACCCTGGAGGACCTCATTGAAGAGATCGTGGGAGAAATTGAAGAGGAGCATGCAAAGTATCCCTTTAATAATAAGAATTCTCATAAGAATTAATTGATTTTTCATGTTTATATTGTATAATAAGGTTTAAATAAAATTTATAATAAACACCGAGACCACATCGCATATTTTAAAAAGGAGGATGAGAAATGGCAGAAAAAGGATATTGCGTCAAATGTAAGTCGAGCAAAATGATGAAAGACGAACAAAAAGTTACGATGAAAAACGGTCGTTTAGCTTTGAAAGGTAAATGCCCTGATTGCGGAACAGGGATGTATAGGATCTTAGGAAAGAAATAGCCGCACGGAATATTAATAGAAGTCTTGGTGCTTTTAGCTTAAAGAAGATAGGAGTAGAAATAGAGCCAAAAAAATTAGCCCTGTGCATTGCCAGAGTTGCTAAAACCAAGAAAGCCAAGAAGGTAGTGGTCTTGGATATGCGTCGCATTTGCGACTTCTGTGATTATTTTGTGATTTTAAGCGGGACATCCTTAAGGCAGACAAACGCAATCGCGCAAGCAATAAGCGAAGGCTCAAGGAAAGAAAGAATAAAATCTCTCTCTAAGGTTTCTTCCAACGACGAATCCGGCTGGATTGTCTTGGATTTTTCTTCTGTAGTGGCGCATATCTTTTATGAACCGATAAGAGAGTTTTATTCTTTAGAGCGCCTCTGGTCTGATGCAAAAAGGGTAAGAATTACCAAAGAGGATCATTCCGGCTTTTAGTGTTATCCTTCCAAAAAAAACCGCACTCTAGATGGAAAAGAATATTCAGGGACTTTTAATTTCCGCAATAAAGGACGTATTAAAAGAGCTAAAATTTACCCCAGGCTCTAAAGAAGAATTATTTTTAGACCTTCCCAAAGATAATCGCTTCGGAGAGTTGACTACCAATATCGCTTTAAGAATCAGCAGTCAGGTAAAAATTCCTCCCTTTGAAGTCGCAAACGCAATTGTTACCCAGATTAAAAAATTTCTAAAGAATAATCATTTAGAAGACTACATAGAAGAGGTAAAAGTTCAAAATCCCGGATTCATCAACTTTTATCTAAAAGATGACTATTTTTACGAGCAGCTGAAAAATATCCTGTTAAAAGAAAAAGGTTTTGCCAAAAGCGACCTCGGGAAAGGCAAACGCGTGCTGATTGAGTTTGTCAGCGCCAATCCCACTGGACCTTTATCAGTTGCCCATGCTCGCCAGGCGGCAGTGGGGGATGTTTTAGCTAATGTGTTAGATTACCTGGGTTTTAAGGCAAGGAGAGAATATTATCTGAATGACGAAGGAAATCAAATCAATATCTTAGGTAATTCCATAGCATTGAGGCTGAAAGAATTATCAGGAGAGAAAATAGAATTTCCCGAAGACCATTACCAGGGAGAATATATTTACGATGTAGCAAAGAAAGCTCAAAGCTTAAAGTTCAAACCTCAAAACCTAACTGAATATGCAGTTGAATATATATTAGAAATCATTAGAAAAGAACTGGATGATTTCGGGGTAAAATTTGATTACTGGTATAGCCAGAAGGAATTGAGAAAAAGCGGTAAAATTCAAAAGACTTTGGATTTTATCCGAAAGAAAGGATTCTTATTCGAACAGGATGGCGCAGTCTGGTTTAAATCTACGCAATTTGGAGATGATAAGGATAGAGTAGTAATAAAAAGCGACGGAAGCTATACGTATTTGACGCCGGATATCGCCTACCATCGGGATAAATTCAGGCGGGGATTTCGTTGGCTGATTAATCTTTGGGGACCAGACCATCACGGCTACATCAATAGACTCAAAGCAGCAGTAGAAGCGCTGGGAAAGGGAAAAGCATCCGTTTCCATTATTATTGTACAATTGGCTTCGATTTTTAAAGAAGGAAAGCCTCTGCAGATGTCTACGCGCAAGGGCCAATATATTACCTTAAGAGAAGTACTGGATGAGGTGGGTCTTGATGCAGCCAGGTTTTTCTTTTTGATGCGCAGAACCTCCAGCCATTTAGTTTTTGATTTAGATGTTGCTAAAAAACAGACTCCGGAAAACCCGGTTTATTATATCCAGTATGCCCATGCCAGGATTTGCAGTATTTTACACAATAGCCCCCACAGATTAAAAATTAAAAATATAAAATTTTCGCTTTTAAAAGAGAAAGAAGAGATAGACCTGATGAAGAAGTTATGGCAGTTCTCTTTTATCCTAAACATTTGTTTAAATACATTAGATCCTTACATGTTGACTGTTTATCTGCAGGAGTTAGCCGAAGCTTTTCATAAATTCTACGATTTGCATCGGGTATTGGGTCAAGATGACCAGCTAACCCAGGCCAGGCTCGGGCTGATTAAAGGCACACAGATTGTGCTGGCTAAGGGTTTAGAATTATTGGGCGTAACCAGGCCTGATAATATGTGATTTTATTATAAAATGCAATCCCGCAAAATTTTAAAGATTGCCTCAAACAATTCTTTCTTGCAAAATACCTTAAGCAGCGGACTTGGCATCTCCAAGATTCTTGCCCAGCTGTTAATTAACCGCGGTATTAATAATTTAGAAGAAGCGAAAGAATTTTTAAATACCAGATTAGACCACCTTTTAGATCCGTACTCTTTTCTAGAGATGCAAAAGGCAGTGAGCCTGATTAAAAAAGCAGCCATAAATAAAGAAAGGATCATGGTTTTTTCTGACTATGACGTTGATGGTGTAACGGCGCTGGTTTTGTTAAAGACCGCCTTGTCTAAAATTGGCGCGAAGGCATCGCATTACCTTCCGCATAGAATTAAAGAAGGTTATGGTTTAAATAAAAACATTTTGCAGATTGCCAAACAAAAAAATATTAAGCTTTTAATTACCGCGGATTGCGGAACAAATAATCACGAACAGGTAGAAGAATTAAGGCGGCATAATATTGAAGTAATCATCACTGACCATCACGAGCCCGTAAATCATGATGCCGTGTCCTCTGCCTCAGCCCTGATAAATCCCAAAGTAAAAAATTCCCGTTATAAATATAAAGATTTAGCCGGCGTAGGAGTGGCTTATAAACTTTGTCAGGCAATTACCGGTTCAATGCTCTTTGAAGATTTAGATTTAGTTTCTTTGGGCACAATTGCAGATGTGGTTCCTTTAACCGGAGAAAACCGCGTGCTGGTCAGAGAGGGGTTAGCGCGACTCTCTAAGACCGAACGCATCGGTCTTAAGGCGCTTATGGAAAGTAGCGGCATAAAAGATAGAAAGATTACTTGCGGTTTTGTCAGTTATATTTTAGGGCCGCGCATTAATGCCAGCGGTCGTATAGATACTGCGGAAACGGCTTTAAATTTGCTCATGAGCCAGAAAGAAGAAGAGGCTGCTTTGCTTGCGCAAACGATAGAAAAACAAAATCGAGAACGCCAAAAAATTGAAAATAAAATCTTAGAAGAAGCCTGCGACTTGATTAACAAGGAGATTAATTTTAAGGAACACAGAATCATTGTTCTGGCTAAAGAAGGTTGGCATCAAGGAGTTTTAGGGATAGTGGCCTCCAAGTTAGCAGATAGATTTTATCGACCGGTAATCATTATTTCTAAAACCAGTGATTTGTGCAAAGGCTCTGGGCGCTCGATAAGAAATTTCCATTTATTTCATGCGCTTTTAGAATGCAACGAATTTTTAAAGACATTCGGTGGGCACAGTCATGCCGTAGGCCTGGTTATTGCCAAAGAGAATATAGAACATTTTAAGAAAAAAATTAACCATTTAGCTAAAGAGAGATTGTTATTCTATGATTTAGTTCCCAGTATAGATATAGATATGGAATTGTCTTTGTCGGATTTAGATGAAGAAGTAATATCGCAACTCCAAGCTCTGGAGCCTTTTGGTTCGGGTAATCCCGAACCTTTATTTTATTCCCGGAATCTCAAGTTAAAAGGAGAAAGTTTAGTTTTAGGAAGAGATACCTTAAAATTTTGGGTCACCGACGGCAAGGTTACTTACCAGGCCATAGGATTCGGAATGGCCGGCTACAAAGAGACTCTTGAAGATGCAGCCCATTTTGATTTAGTGTATACGCCTCGGCTAGACAGTTGGCAGGAACAAGATTCCGTTCTTTTAGAAGTTAAAGACGTATCTTCTAGATAGGGTTAAGCCTTGCGGATTTCGCCTTTTTTAAGGCATTTAGCGCAGACATAAACACGCTTCAGCCGTTTGCCAACAAAAATGCGTATCTTTTGAAGGTTAGGCAAGAACTTACGTTTGGTGGCGCGGGCAATCTTTATTCCGGTTCCGCCTTTCTTCTTGGCTAAACCTTTATGCACCACGCTCATTCCAGTCATCGGTTTTTTTCCGCATATCGCACAAATTTTTAGCATAATTATGCACTCCTCAAAAGAAGCCCAAACTTATGTCAGCATACAAAAAATCACCTTCCATAAGTTATGTGTTCGTTAAAGTATACTTGAAAACGCAATTTTGTCAAGATATAATACATTTAAGATGAAAGAGGATATTCTCGCAGGTCTGAATAATGAGCAGTTAGCAGCGGTCATCCACCGAGAAGGCCCGCTTTTGATTATTGCCGGCGCAGGAACGGGTAAGACGACGGTGATTACCCGGCGCATTGCTTGGCTTTTAGCCGAAGGGCTCGCCAAAACTAATGAAATACTTGCGCTGACCTTTACCGATAAAGCTGCCAACGAGATGCTGGGGCGCGTGGATATTCTGGTGCCTTATGGTTATACTGATATTTGGATTTCTACATTTCATGCCTTTGGCGATAGGCTGTTGCGTGAGAATGCCTTGGTTGCCGGACTTAATCCAGATTTTAAGGTTTTGACCCGGCCAGAAACTGCAGTGTTTCTGCGCGAACATCTTTTTGAATTTAATCTTTCGTATTTTAGGCCCCTATCCGATCCTACCCGTTTCATCGAAGCGCTGATTTCCTTATTCAGCCGCGCCAAAGATGAGGATATCTCACCTCAGGAATATCTTAACTTTGCCCAGGATTTTCAGTTAAAAGCCAAACAAAATCTCCAAGACAAGGCAATGCAGGAAGAAGCGTTAGTGCACATGGAAGTTGCCTGTGCCTATTTAAAATTTCAAGAGCTCCTTGCCCAAGAAGGTCTGGTAGATTTTGGTAATCAGTTTTATTTAGCTTTGAAGCTTTTAAGGGAACACCCTTTAATTCTTAAGAAGTATCAGGAGCAGTTCAAGTATATTTTAGTGGATGAATTCCAGGATACTAATTTTGCTCAGTATCAGCTGGTTGAGCTTCTGGCTTCTGGAAAGCGTAATATTACCGTAACCGGAGATGACGACCAATGTATTTACCGTTTTCGCGGCGCTGCCTATTCCAATCTTTTGAATTTTACCTATGCTTTTTGCGACGTTAAAAAGGTTAGCATTGTGCAGAATTACCGTTCTTCTCAGGCGATTTTAGATAGTGCCTATCAGCTGATTCAGAATAATAATCCGGAGCGCTTTGAAATTAAGGCAGCGATCAATAAGAAATTAATTAGTTTAAACCCGTCTGGTAACTCTCCCGAGCATTTTTATTTTGACACCAATTCTACAGAAGCGGATTTTGTAGCCGAAACCATCAAAAATAAAGTAAGGACTAAAAACTTTCTTTATAGGGATTTTGCAATTTTAGTGCGTTCCAATTCTGATGCCCAAGCTTATCTGCAAGCGCTAAATATGCAGGATATCCCTTGGCAATTTAGCGGCAATCAGGGTTTATATTCGCGGGCAGAGGTGAAACTCTGTATAAATTTTCTGCGTATAATCGCCAATCTTTCGGATTCATTAAGTTTATTTTATTTATCCAGCAGTGAAGTTTATGCTTTGGATCTTTCCGACTTAAGTTTGTGCATGCATTATGCCAGGCGTACAAACAAATCACTTTATTCGGTATTTAAAAACATAAGTAACACAAGAGAATTATCTGAAGTAAGCCAAAATTCGAAAGATAAAATTAGCCTCATTATAACTGATCTGGAGAAATTCCTAAAAATTTCACGGGAAGAATCTACGGGAAGATTATTGTATAGTTTTTTAACCGAAACCGGATATCTTAAAGAACTTACCAAGGATATCGATTTAGAGAAGGAAACCAAGATTCAAAATCTGGCTAAGTTTTTTAATATGGTGCGGGATTTCGAGCTGGTCGCCAAAGAAGACCGGGTGATGAACTTTGTGAATTATTTGGATCTTCTCATTGAAGCAGGTGATGATCCGGAAACCGCCGAAGCAGATTTAGACACCGACGCAGTGAATGTGTTAACCATTCATAAGGCTAAGGGATTAGAGTTTCGGGTGGTCTTTTTGGTGAGTCTAGTAAGCGGTCGTTTTCCTGTACCGCACCGTAAGCAACCTATTGAAATACCCGATGTCTTGATAAAGGAAATATTACCTACGGGAGACTTTCATCTCCAGGAAGAGCGGCGTCTATTTTACGTAGGAATGACGCGGGCAAAAGAAGAACTTTATTTAACGGCTGCCTCTGATTATGGCGGAGCGCGCCAGCGTCATATCAGTCAGTTTGTGATTGAAGCGTTAGGTAACCAAGTGAAAGTTAAAGAAAAACAAAAGAGTTCTGCCTTAGAAGCCATTGAGCGCTTTGCCATTAAGAAACAGGCGCTTAGAGCTAAACTTAGGGAAGCCCCTGAAGACCAACTGCTTAATTTAAGTTACTATCAAATAGACGATTATCTGACCTGCCCTTTAAAATATAAATATGTGCACATCCTGCGCATTCCTATTCTGGAACACCACACAGTTATCTACGGAAGGGCTATGCACGATGCGGTAACCAAATATTTTCAATATAAGATAAGCGGTAAAAGGATGGAACTGGCGGATCTGTTAGAAGTATTCAAGGAGAGTTTTACTCCGCAGGGATTTTTAGATGAGAAACACCAACAAGAGCGCTTTCGCATTGGCCAGGAGGCATTGGCTAGCTTCTACAAAGAAGAAGAAAAACGCAATTCTCAGCCTTTATTCATTGAAAAAAGTTTTTCCTTTGTTTTAGAAAATAATAAGATCAGGGGACGCTTTGACCGCGTGGATAAGGAAGAGGATGGCGCAATCATTATGGATTTTAAGACCTCGGAGTTAAAAAAACAAAAGGATGCGGATAAGCGCACCAGAGAAAGTTTACAGCTGGACATTTACGCTCTTGCCTATAAGAATATTTTTGGCGAACTGCCTAAACGCGTGCAGTTGTATTTTTTAGAGTCGGGGTTAATCGGAAGCGCAGAAATAAAAGAAGAAGATTTAGAGAAGGTAAAAGCAAAAATCAGAGAGGCATCCGAGGGGATTCGTCAACGAAATTTTGCTCCTACACCTGCTTATCTGGCCTGTGCTTATTGCGCTTTTAACCAGATTTGCCCTTCTACTAAAATTAGATAGTGAAATTAAGCCAAGCCAGAGCTATCACATAAATTTTATTGAACAAAAGATAATTCAGAGATAGAATTATATCTAATTTGAGTCATTGTTTTTAATTTTGCGAATACGGGAATCATTTCCGACAAAGTTTTACTCTCCTTGAAAGGAGGATATATGTTCAGTAAGGTATGGCCAGTATTTTTCTTTGTCCTTTTCTTTAGCAATAACTTTTTTGCTGCTTTTGCTCAAGCAGACACGATAGTAGTCCTTGAGACCAATCAGGGGATAATAGAAATGAAACTCATGCCTGAAGTCGCACCTAAGGCATGCGAGAATTTTGTTAAGCTGGTAAAAAAAGGTTACTACAACGGACTAATATTTCACCGGGTCATAAAAAATTTTATGATTCAGGGAGGGGATCCTACAGGAACAGGGAGAGGCGGCGAATCTATTTGGAATATCCCTTTTGAAGATGAAGTACGGCCGGATGTGAAGTTTGACCGGCCAGGGCTTTTAGCTATGGCTAATGCCGGCCCTAATACCAATGGAAGCCAATTTTTTATTACCACTGTTCCTACTCTTTGGTTAAATATGCGGCATACTATTTTCGGAGAGGTGATTTCTGGATTTGAGGTGGTGCAGAAAATTGAAAATACCTCTATAGACGTTTCAGACAGGCCGATTACGGACCAGAAGATTATAAATGCATATATAAAGACAAAAAAATAATTGTAATCATCGCCTTGTACGAGGGGAAATCAATTTACGCCAGGAAATCGGTCGGGTATATCTGGGAATTTTCTTCAGAGGTTAAATGTTTGCCTTAGCTAATTTTTTGGTTGCAATAGCGCAAATTATAAATATAATTTTTACTATACTTTATTGGCTGATACTTATCCGGGCATTGATTAGTTGGGTAAATCCTGATCCTTTCAATCCGGTTGTACAATTTTTATATAAGACTACTGAGCCAATCCTGGAGCCCATCAGAAAGATTCTGCCAATGAGTTTAAGATTCGGAATAGATATTTCACCCATCATCGCTATTTTAGTGATCATATTTTTTCAGTCATTTTCTGTAAGGACGCTGATGGATCTAAGCGCGCGGTTAAGATAACGAAACTATTTTTAAAAAAATACTTGCGCGCCAAAGTAGGTAAGATAGAATAAGGATTATAGGACTAGCAATTTAATCTTTGACACATTCGGCGACAAGCCCCAATGCTTGACATTGGGGATTCAGAGCCGTAAGCCCGAAGGGCTTAATAAAACGGTGGGTTTGTCGCTCTTGAGTGTCAACACTGAGTATAGCCCATCGAGAAGATTAAAAATTTAGAAAACAAACCCCGATGCTTGCCATCGGGGTATACGAATGTGTTGACAGGGAAGGAGAAGCAAGATGGTAGAAAAAAGCGAATACAAAGGCAAACCCGTTATTATCATTAAGCGAAACGAAGAGGACAAATATCCTTTTTCTTTCGGCGTGAATAAAGCCAAACTTATTTTAGAACATTTAGAAGAAATAAAAAATTTTGTAGAGGAAAATAGTTAATTAAACTTTCAAAAAATCTAGTGATGAAAAAAGAAGATTTAGATTTCGAAATTAATTTTTTTGAAAGCTTGATAGAAAAATATCCTAATTTTATTTCTGCGCTATTTGCTTTGGGGCAGGCCTATACGCAGAAGGGGCTTTACGAAAAGGGATTACAGACAGACCAGAGGCTAGCCCAGCTTAGGCCGGACGACCCCGTGGTTTTTTATAATTTAGCCTGCGATTATTCGCTCTTAAATAGAATAGAAAATTCTTTATCGTGTCTTAAACAGGCCATCAGTTTAGGCTACGATGATTTTAAAAATTTAGAGAAGGATCCGGATTTAGAGAATTTACGTCGCCAACCCAGCTATAAACAACTATTGTGTGAAATTAAACAAGCAGGAACATGTTGACTTGCGATTTAAAGTAGCGTATAATAATAAATTCATAAGGAGGTGAAAAAGATTGGTTTTGCTTAAAGAGAGAAAAAAAGAGCTGATTAACTCTTTCAAGGTTCATAGTATGGATACTGGTTCCGCCGAAGTACAAATCGCGCTTTTAACGGAGAGAATTAATAGCTTAGGCGATCACTTTAAACACCACAAAAAAGATTTTCATTCCCGCCGCGGCCTCCTGAAGCTTGTCGGCACGCGCCGTCGTCTCCTCAAATATCTCAAGAAAAAAGATATAAAGGGATACGAAGAGATCTTGGAGAAGCTCAACTTAAGAAAATAAAAGTCTTATAAATTTTATAAACCTTCGGATGAGAGACTATGCAAGATAAGATAAAAAAGATTAAATTTGGACAAAATGATTTAATTTTAGAAACAGGCAAGATTGCTAAACAGGCCGGCGGTTCTGTGACCGTACAATACGGCGGAACAGTGGTTTTGGTCACTGCCTGTATGTCTAAAGAAATCAAAGGAGGACAGGATTTCTTTCCTTTAACCGTAGAATGCCAAGAAAAAACCTACGCTGCAGGAAAAATTCCCGGCGGCTTCTTTAAAAGAGAAGGAAGGCCTTCTGAAAGCGAGATTTTGACTGCCCGACTCATTGACCGGCCGATTCGCCCGCTCTTTCCTAAGGGATTCTTAAACGAAGTTCAGGTTATGGCGATTGTTTTATCCAGCGATGGAGAAAATGACCCCGATATTCTTTCGGTAATTGGGGCATCAGCGGCTTTATCTATATCCGGTATACCTTTTTCTGGCCCATTAGGCTGTTGTCGCCTGGGCCATATAGATAATCAATTTATCCTTAATCCCACCTATCAAGAATTAGAAAAATCAGATTTGGATATGGTAGTGGTAAGAAACACCAAAGGCATTATCATGCTTGAGTGTAAAGCCAAAGAAGTTTCTGAGGAAGTCTTTTTAGAAGCAGTTAAATTTGGTTTTGAAAATCTTCAAGAGGTAATTAATTTACAAAAAGATTTTGCGCATGAATTTGGAAGACCCAAGGCCGATGTGAAATATAAGATAATAGACCCGATATTACAAAAGAAGGTAGAAGATTTATCGAAAGAAAGATTAAAGGAAGTTTACAAATTAAGTAAAAAAGAAGAGCGTGAAGAAGAAGTCGATTTATTCTCTAAGGAACTAGAGGCTCAACTGACGCCCGAAGGATATGCGGCTGAAGATATCAAATTAGCGTTGGTGGAAATAGAAAAAGAACAAGTAAGGAATAAAATACTTACTGAAAATGTGCGGATAGACGGGAGAGGATTTAAGGATATCCGTCCGATTAATTGCGAGGTTTCTATTTTGCCGCGTACTCACGGCTCAAGTATATTTTCGCGTGGCCAGACACAGAGTATGGCAGTTACCACGCTGGGAACAGGAGAAGACGAGCAACTTATTGAAGCCTTAGAAGGAGAAAGATACAAGTCTTTTATGTTACATTACAGTTTTCCGCCTTTTAGCGTAGGCGAGACTACGCCGGTGCGCGGGCCAGGCAGAAGAGAGATTGGCCACGGCGCCTTAGCAGAAAGGTCTCTTCTGGCAGTAATGCCTTCTAAAGAAGGGTTTCCTTATACGATCAGGGTTGTTTCTGAAATTTTAGAGTCAAATGGCTCATCCAGTATGGCCACAGTTTGCGCGGCAACCTTATCCTTAATGGATGCCGGCGTACCCATAAAAGATGCGGTAGGCGGCATTGCCTTAGGTTTAATTAAGGAAGATGCCAAGGCCGTAATTTTAACGGATATCACAGGGCTAGAAGATCACTTTGGGGATATGGACTTTAAGGTCGCCGGTACAAAGAACGGAATTACTGCTGTGCAATTAGATTTAAAGATAGACGGTATTGATACCGACCTATTAAAGTCAGCGCTTAACCAGGCAAAAGAAGGAAGGCTTTTAGTTTTGGAGAAGATGAAGAATGTCATTAGCGAACCGCGTCGGGATTTATCCAAGTTTGCTCCGCGTATAGAAAGGTTAAAAATTGATACAGAAAAAATAGGCGAACTGATTGGGCCGAGTGGAAAGACCATAAAAAAGATTATTGCTGCTACCGGCGTAACCATTGATATCCAAGAAGACGGCTTTGTTTTAGTAGGTTCTACCGATGCCGCTAAGTCTAAAGAAGCCATCGACATGATTAAGGTCATTACTAAAGAAATCGAGGTAGGCCAGATTTATACAGGCAAGGTGAAGCGCGTTGTTCCTTTCGGTGCTTTCTGCGAAATCGCGCCGGGAAAAGAAGGCCTGGTACATATTTCCGAATTGGCTGATCACTTTGTCAAGGATATAGAAGGGGAAGTAAAAGTCGGAGACGAATTTAAAGTTAAGGTTATCGGTGTTGATGAATTAGGCAGAATTAATTTAAGTAAAAAGCAAGCTAAAGAAGAATAAGCTTTTGTGAGAGAAAAAAGATCAAATGAGATTAAGGGAATTATCCTTATCGCTGTAGGCCTGATAGTCTTGGCGAGTATCATTTCCTTTAACCCTTATGATCTTCGTTTTTATACCTCTCATCCGAATATCCCTCCGAAAAATCTTATCCGCGCTTTCGGCGCAAATCTAGCAGGAATACTTTTATTTTTGTTTGGCTGGGCAAGTTATATTATTCCCATATTTATTCTTTGGTCGGGGATAAATTTATTCCAGCAAAGAATTCGTAGTTTAAGGATTCCGAAAATTATCGGGATTTTAGTTTTATTGTTGTCAACGAGCTCTTTAATCGGAATGTTTAATTTTAGACAGCAACCTTTAAGATATGCGCATTCCGGTTTTTTAGGATTCATCATCTCCGATTCTATCCGTGCTTATTTCGGTCGATTAGGCGGCTACATTATCTTTACTACCTTGATTATTTTATCCTTGGCTTTGGTGAGTGAAATTTTAATCTCATCATTATTTTTGAATTTAACCAACAGAATAAATTCTTTTCTTAAGTCTCTCTTTAGATTCAGAAAGAAAGAAAGTGTCCTGGTAGTCAAACCGATTGCCCGTGAAAATAAGAAACCGCAAGTTACGCAACCGACGCCTAATCGGATTCCTATCCCTACCAAGCCGAATATTCAGATCAAGACAAAGCCTTTGGAACCCAAGATCGGCGCCGAATTAAAAACAAAAGATATAGAAGCCTTAAAGGCTATCAGGGATTCAGCAAAGGAAACAGTGCTTCAAGACTATCGTTTACCTTCCTTGGATTTATTGGATTCACCGCCTCCGCTTGAAGCCAGGCAGATAAAAGAGGACCTTACCAATAATGCGCGCATTTTGGAAGAGACTCTGGAAGATTTTGGTATCTCGGTTAAGGTTACGGATATTGAACGCGGTCCTGTAATTACCCGCTATGAACTCGAGCCTGCGCCGGGCATAAAGCTAAATCGTATTGTCGCCTTAAGCGATGATATTGCCTTGACAATGAAGGCGCAGTCGGTAAGGATAATTGCTCCTATCCCCGGAAAGGGAAGAGTGGGCGTGGAAGTTCCGAATATTCAAAGTACTTTTGTTTATTTGAAGGAAGTATTTTCTACAGGTGAATTCCAAAAGTCAGAAGCAAAATTGACTCTGGCTTTAGGTAAAGATATTACTGGTCAGCCGGTGGTAGCGGATTTGAATGATATGCCGCATCTTTTAATTGCCGGTACTACTGGTTCTGGAAAGACAGTATGCGTGAACTCGTTGATATTATCCTTACTTTTTAAATCATCTCCCTCTGAGCTGAAATTTCTCATGGTTGACCCCAAGATGGTGGAACTAGCGCCTTTTAATGGTGTTACACATCTTTTATGCCCGGTCATTACCGATGCTAAAAAAGCAGCAGTTGCACTTAACTGGGTAGTTAACGAAATGGAAGAGCGCTATCAGCTTCTAGCGAAACTAGGAGTAAGGAATATTGAGTCTTATAATGAAAAACAAGAGAGGATTCCTTATATTGTCGTCATTATTGATGAGCTCGCTGACCTGATGGTAGTTGCCCGCGACCAGATTGAAAATGCGATAACCCGCCTGGCACAGCTTTCCCGTGCTGTAGGTATACATTTAATCCTGGCTACCCAGCGGCCTTCGGTTGACGTCGTTACCGGAATAATCAAGGCCAATTTTCCTGCGCGCATATCTTTTAAAGTTGCCTCTAAGGTAGATTCGCGCACGGTGCTGGATATGAACGGCGCTGATAAACTTCTCGGCAAGGGTGATATGTTATTTTTACGTCCGGGTGAATCAAAATTAATCCGCGCCCAAGGTTCTTTGGTCACTGACAGGGAAATTGAAAAAGTGGTAGATTTTATTAAATCGCAGGCAGAACCTGTGTATACGGAAGAGATTTTGAGAGAACAAGAAAAATCTATTTTAGCTAAAGGAGAAAAGGATGAGATTTACGCAGAGGCAGTAAGAGTAATTATGGAAAGCAATCAGGCTTCGGTCTCGATTCTGCAGAGGCGTCTGCGCTTGGGTTATACCCGCGCCGCCCGGATAATTGATATGATGGAACAGGAAGGTCTTATTGGTCCTTTCGAGGGAAGTAAACCGCGCAAGATTTTGGTAGACAGAGATGCGTGGTTGGAAAAAGAAGAAAGAAAAATGCTAGGGGCAGAAAACGAATAACTATGAATTTAGCTGGAGCCAGACTAAAAAAGGTGCGTTTAGAAAAAGGCATTAGTCTAGAAGATGCACATAAAGCGACGAAAATACATTTAGATATCCTAAAGTCTATAGAAGAAAATAGTTTTATTAATCTTAGTCCAGTTTATATAAAAGGATTCTTAAAGATTTACTGCAAATATTTAGGCGTCGATCCCCGCGAATATATCCCCGATTATAAAGGACCCCAAAGTACGGTCAGAATTGAAGAAGGACAAAAAGATGCTCAAGCGTTGATCTTTCGAACTCCAACCTCTTCATTAAATAAATTTTTTTCTAAGGTTTTTAACGCAAAGACAATGGGGATAATCTTTAGGACCGCGCTGGTAGTCATATTGATTTTTGGTTTATTTAAAATAGGTAGCGCGGTTAAGCACGCCCTTCTTTCTAAAAAAGCCAAATCATCCGCTACTAGTTTGGCTAAAGCGAAAAAGGAAGTGGCAACCAAATCCGAACAAACAAAACCCCAGGCCACTGTAGTTAAACCCGAGAGTCCTAAGACAGCGACCAAGCCAGAGGCAAATTTTAAAATAAGATTAGCCATCCGCGCCAAAGAAGATTGCTGGGCTCAACTTAAGGCTGATGGTCGGGTTATTTTTCAGAATATCCTTAAAAAAGGTAGGTCAGAGAGCTGGGAAGCAAAGGATAAAATTGAACTTTCCTTAGGCAATGCCGGAGGAGTGGACTTAGAGATTAACGGCAGGCTTATCCCCAGTTTAGGTAGAAGAGGCCAGGCCTTAAAGAATATATTGATTACCAAAGAAGGCTTAAGCGTCGGGCGATGATAAAAAAAGAGAAACCAAAAATCGGAATCTTAAGTTTAGGTTGTCCGAGGAATTTGGTAGATTCAGAGAGTATTTTAGGGAGGCTCGCCTTAAAAGGATATCCGATTATAGATATAGACAAAGCCGATATCGGTATTGTGAATACCTGCGCTTTTATCGAAGATGCCAAAAGAGAATCTATCGATGGCATATTGGATTTAATTAACTTAAAGAAAGAAGGAAGGCTTAAAAAAATAATTGTTTACGGCTGTTTAACCCAACGCTATAAAGATAGCCTAAAAGATGAATTCCCCAAGATCGATGCCTTTGTCGGAACGCTTAGTTTAAATCACAGCCACAAAAAAGTCTCTCTTACCCCAAGGCACTATGCGTATTTAAAAATCTGCGAAGGATGCATCAATAAATGCAGTTATTGCGCGATTCCTAAAATAAAACCGAAATTTATCAGCCTGGATATAGATTCTATACTGGATAAAGCAGAAGAGTTAGATAAAGAGAGGATCTCAGAACTGAATATTATCGGTCAGGATATTACCGGATACGGCATAGATTTATACCCAACTTTTAAACTTGCCAAAGTTTTAGAAAAGATAATCAAAAAGACCAAAAACATTGGTTGGGTCAGGCTGCTTTATTTGTATCCGAGCCGTATCAGCGATGAATTATTAGAGGTGATAGCAAATTCCCCTAAAATTTGTAAATACTTAGACC
>Ga0315274_10002946_pt1 | contig 25315 bp, 19 predicted proteins | sample YL17G02_20_MG_FD_203700 | JGI IMG/M metagenome (GOLD analysis project Ga0315274, IMG submission 203700) | Sediment microbial communities from Yellowstone Lake, YNP, Wyoming, USA - YL17G02_20 | ecosystem: Environmental > Aquatic > Freshwater > Lake > Sediment | place: USA: Wyoming | collected...
ATGGCACCCGTGCCTGAGCTTGTGGCAGCGGCCGTACACAACTCCGGCCCCCGAGGCATCATCAACATCTTCGCAGGCATACCGGCGACCGTCACGGGCGAGATCGACCTGGATGCGTACGTCGAGAAGCGGCTGTACTTCATCGGAACAAGCGGCTCGACTCTGGACGACATGAAGCGCATGCTGGAGAAGGTCGAATCGGGCCGGCTGGACACGAATGTGAGCGTTGCGGCGATCTCCGGCCTGGACGGCGCCGTCGAGGGCATTCGGGCCGTTGAGAACCGCTCCATCGCCGGCAAGATCATGGTATACCCGGCCTGCAAGGGCCTCGGCCTGACACGACTGGAGGAACTCGGCAGTAAAATGCCCGAAGTGGCAGCGGCCCTGAGGGACGGCCTCTGGACCGCCGAAGCAGAGAAAGAACTGCTCAACAGGTACTCAGGAAACTAATTTTTGTTGTCATATTTGGAAAGGACAAGAGGATGAAAGGGACGGGGAGAATCTCACATCGACATGGAGCGGATTTGTTCACGCTGTATGTGGCTATTTGTGCCTTCGTTTGCCTGGCGGCGACGGACCTGCTCGCGCAGGGTCGGGCGTTTAACGGCCTGGACGTGGACCTGGGCAACCTGCCGCGATTGTCGAACGCCAAGACGCGCTCGATCAGCCCGGAGAACTTCACCGGCGAGAAAGGCAAGGCCGGTATGGCCACCGAAGGCACCGGCAAGAACGCCGCCCGCGACCTGGGCCAGGGCTGGAAGATCTCGCCGTCGGTTCGGATTCCGGCGAAATCCACGTTCACCATGGGCGAGATCAATGGCTCCGGCGCGATCCAGCAGATCTGGATGACGCCCGCCCCACTGGATAAGACGCAGCTCTACGTCCTCCGCTTCTACTGGGACGGGGAAACCGCACCCTCCGTGGAAGTGCCGATGAGCCATTTCTTCGCCTGCGGCTGGGGCAAGTACGCCCAGATCAACTCGCTGGCCGTTTGCGTCAATCCGGGCAGCGCGTTCAACTGCTATTGGCCGATGCCCTTCCGCAAGAGCGCCAAGGTCACCATGGAGAACCTCGACGACAAGGACATGACGCTCTACTACCAGATCAACTACACGCTGACCGACGTGCCGGAGAGTATGGCTTACTTCCACGCGCAGTACCGCCGGGAATCGCCCCTCAAGACCAAGGGCCTCTACACGATCCTCGACGGCATCCAGGGCCAGGGCCAATTCGTCGGCACCTACCTCGCGTGGGAAGTCCACAGTCCGGGCTGGTGGGGCGAAGGCGAAATCAAGTTCTACATGGACGGCGACAAGGAGTTCCCGACAATTTGCGGTACGGGGACCGAGGACTACTTCTGCGGCTCGTACAACTTCGAGAATCGCGAGACGAAGAAATACCAGACCTTCTCCACGCCCTATACTGGCCTGGCCCAGGTCCTCCCGCCGGACAAGATCTATGAAGTCGGCCAGCGATTCGGGTTGTATCGCTGGCATATCACCGACCCCGTCCGGTTCGAGAAGAACCTGCGAGTGACGATCCAGGCGCTTGGCTGGCAGAAAGACGGGAAATATCTGCAGGAAGAAGACGACATCGCGTCCGTCGCGCTCTGGTACCAGGCGGAGCCGCACGCCCCATTCCCCAAGCTGCCCGATAAAGAGGCGTTGATGGTTGTGACGAAATAGAAGTGATGCACGTCGCCGCATTTGTCATGTTGAGCGAAGCGAAGCATCTGGCCCGCGAGCGGGACGCGCACACCATATTCAGTTCGACACCCAGATCCTTCGCTCTCGCTCAGGATGACAAAGGATGGGAGCCGAGTCATGAAAGAGGAGCAACATGGCGAATACAAGGCGAATCGAGCAGGCGTACAGGCTGGCACGTGAGCGATACGCCCAGTACGGCGTCAGCACGGAAAAGGCGATGAGGCAGCTCGGCAAGGTCGCAATTTCCCTGCATTGCTGGCAGGGAGACGACGTCGGCGGGTTCGAGAACGCCCAGGGGCTCAGCGGCGGCGGGATCATGGCCACCGGCGCCTATCCCGGCAAGGCGCGAACGCCCGACGAGCTGCGGGCCGACATCGAGAAGGCCCTGAGCCTGATCCCTGGCAGGCATCGGCTGAATCTGCATGCGATGTACGCGGAAACGAGGGGCAAAGTCGATCGTAACGAGCTCGAGCCCAGGCATTTCAAGGGCTGGGTTCAGTGGGCCGCAGCGAACGGGCTGGGGATGGATTTCAACGGGACGTACTTCTCGCACCCGAAGGCCGCCGACGGCTTCACGCTCTCCAGTGCCCATGAGCGCATCCGCAGGTTCTGGGTCGAGCACGGCATCGCCTGCCGCAGAATCGGGGCGTACATGGGCAGGGAGCTTGGCACGCCCTGCGTGACAAACACGTGGATTCCCGACGGGTACAAGGATATCCCGGTGGACCGCAAGGGCCCGCGGGAGCGGCTCAGGAAATCACTCGATGAGATTCACGCCAAGCCGATGAATCGCAAGCACCTGCTGGATGCCGTCGAGGGCAAGCTGTTCGGCATCGGCTCAGAAAGCTACGTCGTCGGCTCGCACGAGTTTTACCTCGGCTACGCCATCGCGAACGGGACGTTGTTGTGCCTGGATATGGGGCACTTCCATCCGACGGAGTCGGTCGCGGACAAGATTTCGGCCGTGATGACATTCGTCGATGAAATCCTGCTGCACGTCAGTCGCGGCGTGCGATGGGACAGCGATCACGTCGTCATCTTGTCCGACGAGTTGCAGGCCCTGGCCCAGGAGCTCGTCCGGGGCGACCACCTCGACCGGACTCACATCGGCCTGGACTTCTTCGATGCCAGCATCAACCGCATCGCGGCGTGGGCCGTCGGCACGCGCTGCATGCTCAAGGCGTTGTTGATCGCCCTGCTGGAGCCGACGGACAAGCTCCGGAGGATGGAGGCCAAGGGCGATTTCACCTCCCGCTTGGCCATGCTCGAGGAACTGAAAACACTACCCTTCGGGGCCGTGTGGGACTACTATTGCCTGAAATCGAACGTGCCGGCCGGCGACGCCTGGCTCGGCGACGTGAAAGCCTATGAAGAGAACGTTCTCAGCAAGCGTGCTTAGAGGACATGGAAGACCGGGGCCGCAATAAGGAACGAGTCACATGGCTACGGAACAACAAGCACAGCAAACACATGGCGGCAGTGAATTCGAGCGGGAGCCGGTGCCGCAGCGGTCGCTGCTCGGCTTTCGGAGTTTCATCGGGATGTACGCCGGCGAGCACACGGCAGGCACCGAGCTGATGATCGGGCCGCTGTTCGTGGCCGCCGGCGTCAGCGCGTACGACGTCGTCGTCGGCCTGCTCGTGGGCAATCTCCTGGCGGTGTTCAGTTGGGTCTTCCTGTGCGCGCCCATCGCCACGCGGGCGAGACTCACGCTCTATTACCAACTGGAGAAAATCTGCGGCCGCAAGCTGGTGACGCTCTACGATCTGGCCAATGGCGTGATGTTCTGCATCCTGGCCGGGGCGATGGTGACGGTCTCCGCCACGGCCCTCGGCGTCTGGTTCCACTTCGACATGCCTGCCCTCGACGACCTCTACCCCAACAGCCTTGGGTGGGTCATCGCCGTGCTGGTGTCCGGGGCGATGATCGCTGTCGTGGCCGCGTATGGGTACGAGATCGTGGCCAAGGTCGGGGAAGTCGCCTCGCCGTGGATGGTGCTGGCGTTCATTGCGTTTGGACTGGTCGGCTTCCGACAGTTCATCGACGCCACAGGGGCCCAGGTGGCGAGCCTGTCAGACGTCTGGACGCTGGCGAAGACGCAGATTTATAAGGGAGGCGACCCGCTGCCGGGCCAGACCAAATTCACATTCTGGCACGTGATGTTCTTTGCGTGGTTCTGCAACATGGCGATGCACGTCGGGATGTCCGATCTCTCCGTGCTGCGTTTCGCGAAGAAATCCTGGTACGCCGTGGCCAGCGGGGCCGGCATGTTCCTCGGGCACTACCTCGCCTGGCTGGCGGCAGCGATCCTTTACGCGTTTCAACTGCACCAGGACCCGAGCAACACGAAGGTACTGCCCGGCCCGCTCGCCTACCAAGCGGCCGGCCTGACGGGATTGATCTGTGTGATTATCGCCGGCTGGACAACGGCGAATCCGACCATCTATCGTGCGGGTCTGGCGTTTCAGGCGATCGTGCCGAAGGCACCGCGATTCTGGGTGACACTGGTCACCGGCGGCATCGCTACGGTAGCCGGGATGTTCCCCGCGATTACGATGAAGCTCCTGGACTTCGTGGCCCTGTACGGCCTGCTGCTGATGCCGATGGGCGCGGTGATCTTCGTGGACTTCTGGCTGATCCGCAAGTTCGGTCTGCAAAGCTCCTACGCCGAACGCAGCGGCGCGGCCTTCAACTGGGCCGCCGGCGCGGCTTGGCTCGTGACGCTCGCGGTCGCCTGGGTCCTGGTCAAGTACGCGGGCCTGCAGATCTTCTTCGTCTCACTGCCCGGCTGGTTCATCGCCGCGACGCTCTACCTCGGCCTGAGCGTGGTCTACCAGCGAAGAGTCCGTCCCGTCCTCGGAAAAGCGAAACCCGGCCCCGCCGGAGCAAAAGCATAGGAGAACCCACATGCGTACGATCATGATTGTCGTGGCGGTGTTGTCCCTGGTCGTCCTGATGCTGCCTTCGATCCTCTTCCTCGCGGGCCGGATGGAGCTCGACACCGCCAAATGGATCATGCTCTTGGCCACGGTCGTCTGGTTCGTCGCCGGCACGTCCTGGCTCTGGAAACGCACCGGCTGATAACCTTCGGTCACTCCGGACATGGGTGGCATCGCCAAGGGCTCCGCCCTTGACGATGGCGGCTTTCTTCGTGGCGAGGGCGCGAGCGCCCTTGCGTGTCGCGGGCATCCTGCCCGCGATTCGAGGACAAGATGTCTTCGACACCAAAGAACAAAGGCAAGATGCCCTCGTCACCGAGGACTACGCAAGATGCGCTTGCCGCCGGTGGCCAACCCTTACGGCGTGGGATTCGCACCCACCAGGTTTCATGCAGATTTCGCGCCGCTGAAATCGGCGTTTCTCCCCGCGCCCAGCTTTGCTGACGCCATTGAAGATAACAGGTACAGTCACCTATAGAAGGTGCACCCGAATCCATAAATTGGTGCCTGTCCCCCGTATTCCCATTGAACCGGGTGCGGTACTGACGTTGTTCTGGTCCCGCGGAGTCGGGATGGGGCCCGGTGCGGCGGTCGCGTGCCGCCGGGGCCGCGGCCTAGATCCGGATGGATGACTGCACGAAAGAGCCGTCGGCTTCCCGGCCGGCGGACTCGACGAATGAATCCAGAGAGAACAGGCAGGCGCGGAAACGAACGATGGAGCCAGCGCGTTTCGGTACGTTAAATGTCACGCTGCAAAAACAGCAGACAGCAGAACCAAACCGATAGGCCGCGGACTTTTTTCGTGCGGCGACATTTTTCGGTCCGAAGAAGGTATTTTTATTGTTGACAGGAACCCTATATGGATGACCCCGGTTCTTCCCTGAGTTTTTAGGGCGTCGTTCTGCGCCTTGAGTTGAACATGACGCGCGTCGGCTTCCGCTTCCCGGCGTGCTGCTTCGCCCCGCTCCCTTGTAAGATCGTCTTGTACACAAGAGAGTTGGCCCTGTGCATGTCTTGCGGCTCTATCATCTACTATCACGGGCCTTGTGGGGTCGGGACTTGTGGTGGGACTTGTGGGGTCATGGGACTTGTGGGGTCAGCCCTTAAGTTAAGCTTTAAGAACAGCGGGAACAACTCCCACGTGAGCTAAATATTATCTTAAGGGCTGACCCCAAAGTGTTTCCCTCCACATAGTTAAGGGCTGACCCATAAGTCCCCGCCTGCGGAGATAACCGACCAGACTCACGCCGATGCCGCCGAGCATAAGGGCGCCCGGGACCGGAACCGGGACCGGGACGACGGCAGCCGTGTTGATCACGGCTCCAGACCAGGTGGCGGCCACGACAAAGAAGTTCGCTTCGCCAAATGCCCCGCCGTACATGGAGATGGAGAGGGGGACGCTCCCCTGGCCGAACACGGTGCCCGACGCGGGATCGCTCACAAGGTAATCGGTGTCCGCCGCAAAGCGGATCGAATCGCCGACGCCGAATGAGCCCGGCGCGAAGTTGAACTGCAGCCGACCCGGATGGGATGGGACTCCGTTCACCGGATCAAGCAGCGCGAACGTGACGTCGCCGGCGGCAAGGCCCGTCAACGTGCCCAGAACTGGCTGGGTCTGATTCCCATAGCAGGCATCGCCATCGAGTCGAAAAACGCACCGGGATGCCCCAGGAGGTTGTACGTCGCGGATTGGATGTACTCTGTGCCCGAACCGGATAGGAAGTTGATCCCGTAGAAATTTGCCGTAGTGAAGTTGTCCTGACCTGTCGTATCGGCGAAGATCACCGCGGCGCTCGCTTGACCCGCGATACATAATGCAACGATACCGGCAACCAGTGTCCTTTTCATCATCGCTTCTCCTGGAGTTGTAGAGCAGGCGTGTGCCGGGCTCGCCACGGCGGCGCGCATACTCAGCACACGCTATCATCAATTGTAGCAGCGCGTGACATATGTGTCAAGACGATCTCGGGCCGACTGAACCCCGAGATCCTCAAGGACGGGAGATCACTAAGAGCGGAAATGCGGCTGCGTCTACCCTGAGAGCCGACTCCGCCAGCCGGAATCCAATCCAAGACCACCCTCAAGCGGAGCGATACCGGCTCTCCCAGGGCCGCTTCCGGCAGCCGGGGGAGAACTTAAGGTGTCAGGTACATTTTCTCCATATACTGGCGTAACTCCTTACTGGTAAAGGTCTTATCCGTGCCTTTGATTTGCCTATCCCCCCGGGCGGGCGAGAGCCTCGAAGAAAAACAGGGCGAAGCTGTTTCCCTGTCATGGCGAGCCGAGCGAACCAATCTCCCCTCCTGTGGATTGAGATTGCTTCGTCGCTGAAGCTCCTCCTAAGAAAATAGGTTCTGCCATGGATGACGAAAATGGTTCCAAGTACTGGAAGAATCAAGACTTATGGAGAAATCCATCAGAAAACCCATTTTCTTCCACCTACCCGCCGCGCAGCGGCTTCGCGACTCGCAATGACATACGGACGTTGGTTCAGCACAAGTACTTGAAACTCAAAGGGTTATGTCTCGCGCAGTGACGCAGGGAGGCAGGGTCCGAAATGGGTGTAACCTTGCTCTCCTCTGCGCCTCCGCGTCTCCGCGCGAGCAAGTGTTTGGTTCTGGCCGGACTTGTCTTTTGCGTTTGACGCATTACGGATACCGACGGGGAGACGCCTCCGTGAGGCGGATCTTGTCCTTTTTCGCGTGGTTCGCGTATTTGGCGGTTGAAAGACAGTTGTCGGTTGTCAGTTGCCAATTCCCGATTGTCGGCCGGAAATCCGTGTTCATCCGGGGGGCTTCGCGGGGTCTGCCCTCAAATTAGCGGGGGCTTCGCGGGGTCTGCCCTCAAATTAGCAATTAGCGGTTCACAGGGATTTCCCGGCGTGGCTTCTTCACGCCGATAGATAGGATTCGATCCTCGCTTCGCAGATCTTCTTGGTGAGATCCTGCAGCTTCTGAACGCGCTGGGCGAGGTATTCGAGTTGTTCCTGCGTGATCTTGTAGCCGGGATTGTAGCGGGCCTCGACGTAGGCCCGCCGCAGGAGTTCGAAGCACTCCTTCTCTTGGTCCGTGGGGTGATCGGAGGCCAGCATACCCAATTCGGAAGGCTGGGGGTCAAACCTACACATTTCACATTTTCGCCTGCCACCCCGCATTTCCGGAGGAATTGAGGGGAGGAATTCGGCGCTGGGGCCCCTTCACGGCGAGAGATAGGATTCCATTCTCGCTTCGCAGACCTTCTTGGTCAGGGACGAGGGGGAAGTGACAAGTGACAGGTGAACCACACCCAGCGGCAAGCTCTCCCTGTCTCGGTGGTGCGCCTTCGGGCGAAACAAAGCCAATCGCTGGGGTCAGGACGGCCAGATCCGCCATAACCACTTGACGGAACCGATGCCGGCCGGGATACTACATGATCCATGAATGCCTATGCCGCATGGATGGAAACCAGGATAAAGGAGAAGGCCATGCCAGAGATCGATTCGACGAAAGAACGGAAGCAGTTCTATGAGAACATCCCGATGGCGACGCCGGGGTTCTTTTTGAAAGGAGCCGGCTGCCTGGACTGGGGAATGAAGAATCGCCTCGCCCGCATCTTCCGTCCCGACAGTGGCAGGACCGTCATGCTGGCCATCGACCACGGGTACTTTCAGGGACCGACCACCGGGCTCGAGCGGATCGACCTGACTGTCGTGCCGTTGATGGTTCATGCCGACGCCGTGATGCTCACCCGGGGCATCCTGCGAACCACGGTGCCGGCGACCTTGAACAAGCCGATCGTCATGCGCTGCAGCGGCGGTCCGAGCATCCTCAAGGAGCTGTCGAACGAAGAGTTGGCCGTCGATGTCGAAGACGCCATCCGGATGAACGTGGCGGCCATGACCTTGCAGGTGTTTATCGGCGGCGAGTTCGAGACCCGCTCCGTCCACAACATGACCCGACTCGTGGACATGGGCCTGCGGTACGGCATTCCCACGATGGCCGTGACGGCCGTGGGCAAGGACATGGTCCGCGACGCCAAGTACTTCCGTCTGGCGTGCCGGATCTGCGCGGAGCTCGGAGCCCAATTCGTCAAGACGTACTATGTGCCGGAGGATTTCGAGACGGTCACGGCCTCCTGCCCCGTCCCGATTGTCATGGCCGGGGGAAAGAAACTGCCGGAATTGGACGCCTTGACCATGGCCTACAACGCCGTCCAAGAGGGCGCCGGCGGCGTGGACATGGGACGCAATATTTTCCAGAGTGGGGCACCCCAGGCGATGATGCAGGCGGTCCGCAAGGTTGTCCATGAGGGCATCAAGCCTGCGGAGGCTCACGAGCTGTACATGATCTTGAAGAAAGATGAGAGAGGAATAGGCTCTTAGAATGCAGGGAAAGTCGCTCTTTGATGAATTGCGTGAGGCCGCCCCGCTTCTGAGCGTGGGGATTCTCACAGCCGATTTGATGTCGTTGGGCTCCGAGCTTGCGCTGATGCAGGAAGCGGGGGTCCGGCTGGTGCACTTCGATGTCATGGACGGGTGTTACTGTCCCATGATCACGGTTGGGCCGTGCTTCATCAAGGCTGTCAGAACACCTTTGTTGAAGGACGTGCATCTGCTCATCGATGATCCCTTTTCGAAACTGGATGACTTCGTCGCGGCCGGGGCGGACATGGTCACCGTCCATATCGGGTCGTGCCGCCACATACACCGCGTTCTCCAGCGCCTGCGAGAAATGACCAGTGTCAACCATCCGAACCGAGGAATTCTGCGGGGAATCGCGCTGGATCCCGATGTCCCCCTGGAAGTTGTCGCACCCTTGATGGACGAAGTCGAGATGGTCGTTCTGCTGGCGGTCAATCCCGGCTGGGGCGGCCAGAAGTTCATCGCCGCGACCGGACAACGGCTCCGCCAGTTGAGACGGATGATCCGAGACGTGAAGAAAGACATCCTCATCGGCGTGGACGGCGGCGTCACGCGGGACAACGTTGCGGAGGTCGCCCGGATGGGGGCGGATATCATCGTGACGGGAAGCGCGATCTTCAATGGAAAGACCCCGCGGGAGAATGCCGCGTTCATGATCGACGCCGTCAGCAAGGCAGCCGGAGAATCCCAGCGCGATGGCCGGGAAAGGGAGGTTTGAGACTATTCCAATGAACAGGAGCCGGTCAGAGCGATGGTCTGCCGGGGACCTGGCCCAGGTTGTACCGATGGTGCGCGGGCTTCTGGCGCATCCGACGGGTGACCCGGATGTGCCCTATGAGCCGGTGATTCTCAAGTCAATCATCGGTAAAGAGGCTATTGATTTCGCTCGCGACGAGGCCAATGCCAGCAGCTCGCACTATCCCAAGCCTTTGGCGAAAGGCCCCAAGCCGCCGCTCTTTGTGACTGTCTCAGAGCAGGATGCCGACCCCGATGTCCGGCACAAGCAGGTGCAGGAAGAGATCGCCCGATATGCCACGCAACACAACGGCAGACCTGACATCGTATGTCTGCGGGAGCTGGGCATACTCTACGTCGACCACGAGCAGGATGGCGCGGAGCTGCCGCTCCGCAACAAGGTCGCCCTGGTCACCGGCGCCGCCGGAGCGATCGGATATGGCATCTGCCGCGGATTGCTGGAGAAAGGCTGCCACGTGGCCGCGACGGACCTGGCCGGCGACAAGCTCGATCGCTTCGTCGCGGACCTGAATCCAACGGCCTCGGATCGGATGATCGGAGTGCCCCTTGATGTGACCGGCAAGGAATCCGTCGCCGCGGGTTTCGAGGCCGTCATCCGGAGGTGGGGAGGCATAGACATCGTGGTCATCAACGCCGGCATTGCCATGGTCTCCTACCTCAAGGAAACGGATCTGGAGGCATTTCGCCGGTTGGAGAAGGTCAACATCGAAGGGGCGTTGCTGACGCTCTCTGCGACCGCACACCACTTCATTCGGCAGGGAACAGGGGGCGACATCGTCATTGTCTCCACGAAGAACGTTCCGAGTCCCGGCGCGGGCTTTGGCGCGTACAGCGCCACGAAGGCGGCCTGTCACCAGCTCGGCCGAATTGCCAGCATCGAGCTGGCCCCCCACGGGGTCCGTGTCAACATGGTGGCGCCGGACGCCGTGTTCTCGGAAGGCAAGTTCAAATCCGGTCTGTGGGAGGAAGTGGGCCCCGACCGCATGCGAGCCAGGGGACTGGACGAACAGGGCCTGCAAGAGTATTATCGCAGCAGGAATCTCTTGAAGGCTCGGGTCACTGGGCGGCATGTGGCCAATGCCGTGCTTTTCTTTGTCACGCGGCAGACGCCGACTACGGGCGCCACGATTCCCGTTGATGGGGGGCTGCCCGACGCCACGCCCCGATGAATGGAAACAAGGATATGCTGATGAAGAAAGACCCGAGGAGACGAATGGATCGCCGCCAAGACATCGCCATGGACAAGGCGCTTGCGGACTTGATCCGGATATCGAAGACGGTGGGCAAGGACCCGGCCCTCGTCCAGGGAGGCGGGGGCAATACTTCGGTCAAGACTGCCGACGGCAAGTACATGTACATCAAGGCCAGCGGCACCGCTCTCAAGGACATGAACGAGACGCGGGGCTGGCGGAGAATGCATCTCGATTCCGTTCTGACTATCATCAAGGACAAGTCGATCACGAAGCTCCGAACGCAAACCAGGGAAGTCGAAGTGGTCAACCGCCTGCTGCTCGCGTGTGACGACAATATCACCAGCGGTGCGAGACCATCGGTGGAAGCACATTTGCACGGCCTTCTCGACAAGTGTGTCATTCATCTGCACCCGAGCGTGGTAAGCGCGTATCTGAACGCCAAGGAAGGAAAAGCGAAACTCGAAAAGCTCTTCAAGGGCGAGAAGGCACAGCCCCTGTGGGTGCCCTACGTTGACCCCGGCTTCTCATTGGCCAGGAAAATCGGCAAGCTGGTTGAGGATTATCGCACGCAGTTCAAGAGGATGCCGCGGATTCTCTTCCTGGACAAGCATGGCCTTTTCGTTACCGCTCCCACCGCCGGCGCCACGCTACGCCTTGTCCGCATGGTGATCGAACGCTGCGGCGCGACGCTTCGCCCGCCGACCGCCGGGCGGACCAGCCCCCCAGACGAGGCACGAGTCCGCCAGGCAAAGTTCTGCGTGCGCAGAGCGTTCTTCGAGGCTACCGGGACCTACCGCCCAGTGACCTACACGAATGACAGGATTGTCGCCGGCTTCGAACGCCACGAGGAGGCGAAGAGACTGCTCTCCTGTGGGGCGTTGACACCGGATGAGCTCGTGTACTCCAATGGGCCCGCCATGTGGGTGGACCGATGCGACGTAAAGATGCTCGCCAAGCGTCTGATTTCGCAGATCGACGAAGGCCGGAAACCCTCGGTGGCGTTTCTCGTGAAGAATGTCGGCCTGTTTGTCGCCGGCATAGACAGCATCGCCCAGACCGTCAGGGACATCGTGGCCTACTCGCTTTTCATCCGCGCGAACGCGCATCGGATGGGTGGAATTCGCACGCTAACCAAGGCCGAGCAGAGGTTCATCAATGAATGGGAATCGGAAGCCTTTCGCATGAAGCTTGTCAGCGGCGAAGGGCACGGCGAGTTGCACAACCGCATCGCCGTGGTGACCGGGGCCGGCAGCGGCATAGGCCGGAGCATCGCTGCGGGCCTGGCGAGAGCCGGGGCGCTCGTCGCATTGACGGACATCGACGAAAAGGCCGCACGGGAGACCGCCGGCATTATCTCGGGGCAGCAGCCGAAGAATCAAGCCAAGGTCATCCGATGCGATGTCACGAACGAAGATAGCGTGCGCGGGACATTCGAGGAGCTGCTGACGTACTGGGGGGGCATAGACATCCTTGTCAACGCGGCGGGGATCGCGCCGGCGTACGCCCTGGTGGATACGCCGGTGGACAAGTGGCGCATGGCCCTGGAAGTGAACCTCACCGGCTACCTCCTGATGGCCCGTGAAGCCGCGAGAATCATGATCGCTCAGGGTATGGGCGGCAGCATCATCAACCTCAGCTCCAAGTCCGGCCTGGACGCCAGCAAGAACAACACCGCCTATAATGCAACCAAGGCAGGCGAGATCCACATGGCCCGTGGCTGGGCCCTGGAGCTCGGCGAATACGGCATCCGCGTCAACAGCATCGCCCCCGGAAACGTATTCGAGGGTTCCAAGATATGGAATCCGGAGTATATCAAGGTTTGTGCGAAGAAATACGGGATCCGGCCCGACGAGGTGATCCCCTACTACGTGAACCGGACGGCCCTGAGGCGGGAGATCAAAGGCCAGGACATCGCCGACGCCACGGTCTTCCTATGCTCCGACAGGGCCCGCACGATCACGGGGCAGACCCTCGTCGCCGATGCGGGACAGGTGATGGTCCGATGACCGAATCTCATGACCGTGAGGCAACGGCAGAGAACATTTTTCGGAAAATACGCACTTTTCAGTTGACAATCGGAGAGGGAACGTTTATAAGGAACCACGATAAGTCACATGGTCCTCACTAAGGAGGAGGCCACATCGGATAGGGCCGCGGACCATGTAACTCATGGAGGAGTGCCTCTTGCAGGATGCAGAGGCCTGACGACAGGAGAGTGCGCAGTGAAAAGGCTTTCACCACAGCCAGTGGTGACTTTCCGGCCGCTCGTGATGGAGAATACGAGCTACCGTCACCAGGGACAGCCAGGGACAGGCATCATCAGCCCTGACATCGCCCCGCCGTGCGACGGCCCCCAACCGGCAAGGATCCGCACCGAACCTCCTACAGGACGAAATGTAAGCCCGTCCTCTCTGCCGCCCGCTCCCTCGCGCAAAGCCCCAGACGAACAGACTGGGACCCAATCCATTCTCGCAACACAATTGGCCCGCGGCGGTGAAGATCGATGCTGTGCCGAGAAATCGAGCACGCAGTTCGTCTCATCGGCGATCGGGCCCGTGATCTGTCCCCGGCGAGGCCCGGCGGCCAACCGCCCGCACGAGACCCCGCTCGGATTCCAGAGTGCCAGTTTGAGTCCATACTTCTCTTCATCTCTCACTCTTAGTATTCGGGGCGCGGTCTCTCCTGCTCGACATGTTCTGACAAGACCGCGCCCCCACCCAGTTTTCCCACAAGAAGGAGAGAGAACTACCGGACCGGTCTTCGTGAAGGAATACGATGATGGCCTGGTGTGTCCGGTGAGACAGAGTTTGTCATAATAGCTTCGGTGAATACCCGTGCAAGGACTGTCAAGGAGGATAGTGGCTGTGAACCGCGATCATCATATCGCTGCCAACCGTGAGTGTGTGCCTGCCGCGAGAAGCGGTGGGACTCGCCCACGTTTCCCATAGCCCCGCACCGTGGCAATCCAGAGGACGCGCCGGGATGCTCAGTTGCAGAGCATGGATCCCAAAGTCGTGTCCTAACGGTCATGGCTTCAGCGACCTCTGGATTGCCTGATTTTTTTCTGCGGGACGGAGTCTTGCGGCCGGCTCAAGGAGGAGCCGGCCCCGCGAGGCCCAGTTCGGCAGTCGCAGGCCGATCATCAGGTCAAGGTTCCTCATGGATCATCAGGAACTCACGCCTGTACTCATCTTACGTCAAGCAAGAGCACCCAATCCTGCTCGTCCGGCGCGATGAAGCTTCGCCCTTGCGAAGGGACGGCTTGTGACCATTCGCCGCTACGAGGATTGAACCATTTCGCCTGCGTGTGCTCACCCATCGCATACGGCTTTACGGTCACTTGTCCCCCGGCGGCAAAGTATAACACAGCAGGTGCATTCTTCTGTGACCGCAAGCCGACCACCGAAGGAGAGGCCTCCTCTGCGCCCGGGGAGGACAACGAGGGCTCGCCGTTGGCCGAGGTCGTCGTCGTGCGAAGGCGGACCTCATACGCGTCAGCCTTCTGGCCAAGCATGACATTTCGGGCGCTTGGGTCTTTTGAGATGGTGACGATCCTCGCGGGTCCCGCCTGTGTCACGTTGGCAGGCTTGATCCAGGCTTCCACCGTGATGGCGTTGGACTGCTTCACGGCCTGCACAAGTCTGGTCGCGGGCTCCGCCGATGCGATCAGCGTGGCCTTGACAACCTGCAACCCGCCTCCATCGAGCCACTTGACGGCCGACGAATCCTTGATTTTCAGGGCGGGCGACACCGCCGCCTTAGATACATCCTTGATCGCATCGCCTGCCGCCTCGCGGAAATCGTACAGTGCCAGGGGGTCGGAGGGCACTGCTTCACGTCCGGCCTTGAACGACCGCGAGACTTCCGCTGCATCCAAGGCACGGGCGTAAACCGCCACGCGATGTAACCCGCCCAGCCAGGGCCGATCCTCCGTCAACTCATTGCACAGGGCCAGCCGGAAGCTCTGATCCCAATTGGAGAAATTGCCTGCCACGTCCGCCGTCGAAATGAGCGTTCCATCAACGTACAAGGAGGCCTTCCCGCCGCTGGTTCGCGTGTACACGACATGTGATAACTGCGTGCTGACGACGGTCTCGTGCGGCGTCTCAAAGAACTCGTCATCGGGATTGAGTTGCCACCAGGGGATCGACGTGAAGAAATCGACGATGTGGCCGTAGCCTGTCAGCATGGCCATGGAGTCATCGCCCCGGCCGTTGAGCCAGCCGCCGCCGGTGTCCGGCCCCCAGCCGGTCCCCGTGTCGGCGCGCTCGCCCGTCGTCTGGTAACCGCCCGCCATGTACATGCCCCAGGCCAGCCGCCGGCGGTTGTCCGCGCTGCGAGCGGGCGCCTTGCGGCCGCCACCCCAGGCGGCGGGGTAATGGTCCTCGTAGCCGTATTCCTCGTTGACCTGCGGGATAATCCGCCCGGTCTTCTGCTGCTGGAGGCGATTGTTGAGCATGAACCGGTAGCCGCCGGACTCGTCCCAACTCTGGTACATCGCGAAATCCGCCCATTCGGACGTGCGGAATGGGAACTGGCCATGCCCATGAACCGACATCACATGATCGTAGGGGTCCGACTGCTTGATCAACGCGCCCATCTTGTTGGTCCACGCCTCATCGCGAAACAGGTGGTACTCGTTCGTCACGTCCCACATCACGTTGGAGAAAGGAGCGAGGCGGGACACCGCGTACCTGTAATACCGCTGCTCATCCTCCTGCCCCATGCGCGCCTTGCCGAACGGGTCGACGCCCGGCCGGGCGCCATCGACGTAGAAAATGATCGAGATGACCATGTCCTTCTCGCGGGCGTACTGCAACATGCGTTCGATCTTCTGCCAATGCGGCACGTTGAAGCGGGCGACGTCCAAGCCGGGATTCTCCACGCTGTCCGGCCGCTGAGCGACCCAGGGATTCATCCGGAACGAGAACTTCTCCGTCGGAAAGACGTTCTCATACCAGGCCCGGCCATCTTTGACCCGGCCGTTGATGGCTACCCGCAGGCGGTTGACTTTGAGTCGGGCCAGCCGGTCAATGTTGCCGCGAATCGTCTCGTCATCCCAGCCCAGAAGCCAGTACGTCGTCGTGCCGTTCCAGAAGTAGTGCTCGCCCGTTCCCTCCCAGAGGAAGTGCCAGGGGTGATCCTTGTCCACGCGGATGAGTCCCCGCCGACCGGCATTTCCGGCTGTGAATCGGCCTGTGTGCGCCGCCTCGTACGTCCCCTGCCGGTACGTGACCGAGTAATTGTAGCCGCCCGGCCGCGTCGGCATGAAGCGTACGCGAAATATACCGCCATCGGCGGAATCGCAGAAACCGTGGACCGTCACTGGCTGTCCGCCAACCGGCGTGAACTGCCCCTCCAGACTTACCTCCGAGAACGGATTACCCACGTCCGGCTTGTCGACATTCGCAGTGATCTCGACGAAGCCGTAGCAGTCCACGCTTTCGACGGACTGGACGAATCTGACGCCGGCCGGCGCAGCGTGAACTGTCGCCGGGAGAATGGTCCAGACAATCATAGATAATGCCAACGACTTGTACATGGCTGCACACCTTTCAGTTATTGACAACGTCACAGACTCTTGAATCCTCCCCTGACCTTCAGGGAGAAGGCGACACCACTCGTGCGGCCTCGGTGACGAACTTTCGCTCCTCACTGTCCAGTTGGTCGAACAGTCGTTGGTTACGGAAGTCAAATGAGCGGCGAGGCTGCTGATCGGGGGCGTTGCGCTGCGTCCCGTTGTGGAAACACCAGCCGGCTGCCCCGCCCGCCACGGCGCCGCGCAAGTCTGCCAGGAAATCAGCGGCCGTCGGCTCCCAGCGGTCGTATCCGCGACGGAACGGCTCCTGATGGTGCACCGGCACTATGCGGCCGACCTGCTTCATCAACTCCAGGCATTCGCGAGTCTTTGCCTCTGTCTGGCCGGGCGCCTCGGGCGAACGGGGCCGATGCGGCGTGAGGAAATCGGCGCCGACGATCAACAAAGATTCACGCACGTCCTCCTCGCTGAGATCATGCCCCCCGAATGAGGCCGTCACAAGACGTTGCGGATCGAGTTGCCGCACACGGTCCCTCAGCCGCTTCAACTCCTCGGCACTGACGTAGCGTGCGTCGCGAACGTCGCGCTCGTTGGCGAGGTCAAGATACCAGTTGCGATGCAGCTTCAGAGCCTCGACCAGGAGTTCCACGGTGCGTTGGTGGGCCTCGAAGTCCGGCAACTGTCCGACCCCTTTGCCGCGTGTGAGCGTCACGTCCACGACAAGGCCCCGCCGGTCACATTCAGCCACGAGCCATTTGAGCTCGCTCAGGAACGGCTCCCGCGGCCGGCCTTGCGCATCTACGGCCGAAACGTCATGGCCGAAGGAAGCCCAGGTGGCCCAGACGCGAAGCCAGTTGAAACCACGCTTGTGAAAATCGTCCAGATCACTCCGAATGAACTCCTCGGACGCCCCCAACCCTGCATAGTAGCTAAAGCCAAGCAGAAATGTCGGCTTACCCTCCAGTGTGAACCGAGTCCCTTCTATGCCCAGCACCGTTGCCCCTTGCGCCCCCACCTGCAGCAGCGATATCACACAAAGGAGTAGTAGTACGATGAATTGTCGCATTTGCAATCCTCCTGCCCTGTGATTTGTGCTCAACGAGTACCAGGTGATGGATAGCCCTTGGATGCATCGTCGAGGACGAGGACCCAGTCGAGCATTTCGCCTTTGTCGGGCGGCAGGAATTCGCGTTCGCCCGTGTTGGGGAACTCGCCGATGGCGGCGGCTTGGCCGTTGCGCGGGTTGTACCACCATGCCTTGACCTTGGCGCCTTTGATCGCATCCATGCGGACTTGGAAGCCCCGGCCGACTGGGGCATAGACCATCGCGTAGGTGCCGTCAGTGTCACGCGTGGCGACGAATCGGTATCGGCCCGCCCCCGGCACGCTGGTCGGCACGCGGTCGGTCACGATGATCGAGTCGTCCGGCACGCGTGACAGGAACGGACGCGACTCGATGAGCCGGCGGCCGTACTGCATCTGGCCCGCGCCGGGCTGGTCGATCGCCTCGAACCACGGCATGAGTGGGTTGTTGATGGGATTTCGGCCCGGCTGCCACATCTGCCACACGGAATGATGGCCGTAGGTGTGGCCGCAGGCGCCGCTGAACAGGTCCCAATAGAGCGGCCGGCGGACATCGGATGAGATCGAGTGCCCGAGCTTCTTGGCGTCAAAGGAAACCGGGTGGTCCTCATAGATCGGTTCGCCATCGATGACGGGCTTGACCGGCGTGCGGTCGTAGTCCTCGCGGGTCTTGTCGTATCGGCCGGTGAACTCGGCGACGTGCCCATTCTGCCGCATGTTGAAATCGAGCCAATCATCCTTATGGAACCAAGTGGACGAGCCGTTGCCTCCCGGCGGATGGAGGGTCATCAAGTGTGCCCCGCCGTCGCCTCGGCGCAGGCCGCGGGCCATGGCCCGAATGATCTCTTTGTGAGTGTCATTCTCGGCCGGCCGGTCCCCGCCGAGAATCCAGATCAACGCCTTATCCTTGTAGCGGAGGCCCAGCCACTCGCCATAGATTTCGGCATTCTGCGCCGTGAACAGGGGCGACTGGTCGCGCCAGTAGCGGCCCCAGGTCGGCAGGAAACCGATATACAGGCCCAGCGAATTCGCATTGCTCACGATGTAATCGACGTGGTCCCAGTAATCGTTGGCGGGACCATCCTGGACCGCCGGCCGCGCCGGGTCGAGGTCTATCAGTGGCAAGTGACCATAAGGATTCGGGTCTTTGTGCCCATCCAACTCCGCGATGGCCACGGCCTGGATCACTGTGAAGCCCTTGGCCGCCCGGTTCTTGAGATACTTGTCTGCCTCCTCACGGTTGAGGCGATGGAACAGTTCCCATGCCGTATCGCCGAGATAGAAGAACGGCGTCCCGTCCTCATGCACCAGAAAGCGCTTGTTCTCCGAAACCTTGAGCCGTGCAGAGTCTCCGGACCTGGCCAGCCCCGCCATCGCAATGGACAGAGATGTCAGGACAATCAGAATCGTGCAGGTTGCACAGGACCTCGGGTGGGTGAATGTGGACACGGATTCTTGCGGCATGTGGCTTTCTCCTTCTGTCACTCCTGTTTGTGCTCCCTTCCCCTGGGGTGCCCCCGGCGAGTTCCCAATGCCAGGGCCATGCAATCTGACTGAATTGTACGCGCCGGCCCTCTGCCGGTCAAACTCAATCAGTTTGATGCGGTTTCAGCATATCAGGGGGAGGAGTCAGGATTCCCAATCCCACCATTCTGGCCATCGGCGCATCAATAGGAGGCATTATACCACAGAGGCAGGATCATCGGAGGGAATCGCCCTACCCGATCCTGCCGTCGCGGTCGATGTCCTCTCCTCGCATCTCCTCGAGCTTCCTGACCAGGGCACGCAGGGTGTTCTGTGTCAATTGGAGCTCGTTTTCGAGAGTCTGGACCCGATCCTCCAGCGAGTCGGTGTTTCGCTTCTGACCGTACATCAGGCCGGTCTGTACGATTTCCCAAAGTGCGCCCATATCTGTCTCCGGTTCGTTGGTATCCTTCTGCACACCAGCCGCAGGGTTCTTGGCTGATGCCATGCTATCCCGGCAGGCAGGCTCGGACAAGAGTCCCCCTTCAAAAAATAGGGAAATGGGGCAGGGGACTTGTTTGGAGGAGCGGAATTTGCTATAGTACCGCTCTTTTGGCGGCCCTATCGGACGCTGTTCAGCGATTGCCGGCCGGGGGCTGGAGAATGGTCCATTTGAGGAGTCCATTGCATGGGTTTTTCTGTCGAGGATACGCGCAAGAAGGCCGTGCCGACGATCAAGGAGCTTGTCACGGCCGGCGTGATCACACTGAATGACGTAAAGGATTGGCTCAGAACCATTTACGAGATTCGATACTTCGAGGAGAAGGTGTACGATCTGCTGGGGCAGAACGTCATCAAGGGGGCCTCGCACCTCTATGCGGGACAGGAGGCGGTGGCCACGGGGGCCGTGGCGGCCATCGAGCGAGGCGACGTCATTGGCTCGACCCACCGCGGGCATGGCCACTGCGGAGCGATCGGCAATAAATACGCCGATACGGAGCAGGGCCGACAAGATCACTGGAACGCCATGATGGCCGAGCTGATGGGCAAAGAAACCGGCTACTGCAAGGGCCGGGGCGGCTCCATGCACATCGCGGAAGTGGAGAAGCAGAACAACCTCGGCTCCACCGGCATCGTCGGCGGCAATCAGCCTCCAGCCGTGGGGGCGGCCCTGGCGGAGAAATTCAAGAAGAGCGGTAAGATCGTCCTGTCATTTTTTGGCGACGGCTCCTGCAACACGGGCACCTTCCATGAGTCGATGAACATGGCCGCGACACTGAAGGTGCCGCTGGTGGCCATCATCGAGAATAACCTCTACGGAATGAGCGTGCCGTTCTCCGGCAGCCCGGTTGAGGGGACGCGGTGTGCGAGCAGCATCGAGGACGTTGCCGTACGTGCCGCGGCCTATGACGTGCCCGCCATGATTGTGGACGGCCAGGATGTGGTGGCGGTCTTCCTGGCGGTTCGAAAGGCCGTCGGGCGGGCCCGCAAAGAAAGCCTGATGACGATGGTCGAGTGCAAGACCTATCGCTGGTACGGCCATAGCCGAAGTGACCCGCGGGAGTACCGGACCAAGGCCGAGGAGAAGGCATGGCACGAGCAGGACCCCATCATCGTCCTGCGAAACAAGCTCACGTCCGAAGGATTTTGCACGGAAGCGGAGCTGGACCAGATCAAGGACAAGGCCTTTGCGGCCATCGAGACGGCGACACAGTTCGGCATGGACAGCCCGTGGCCGAATCCCGCTGATGTCGCCAAGGATGTCTATGTCGAAGAGACCTATCCGGCCAAGCTTCTGGAGGATGAGAAGAAGACGGCCGCCAAGGTCAGAGAGGCGACGGCGGCCTTCGAGAAGTTCGTAACATCCTCCGGGGCCAAGACCAAGAAAGAGGCGGTCGAGCAGGCACGGGCCCAGATCAAGTCCCAATACGGCATGAACGTTCTGAATATCGCCCAGGCGGTCTCCGCCGCCCAGGCCGATGAGATGCGGCGAGATGAGCGGGTCTTTGTCTTTGGCGAGGACGTGGGCCTGTACGGCGGCGCCTACCAGGCCACGCGCGGGCTCCTGGCGGAGTTCGGCAAGGAGCGAGTGATCGATACGGCCATCTCCGAAGCGGCCATCGCCGGCGCGGCGGTCGGAGCGGCCCTTCGCGGCATGAGGCCGGTCGCCGAGATCATGTACGTCGATTTCGTCACCATCGCCATGGACCAGCTCGTCCACGTCGGCGCCTACAACCGCTACATGTTCGGCGGCAAAGCCAAGGTCCCGATGGTCCTTCGCACCGAAGGCGGCGTCGGCCGATGCATCGCGGCTCACCATTCCGAGTCGCTGGAAGCGTGGTTGATGCACGCCCCCGGCCTCTACGTCGTAATGCCCTCGACGCCCTACGATGCCAAGGGCCTGCTCCGAGCCGCGATTCAGAGCGACAACCCGGTCGTATTCATCGAGCACAAGGCCACGTACGGCCAGACCGGCCCGGTGCCCGAGGGTGACTATATCATCCCGCTGGGTGTGGCGGATATCAAACGACCCGGCAATGACGCGACGATCGTCAGCTACTGCCGAATGGCCATGCGAGCCCTCGACGCCGCGAAGATCCTTGCAGACAAGCACGGCATCGACGCCGAGGTGATTGACGTTCGAACGCTCAAGCCGCTGGACATGAAGACGATTTCCGAATCCGTCCGCAGGACCGGCAAGCTGATTACCGTCAGCGAGGGCTTCTGCTGGTGCGGCGCGGGTCGCGAGATCGCCGGGCAGTACATGGAGTACGATTTCGGTGACGGCACTCGCGGGTTCGACTATCTCGACGGCCGCCCGATCAACCTGGCCGCCAGGGACGTTCCGCCGCCCATGAGCGAGCCCCTGGAGGAAGCCAGCATACCCAGCGTCCAGCAGATCGTGGAAGCTGTGAAACAAGCGGTCGGCGGATAGGCGACAAACAGAATCTTACTCGCGAAGGAATGGGGATACCATACATGGCACAAGAAGTGAGACTGCCGCAGATGGGCCAGACGATGGAGGAAGGGACTGTCGTCAATTGCCTCGTAAAGGTCGGCGATGAGGTCAAGAAGGGTGACGTGATCTTCGAGATCGAGACGGACAAGGCCACGCTGGAGATGGAGTCTCCCACAAACGGCTTTGTGAAGTTCATCGTAGCGGAGATCAACCAGACGCTGCCCGTCGGATCGACGATGATGATCCTCGGCGACAGGGACGAGCAGGTGCCAATGAGCTATGTTGAGGGGCTGACAGGCGGCAAAGGCCTGGCCGCCGGTGCCGTCGTGACTCCTGCCGCCCCGATCCCGACCATGAGTGCTTCACTGGGCGCCACGCCCGAGCCGGGCAAACCGATGGGCAAGATCATGGCCTCGCCGAGGGCGAAGAAGATGGCGGAAGAGCTCGGCGTGGACCTGGCTGTGGTCAGAGGAACGGGCCCGGCGGGCAAGATCACGGAACAAGACGTGCAGAACGCCGCGGCGGCAAAACCTGCAAAGCCCGCCCCGGCGGCACAGCCGGCCCGCCCCGCCGCTGTGACGACTCCCATGGCACAGGCCACACTCGGAAGCACGGTGAAGGTCAATCGTCTCCAGCGGATTACCGCCGAGCGGATGCTCAAATCGAAGCAGGAAATCCCTTGTTTCTATCTGACCGTCAAAGTCGATATGACCGAGTTGATAGGCCTGCGCACCCGGATGAACGAGTCCGGCGATGTGAAGGTCGCCTACAATGATTTCATCATCAAGGCCGTGGGGACCGGCCTGGAGAAGTATCCGATCATGACCGGCCAGCTCGCCGGCGATGTGATCAGGCTGGCCGATGCGATTCACGTCGGCCTGGCGATCTCCGTGCCGGACGGCCTCGTGGCGCCGCTGGTCAAGGACGTCAACAAGAAGACCGTCCGGCAGGTCGCCCGTGACAGCCAGGCCTTGATCGAACGGGCGAAGAAGGATAAGCTCGACCTGTCCGACCTGGAAGGCGGCTGCGTCACCGTGAGCAACCTGGGCGCGTTCGGCATCGAGTCGTTCATCCCAATCGTCGTGCCCGGCCAGTGCAGCATCCTCGGCATCGGGCGAATCGCCGACACGTGTGTCCCGGACAACGGCAACATTCTGGTCCGCAAGCTGATGAATATGACACTGTCGGTGGACCACAAGGTCGCCAACGGCACCTACGCCGCTCAGTTCCTGGATTTCGTAAAGAAGATGCTGGAAGACCCGAAGGCATTTACTATTTAGGTAAGTTATGAATAGTAAGTCATAGATGGAAGGAGTATCCACATGGCCAAACGAGGTGAAGCGACAAGATTGCCGGCGATCCGGAAGGCTACGCCCAAGGTCCCCGTGATCGGGGTGTTTGCCACGAGCGACCCGCGGATCGACAAGGAAAGTCGGACACGATGCCAGAATATTGCGCAGATGGCGGCCGAGACCATCAGCGGCGCCGTGGTGCTGCCGGACAAGACGCCGGTCCCGGTCGTTTACTCGACCGTCCTCGTGGACGGCGAGGCGCAGGCCGACATTGTCGCCCAGCAGTTCCGCAAGGCGGACGTGGATATCCTGGTCTGCGTGCCGGACACGTGGGCCTTCCCGCAGTTGACGGCGATCTCGCTGCTCCAGCAATTCCCGGCCAATACGCCCATCAACATCACGTGCGGCAACAGTGGCCCGAAGCCCGGCGTCGTTTATGCGCACGCCTTGAACGGTGCGCTGGCCCAGTACGGCCGGATGGCGGCGCTGAATGTGGGGACCTGGCCTGACACGGGTCTTGAGGCGGAGATGACCGACCAGACGGCCAAGAGCTTGATCGACTGGTGCTATGCGGCTGTGACCGCCGTGTCGCTGCGGGGCCGGCGAGTGGTGATCTTTGGGCATGATTCAATGGGCATGGAGACTGCGCTGGCGCACGTGATCCCCACGCGGAACACCTTCGGCCTCGAAATCACCCGCCTGGATATGAAGCTCCTGGCCGACATGCTCACCAAGAAGGCGTACAACGAGAAAGAGCTCAAGGACCTGCGAAGCTGGGTGAATCGGTACATAGGCAAACGGCTGGAACTGCACGACGACGAGGACAGCGAGCGGTTCAATATGTCGCTGGCAATGTACCTGATCGTCCGGGACACGATGGCAAGTCTGAACGCAGTCGGCGGCGGTTTCATGAGCCAGCTTGAATGGGGCAGCGACCCGCGAGGCATCCCCCTGCCCGTGGCCGATGTGATGGAGTCTTTCTTCAACGGCACCTTCGATCACCGCGGCAGCAAGCCCCCCGTGCCCTACGCAACCGAAGCCGATGTCCAGGGCCTGTTGACCATGTTGTTCATGACCTACTTGAGCGGCGGGAATCCCCCGCTGTTCATGGACTTCCGAAAGGTCTGGGAGGCGTGGGAAATCAAGGCGTTGGCCGAGAAGCTCGGCATCAAGAAGCTCGATAGCAGCGCCGACTGGTACACGAAGGGCCTGGTGGACGGCGACAACTCCGGCAGTGCCGCGTTCGATTGGGCCGCCGAGCCGAGCGCGACGGTCAAGCAAATCATGGAGCGTGTCTCCATGCCACTGGCGGACCGGTTCTATTTCCCCGGTGGCGGCAACTCAGTCACCTTCATGACGCCGGCCGGGATCAAGGGCATTGCGGCCCGCATGGCCTACAGCAGCGTCAGCGGCCTGTTCAGCCTGATCTGGGACGAGGCCGAGACAACGGAAGTGCCGGAAGAGCTCGGCCAAGCCATGTGCAATCTGACCACCCCCACCTGGCCGCACACGTTCGTCGTGCCAAAATACGCCAGCATGCTCGAATACAAGCAGTATCCGCCCGCCAACCATTTCCACATGACCTGGAACCTGCCGGTGGCCCGCCTGCAACACTGGATGGACCTGATGGGCGTGCTGAGCGTTACACCCTGGGCCGCCCGGCCCGCTTTTCTCGAGGGCGTGGACCGGCCCCAGCCCCTCGTCCACCTCATCAACGCCGGCGAGGAGGCGTACAAGCGTCTCAGGATTCGGTGAGGATACGGGGCCCTGCTCGACCCACACCCATATGAACGAACGGGAATGGGAGGCTGTGGCTGTGAATCTCAAGGCAAGGCTGGAGGCCCAAGCGCCCGCCGCGGTGGGTTAGCCCGACTTCGCGGATTCGGGGGTTGGAACCTGCGTAGCGGGGTCGAAAACGGGCTTTGAGAGCCAAAGTCTTCACTACATGCCGGCGTCCATTTGACCGGATGCCACAGTGATCCGGG
>Ga0315274_10002947_pt1 | contig 25314 bp, 22 predicted proteins | sample YL17G02_20_MG_FD_203700 | JGI IMG/M metagenome (GOLD analysis project Ga0315274, IMG submission 203700) | Sediment microbial communities from Yellowstone Lake, YNP, Wyoming, USA - YL17G02_20 | ecosystem: Environmental > Aquatic > Freshwater > Lake > Sediment | place: USA: Wyoming | collected...
CCGTGGCGCCCGCCAGTTCAAGTTCGTTGACCGTACGTTCAACCTGAACCTCACGACGAGCCGCACGATCCTCGAGTTCTTTCTGCAGCACCTCCGGCCCGGGTTGTTCCTGCACTTCGAGATGGTTCCCGACCGCCTGCCGGAGTCGCTCCGTGAAATCATCGTCCGGTTTCCACCTGGCACACTGCAGTTCGAGATTGGGATTCAAACCTTCAACCTGGACGTGGCTCAGTTGATCAGCCGCCGCCAGGACTACGAACAAGTTGCGGACAACTTTCGCTTCCTGCGCGAGCAGACTGGCGTTCACTTGCACGCCGACCTGATTCTTGGGCTGCCGGGCGAGTCGATGGACCGCTTCGCCGCCGGTTTCGACCGTCTGGTGGCGCTCGGCCCGCAGGAAATCCAGGTGGGCATCCTCAAGCGGCTGCGCGGGACGGCGATCGCGCGCCACACGGCGGAATGGCAGATGGTGTACCACGACAACCCGCCCTACGAGATTCTCCAGAACCGGCTCATCGACTTCGGCACCATGCAGCGCCTGCGCCGGTTTGCCCGCTACTGGGACCTGGTTGGCAACAGCGGCCGCTTTGTCGAAACCACTCCCCTGCTCTGGCGCCAGACCGGATCGCCCTTCGCCGGTTTCCTGCGCTGGAGCGATTGGCTGCACGAGCGGGTTGGCCGCCAACACGGCATTGCCCTGGATCGGCTGGCCGAACTCCTGTTCGAGTTCCTGACCCGGGAAGCCGCACTCGACGCAAGCCTGGTCGCGGGGGTGATGTGGCGGGACTATCAGCGCACCGGGCGTCGCGACGCACCGCCTTTCCTCCGACCAGACCTCACTGGAGAGGTCACAAATCTGAAGTCCGCTTTGGCCGTGGGGGGACTTCGACGTCAAGCACGGCATGGAGGCCTTGAGGGGAACGCGCCTGCAGGCAATCACGGTCAAGCGATGCGGCGACGGTTCGGTTCGTAGCTGCGAACTGGCGTTCGCAGCCATTATTGGGGCAAGGCTTAAGCCCGGAGATTCCGAAGAAGTGCCGCAAACGCCAGTTTGCGGCTACGAAAGTCACGAAGCACACGAGAATCGACCGAGCGGGATTCCTGGCCTACCGTACTTCGATCCCCTCGGCCGCTTGTCCGGGTTCGCGCTCCCCTGCCAAGCCTTGTATGGACCGCGGCTACGCCACGAGCGTCGTGGTGGAGACAAACCGGTGGCCGATGTTGTCCACCATGACTCCGAAGCCTTCCAAAGTGCGGACCCCCAGCAGCGCCATGTCGCCCGGCTCAGCGAAGACGACCTCGTCATTCGTCTCGTGGCCTTCCGACTGAAGGATCGCATAGCCCACATGACGCTCCAGAATCTGCTTGTTGGCGGTGGAGAAGGTCCGTCTCCGCCGGGGCGTGATGCCGATGTTCTCCAGCAGATCCTTCGGCAGCCAGGTGAGCCCGGAACCTGTGTCAACCAGTGCCTCCACCGGCGGGGTGGCCTGTTCCTCGCGCCTCGGGTTCCGGGCCGTGACGTTCACTTTGAACACGCTCACAGGCGCACTGTGCCACGGGGCAGGAATCAAGCAAGCCGGGAAAAGGACACGACACCTCTGCGGGCACTTCAAGGGCACGGCTCACGGCCGAGTGCTCTCCTCACCCTGAAACTGCAAAAGGATTTGCTACGCCCATGTCTGCTTGATTTGTTTTGCGTCCTGGGGCGTGACCATCCCCAGGCGGCGTTGAAGGAGGACGTACTTCAGCGAGCCAAATCTCACCGGGCTGCGCCACCGTCATAGAGACCCTCGTTTTCCGCTGCGTAACTGTTCAGGAAGGAACTATGGTCACGAAGCACGCAGGCAGCGCTCGGGGAGCGTTCCGGCTCAGGGTACTTTTGGGAGGTGCCCGCCATTCCGCCAGGCGTCGCCGGGGGGATCTCTCGTTCTCGTTGTCGCTGATCCATCCAAGCGGCCAGCTCCTTGAACTCCTCAGACGGGAGTTGCTCAATCACCCGCTCGATTTCTTCGACCGTACTCACGGCGCGGCGGCTCACGAAGAAGTCGAGCAACGCAAGTCCCATTTCGCAGGTTTCCTGCGCTGGAGCGATTGGCTTCACACGCGGATCGGACGCCAACACGGCATCGCCTTGGATCGGCTGGCCGAACTCCTGTTCGAGTTCCTGACGCGCGAGCAGGCCCTGGACGCGGTTCATGCAGCCTGCGCCATGGCGCGGGACTATCAGCGCACCGGCCAGTTCGACGCCTTCCATCGTGAGCGTCGTGAGCGGTCCACCGACCCCGTCGCGGCTACGCCCCACCCTCGGGCACCCGCGGGGCGCGTCCGGACGGTCACTCGACAGGGCTTAGCGGGGCGAAGCCAGGCCCGCCCGGCAGCGCGTTCTGGGGCGGCGACCATTGGCGGTTGATGCCGCGCCGCAGTTCGTCCTCCGAGAGGCGGCCGTTCTTGTCCGCATCCCACGCCTCCGACCAGCGCCCGAAGGCCGCCGCGAATTCTGATTTCGTGGCCGTGCCGTCCTTGTCCGCGTCCAGGCTGCGGAACATGGACTCGCCAAGAATCGCGCCCGGGCTGAAGTCGCCGGGTCCACCCGGCGGCGCGTTGCCCGGACGCGGCTCGCCTTCCCGGGATCCTCGGGGTGGCCTGGGTCCGCCGAAACCGAAAGGCTCCACGGTCATCCCGGCGGATCGGCCGTCCAACTGCGCGAGCACGGATTCCGCGCGGGGCTGCACGAACGCTTTGATGGGCTTCACCGCCGGCATGAAGCCGGGCGGACTCCTGAATCGCCCGGGCGCCGCTCCCACAGCTTGTGGCGCCGGACCCGTAACGAGTTGCGGGCCCGGCCCGGGGGCCGACTTGGGTGCCGGGCCCGGCGCCCGGCCACCGAAGCCGCCCGGCAGTTCCGGCATCACCGGTTCGCCCGCCACCACCTTGTCGAACCGCGCCAACTTGCCCGCGTCCTCCTCCTGCACCGCCGGGCGGATCGCTTTCGCGAGCTCGTCCACCTGACCCTTGAGCCGTTCCGGTTTCCAGAGCGTCTCGCCAATCTCGCGCAGCCGGGCGCGGTAGAGCGATTGAAACGAGTCCAGGTTGAACAGCCGGGACAGGAAGCGCCGCTCGCCCTGCCATGGTTTGGCGATGCTCAGCTTCTCGCGCTGTTCCTGGCTGCCGATCAGCGGAAACTGCCCGAACGAATGGTCCAGATCCCACGGCATGAACTCCATCCTGCCCGTGGTCGGGGAAAGGCGGACGTAGAAGTTCTGGCCCGGGCCGAGGATGCTGTCCAGGGTGCTCAGCCACACGGTGACCGCCATGAACCGCGCGACCTCCTCCAGGTCGAGGTAGTCCCCCACCTTCGCCCGGTACTCCGCATCCTCGGCGCGACTCACGAGTTGGCAGAAATCGATCACCCGCTGCGACTCGGCGCGGCTCACCGGGGTTTTCGGATCGTAGGTCTGCCGGTACTGCGCCCAGTCGTCGCCCAGGTCGGTGAACGGCTCGGGGGTGACCGGTTTCAGCAGCGCCCCCTTCCGCGTTTGATACCGGTCCTCCAGGAAATCGCCATCGACATTCTCCACGAGGGAATACAATCCGAAATAGCGCCGATCATGCACGCCGGGCGCCGTCACGTATACCCGGGCGTAGGCGGTCCGCGGCGCCGGCACGCCGGCTTCGCGGAACAACCGGTAGGACAACACCTCGTTCATCCAACTGGCATCCGTCACGCAGTTGTGCAGGTTGATCGTGGACACGCCCGCCAGGCTCTGCCCCTTCACGTTCCGGTTCAGGTCGATTTTCATGGACCGCTTCAGGCCGCCCTGGGACTGGAGATAAGTCCCGTTGCCCTTGTAGCGGACGCCGACGTCGCGGAACTCGCGCCCTTCGAACTCCAGGTCCGCGCGCACATACTCGAACTCGATGCCCAGCGCGGAGGCCAGCCCGTTGCGCGTGCCCTCCCGGCCCTGCAGGTTAAGGCCCGGTCCTCCGCGCCCTCCCGGTCTTGGCGGCGAGCCGCCTCCCGGTGGCGGGCCAAGCGACGCGTTCAATCCCGCCTCGACATCGCCCCGCTTCAGCCGGCCGTCGCCTTTCTTGTCCCAGGTGGCAAACCAATGCTCCGCCAGATCGGCGAATTCCGCGCGCGAAACGGAAGCATCCCGATTGGCGTCGCCGGCCTGCATGACGGCCGGTCCCAGGAACATGCCCGGGCCAAAATCCTCCGGATTCGGACCGCGGCCGGGACCGCCCATCGGCATCATTCCGAACGGGGAACCGCCTGTGCGTTTGGGTTCCATCGCCTCCCATTGGTCGGCGGTGAACTTCAGGTGCACGGTCCAGACGCGATGCTCGGCGAACAACTCGTCGCGGGTCAGCACCCCGGGTTCTGACGCCAACGTCGCGGCCAGGAAAAGCGAATACGCGATACCCATCAGCAAATAGGACCGCCCAGAGGTGAAAGGGTTACAGGCGGCGTGTCACGTGGGCCTCGGAGGCCGGCCCGGGCAGCCCCGTTGACCAGCGATCAGCCCGGCTGGGGAGCGGGGAGGGCGCCGGGCTGCAGCGCATGCACCCGTTCGAGCAACCGGCGCAAAACCTCAGGCACGGCGCCAGCCACCGCGACGGTCATCTCGGTGCCGAGCGTGAAGGGGTCTCCTACCTCGATGGCGAAGATCTCCACTCGCTCCGGCATGGTGAGGCCCAATCGGTGGCCGAGGGCGAGGGTTTCGCCCACGCCCATAAAGTGCGGCGTGCGACCCGTCAGTTGTTTGAGCTCATTCGCGTCCACCTCGTGAATCGTGCCCGGAGGCACGCGGCCGGTCTGGATGGAATCGACGATGATCACGGCGTGGCGGCCCACGAAGTAGTCGAGCAACGCAAGTCCCATTTCGCAGGTCTCCTCCACCGCGATCTCCGGCTCGTCGGCCAGGCGGCGGCGCAGCTCGCGGACGACGTGCAAACCGACGGCGTCATCGGTCAGGATGTCGTTGCCGAGGCCGAGAATGAGGACTTTGGAGCCGGCTGCGAGCACGGGTTGAGGTTTGCCAGCGATCTTCACAGCAACCACGAAATACACGAACTACACCAAAGAGGAAACCCGCACACGGAGCCAACCGAGCCGCGGACTGCCAGCGGGCAGGGTCGGCTCCCCCTCTCGTCACCCTCGGCAGATTCAAGACGTGCTGAAGCTGCCTGGGCTTCCGTCTTCGTTTTCGTGTGTTTCGTGCGTTTCGTGGTTGGCCGGCCTTTCGCAGCAAAAAGGGCAGGTGGGACGCCTGTCAGTTGCGAGACAACTGATAACCGCCATGAAAACCTGGGTTCGATTCCCATACACAGTCCGGATCCGAAGAGCTATTTGGCACCCAGAGCCGCCGCTACCACCTCTTGAATGTGTGAACCGCGGAGATCTTTAGCGACCAGTTTGCCGTCCGGTCCAACCAATAACACCTGAGGGATTGCGGAGAATCCATAAGCCTGCTCCACGGAACTCCTCAACTGATCGTCCAGAAAGCCTTGGGTCCAGCGGATGCCCTTCGCCGTTACAAGTCTCTTCGGTTCCGCCTCTGCCGTATCCAGGCTCAGGCTGACTACTGTGAACCGTTTGTCCTTGCCAAAGGCCTCGTAGGTTGCCTTCAGATCCGGTATCTGTGCAACGCAGGGCGCACAGGAAGTCGCCCAAAAATCCAGCAGCACATATTTACCCCGCAACTCGGAAAGTCTAAGCAGCTTGCCTTCGAAGGTTTTGAAAACGAAATCGGGCGCCGGGTCACCGACATTCAACTTCACACCCAGGTGTGCAGCGAGCTCCGCAGGGTCAATTTCCTGACGACGCCAGTCCTTCGAGGCAAGATATGACGTCCCGCCACCTTCTGACCTGTCAAAACGTCGGTCGGTGACCATCACTTTGCCAACAGGCAACGGAGTGGGAACCGATGGAATTGCCGTGCTGCCAATGTTCGTCACCACGCAACGATATGTGTAGGCTGTCAGCAAGTCTGCTGCACTGCGGCCTCTCGGCTTCGGAGCGAACGCGGTGAATTCAAACTCCGTGGGAACCAATACGCCGGCGACATTCGTCAACCGCCTCCAAAGTCCAACGCCGTTGGTGAATCCCTGGTCATAAGGTGAGGCAGGTTTGACGTGCTGCACCTGACCGTTGATCCAAACTTCCTCCAAGAGGTGGCCGTCAGTCTTGAGAATCAATTGTCGGCGATCGGGCTGCGCCTCGTTGGTCGTCCAGTAATAATCGCAATTATAATTGGTGCCACAAAACGTCGCTAAATCGGCGCTAAAGGGCGGCTTGGCCTTGCCTTTCGAATCCGCCAAGACGGGGCTTGAGGCAAAGGCACGCCAAATGTTCTGCAGGGGAAATTCCTGAGGCGGAGGATACACTCCCGGATAAATGGTCGCCATCGCGACTGGAAGTTCGTGTTTTACGGACTCGTAACGATCACCCCAAACCTTCCTGACAGCGCGCTCGTTGTGGAATTGAACCAGGTAAATATTGGTGCCATCGCAACTGGCAACGGTTTCTGCGTTCAAGGTGTCCGCATTCGTCAAAGCCGAGGTGTCTTCGTATCTGATTATCCAAGCACGTCCCGCGACTGAAGCCTCGAAATTATATGTGGCCGAATACAGCGGTTCTGGCCTCCCTTGATAGACCGAGTAGTCGTAGCGTCCGCTCAGGGTTACGCCAGTCTCAGCAGCGCCCGAAACAGCGATTGTCGCGAGAACAAGACAAACAGCCGCAAATACCGCGGCTCGTGTGTTGGCCATCGCGTCCAGAAAGGTTTTTATGTGCGATACGTTCATTGATATTGATTGTGACAATTGCTTATGCGCGCCGCTCTGCCCGCTACCAACCTTCTCTTAAAGAGTACCCGCCCAAATAGACACCGGCGATGCTTAAATCTGTATATGGCCGATGTCATCAAGTGCATCGAAGCCATCCCGATGGGCGGCACGGACTGCGCCCTGCTGATGCTGTGGGCCACTCGCAACAAGCTGAACGTGTGGGCTTAATCACCTACACGGACAGCGAAACCTGGGCAGGCAACATCCACCCGGCACAGGCGCTGCGTCAGTATCGCGATGAGTTCGTCGGTGACGCGAAAGCGGTCATTGTAGGCATGACCTCCAACGGCTTCACTCTCGCCGCCCCGGACGACCGCGGCATGCTGGACGTGGTGGGCTTCGACACGACCGTGCCCGCCGTGATCGCGGATTTTGTTCGCGAATAGCGAACGGTTCAAGAACGCCAAGAGGCAACCAACACGGGCGGAGGCGAAAGCTTCCGCTCGCACTTCAAACAATTTTCAATTTGAATCAGGCGAGCAGCCATCCCGCACTTCGCCGGAGCGGTCCTGCGAATGGGGGGGGCTTCAAGCTAGGCTGCCCTTGGTCGCGTCAGTCAGTTCGTCACTCTTGCACCAATTGTTGGAGCAGCTCGCGGTTCCGGTTGTAGAGGTTGACCTTGAGCGGCAGGTGGCCGGGCAGGGAGTGCGTGGCGCATCCGAGGCAGGGATCGTAGGCCCGGAACGCCATCTCGACCTTGTTCAACAGGCCCTCGGTGACGTGGCCGCCCTTGATCAATCCCTTGGCGGCGCGCTCGACGCTCATGGCGATGCGGGCGGCGTTGTTCTGAGTGGCGACAATCATGTTGGCCATCGTGATCAGCCCGCGTTCGTCGGTCTCGTAATGGTGGAAGAGCGTGCCACGCGGGGCTTCGACCACGCCGATGCCGACTTTCGGGACGTTGGTGGGGACGCGGCGCACGTCGGGGCTCGTGATCTCGGGGTCGTTGATCAACTGCTCGATGCGCTCGGCCGCGTAGATCATCTCGATCACGCGCGCCAAGTGGGTCGCCAGCGTGTGGTGGACCGGCTTGCCGCCGAGGGTCTGGTAGAATTCCTCGTACGCCGCCTGGGCCTTCGGCGTCGCCATGCCGTCCGCCGCATTCAGGCGGGCCAACGGGCCAACCGCGTAGATACTCGTGTCCGGACCTTCGACAAAACCCTTCCAGCCGCGCTGCTTGAGGAAGGTGAACTTCATGTAGCTCCAGGCCTCGACATGCTCGGCCACGAACTCGCGATACTGCTGGGCGGTAAACCGGCACACTTCCTTGCCCTTGCAGTCCACGACGCGGATCTTGCCGTCGTAGAAATTGACCTTGTTCTGCTCGTCCACCATGCCCATGTAGCAGGTCTGGTGGGTGAACGCCTCGCTCGTGATCATCTTCACGTACTCGGGGTTTCCGAGCACGACCTTCTTGAGCACGTCGAGCGTCCAGGTGGCGAACTCGACGCCGTCCTTGGCCAGCTCCTTGAACTTGGGGAGGTCTTCGGGTTTGAGCGCCTTGCTGACACCGCCGGGCAGACCGAGCACCGGATGGACGACCTTGCCGCCAAAGTAGGAGGTGATCTCGCGGATGCGCCGGCGCATCGAGATGACCTTCTTGCCCGCTTCGAGTCCGACCTTGCCAATCACGCCGATGATGTTGCGCTCCGCCGGCGGAGCCTCCGGCCCGACGATGAAGTCGGGACCGCCGAGCACGAACACGTGGAGGGCGTGGTCTTCCAGGGTGAAGGCGTTATAGACCAGCTCGCGAATCTTTCTTCCCGCCGAGGTGGGCTCGACCTTGTAGAGATCATCGAGCGCCTTGGCCGCCGCCATGTGGTGAGCCGTCGGGCAGACGCCGCAGATGCGGCTGGTGATCTGAGGCATGTCCTCGGCGGGACGGCCGATGCTGAAGACCTCGAAGCCGCGCAACTCGGGCACCTGCAGGTAGGCCCGTTCCACGTCGCCCTTGTCGTCGAGGAAAATGTCGATCTTGCCGTGGCCTTCGAGGCGGGTGATGGGGTCCACGGTGAAGCGCCGCCGGCCTATCTGGTAGGTTTCGTTGGCGCGCAGATTGCCCTGGTTGAACGTATCTTTGACGGCTTGTTCCATATCGGGTCCTTTCGTTATAGGCAGGGTCACTTGACGGGCAAATTCACCCGCCGCCGCAGCATACTCTTCGCCAGTCCGTAGCGGTAGAAAGTCCCGACCGGGTCGGGAATCCCTTCCAGCACGCGGTCGATCTCGCCTTCTTCCTTCGGTGCGATGTTGGCGCAGAGCGAGGACATGATCTTGAGGCCCTGGTCGCGCACGCGCGAGGTCGGGCCAAAACAGCCGGTGCAGGGCATGCCGCCCACCGTGCAGGCGGCTTCGCAACCACTACGGGTGCTCGGCCCCATGCAAACGATGCCCTGGGCAAGGAAGCACTTCTCCGGGTCCATCAGCACCTGGTGCGGGCGCTTGAACTCGCTGAAAGAGACGTTGGTCGGCTTCGTGGCCTTACGCGGGCACTCGTCGCACAACGCAACATCCGGCGCGATCACCGAGCCTTTGGGCGGCAACCGGTTTTCCAGCAGCGCGGTCACCGCCGCCTTGGTGAGCTTGGGCGTCGGTGGGCAGCCGGGCACGTAGTAGTCCACCTCCACGACCTGGTCGAGCGAGCGGACCACATTGTGAAGTGCCGGCAGCGTCGGCTCACGGCCGTTGTCGGTGAACTTGACTTGGGGCCGGGTTTTCTGCTCGTTCACCATCGTGGGGGACTGTTCGTAAACGAACTGGAGGATTTGCTCGCGCGGGAACTGGTTGGCCAGCCCGGGAATGCCACCGAGGTGCGCGCACGCGCCGTAGGCGATCAGGTACTGGCTCTTCCGGCGCAGCAGATGGGCCATTTCCTCCTGCTCGGTCGTGCGGATGGCGCCGTTGAGCAACGTGGCGGTGATGGTCTTGTCGGGCATGGCCTCGATGTCCTTGTATTTGAAATCCATCGCTACGGGCCAGAGGACGATGTCCACCTTCTCGACCACACCGAGAATGTCCTCGGCCAGGTCCACGACGGTTTCTTCGCAGCCTCCACACGAGGCGCACCAGTAAAAGGCAACTTTAGGTTTAGGCATGGGCGGTCTCCACTGTTTGAGCTTTGGTCCTGTCTTCGGCACCACCGCTGCCGGCGGCGGCTTCCTTGGCGGCAACGTGTTCGGCGAAATGTTCCATTTCCTCGTCCCACTCCTCGAACTTCTGCGGCAGGCCGAGCGGGCCGAGCTTGGTCACGGTCTCGACCATCTCGTTGACGACGCGTTTGACCTTCTCGCCTTCGGCGGCGGAAATCCATTCGAGGCGCAGGCGCTCCGGTTCAATGCCCATGTCGGCGATCATGCGTTTCAACATCTGGTAGCGGCGGAGGCACTTGTAGTTGCCTTCGACGTAATGGCAGTCGTTGGGGTGGCAACCGCCGATGAGCACGCCGTCCGCGCCCTTGGCCAGCGCGACGATGACGAATTGCGGGTCCACGCGGCCCGAGCACATGAGCCGGATGATGCGCACGTTGGAGGCGTGTTTCATCCGGGACACCCCGGCCAGGTCCGCCGCCGTGTAGGTGCACCAGTTGCAGAAGAACGCCACGATGCGCGGCTTCCAGGCTGCGCTGGGTGAGGAGGGTTGGTTTTCGTTGGTCATGTTCAATCCTTTCTCAAAGGGTCACTCGGCCGGCACTGCCGCCAGCACGCCGTCAATCTCGCTGAAGATTTCCTCGTCCTCGAACAGGTTTTGCACGATGGAGCCGGACGGGCAGGACGCCACGCACGTCCCGCAGCCCTTGCACAGCACCTCGTTGATGATGGCCTTCTGTCGTGCCTCGTCGAACGTGATGGCCGTGTAGGGGCACAACGGGATGCAGGATTTGCAGCCGCTGCACTCGTCGGCGAGAATGTAGGCCGTGTTCGGTTCCTGCTCGACATGGCCCTTGTCGATCAGCGCGAAGGCCTCGGCCGCGGCGGCGCCGGCCTGGGCGACGGTGTCCGGAATGTCCTTCGGCCCCTGGCAGCAGCCGGCGAGGAAGATGCCGTCGGTGAAGGTGTTCACCGGCGCCAGCTTTGGGTGGCGTTCCAGGAACCAGCCTTCGGCGCTGCAGCTCAGGTTGAACATGCGGCGCAGGCTCTCGGCTTCCGGATGCGGTTCCAAGCCCACCGACAGGACGATCATGTCCACCGGGATCTTCAGGATTTTGTTCGTCAAAGTGTCTTCGGCCTGGACGACGAGGCGGCCGGTCGTGCCGTCGTTCGGGTCGGGATACACGTCGGCGACCCTGCCGCGGATGAGATGCAGGCCTTCCTCGGCGACGCGGTTGTAGAATTCCTCCATGCTTTTGCCAGGCGTGCGCATGTCGATGTAAAAGTTGTACACTTCGGCGTCTGTGTGCTCCTTGATGAGGTGGGCCAGTTTGAGCGAGTAAAGGCAGCAGACGCGGGAGCACCAGCGGTTGGTGTTTTCGTCGCGTGAACCGACGCAGTGGACGATGGCGACCTTCTTCGGCACCTGGCCGTTGCGCATGACCAGCTCGCCTTCGGTCGGGCCGGAGGCATTGATGAGCCGCTCGATCTCCATGGCGTTATAGACATTGGGATAAACGCCGTAGCCGTAATACGGGGTCCGCTTGGCGTCAAAGATCTGGAACCCGGTCGCCATGATGATGGTGCCGACGGTGATCTCCTTGATGTCTTCCGTCTGTTTGAAGTCAATCGCCTTGCGGTCGCCGCAGGCCTCGATGCAGGTTTTCTTGCACTTGTCGGACACCACGTGGGAGCCGTCCGGATTCTTGCCGCGCTTGAAGTTCAGGCAAACCTCCGGATCAATCATGGTCACGGGCGGGATGGCCTGCGGAAACACGAGAAAGACCGGCTTGCGTTTGCCGAGGCCGAGGTTGAACTCATCCGGGAACTTCGGCTCTTTATACACGCAGGCGTCCACGCATTCCTGGCAACCGGTGCAGAGGTCCTCCAGGATGTAACGCGGCTTGCGGCGCACGATCACTTTGAAGTTGCCGACGTAGCCGTCCACCTTGGCCACTTCCGAGTAGGTCCAAAGGTGGATGTTGGGATGCGCGCCGACGGCGGCCATCTTGGGTGAGAGCACGCACATGGCGCAGTCCAACGTCGGGAAGGTTTTGTCAAACTTCGCCATGTGGCCGCCGATGGTCGCTTCTTTCTCGACGAGATAGACCATCTTTCCCGCATTGGCCAGGGTGAGCGCCGCGTGGATGCCGCCGATGCCGCCGCCGACGATCAGCACGTTGGGGTTGATGGCGACCTTTTTCACCTCCAGCGGCTTGTGATGCGGCACGCGCTGGATGCCCGCGCGCGCCAGGGCCATGGCCTTGCGCGTGGCCTCGGTCCGGTCGGTGTGCACCCACGAGTCGTGTTCGCGGATGTTCACCATCTGGAAGTAGTACGGATTCAGGCCGCCCGCCTCGGTCGCCTTGCGAAAGGTACGCTCGTGCAACATCGGCGAGCACGCCGCCACCACGACCCGGTTCAGGCGGTTTTCCCGGATGTCCTGCTGGATCAGCTCCTGACCGGGATCGGAGCACATGTATTTGTAAGTCCGCGACACGGCCACGTTGGACAACGTGCCCACGTACTTGGCGACCGCCTTGACATCCACCATGCCGGCGATGTTGGTTCCGCAGTGGCAGATGTAGAAGCCGATGCGAACGGGTTCGTGTTTCTTGGGTACGATTGGTTTCATAATGGTCTCTAGGCAAAGGATTCAGCCAGCAGTTCCACGACATCGCGCACCACCATGGGTTTGTCGTGCGGAATGACTTTCAGCGCGTCTTCGAACCGGGAAATCTCATACGGGCAGGACACCGCGAGCACGTCGGCGCCGGTGGCGATGGCTTCCTTCACGCGCCGCTCGGATAGCCGTTCCATGCCCTTCTGTTTGTAAAACGTGTCCAGCCACATGCCGCCGCCGCCCCCGCCGCAACAGATCGCATTGACGCGGTGGTGAAGCATTTCGACGAGCTTCACGCCCGGAATGGCTTGGAGCAAGGCGCGGCCCTCGTCATAGGATCCCGTGGCCCGTCCCAGACAGCAGGCATCGTGGTAGGTGACGGTGAGGTTCTGGGGCTTTTTCAGCTTGGGTTTCAACTGGTCCAGGTGGCGGGCGAAGAACTGCGTGGTGTGCTCCGCCGGCTGGGTGAGGCCATACATCGGATAGCGGAAGTGGAACGCGTTGTAGGCATGGGCATCACCAGTCACCAAGCGGCGGAACTTGTATTTGTTGAACAGCTTGACGTTGTATTCGGCAAGCGACTCAAACAGGCCGGATTCCCACGTGACCTGCCCGCAATCCCCGGCGCACTTCTCCTCGTTGCCGAGGATGGCGAAATCCACGCCCAGCGCGTTGAAAAGGCGGGCCGTGGCGCGGCTGTTGTCCTGGCCGCGGGCGTAAAAGGAGGTGTAACACTCGACGAACCACAGCACGTCCACTTCGCGCTTCACTTCGGCGAGGAGCGGGATCTTCGTTCCGGCCGTGGCGGTCCAGTTGGCGCGCTTGCGCGGGGACTCGCCCATCGGATTGCCGTAGCGATTCATGCTCTCCAGCGACTTCTGGAACTCCGCCGGCATTTCGGTCCGGTGGATGAGCACCTGTTCCTTGACCAGGGGCAGCAGCACGTCCGTCAACCGGATGCCGCGCGGACACTTGGCCATGCAGGCGTAGCACGCGACGCAACGCAACAGGCTGTCGGACTTGATGACTTCGTCGATGAAGCCGCCCCGCAGCATGTTGATGACGAGCCGGGGCGCGAAGTCCATGTATTCGCCGTAAGGGCAGGTGCCGGCGCACGTACCGCATTGGATGCACGTCATCATGCGCTTGCCCGCGGGCGTCTCCAGGAGCGTCTCGAGGGTGGTGGCTTTGTCCACGACTGATGGCTCTAACAGGGCGACCATAATGATTTGTCCGGTTTGGTTTATTCCATCGCTTCGGCCACAAGCTCCGCGAGGTCTTTCACCGCCAGCTTGCTTTCATTGCCCGTCGTCTTGACCGCGTCGCGGAACATCGCGATGTCTTTCGGGCACGCGACCACAAAGGTCTGCACGCCCTCCAGCGCGACGGCTTCGCGAATGCGGTTCTCCGCGGGGCGTTCCTCGACTTTTTCGGTGTCCTCCATCCAGATGCGGCCGCCGCCGGCGCCGCAGCAATAGCTCCGGTCGCGGCAGCGCGGCATCTCGACGATCTCCAGGCCCAATGCTCGCAGCACCCGGCGCGGCGCGTCATACACGCCGTTGTAGCGACCCAGGTAGCACGGATCGTGGTAGGTCACGCGACCGGCGAGTTTCTTCTTCAGGGGCAGTTTGCCGGCCTGGATCAACCCGTCGAGTACCTCGGTGTAATGCTGCACTTCGGGCCGGTTGCCGTTCCACGGATACTCGTTCTTGAGCGTGTGGTAGGTGTGGGGATCGGTGGTGACGATCTTCTTGAATTGCGCCTTGCCGAGGGCCTGCTGGTTCTTGTCGCGCAACATCTCGAACAGCCCCTCTTCGCCGACGCGGCGCACGTCGTTGCCGGCGTTGCGCTCGGCTTCGTAGAGCAGGCCGAAGTCGAGGCCCGCTTGCGCGAATACCTTCGCGGTCTTTCTTGTGATGTCCTCGCACCGCGGATCGTAACTGGCGTAATCGCCGACGAACCAGAGGTGCTCGACTGGCTCCTTGCGGGCGTCCTTGATTTTCAGGCCGGAGGTTTGCACCCACTTTGCGCGCATGCGGTCGGACTTGCCGAAGGAGTTGCCGTAACGCTGCAAGTTGCCGAGCATGTCCTGCACCGTGCGCTCGACCTGCCCCTCGCTGACGAGATGGCGCCGGAGGGCGACAATGAGTGGCACCTGCTCATTCCACACGGCGCAGCAATTCATGCATGCCATGCAGGTGGTGCAGGCCCAGATCTCTTTCTCGGTGAGGAGGTCGCCGATGAGCTTGGGCGCGGTGTCGCCGTTCTTCCGCTTCAGCCCCACGCGGACCATGTGTTCCTTGATCCTCTGGACAATCTGCTGCGGCTGGAGCGGACTGCCGGAAGCGGTCGCAGGACACGAGCGGTCGCAGCGCCCGCACTCGGCGCAGGAGAAACCGCTGAGCAACTGTTTCCAGGTGAGTTCCTGCCAGCGCGCGGCGCCGACGGAGAGGTCTTCCTTCGCCCCGACCACGCCCAGGTCGCCGACGGGGCGCGTGGCGCTTTGGCTGAAGAACACGTTGAACGGCGACGCGAGCAGGTGCAGGTGCTTCGAGTATGGCAGATAGACCAGGAAGAACAACACCACGATCATGTGCAACCACCACATGGCGTTGGCGAGGGAGTGGGCGGTTTCCGGCGGCATCGCGGTGAAAGCCTTGGACAAGAGACTGCCAAACGGCGTCCAAGCGGACGTGTGCCCGCCTTCGCTCACGATGCGGAAGGCAGTTCCGAACACCGTGCTCAGCATAAGCAACCCGATGAGGCCGAGGATCAGGTTGGCGTCCAGGCTCAGATGCAAATACTTCGGGGCAAAAAGGAGTCGCCGGGCCACGGCCACACCGAGTGAGACCAGCACCAGAACCGAGAAGACATCGAGAAAGAAGCTGGCCGCCTTGACCTCGTCCGGGTAAGAGACCGGCAGGAAGGGGAACAGCCCGCGCACCAAGCCCCAGTTGAAACAGGTCGCGTAGATGACGAAGCCCCAGAAGATAAGGAAGTGGGGCAGACCGATGCCACGCTCATTGAAGATGCGCGGCTGCAACAGGACATGCTTGATGACGTGCCCAAGGCGTCGGCCCAGGTGATCGAAGCGGTCTTCATAGCGTCCCTGCCGCAACAACCCGACGAGCTGCCAAATCCGGTAGCCGAAGACGCCAAACGCCACGACGGCCAGCAGCCACAGGACCAGCAATCCCGGGAGGCCGAAAATGGAGATCTTAACCGGATCCATAGCGTCTCATCCTTTCCGGGCTTTCACCTTGTCGGTCAGGACGGGGAGCAGTTCCAGCACGTCGCCCACCACACCGAAATGCGCCCCGTCAAAGATGGGCGCCTTGGGATCGGTATTGACGGCGATGATGCACTGCGAGTTTTGCATCCCCTCCCAATGCTCCGGCGCCCCGCTGATGCCCAGGGCCAGATAGACCCGCGGCTTGACAGTCATGCCGGATTTTCCTACCTGCCGGCTCAACGGCAGCCAGCCCTGGTCAATGACCGGCCGCGAGGCGCAGACCGCGCCGCCGAGGACCTGCGCCAGTTCTTCAGCCAGTTGGACGCTGTCCTGCGTCTGAATGCCGCGCCCCACACCCACGAGGACGTTTTGTTTGGTGATGTCCACGTCACCAGTTTCCGGCTCGAGGTATTGCTTGAACGTCACGTTCGGCGCTTCGACCGGCAGGTCCATCTTCTCGACGGGCGGGGTTTGGTCACTCTTGCCTGCGTCCACCGGAAATGCGCCCGGATAGATGCTGACGATGCCCCGGCCGTCCGCCAGCTTCACATCGGACAGGATCTTGCCGCCGAACAACTGACTGGTGACCACGAGGGCGCCACCCTCGGCCTTCGCGCTGCGGCAGAAGTTCACCAGCGGCAGGCCGGTCTTCACCGAAAGGATGGAACCGATACCCAACGACACATTGGTGCAGCCCACCAACACCAGTCCGGCTTGGGTCTGATCCACCAGGGCCTTGAGCGCCGCAGCGATGGTGTTGGCCGGCGCCAGGTTGAGCTGTGGGTTGTCCACCACAAAAACTTTGTCCGCCCGGCCCAGTTTCGCGGCCAGCGGCGCGGCTTCGCTGCCCAAGAGAGCGGCGTAGAGGGGCGCGCCCGAAGCGGTCGCCAGCTTGCGGCCGGCGCCCAGCATTTCAAACGTGATGTCGGCGAGTTCGCCCCGGAGCTGCTCCGCCAGAACCAGAATCGGGTTTGCCATAAGCTTGGTCGTTTCAGATCACACTGTTCTTCGCCAGCACTTCCACGAGCTTGTCCGCGACTTCCTCCGGGGCGCCTTCGAACATCTGGGCGCGGCCAGCGGCCTCGGGTTTGTACGTCCGCTCGATCTCAAGCTGGATCAGCCGGTCGGGCGGCGTGAGGTCCGCCATTTCGATCTTGGCCGATTTCATCGCCGCCCGCACCTTGGCGACGGGCACGTAGCGGGGCGGTTTTTCGGCCGACTGAATGCCCAGCACGGCGGGCAGTGTCACCGCGAATTCCGCGCGCAGGCCGCCGGCAAACTCCTTCATGACGGTGACCTTGCCATCCGCCGGTGTGACCCCGCACACGACGCCCAGGTAGGGAAGATTCAACGCGGCGGCCAGGAAGGGGGCCAGCTCGCCTTCCAGGTCGTCAATCGCCTGCGAGCCGGGGAGCACCAGCGTGTCCGGCGTGATCTGGCCCGCGCCGGAAGCGAAGAAGTCTGCCAGGACTTTGGCCGCGGCGACGGTACCCAGGCCGGCCTGGTTGATGGGAATCTTCACCGCACGATCCGCGCCCTTGGCCAGCGCCGTGAAGAGCACGTCATCCACCTCCGGCGCGTCCAAGGCCACGACCGTCACCTTGCCGCCGTGCTTCTCCTTGAGGATGAGCGCCTGCTCCAGCGCGTGCTCGTCCGGGTCGTTGAGTTTGAACCGAAGGAACTCTGAATCCAAGGACTTGCCATCGGCGGAGACATTGAGCTCTTCCACCGTGTCCGGCACCATTTTGAGAAGGACGTAGAGGTTCATAGATTCCACAAGGCTTACTTGCCGGCCAGGGCCGGTTCGGTCTGCTGGGCGTCGGTGATGGCCGGCATCACGGCCACCAGTTCCGAGCCGATGCCCAGGCGTTTGGGCCGGATGCCCAGCGCCAGTCCGAGCAATTGGGTGAAATACATGACCGGCACCTTGAGCTCGGTCCCGAATTCTTTGTTCACCTGCTTCTGGTAGCACTCGAGGTTGACCTGGCACAGGGGGCAGGCGGTCACGATGACCGTGGCGCGCGCCTTCACTGCGCATTCGAGGAGGTTGCGCACCATGCTGAGGGCGGCCTCGCGATTGGTGATGATCAAAGCCCCGCTGCAGCACGTGAGCCGGAGCGGATACTCGACGGGCACCGCGCCACAGGCGGCCACGAGATCCTCGAAGAACCGCGGTTGTTCGACATCCTCCTTGCCTTTCCGGGGTCGCAGGATCTGGCAGCCGTAGTAGGGCGCCACCCGCAGGCCGGCCAGCGACCGGGTCACTTTCTTTTTGATCTCCTCCAACCCCACGTCGTTGACGAAGACCTCGATGAGGTGTTGCACGGTGGTGCTGCCGGAGAATTGCAGGTTGTCCTCGGCCAGCGCGGCATTGATGTGCTCGGCCAGGTCCGGGTCGTGCTTCAGGTGCTCCCGGGTGAAGAACATGTTTTTGTAGCAACCGCTGCAGGGGGCCACCAGGTGCAGTTTCTCCTTCTCGGCCATGGCGAGGTTGCGCGCGCACAAGGTGTAGGCGAGCAATTCGTCCACGTGGAAATACGCGGTGGCGCCGCAGCAGTTCCAGTCTTCCAACTCCTTGAGTTCCACGCCGAGGGCGCGCGTGGTCTCCAGCGCGGAGAGGTGATAGCTGTGGGCCATCTTTTCCAGCGAGCAGCCCGGGAAGTAAGCGTAGGTCTTCATTACGAGTCTCCCAATGGGACGATGTGACGGATCATCCGCTTGAAGTTGTCGAGTCGCTTGATCCGGGCCGGCAGCAAGGGAAGTCTGCCCTTGAGCATCAGGGCGGTGGCGGTCTGCGCTTCCTGGATCATTTCTGGCAGGCCGTAGGTGAAGAGGTAGGTGGTGGCGAGCACCGGTTCATAGGAGCGGCCACTGCGCAGGATCATCTTCACGAAGGTCTCGGAGAACACCGGCCCGATCAACCCTTTCTGATGCTGGGTTTTCCAGACGGTGTACCGCTTGAGGCCGTACATCAGTTCGGCGATGTCAATGCCCCGGGGGCATCGCACCGTGCACTGGTAGCAGGACGCGCAATACCAGTAGGTGTTGGCGGCCAGCACCTGGTCTTTGAAGCCGGCGCGGATCAGGGCAATGATGCGGCGCGGCGAATTATCCATGAACCCGCCCGAGGCCACGGGACACGTGGCCGAGCAGGTGCCACACTGGATGCACGTGTTGATCGGGTTGCCTTTCGAGGCATACAACAGGTTGCCGATCTCCTCGACGAAGGAGAGGCTGTTTTCCGGGGGGGCCGTGGGAGGTTCCGCAGGGGCGGTGTTCATTGGCTCTTGGCCTTTCGCGCTTCGGCGGTTTTGAGCAGCGCCTGGACCTTTTCGAGGAGGAGCTTGGGCTCGACCGGTTTTTCGACCAGCTCGTCCACCGGCACGAAGTGGGGATGCACCGCCTGGCCGGGGAAGAGGAAGGCCATTTGTTCGCGGATGCCGGTGATGATCAGCACGGGCAGGTTGCGCAGGATGGGGTCTTTGCCGAGCTTGCGGGCGATCATGATTCCTTCGGCCCCGCGGCCCATCATGACGTCGAGCAGCAGCAGGTCGTACGATTTGGATTTCAGGGCTTGGAAGCCGTCCTTGGGATTGTAGGCAACGTCCACTTCGTACTTCGCCTTGACCAGAATGGCCTTGATGCCCGCTACAAAGTCGGGGTCATCGTCAATGATCAGGAGTCGTTTGGGTTCGCTCATATTAAACCTTGCGTTCAGGGGTTGGACGGGATTCGGACGCGGCCTGCGCCACGGGCAGGTGAATCATAAAGGTGCTGCCTTTGCCGGGTTCGCTCTCGACAGTGATGGAGCCGCCATGCACCTCGACGATCCGCCGGCTGATCGCCAGGCCCAACCCGCAACCGGCCGCGCCTTCGGGTTGCGCTTGCCCGCGCACAAAATCCTGGAAGAGGTGGGGCAGGTCCTCCTTCGCAATGCCCACGCCCGTATCCGTCACGGAAATGAGCACGTGCGGGCCTTGGGCTTCGGCGCGCACGCCGACTTTGCTGTTGGGGAAGGAATACTTCACCGCATTGCCCAGCAAGTTGACCAGCACCTCGGTCAGACTGCCTTCGTCGCCGTTGACGCGGGGGAGCGGGTCCGCGACGGACGGCTGAATCTCGATGGCCTTGCGGGTGGCGTGCGGCTGGACCGTTTCGACGGCTTTGGCCAAGGCGTCGGCCACGGAGATCGGTTGGAAGGTTTCCTTCAGCTTGTTGATATCCACCGAAAAGACGCGCAGCCAGGAGTGGATGAGCTTGAGCAGGTCGTCGAGCCGGGTCTTGAGGCGCGCGAAACGCTCCTTCTGATCGTCGGAGAGCTGCTCGGCCAACTCATCGGTCAGCGCGTAGAGGTTCTGCTGGACGGCGCCGAGCGGCGCCTTGAGCTCGTGGGAGACGATGGCCGCAAAATTTTCCCGAAGCATCTCCTTCTCCCGGCGCAGGGCGACGGTTTGCTGGACCAACCGGTGGTGCTCGAGTCCGCGCTTGGCAATCAGGCGTAGTTCCTCGGGCGTGAACGGTTTGGGCAGGAAATCGAACGCGCCCCTTTTCATCGCCTCGATGGCGGAGCTGACGGTTGCGTAACCGGTGATCACGATAACCACCATGAGCGGATGCTCGCTCCGGATTCTTTCCAGCACTTCAAATCCGGAGAGGCCGGGCATCTTGAGATCAAGGAAGATCAGGTCGGGCTGGATTTCCGCCACGAGTTTCAAGCCCTGGGCGCCGTTGCTGGCAGTCGCCACCTGGCAATCGCCACTGGCCAGCACCTGTGTGCAGGAGTCAAGGACGACTTCCTCGTCGTCGATCACCAGGATTTTGTGTTTAGGCTGCACGGTGAATGGGTTCTTGCTCGCTGGTCACAGGCAAGCGGATGGCAAACGTGGCGCCCTGGCCGACCTGGCTTTCCACGGTGATGGTGCCCTTGTGCTCTTTGACAATGCCGTAACTGATGGCCAAGCCCAACCCCGTTCCGTGGCCGACCTCCTTGGTCGTAAAGAACGGGCCAAAAATCCGGTCCAAGTCCTCTTCGCTGATGCCGTGGCCGGTGTCGGTGAATTCCACTTCGACGGCGCTGTCCGCCGGGACGTACCGGGTCGTCAGCGTGAGTTGCCCGCCCCCGTTCATCGCTTCCGCCGCGTTGATGATCATGTTCATAAAAACCTGCTGGATCTGGGACGGGTCCATGAGAACCTGGGGCAGATCCTGACCCAGGTGCTTGACGATCCGGATGTTGTGGAACAGGGCTTGGTTGTCCACCAACGCGACACATTCTTCCAAGACCCGGTTCACGTTGGACAGGCGTTTTTCCGGTTTCCGCTGCCGGGAGAAATCCAACAGGCCGCGAATGATGTCGCGGCAGCGATTGGCCTGTTTGACGATCTTCTGCAGGGACTCACGGGTGCCGTTTTCAGGGGCCGCCCGTTCCAGGAGCAGATGCGAATAGGTGACGATGCCTTGGAGAGGGTTGTTAATCTCGTGCGCCACGCCCGCCGCCAACTGGCCGATGTGGGCCAACCGCTCAGACTCCATAATCCGCCGGGTGGTGAATTCGCGCAGTTTCTCGTCCCGTTTCTTGAGTGCGGCCGCCATGAAGTTGAACGTGTCCGCCAACTCCCGCAGTTCGTCATGCGAGCGGATCTCGACTTTGGCGTCCAGGTTGCCGTGCGCCACCTGCTCTGAGGCGGAGGCCAGTTTCTTGATCGAGATGGAAACCTTCTTGGAGATGAAGTAACCCAGCCCCAAGGCCGCCAGTGCGCCGAGCAGCGTGATGGCCAGGAAGACCAGCACGGCTCGCTGCCGCAGATCGACATACTTCTGCTCCAGAACGCCCACGTAGAGCATGCCGATGATCCCGCCGGTCAGGTTCCGAATCGGTTCATACGCGGTGATGTACCAATGGTTCACCACAAAGGCACGGCCGACCCAGGATTTTTCTCGCCCCACGACCTGTTCGTACACATCCTCGGCGGCCCGGGTCCCGATCGATCGGGAGCCATCCTCGTTCTTGACGTTGGTCGAAATGCGGAGGTCATCCTGGAAAAGGGTCGCGGTGCCAATGTCTTTGCCTTTGTATTGCAGGTTCTGAAACACGGTCTCTTTGATCCGGTCCACGATCTCGAAGTTGCGGTTCAGCAAGACGCCGCCGTAAACAACTCCCAGGAGATTCTTCTGCGGATCAAGGACGGGAGCCGCCGCCTTCAGCATCATTCCTGAGGTTTCCTCCAGGCTCTTCCTCGGGCGTGCTCTGGGGGTGTCGATGAGTCTCAGGTGGGCCTGAGCCGCCAACCCCGGCGCCTCCCGCCGCAGGTCCTCGGCGGAAACAATGCACGGAGCGGCGACGGGTTCTTTGCGATCAAGCACCGCGCGAACAAGTTCATCCTGGCTCTGGTCGTCGCCCACCTGGCTTGCATTGCCGGTGCGCAACAGCACATGGCCGTGTTGGTCAGTGATCGTCAGCACGTCGAGTTTCTCCCGTTCGCGAATCCGCCCGAACGCGTCGTCGGCGGGTTCGGTGTCGCCGGACAACAACCCATTCATGAGCAGGTAGCGATCGCCAGTGAACCGCACCACGTCATTGATTGCGGCCAGCTTGTTCCGGAAGATCTCCCGCGCCGTATTGAGGTCGGTCTGTACCTTGGCTTGAGCTTCCTCCACAACCCGGTCACCGATGACGCGCACCCCGACAAGGCTGAAAGTCACGCTGGTCAGAAGAATGACGAGCAGGAAGCTCAGCACGAGCTTCGCGGCGATCGGCACCTTCACCCGGCCCGAGCCGCGAGCGCACACCCTGGCCAGCCACGCCTTTCGGAGGGCCGCGAATATGTCCGAACACTTGCTCACGCTGCGGTTGCCGTTACCCCCGAATTAAGGCGCTGGGCCAGGATGATCATGCCCTATTTCCCTACTGGCGCTGAATCAGCGCGACTAACCTGCTTTTGGTAAATGATGACCCTTTATTGCGGCTGAGCCGCATCCAGCGTCGGAGCTACGGCCGGCGGCTTCTATTCCAGCTTTTTGAGCAGGTCTTCCAGGCCGCCTTCGACCGGTTCGATCACAATCCGGTCCGCGTCAGTCGGCGGGCCAGAAGTCGAAGTCTTGGCGGTTCCGGGAGGCGGAACCTTCGCCCCGGAAGCTGGGCGCACGAGCGGCAGGGTGGCCGCGTTGACGTCCGCGCTTTCCTCATCGGCGGCATCCACGGCGGCGTCCGGGCTGAACCACTGCCTGCGCTTCTCCATCCAGCCGCGATACCGCTGCCAGGTCCACATCCCCTGCTCTGCTCCAGTCTCCATGACCGAGAGGATCTTGTAGAACTCGCGGTTGCGGATGTGCGCCTTCACCGGGATGGTCGTGGTGAGGATTTCGCACTCGGGCACGCGCAGGTTGAGGTCGGCGCGATAGTGCAATCGCTGCGCCACCGCGGCCAACAGGCAATCGGCCAGTTGCGCCGCCATCGCGCTCTGGATTTCCGCCGGAAACGCGCTCACGATCCGCTGCAGGGCCTCCACACACGTCGCGGAGTGGACCGTCGCCAACACCAGGTGGCCCGTCTCCGCTGCGTTTAACGTGAGTCGCATCGTCTCCGGGTCCCGCATCTCGCCGATCATCAGCACGTCCGGGTCTTCGCGCAGGGCATCGAGCAACGCCTGCTCGAAGCTCGGCGTGTCGCGGCCCACCTCGCGTTGGCGGATGAAGGCCCGGCGCGGGCGGAAGAAATACTCGATCGGGCTTTCCACCGTGATGATGTGGCGCGGTTCGGACAGGTTGATCTCCTGGATGAGGGCGGCGAGCGTGGACGACTTGCCGCAACCGGTCGGCCCGCTCATCAGGATCAAGCCGTTGGGATGGGCCACCAACTTTTTGAGGTCGGGATGGAGATTGAGCTTCTCGACCGTGGCCTGGAACGAGGCCAGCAACCGGATCGCGAAGCCCACGCCGCGGGCGGTTCGCAGCACATTGATGCGGCAGCGCGTCCCGCGAATCGTCCGGGACAGGTCCGCCGAGCCCCGCTCCAGGAAACGGCTCCATTGCTCTTCCCCCAAGAGAGTCCGCGCCGCCTCGCTCAAGTCCTTGGCGGAAATCGGTTCACCGGCGGCCCGGACCACACCTCGCACGCGCAGCGCCGCCGGCAGGCCGGCCTCCAGGTGCAGGTCGCTGGCGCCATTCTCCTTCGCCAACGCAATGAGGGATTCCAGGTTCATGATCAGGCTTTCGGTTGTTGATCTGGCCGCGTCAATTCCGTCCAAACCGCAGATGGACGCGGATGAACGCAGATGAACCGCGAGGAATCACGGCGAGGGACGCTCCTTCGGAACGCCACCGTCTGGTGATCCGGTTTGGCCGGAGCGGAGGTCCCCATCCCTCTGGAATCTGCGTTCATCTGCGTTCATCTGCGGTTTTCTTGCTCCATCGTTACAGCTCAGAGGATCAGCTCCCGCAGCGATGCGTCAAAGCGACTTCCTCCACTCCTCAACCGCTCCCCGCATCAGTTCGGCGGCGTTGAGCCGCGGCTTCACGTGCTTGGGGGTGAACCAGGGATAGGTCCCCACCAAGTCATGTGTGACCAGAATCTGTCCGTCGCAGTCCGGCCCTGACCCGATGCCGATCGTCGGGATAGGAATCTGCTCAGTGATTTCCTTCGCCACCGGCGGTGTGACGAGTTCGAGGACAATCGCAAAGGCGCCGGCCTCGGCCAACGCCACCGCGTCGGCCAGCAGGGCCTGGTGCTCGTCTTCGCGCTGGCCTTTGATGTGATAGCAGCCCTCCTCGTGAATGTGCTGAGGCAACATCCCCAAGTGGCCGAGGAACGGGATGCCGGCTGCCAGGATCGCCTGGACCTGCGGGAGAATGCTCCGCCCGCCTTCGGCTTTCACGGCTTCAGCGCCGGCCGCCACCAACCGGCGCGAGTTGGCCAACGCCGTCTCGGCGGTTTCGTAGCTATGAAACGGGAGGTCGGCCGCAAGGAGGGCGCGCGGTTTGGCACGGGCGGCGGCACGGACGTGGTGTTCCATCTCGGTCATCGTCACGTGCGTCGTGTCCGGGTGACCGAGCACGACCATCCCCAGCGAGTCGCCTACCAGGATCAAGGGAATCCCCGTCTCATCGAGCAGCTTGGCGGTCGGGAAATCGTAGGCCGTCAGCGCGGCAATCCGCTCCCGCCCTTTCATGCCCTGGATCATTGCCGCCGTCACCTTTAACTCGCTCACGTCGTCACCTTCGCGCCCGGCCCCTGGAGCGACAAGCCGAAAGTCGCCTCCCGGTCGCGACCGAAGAAAATCGCATGGTGACGCCGCCACCACGGCAAGCACGTAAGCTGTTGGCTTGGGAGGTCGATGTGAACCGGCGCGAGTCATCCTCACCCCGAAGAGCACGACGCTGGCAAACGGGGACTCGTTCGTAGCCGCAAACTGGTGTTTGCGGCACTTCAGGCGGATCGGTGCGCCTCTCCTCGTGGGGCGCAAGATGGCTGCGAACGCCGGTTCGCAGCTACAGGGTCAGCGGTCCGTTCCCCTCCTGGGCGGACG